>Ga0335083_10006467_pt1 | contig 14615 bp, 11 predicted proteins | sample Lox_Sample_42_FD_206716 | JGI IMG/M metagenome (GOLD analysis project Ga0335083, IMG submission 206716) | Soil microbial communities from Loxahatchee National Wildlife Refuge, Florida, United States - Lox_Sample_4.2 | ecosystem: Environmental > Terrestrial > Soil > Wetlands | place: USA...
CCACGCCACCGGCGCCCGGATCGGGGTGGCCCGCGGCCTCGAGGCGTTCGCGGCGCTGGCCGGGCGCGAGGGCAAGACCGAGCTGGCCGTGCAGCTGGCCGCGGCGGCGGCCTCGCTACGCGAGACCGCGGGCCTGCCGGCGCTGGCCGGCGCGCGCGTGGAGAGCTACCTCGCCCCGGCCCGCCGCCTGCTCGGCGACGCCGCCGTGGCCCGGATATGGGCCAGCGGGCGGGCCACGCCCAGCGAGGCCGCGGTCGCACTGGCCCTCGGCGCGCCACCGGAGGCCGCGCCGGAGACGGTGCCGCCGGAAACGGCGGCCGAGGAGGACCGGACGCTGACCGTGGTGGGCGGTTTCCAGGTGGCCTCGGCGCCGCCGAGCTCGCTGACCCAGCGGGAGCACGAGATCGCCGAGCTGCTGGCCAGCGGCCGCAGTAACAAGGCCATCGCGGACGAGCTGTCGATCAGCCACACCACCGCGGCCAGGCATGTCGCCAACATCATGGCCAAGCTGGGGTTCAACTCGCGGACCCAGATCGCCGCGTGGATCATGAACCAGGCGCAGGAGCCGGGCCGGGCGCAGGGGCCGGCCGAACCAGGATAGGGACCCGGGCACGCCGGATCCGGTTGGGACGGAAGCGATGCCAGAATGACAGGTGTGGTGAATGTTGCGAAAGTGCATGGTGTGGCGATCGGGATAGTTGATCCATCAGTGGCCGGTGGGACGATTGATCCGTCAGTGACGACCTGATCGCTTCAGGTATATCGGGAAAAGGTCTTGACGTAAGTGGAATTTCGTGAGAGGTGATGATTGCGGAATAATTTCCTGTATAGATCCACTCCTTCAGGAAAAAAATTCAATGAGGGGTGTATCAGATGCGCCGAGGCGCTCTCTGAGTTAGAAACAGATGATTATCACCGACCCGAGGTGCTGATCATGGTGGAGGACACGCTGGCCAGGACCGGCTATGCGTGACGACCCGCGTGTCGTCTCGCTAGTAACCCGTGCGTCCGGAGGAGATCAGGGCGCGTGGCACGAGCTTGTCGAACGCTATGCATCGCTGGTGTATACAATCTGCACCCGGTACCGGCTGAGCAATCATGACATCGAGGACGTGGGGCAAAGTGTCTGGCTCTTGCTGGTGGAACAGCTCGGCAAGCTCCGGGAGCCCGCCGCTTTGCCCGGCTGGCTGGCGACGACCACCGCACGAGAATGCCTGCGCGTCGTGACCGCGGCGAATAAAGCCGAGTGTCTGGGTACCGGACTAGATGATTCGGTGCTGTTCGTGGACAACGCGGTGATCGACGAGGAGATCCTGGTGGCCGAGCGGAACGCGGCGCTGCGGGCCGCCTTCGCGGAGCTGCCGCCTCGGTGTCAGCAACTGCTGTCCATGCTCATCAGCGATCCTCCGCATTCGTATACGGAGATCAACGCCAAGACCGGCATTCCGGTCGGCAGCATAGGACCGCAGCGGGCCCGGTGCCTGGAGCGCATGCGCCGGTCGAGTGCCCTGGCCGCCCTCGGCGAGGGAGACGAGAAGATCGATGCACGGGGAGGCGAGCCAGGTGCGTAACGGGTGGGATGATGAGCGGCTCCTGGCGGCCCTGAGCGAGGCCATGAAGGCCCGCGCCGCCGTTCCTGAGTGGTTCATCGAGACAGGCAAGAACGCCTTTGCCTGGCATAACATCGACGCCGAGCTGGCCAGGCTCACGTACGACTCCAACGAGGACCGGCTGCCCGCGGTGACACGGGCGGAGACCGCCTCGATCCGGTCGCTCACCTTCACCTCGGAGCATCTCACCCTGGAGCTCGAGGTCACCGGGAACTCGCTGCTCGGCCAGGTCTTCCCGGCCCGCGCCGGGGTGCTCGAGATCCACACCCGGGCGGGCGAGATCAGCACCACCGAGGTGGACGAGATCGGCTGTTTCTCGGTCGAGCCCATCCCGGCCAGCCCGTTCCGGCTGCGCAGTAGCGCGTCCGACGGCACCCACGTGCTGACCGGGTGGATCACGATCTGAGCGGTCCGGATTTCCCGGCAGGATTTCCGTCCGCATGTGTATCAAACCGGGCAGTGTGCCCCTCCGTAGAAATGTCCGAGCCCGTGGGGGCCGGGGGGACTCACGGGCTCGGTTTTCTCTTAGCAGGACGGGGCCGAGGGGTCGGGGGCGCTCGTGTTCCGCGGGCCCGTGGGGTTTCCGGGCTCGATCCGCCGAGCGCGGGCCAGCAGGATCATCCGCTGGATTTGAACTTAGGTCGTCACATCCTGGGCTGACTAGCTATTTTCCGGCGGCCAGGTGCTGCTTGACGGTGGCTTCCAGGGACGCCCAGGGGAGCCAGCCGTCGTGCGACCACACGATCTTGCCCGAGGCGGAGACCAGGGCGAACCAGGGCTGGTCCTGGACCTGGTAGCCGTCGGCCAGCCGCCCGTCAGTGTCCAGCCCGACCGGGTAGTCCAGCTTGGCGCCGAGGCCGCTCAGGTAGGAGCGGATCGTGGCGGCCGAGGGCTCGACCACCGTCTCGTCCACCGCGACCAGCGGGGGCAGGCCCTCGCGGCGGGCCGCCGCCACGTAGCCGTTGGCCCCGGTGAGCTCGGACTTCAGGTCGGACACCTCGGACAGCCAGGTGGCGAAGAACATGACCAGGTGCGGCTGCCCGGGCGCCAGCGTGACCGGGCTGCCGCCGGCTCCGGCGGCCGGCAGCGTGACGTGGTCCTTGGGGCCCCGGACGGTGATCGACGCCAGCGACTGCTGGCTGGCGACCTTGGGGTGACCGGGTAGCAGGCCGGCGATCTCGTTCGCGAGTACCTGCGCGGACTGCCCGACGCTGGAATAGGCCATCTGCGTCAGGTAGAGCTTGCGCTCGCGGCCCTGCTGGTCGATCACGAACAGGGCCGGGGTGTGGTCGATCTGGTCGGCCTCGATCTGGACGGCGATGTCGTACTTGGTCCAGGTCGCCTTCAGGTCGGCCAGCGAGCCGGTCAGGAAATCCCACTGGTTGACCAGGCCGTGCGTCCGCGAGTAGGACAGGACGTCTTCGGTGGTGATGGCGTCGGGGTTGGCGTCCACGCCGAGCAGCTGCACCTGGCTGCCCGCCGGGCCGAGCAGTTGCTTGGCCTCCAGCATGCTCTGCGTGGTCAGCGGGCACACCGTGGTGCACTCGGAATCCTCGAAGGCCAGCATGACGACCTTGCCGCGGAACTGGCTCAGCGACATCGGCTGGCCGAACTGGTTCCGCAGCCGGAAGTCAGGCGCCGGCTTCCCGCCGAGCGAGGAGCCGAGGTCCAGGTTCGGGTTGTCGAGCGCGGCCGTGTTCGACCCGGCCGACGGCGAGCTCCCGGACGAAGGGCCCGGCGGGGACGAACTGCATCCGGCCAGGGCAGCGGTTCCGCCGAGGACGCCGAGGAGGGTGACGGCTGACAGCGCGGTACGCGCGCGGTACCTGTTCATCGCACGATCAGCGTACTGCGGGCAAATCGCTTCGGCCCAGCGGACTACTACATTGTGTAGGAATAAGTTCTTGCTGGCTACCGGCTGTTGCCTGGCATTGACGGGTTCGTCGCCGACGATCACCGCCCCGCCGTGGCCCCAGGAGATGTACCGGTAGGTCAGGTTGACGATCGTGGACACCCGGTTGCGCCCGCCCAGCAGGTAGAGCAGGTGCAGGGCGAACCACGCGAGCCAGGCCAACGTGCCCGTCATCCGCAGCCTGCCGGCCAGCTCGACCACGGCGGCATGCCGCCCGATCGTGGCCATGGTGCCCTTGTCGTGGTACTTGAACGGCTCGGTGGCCGTCCCGTTCTCCAGCCGGGTGATCTGCGCGGCGGCGTGCCGCCCCATCTGGATCGCGGGCTGGGCCAGCTGCGGGGTGGGATCGTCCGGGTTGACCGCGATGTCGCCGACGGCGAAGATCCGGTCCTGGCCCTGCACCCGCAGGTCGGGCCCGACCATGACGCGGCCGCCCTTGCCCTGCGGCAGGCCCCAGGCGGCTACCCCCGGGCCGGCCGCCACGCCGGCCGCCCACACGGTGATGTCGCTGGGCAGGTCCTCGCCGTGGGCCAGCCGGACCTGGTCCGCGGTGACCTCGCCGATACGGGTGTCCAGCCGCACGTCGACGTCGCGGGCCAGCAGCTGGGCCTTGGCGTACTCGCGCAGCTTCTCGTGAAACGGCCCGAGCAGGTACGGCGCCATCTCGACCAGGCGGACGCGCACCCGGGCCGGGTCGACGTCGGGGAAGGTGGAGGAGAGCACCGTGCGGCGCAGCTCGGCCAGCGTGCCGGCCAGTTCCACGCCGGTGGCCCCGCCGCCGACCACGGTGACGTGCAGGTCCCCGTCCGCCACGCTGAGCCGCTCGAAGCCGGCCATCAGGTGGTCACGGAGCGCGATGGCGTCGGTCCGGGTATAGAGGCCGAACGTGTTGTCCGCCGCGCCCTCGACCCCGTAGAACGCGGTCGTGACCCCGGTCGCCACGATGAGGTAGTCGTAGCCGAGCTCATGGCCGTTGCCGAGCTTGACCCGGCGCGACACCGGGTCGATCGCGGCCAGTTCCGCGCGGCGGAAGACCGCCCCGTACCGCCGCACGAAGCCGCCCGCCGGGTAGGCGACGTCACCGGGGTTGAGCCCCGCGGTGGCGACCTGGTAGAGCAGCGGCTGGAAGGTGCTGTACAGATGGCCGTCGATCAGGGTCACCCGCAGCCCCGCGCGGGTGAGCCCGCGGATGGCGGACAGCCCGCCGAATCCCGCGCCGCAGATGACCACGTGCGGCGCGGCCGGGTCAGCCTGTTTTCTCGCGATCGTTCTCACCTTCCACCTTCACGACGATGTCTTCCCCTTCCCCATCTTCTCGACCTGGGCGCAGAGTTCAAACGCCCGCTGGCTCTGTTCGGTATACGGCGGCGGCGTAGCGGGTCAGTTCCGCCTACAAGTTGAGGGCGACCAGTTCGGGGTGCAGGCATTCCTGGCCTGCCTTCGCCGGGGCGGATACGCCGGCTGAGGCGGAGGGGGCACCGGAGTCCGAGGGCGAGGAGGGGGCGGAAGGACTGGCATCGGGTGCCGCCGGGGCGGACGAACTCGGGGAAGCGGGCGGGCTCGGGGAAGCGGGCGGGCTCGAGGAGGCCTGTGAGCTCGGGGAAGCTGGCGGGTTCGAGGAGGCTGGCGCCGTCGGCGCGAGTTGCGTGCAGGCCGCGATGACCACCAGGTTGCCGACCGGATCCGCACTGCCGCCCACGCCGCCGAGGTCGACGAAGTAGTGCGGCCAGGGCAGCCCGGGCGCCGTCAGCGTGACCCGCTCCACCGCGAGCTCGAAGCCCCAGGCGTCCCCGTTCCCGCCCTGGTCGAGGCCGAGTGCCACCCCATGCCTGACCACGTAGACCCCGGCCGCGCCGTTGACCGCGGAGCCGGAGGCGGTCGCCTCGGGCCGTCCGGTCTGCGGATCGACGCCGACCAGGTTGGCACCCTCGGTGAGGTAGACCCGGCGCGGGTGCAGGTCGGTGCCCTCGGGCACGGCACCGCGGGCGAACCACAGCCGCACCCCGGTGGCGCCGCTGTACGCGGTCACCCCGGCCGCCGAGGAGAACAGCACCACGCCGTCGAAGGCGGTGCTGAGCACGCCAGTGAACGACGGGCCCTCGAGCGGGCGGACGACCAGTTCCGCCCCCGTGCTGAGGTCGATCCGGCGCAGCGCGGTCACCGGGGCCGAGGCCACGAACCCGCCCGCCGATTCGGCCAGGTAGAGCCAGTTCCCATCGGTGCGCCACGCCTGCGCCACCGGACCGGAGGGCCGCCGCCACCGGACGCGCCCGGTCGCGTTGTCGTAGCTGGTGACGGCGGCAGGCCCGACGATGACGGTGTACTTCTGGCTGCCCGCGATCGCCCCGCCGAAGGTTCCCGCCGGGTACCGGCCGGTCACCGTGCCCTCCTGCGGTCCGTCGGTGGTGGCGATGACCACTTCGGTCCGCTGCGGGGCGCGGCCGGGGGGCCGGTAGGAGACACCCGCGGTCACCTCGCCGGGCCAGGCGCGCATGGACACGATGGCGGCGCCGTCCGGGAAGCCGACCAGCGTGTCCTGCCACTGCATGGCGCCGGTCGCGGCCGAGTAGGCGTACACGGTGAGTCCCACGCCGACCACGGCGACACCGCCGCCCGTCGCCGTGTAGGCCAGCCCCGAGGACGGCACCGTGCCGGTCAGCCCGGGAGCCGCCATCCACGTCCCCGGCAGCGCGGCCGTCCACCTGACCATGCTCGGCACGGCCCCGGGCCGACAGCCCGCCCGGCAGGCCGCCGCGGGCGGCGCGCCGGTCGCGCCGGTCACCGGGTAGGGCACCAGCGCCACCGCGAGCAGCACCGCGGCCAGCATCCAGCGCCGCAGCCGGGGGGAGCGGCCCGCCGTGCCGAGCCGGCCCAGCTTGAGCGGGCCTAGCTTCAGCGGGCCGAGTTGGATGCGGCCCAGCTTGAGATGACTCTGGTTGGGGCGATTCTGCCTGAGGCGGTTCCGCCGCAGGCGGCGCAGGCGGCGCCGGCTCAGCCGGGCACGGACGGACACCTGTCGTGCCCGCCCGGAGATCGCGCGCCCCCGCTGCTGTCTCACGCTCACCACCGTAGGAGAAATCAGGCAGCGGGAGGTGACCGATCGGCCCAAACACGCTCAGGCCGACGCCAGCCCGGCGATACGGTACCGACGGTGCCGGGGCGGCCGACCGTCCCGCGGGCGTACCGATAACGTGTTACCAGTCGCACCAAAGAACCAGTCCGCCTCGCCGAGGAGGTTACGCCATGACCAGCCGCGCGCCGCTCCCCTACGACTTCATGCCGCCCGTCCCTTCGTTCGAGCTGAGCAGCGACGACGTCGCCGACGGCGAGCAGATGGGAGAGAACCAGGTCTTCGACGGGTTCGGCATGACCGGGGGCAACATCTCTCCGTCGCTGCGCTGGTCGGGATTCCCGGCGGAGACCAAGAGCTTCGCGGTCACCTGCTTCGACCCGGACGCGCCGACCGGTTCCGGTTTCTGGCACTGGATCGTGCTGGGTATCCCCGCCTCGGTGACCGAACTGGAGACAAACGCGGCCGGCACGGACGGCTCGGGCCTGCCCAAGGGAGCGTTCCACGTCCGCAACGACTACGGGGCCAAGGACTGGGGCGGCGCGGCACCGCCCCCCGGGGAGCCGCCGCACCGCTACGTGTTCGCGGTGCACGCGCTCGACGTGGAGTCGCTGGACGTCAACGACGAGATCACGCCCGCCATAGCCGGCTTCAACCTGCGTTTCCACACCATCGCCCGGGCCGTGATGATCCCGGTCTTCGGGGTCTAATCTAAGGCGCGCTCGCCACAGCAGGCGGCGTCGTAGCCGGGCAGGCTGGCCAGCTCGGCCAGCAGCCACGGCGAGGTGAGCACCTTCAGCAAGCCCTGGACCTCGCGGGACGCGGCGTGCTTGGCCGGCAGCAGCAGGTCGAAGCGCTCCTGCGCCAGCGGGATGAAGTCCAGGCCGTACGCCAGCGCGGCCGGCTCGCTCGACACTCCGGCGTCGGCGAGCCCGCCGACGATGGCGGCCGCCACCTGCAGGTGGCCTGAGGCCCGGGTGTCGTAGCCGGGCAGCTCGGCCGGGTCCAGGCGCAGCCGCCGCCGCTCCCGGTCGAGCAGCGCGCGGGCCTGCGCACCCGGCTCGCGGTTGACCAGCCGCAGTCCCTGCCTGACGATGTCGTCGAGCCCGCGGACCGCGGTTCCCGGCCGGACGACAAGGCCCTCGCGCCAGGAAGCGAACCCGACCACCTCGGCACCGCCGGGGATGCGGTTGATAGCCCCGGCCTCCGTCTCCTCCCCCAGGTCGACACGATGCACCCCGGCGGCGTGCACCAGACCGGCGGCGGCCAGCCGCAGGGCCTCGCCGCTGCCGCAGGGCCACCAGGTGAACGCCAGCGGCGGGTCGAGCAGGCCGAGCGGCGTCTCGAGGAGCGGCAGCGCCGGGTCGCAGCCGGCCACCACCACCGTGGGCCGCGGCGGGCCGATCGGCCGGACCGACACCTGTCCTCCGGCACCCGGCGAAGGGCTGGCCACCAGGCCGCCGGCCGGCCCGAAGCCGAGCCGGGCGGCCGTGTCGGCGTGCAGCGGCAGCGCGACGAACCGGTCACCCACGGTGGCCAGCGCGACCCGGGAACCGGGACCGCCTGGCGTCGCCACCGGCTGCGCCAGCACCGGGTCGCCGAGTTCGCCCGGCCCGAACAGTTCCTCGACCGTCATGCCGAGCGCCCGGGCCAGGCCGAGCGCGACCCGCAGCGAGGGATCGGAGTGGCCCGACTCGACGGCGGACACCGCCTGCCTGGTGACGCCGGCCACGCCGGCCAGCTGCTGCTGAGATAGGCCGCGGGCCTGCCTGGCCAGCCGCAGCCGCGCCCCGTCCGACGGGGAGACCTCGGTCATGTCCCACCTCCCCTTCCTGGGTCATCTGATACTTACCTTACGGCCAGGTGAGCCAGGACCAGGCCAGTCACCGGCCTGGCGGCGCGGGTGACCGTACCGAGCCCGGCCGGATCCTCGCGCCGGGCGATGACCTCGGTGACGAGCCGGTACACCAGCGCGCGGGCCAGCAGCTGGCCGAAGCCACCCGGCCCGGTTTCCGCCTGGGCCGCCAGCGGCCCGAGGATCGCGGGGTCGGCGCCGCTCCACATCAGCGCGTCCACCGCGGCGACGGCCAGCGCCAGCCCGGCGGGCCGCCAGTAGGGGGAGAAGTCGATCACGGCAGGTGGCTCGCCGGCCGCGAAGAGCACGTTCCCGGCCAGGTCGCCGTGGATGAGCTGGGCGGGCAGGTGCACCGGCCGCAGCGCGGCGAGCAGGCGGCGCAGCTGCCCGCCCAGCGGGGCGGGGGCGGCCGCGACGACGTCGGCCGGATCGCGCTCACCCCACGCCACCTGGTCCCCTACCGTCCACTGGCTGCCGTCGGTCCCCAGCCAGGGCGGCGCGGGCCAGCCGGCCAGCGCGGCGTGGAACGCCCGGCTCGCCGCGATCAGCCCCGGCCAGGCTGGAGACCGGCCCGCCCAGTCGGCCGGCTCCCCGGGCAGCCACTGCCACGCGACCCACGCGCCGGTTTCGCTGTCCTGCGCCACCCAGTCCCCCGCCGCCCCGTTCCCCGCCGGGCAGCGGAACGGCCGGGGGACGCGGAAGCCGGGATCCTGGCGGCCGGACAGGCTCAGGTACAGCCCGGCCGTCCAGCGCGCCACCCGCAGATCACCGGCCGGCTTCAGCACCAGCTGACCGGCCCGCCAGGCGCTGCCCTGGCCGCCGGGCAGCGGAACGGGAGCGGCGCCGCGGTCAGCGCCGGCGCCGGGATCGGCGCCGAAGGACGCGAGCACTGCTGGACTTGGCGGCATAGCCGCACCCTATGATCCGGGGCATGAAGACGGAGATCATCGAAGTCCGTACCGGGGGTCGCGAGACGGTAAGGGACATCACCCCGGCGTGCGCGGAGTTCGCCTCCGCCGCGTCCGGCGGCGGCGACGGCCTGCTGCACGTGTTCGTCCCGCACGCGACCGCGGGCATCGCGCTGATCGAACTCGGCGCGCGCAGCGACGACGACCTCCTGTCCGCCCTGGGCGACCTGCTACCCGCCGACGAGCGCTGGCGGCACGCGCACGGCTCCCGCGGCCACGGCCGGTCGCACGTCCTGCCGGCTTTCGTGCCGCCGTACGCGACGGTCCCGGTCATTGGCGGCCGCCTGGCCCTCGGCACCTGGCAGTCCATCGCCCTAGTCGACCTGAACGTGGACAACCCGGATCGCCAGGTCCGTTTGTCGTTCCTGGGCTGATGCGGATCCTGGTCGAGGGTTCGGGCGGGGCCTGCGGCTGGCCGGCGCCTGGCTGCCGGTGCGCCTCCTGCCTGCGCCAGACGGCAGCCGGGAACACCCGCGAACGGTCGACCATAGTCGTCGATGAGATCGTGCGGATCGGGATTGGGGGCGCACGGGTCGAGAGCGCGGACGGAGACGTATGGGACGGGGACATGGGGGGTGCGGGGCCCACAGGGTACGCAAGAAGGTACCCGGGGGGCCACCGAGTCCGCGGAGACAGAGACGCGGGAGAGGCAAGGGATGCGAGGGACGCAGGAGGCACGGACGAGAGCGCAGAGAGCGGGGACGAGAGTAGCGAGAAGCTGGCGTGGGAGGCTGCGGGATACCGGGTGGTGCGAGTAGCGGATCGGGAGGCGGGAGGTGCCGGGGGGTGGGAGGTGACGGCGCCGGATGGGGGGCGGCTGCTGGTTGCGGCGGCGCCGGGGGCGGTGCCGGAGCCGGCGGAGGGGGCGGTGCCGGAGCCGGCGGAGGGGGGGGCGGCTTATGACGTGGCGTTTCTCGACCTGCTTGGCGATCCTTCCCAGGTCGGGTGGCTGCGGGCGCGGGGGCTGATCACGGGGGCTACGGACACGCGGGTGGCGTTCGCCGACCACCGGGTGCCATCGGAAGCCGAGCTCGTGCGGCGTTGCGGGTTCTGGCGGGTGGGGCGCGTCGTTGACGGGGAGGTGGTGAGCCAGCCCCGTTCGGTACAAAAAGATCTTGGTTTTGATCTTGGGGCGGGGACGCGGCGGGTGCTGGTGCTGGGCGGGGCGCGCTCGGGTAAGTCGGAGCGGGCCGAGCTGCGGCTGGCTGGCGAGCCTGAGGTGACTTACGTGGCCACTGGTCCTGACGGGGCGGGTGATCCGGAGTGGGCGGCGCGGGTGGCGGCGCACCGGGCGCGGCGGCCGGCCTGGTGGCGGACGGCCGAGACCACCGACCTGCCCGGCGTGCTGCGCACCGCCCGCGGCGCGGTGCTGATCGACGGGATCGGCACCTGGCTGGCCGCGGTCATGGATGAGTGCGGCGCGTGGGACGGCGGCGCGGCGGGGCTGGCCCGGCTGGCGGCCAGGACCGCCGGGCTGGTGGGGGCCTGGCGGCAGGTCAGCGCCTACGTGGTGGCGGTGAGCGACGAGACCGGGCTCGGCGTGGTGCCCGCCACGTCAGCCGGGCGGCTGTTCCGGGACGAACTCGGGCGGCTGAACCGGGCGCTGGCCGCCGAATCCGAGGAGACCGAACTCGTCGTCGCCGGGCGGGTGCTGCCCCTCGGAGAGTAGGCGCCGCACCTCGGGGAGTGACGAGCCCGGACGAGTAATAACCGGAATGCATATTTGGCTGGAATCTGGTAACAGTCCGATGACAATATCGGCCTGGGTTGCGTGTTATACGGGCATCCAGCTGCGATGTCTGCTGAGGGCGCTGGCCAGCCTGGGTCGGTGGCCGCTACCGTAGTGGTACCTGCGGCCGGGCGATGAAGTGAGGACGAAGAATGGCGCGCGTGGTAGTCATTGGCGACCTGATGACGGACGCGGTTGCCCATGCGACGCTCCCGCTCGCCCGTGGCAGCGACACGCCCGCCGCGGTGACCATGCACGGCGGCGGTTCCGGGGCCAACATCGCGGCCTGGATGGCGGCGGACGGCGGCGACGTGGCGTTCGTGGGCCGGCGCGGCGCGGACATCGCCGGGCGGAACCGCGACATGGAGCTGATGGGCTACGGCGTGGACGCCCGGCTGGTGATGGACCCCGAGCGGCCCACCGGTACCTGCGTGGTGATGGTCACCCACAAGGGCGAGCGGACCATGCTCTCCGACCCGGGTGCCAACGCGGCGCTGTCGCCTGACGACTTGCCGCACGACTTGTTCGTTCCCGGCGCCCACTTGCACGTGTCGGGGTACACGCTGCTGTCCGAGGGGGCCCGGGCGGCCGGGCTGGCCGCGATCGACTACGCGCGCCGGACCAACATGACCGCGTCGGTGGACGCGGCCTCGGCCGCCCCGCTGGAGCGGGCCGGGGCCGAGCCGTTCCTCGAGCTGTCGTCCGGGGCCGTGCTGCTGTTCGTCAACGCGGCGCAGGCCAAGGTGCTCACCGGCCGGGACGACCCGGAGCAGGCGGCCCGCGTGCTGACCGCCTGGTACCCGCACGTCGCGGTCAAGCTCGGCGCCGAGGGCGCGCTGTTCTACGCCAACGGGCGGCCGCCGGTGCGGGTGCCCGCGCCGCCGGTGGACCGGGTGACCGACGGCACCGGGGCCGGGGACGCGTTCATCGCCGGCTTCATCCCGGCCTGGCTGGACAAGAAGCCGCCGGGCGAGGCGCTGGCCAGCGGCTGCCGTCTGGCCGCGCACGCGCTCGGGCTTATCGGCGCCCGCCCCGTGCTCTAGCTAACAGCGAAGCCGCCCCGTGTTGTAGTAAGCAGAGCCTTCAGGTAACGGCGAAGCCGCCGTCCACGTAGAGGGTGTGACCGGTGACGTAGTCGCTGGCCCGCGAGGCGAGGAACACCGTCGCGCCGGCGAAGTCCGCGGGATCGCCGTTGCGGTTCACCATGGTCCTGGCCGCCATCGCGGCTGACTTCACCGGGTCGTTGGCCACGGCCGCGTTGAGCCGGGTGGGGACGAAGCCGGGGCAGATGTTGTTGCAGCACACCCCGGAGGCGCCCCACGCCTCGGACTGCGAGCGGGTCAGCGAGGCCACGCCGCCCTTGGACGCGCCGTAGCCGCCGCTGTTGGCGAAGGCGTGCCCGGCCTGCTGGGACGTGACGTTGATGATCCGGCCCCAGCCCCGGGCGGCCATGGCCGGGCCGAACCGCTGGCCGAGCAGGAACGGCGCGGTCAGGTTCACCGCCATGGTCAGGTCCCAGTCGGCCTCGGTCAGCTCGGCCATAGGAGGACGCAGGTTGATCCCGGCGCAGTTGACCAGGATGTCGGGCTCGCCGTGGCCTTCGACGATCTCCTCGGCCGCCTCCGCCAGCCCGGTCCGGTCGGCGAGGTCAGCGCTGAACCAGGCAGCCTCACCGCCGTCGGCCTCGATGGCGGTCGCCGCCTCGGTAAGCCGCTCCGGATCCCGCGCGAGGATGATGGTTCGCGCCCCGGCCAGGGCCAGGGCGCGCGCCATGCCCAGGCCGATGCCAGAGCTGCCCCCGGTCACCAGCGCGGTCCGGCCGTCGAGGGAGAACAGCTGGCTCAGATAGTCGCTCACGCTGGCCGATGTTACGCGTACCGCGTCGTAGCACGCGGCGGTGCCGGGGGCACGGCAGAATGTTCGGTATGGCACGACGAGGCGGTTCGACCGCGCCCCCCGAGGATTTCGAAGAAAACATCGTCGACATCGACGTCGCCGAGGAGATGCGCGGCAGCTACCTCGAGTACGCGTACAGCGTCATCTACTCGCGGGCGCTGCCCGACGCGCGGGACGGCATGAAGCCGGTCCAGCGCCGGATCCTCTACCAGATGAACGAGATGGGGCTGCGCCCGGACCGCGCCCACGTCAAGTGCGCCCGGGTGGTCGGCGAGGTCATGGGCCGGCTGCACCCGCACGGCGACTCGGCCATCTACGACGCGCTGGCCCGGATGGCGCAGCCGTGGGCGATGCGGCTGCCGCTGATCGACGGGCACGGGAACTTCGGCAGCATGGGCGGCGACGACTCCCCCGCCGCGATGCGGTACACCGAGGCCCGGCTGACCGCGGCCGCGATGGAGATGGTCGCCTCGATCGACGAGGACACCGTCGACTTCATCCCGAACTACGACGGCAGCGAGACCCAGCCCGAGGTGCTGCCCGCGGGAATCCCGAACCTGCTGGTCAACGGCACGGCCGGGATCGCGGTGGGGATGGCCACCAACATGGCGCCGCACAACCTGGGCGAGGTCGTGGCGGCCGCGCGGTACCTGATCAAGCACCCTGACGCGTCCCTTGATGCGCTGATGCGCTACGTGCCCGGGCCCGACCTGCCCACCGGCGGCCGCATCGTGGGCCTGGACGGGATCAGGGAGGCCTACGAGACCGGGCGCGGCATCTTCCGCACCCGGGCCACCGCTTCGGTGGAACAGCTCACCCGGGGACGCAGCGGGATCGTGGTCACCGAGCTGCCGTACAGCATCGGCCCGGAGAAGGTCGTGGCCAGGATCAAGGACCTGGTCCAGGCCAAGAAGCTGAACGGCATCTCCGACCTGAAGGACCTCACCGACCGGAACCGCGGCCTGCACCTGGTGATCGAGGTGCGCAGCGGCTTCAACCCCGAGGCGGTGCTGGCGGAGCTGTACCGGCTGACGCCGATGGAGGAGACGTTCGGCATCAACAACGTCGCCCTGGTCGACGGCCAGCCCCGGGTGCTCGGGCTCCGCGAGCTGCTGGAGATCTTCGTCGCGCACCGGCTCGAGGTGGTCAGGCGGCGGACCGAGTACCGGCGGCGCAAGCGCGCCGAGCGCCTGCACCTGGTCGAGGGCCTGGTCATCGCGCTGCTCAACATCGACGAGGTCATCCAGGTCATCCGGTCCTCGGACGACTCGGCGGCCGCCAAGCGGCGGCTGATGGAGATCTTCGAGCTGTCCGACATCCAGGCGCAGTACATCCTGGACACCCCGCTGCGCCGGCTGACCCGCTACGACCGGCTCGAGCTGGAGCGGGAGCAGGACGAGCTGCGGGCCGAGATCGCGTCGCTGACCGAGATCCTGGAATCGGACGCCAAGCTGCGCGAGCTGGTGAGCGGGGAGCTGGCCGAGGTGGCCAAGAAGTTCGGCACCCCCCGGCGCACGGTGCTGCTGGAGGGCGGTGCGGCGGCGGCCACGGTGGCGGCGGTGCCGCTCGAGGTGG
>Ga0335083_10006471_pt1 | contig 14607 bp, 13 predicted proteins | sample Lox_Sample_42_FD_206716 | JGI IMG/M metagenome (GOLD analysis project Ga0335083, IMG submission 206716) | Soil microbial communities from Loxahatchee National Wildlife Refuge, Florida, United States - Lox_Sample_4.2 | ecosystem: Environmental > Terrestrial > Soil > Wetlands | place: USA...
TGATACCGCCCAGGCGGGCGCGGCCGTCGCCGTGGGCACGGGCGTCGCCGTGGGCGCGGCCGTCACCGTGGCGGCCGACGACCTGGCCGGGCAGCTCACCGCGGCCGGGCTGGGGTTCGGCTCGTTCGGCGACCTGAGCCGGGACGAGCTCGGGTTCTGCTTCCCGGGCCGCGAGGGCGCGGTCAGCTACCCGCCGATGTGGACCGCCGGCATCGGCAACCCGCAGTCCAGCTCGCCGGTAAATCCTTTTCCCGAGCTGGCCGGCCCGCCCGCCGCGCACTGGGCCAGCCGGTACCACCCGCTGACCGAGGGCTTCACCCAGCGGTACCAGCTGGGCACCGCGCTGGGCCAGGCCGCCTCGTTCGCCGGGTTCGTCCGCTCCGCCTGGCGGACCGCCTGGTACCGGCGGCCGCCTGCCCCCGCCGAGTGCGACCTGGACGCGGTGGAGCAGGTCAGCCTGAACCTGCTGGCCGCCACCGTGCGCCGCGACGCCGGCCCGCCGGCCAGTCCGGACGCCAGCCCGGCCCCGGTGGGCATCCCGACCTGGCTGGACGTGTTCACCGGGCAGCCCGGGCCGCTGCAGGACACGTTCAGCATCGGCTCGGTCGGCCGTAATCTCGAAGTGGCCGCGGTGCTGCTGGAGGCGGCCCACCGGCACGGCCGGCCCGAATGGGAGCGGGCCGCACGGGACATCATCGGCTTCTGGGTGGACCGGCCCGTCACCGCGCTGTGTCACACCGAGTGGGACCGCGCCCAGCGCCGCTGGGCCGACCCGCTGGCCGACGTGAAACCGGGCGCGGTCTTCCTCCGTGACCAGTCCGAGGCCCGGCTGGCACTGCTCGGCGCGCTGGACGGCGTGCGGTCACGGGGCCAGGACGAACCCACCTGGCTGGCCTGGTGCACCAGTTACGCCGGCTGGCTGGCCGGGCAGGCCGGCCCGGACGGCCAGCTGCACCGGGCCTACTACCTGGACGGCCAGGTGGCCGACCACGCGGTGAACGACGGCATCCACGCGGCCACGTTCCTGGCCCGCCTGGCCGCCAGCGCCAGCGAACCGGCCTATCTCGACCTGGCCGAGCGGATCGCCGGGTACGCCTGGTCGAACTTCCACTCGGCCGGCCGGTTCCTCGGCGGGACGCTGGAGAACCCCAACTGCTGCGACCGCGAGGCGGCCAGCATCGCGCTGCAGGCCTACCTGGCGCTGCACGCGGCCACCGGCCGTCCTCAGTGGCGGGATGCCGCCCAGCTGGCCGGGGACTTCTGCGCCACCTGGGTGCTCGGCTGGGACATCCCGATGGGCGCCGCCGACGTGCCGGGCCAGCCGTTCTACGACCAGACCGCGCCGTCGGCCGGGCTGGCCCTGATCACGCTGGGGTTCTCGGCCGTGGACACCTACCTGTCCCGGCACGCCGGCGAGTTCCTGCGGCTGGCCGAGCTGACCGGCGACCAGCACTACCGGGACATCGCCCGCCTGCTGCTGCACAACACCAAGCAGATGGTGCAGCTCGGCACGGAGTTCGGCTACCAGGCGCCGGGGTTCCAGATCGAGCACTGGGCCATCGGCCGTGGTCGCGGCTACGGGCTGAACTCGGGCTGGCTGCCCTGGGTATCCACGGCCCACGTGCTGGGCATCTGGGCTGCGGCCGAGATGCAGCAATCGCGCTCCTGACGCTCCCGCCGGCCACCACGGCGCTGTACGCTGCTGGCCGCCGCGGGTCTTGACGCTGCCCGCGGCCACCTTTTAGCGTGCTTGGGAAAACCTATTCCTATGTGCGTGTTGAGCTGAGTGGGGAAGCGCTTAGCCAAGCCCGCCGGGCTGGCCGTCGCCGCACCAGCAGCATCACCCACGGGAGCTGGAGCGCGCCAGGTGAGCAGTGCGGATGTCATTCAGCCGGCCGGTGGCCCGGTCAGTCCCAGCCCCGCCGCGGCGGTCGTGCACCGGCCGCTCGACGGCCCGGCCGCGCGGCTCGGCCCCGGTCTGCTGCATGACTGGCAGCAGCGCAACCGGGAGGCCAGCCTGCCGCTGGCGCTGCGGCAGCTGGAGGTGGCCGGGAACCTGGCCAACGTGCGGCTGGCCATCGCCGGGGCGGGTGAGGGGTACCGGGGCCCGGTGTTCATGGACAGCGACATCTACAAGACGCTGGAGGCGATCGGCTGGGAGCTGGGCCGCGGCGCTGATCCGGAGCTGGCCGACTTCGTCCAGCAGACGACCGCGTTGCTGGAGAAGGCCCAGCAGCCGGACGGCTACCTGGACTCTTACGTCCAGGTGTCCGGGAAGCCGCGGTACAGCCAGCTGGCGTCCAGCCATGAGATGTACTGCGCGGGGCATCTGATCCAGGCGGCTATCGCCTGCCAGCGGGGCGCCGGTTCTGGCCGGCTGCTGGGGGTGGCGCGGCGGTTCGCCGATCACCTGGTGGACACGTTCCTGGGCACCGACGGTGGGCTGGATGGTCACCCGGTCGTGGAGTCCGCGCTGGCCGAGCTGTACCGGGAGACCGGGCACCGGCCTTACCTGGAGCTGGCCGCCCAGTGGATCGGGCAGCGCGGGCAGGGCCGGGTCGGCAGTTCCGGGTTTGGCCTGCGCTACCTGCAGGACTATGAGCCGGTCCGGGAGATGGCCACCGAGTACGGGCATGTGGTCCGGGCGCTGTACCTGGACGCCGGCGTGGCCGATGTGGCGGCCGAGACCGGTGACGGGGAGCTGCTGCGGACTTCGGCCGGCCGGTGGGCTGACATGGTGGCGGCCAAGACCTACCTGACCGGCGGGAACGGGTCGCGGCATGAGGGGGAGAGCTTCGGCGACCGTTTCGAGTTGCCGCCGGACCGGGCCTACAACGAGACCTGCGCGGCCATCGCCAGCTTTCAGTGGTCGTGGCGGCTGCTGCTGGCCACCGGCGACGGCCGGTACGCCGACCACATGGAACGCGTCCTGTACAACGGCTTCGCGGGCGCGATCGCCACCGGCGGCACCCGGTTCTTCTACGTCAACCCGCTGCAGCGCCGGGCCGGTCATTTCGAGAAGGACGATCCGGGCCGGCGCCGGGAGTGGTTCTCCTGCGCCTGCTGCCCGCCGAACATCATGCGGCTCACCGCGTCCCTGCAGCACTACCTGGCCACGGTGTCCGGGGACACCCTGTTCGTGCACCAGTTCACCAACGCGGAGCTGGCGGGCGGCGGCCTGGCCGTGCAGGTGGAGACCGGCTACCCGTGGTCCGGCACGGTCCAGCTCCGGGTCACCGCCGCCCCGCCTGGCCCGGCCGGCCTCGCGCTGCGCGGGCCGGCCTGGTCCCCCGGCCAGCGCATTTTGCTCAACGGCCAGTCCGTGCCGGCCGAGCCTGCCGGTGCGGGGTACCTGCTGGTGCACCGGGAGTGGCAGCCGGGTGATGTGCTGCGCTACGAGTTGGACATGTCGCCGCGGCTGACCTACCCGGACCGGCGGATCGACGCGGTGCGCGGGACGGTGGCGATCGAGCGTGGCCCGCTGGTCTACTGCTTCGAGCAGGCCGACCAGCCGGCCGGCGCCGACCTGGAGGATCTGGCCCTGGTGCCAGGTGAGCTGCGCGAGCGGGCGGCTGAGCTGCCCGGCATCGGCCAGACCATCCTGGTCGGCACCGGCGCGGTCCGGCTGCCCGCCGGGGATCAGGTCACCGCGACCGCCATTCCGTATTTCCAGTGGGACAACCGGGATGGCCGGGCCATGCGGGTCTGGCTGCCCAGGGCCTGATCGGCCATGGCCCGGATCGGCCCGGCCCCGCCTGCCGCCCGGCCCCGGCGGGGTGGCGGCCGGCCCCAGCCGGGTGCCGTCTGGCACCGGCCCGGGGGCGGCCGGCCGCCGGACCTAGCCGCCGGCGCCGACCGGGCCGGCTGGAGTCTCGATGGTGGCGGCCGCTGGCGCTGGGCCGGGGGAGACGGCCGCGCCCGCCAGCCTGGCGCCGCCGCCGTCGCCCGGTGCCGCCGCCCGGGGCCGGGTCGATTCGCGGATGACCAGGTTGCACGGGAGGAGTTCCACCCCGGAGCTCGGGTGACCCTCGATGGCCGCCAGCAGGCGCTCACCCGCGGTCCGGCCGAGCTGCCGCAGGTTCATGTCGACCGTGGTCAGCGGCGGACGGCAGGCGTTCGCGATGACCTGCCAGTTGTCGAAGCCGACCAGGGCCACCTCGTCCGGGATGGCGCGCCCGGCATCCCGGGCCGCGTCGGCCGCGCCCCGGGCGATCTGATCGTTGCCACAGAAGATGGCGTCCAGCCCGGGCATCGACCGGAGCAGCGCGGTGGTCGCCTGCCGGCCCCACTCCTCGGTCCACTCGCCGAACAGCGGTTCCCCGCCCGCCAGCTCCAGGCCCGCCGCGGCCAGCGCGGCCTGCGCGCCCCGGGCCCGCAGCACCGCGCCGGTGAACCGCCGCGGGCCGGTCACGTGGCCGATCCGGGTCCGCCCGGTGCTCAGCAGGTGGCGCACGGCCATCGCGCCGCCCTCTTCGTCGTCGGGGATGAGCGACAGGTCGGCCGGGTCGGTGGAGTGGGTCATCGCGTAGACGACCGGCACCGGCAGCCGACGGCCGATGGGCTCCCGCGGATCCTGGCGCCGCCCGGTCACGATGATGCCGTCGACCCGGCGTTCCAGCAGCGTCCGCAGATAGTGCTGCTCGCGGATGCCGTCGTCCCGGCTGTCGCACAGGAAGACGGAAATGCGGCCGGGGCTGAGCGCGTCCTCGGCGCCTTGCATGACCGGGATGCTGAACCGGCCGAAACTGTCGGTGGTGATCAGCCCCACCGTGAAGCTGCGCCCGGTGAGCAGGCCCCGGGCCAGCGCGTTGGGCTGGTAGCCCAGCCGGTCAGCGGCCAGCCGGACCCGTTCGGCCGTGCTGGTGCTGATGCCGCGGCGCCCGTTGAGCGCTTTCGAGGCCGTACCGGGGGACACGCCTGCCAGGCGGGCCACGTCCGTGATGGTTACCGGCCCTCGGCTGATGGAACTCGCGGCCGCCTCCCCTGGTTGAGCCGTCTTGATCCGCTCAGAGTACAGCACCGAACAAGGCTCGAAAACCTTTGCCATGACAGTTTCCATAGCGATCCCTGCCGTGACTGGTCGCGACCGGTTCGCCCCAAGAGTCGCTCGCCCGAGTTATCGTTAACATTACGTTTTGGCATGGGTCTAGGGATCCAGTCTTGACCACTTCTGGTAACCCACCCTAGCATCGCCGGTACGAAAACCTTTGCGTAAGCCACTGATCAGGTGCCGGGTACAACTCTTGGGGAGGACCCGCTGATGGGCTTGTTCGTGCAGGACGGTACGGCTCTGGTGTGGCGAGGAGGTCAGGAGACCGTCCGGGTCGAGCCCTGGGGCCAGCACAGCCTGCGGGTGCGCGGAACCCTGTGGCGGGGTATCCGCGACGACCTGCCCGGCGCACTGCTTGACCAGCCCGGCGGCACGGCGGAGATCGAGATCGCCGGCCCGCTGGCCCGGATCAGCAACGGCGGGCTGACCGCCGAGATGTCCGCGGCCGGCCAGCTCCGGTTCCTCGGCGCCGATGGCCGTGAGCTGCTGTCCGAGACGACGCCGCACTTCACCGGGCCGCCCACCCGCCGGTACCGCACGGTCGGCGGCGGCATGCACCACTTCGAGGTGCTGTTCAACGCGTCGGACACCGAGCGCTTCTACGGGCTGGGCCAGCACCAGCACGGGCGGCTCGACCAGAAGGGTGCCGTCGTCGAGCTGGTGCAGCGCAACACCGAGGTGAACATCCCGTTTCTGGTGTCCAGCCGGGGTTACGGCCTGCTCTGGAACCACCCGGGGATCGGCCGGGTGGAGCTGGGCACCACGGTCACCCGCTGGGTGTCCGAGGCGACCCGCCAGTGGGACTACTGGATCACCGCCGCCGACGAGCCGGCCGGGCTGCTGCGTGCTTACACCGAGGTGACCGGCCGGGCGCCGCTGATGCCGGCCTGGGCGGCCGGCTTCTGGCAGTGCAAGCTCCGCTACAAGACCCAGGATGAGCTGCTCGGTATCGCCCGCGAGTACAAGCGGCGTGGGCTGCCGCTCTCGGTCATCGTCATCGACTACTTCCACTGGACCCGGCAGGGCGAGTGGCGCTTTGACCCGGCCGACTGGCCCGACCCGGCGGCCATGGTTGCCGAACTCGAGCAGCTCGGCGTCAAGCTGATGGTCTCCATCTGGCCCACGGTCAACCCGGGCAGTGAAAACTACGCCGAGATGGACGAGGCCGGCCTGCTCGTCGGCAACGAGCACGGCTTCCCCACCCAGCTCGCCATCTGGGACCGCGGCTCGACGGCCCGGGTCCCGATGACGTTCTACGACGCCACCAACCCAGACGCCCGGGCCTACGTCTGGTCCAAGGTCAGGGAGGGCTACTACAAGTACGGCATCAGCACCTGGTGGCTCGACGCGTGCGAGCCGGAGCTGGTCCCGGAGCAGCCGGAGAACCTCCGGTACCACGCCGGTCCCGGTGCCGAGGTCAGCAACATCTACCCGATGCTGCACGCCCGCGGCTTCTACGAGGGGATGCGGGCCGAGGGAGAGACGGAGATCCTCAGCCTGTGCCGGTCCGCGTGGGCCGGCAGCCAGCGCTACGGGGCGCTGGTCTGGTCCGGCGATATCGACTCGACGTTCGAGGACCTGCGCCGCCAGATCCCGGCCGGGCTGAACATCGGCCTGTCCGGCATCCCGTGGTGGACCACCGACATCGGCGGATTCAAGAACGGTGAGATCACCTCACCGTCGTTCCGCGAGCTCATCGTCCGCTGGTTCCAGTTCGGCGTGTTCTGCCCGGTCTTCCGGCTGCACGGGATCCGCCAGCCCGGGACCCTGATCGGTGCCGAGCAGACCGGCGCGGCCAACGAGGTCTGGTCGTTCGGCGACGAGCAGTACGGCATCATCCGGCAGCTGCTGTTCCTGCGGGAACGGCTGCGCCCTTACGTCATGGAGCAGATGCGGATCGCCCACGAGACCGGCCTGCCGCCGATGCGGCCGCTGTTCCTGGACTTCCCGGCCGACCCGGAAAGCTGGGACGTGGACGACCAGTTCCTGCTGGGCAGCGACATCCTGGTCGCCCCGGTCGTGACCGAAGGCGCCCGGGAGCGGCGCGTCTACCTGCCCGCTGGCGCCACCTGGCGGGACGGGTGGACCGGCGCCGAGCACCGGGGCGGCGGCTGGCTCACCGCGGCGGCCCCGCTGGACACCATTCCGGTCTACCTGCGCGCCGGTGGCAGCCTGGAGCCGTTTGGCCCGGTGGCGAGCCTTGCGCCAGCCGAGAACACTAGCCCAGCCGAAAACACGGGGGAGTGACGCTGGTTTGGCCAGGACCGCGACTCCGACCCGCCGGGCTGCCGCCCGCCATCCCCGGCCTGATCGCGCGACGGCCGAGGTAACCAGGGCGTCGCGGTGGACCCGCTACGCCCGCGCGGTCTTCCTCATCCCGGCGCTGGCCTATGTGCTCTTCGCGTTCGCGCTGCCGATCGTCTACAACCTGATCCTGAGCTTCGAGCAGACCTCCCCGGCCACGATCGCCAGCCTGTTCGCCCCGTTCGCCGGGCTGGCCAACTACAAGACCGCGCTGGGCGACCCGACCACGCAGAGCGCCATCGTGCGCACCTTCTCGTTTACCGCTCTGTCGCTGTTCTTCCAGTTCATCATCGGTTTCAGCCTGGCCCTGCTGTTCAACCTGCGGTTCCCGCTGCGCCGGGTGGCCCGCTCGCTGGTCATCATCCCGTGGCTGCTGCCGCTGCTGATCACCGGCTTCATCTTCCGGTTCCTGTTCCAGCTGGAAGCGGGCGCGGTCAACGAGGTGCTCATCGACCTGCACCTGATCAGCCAGCCGGTGGGCTGGCTGACCTCGCCCGGGCCCGCCTACGCCACCATCCTGATCGCCAACATCTGGATCGGCATCCCGTTCTTCACCGTGCTGCTGTACAGCGCGCTGCAGGATGTCCCGGTCGAGCTGACCGAGGCGGCCATGATCGACGGGGCCGGCGCCTGGCAGCGGCTGTTCCGGGTCACCCTGCCGCTGATCCGGCCGGTGATCGAGGTCGTCTTCGTGCTCGGCTTCGTGTTCACCGTGAAGGTGTTCGACGTGGTCATCGGGCTGACCCAGGGTGGCCCGGCGAACTCCACGCAGCTCATCGCGCCGTGGGCCTACAACCTCTCGTTCCAGCAGTTCGAATACGGTCCCGGGGCCGCGCTGAACACCATTCTGCTGGTCATCGCCCTGCTGGCCGCGCCGGTCTACATCTGGCTCAACCGGGAATCACTGCGGAGGGCATGACATGATCCGGCAGCGTAAATTCACCGCCCCGCTGGCCGCGCTCGGCGCGCTCATCGCTCTGGTGGTCATGCTGTTCCCGCTGTACGCGGTGGTCATCGCGTCCTTCGAGAACAACGGGCAGCTGCTCGGCAATCACTACAATTTCTGGCCGCCGACGTGGAGCTTTTCCAACTACAGCGCAGTTATCTCCAGCCAGGGCGGCCACATCGCCAGCACACTGATCATCGGCTTGGGCACCGCCCTGCTGACGCTGCTCATCGCGCTGCCGGCCGCGCACGCGCTGTCCCGGTACCGCTTCCGGGTCACGGTCCTCATCATCGGCGGGCTGCTGATCGCCCAAATTCTGCCGTCAATTGTGATCGCTAACTCTCTTTTCATCCTGTACCACAAGCTGCACCTGCTGAATACGTATCCCGGCCTGATCCTGGCGGACGCGAGCTACACGGTCCCGTTCGCCATCCTGGTCCTGCGCGCCTTCATGCTCGGCCTGCCCGCCGACGTCCTCCAGGCGGCACGGGTGGACGGTGCGTCCGAGTGGATGACGTTCCTCCGCGTCGTGCTGCCGATGAGCCGGTCGGCCGTCATCACCATCGCTGTCTTCGCGTTCTTGCAGGGCTGGGGCGATTTCATCTTCGCGCTCACCCTGCTGTCCGGAAATACCTTCGAGCCGATCACGCTGAGTATCTACTCCTACATCGGAGAGTTTCAGACAAACCTGGGTCAGGCAATGGCGTTGTGCGTGGTGGGGGTACTCCCCGCGGCCATGCTGCTCGTCGCCGCCCAGCGCTATATCGCGGCCGGGCTGACCGTCGGCTCGGTCAAGGGCTGAGCCGAACACCCCACGGAAAGCCCGCCAGAGACACCGCTGTCCGGTCCGATATTTGGGAGGAAACGAGAATCATGCATACCGCTAGGTGGCCTAGACAGACCCGTCGGGGCTGGCAGTTGCTGGCCGTCGGTGCGGCAGCCCTCGCGCTGGCTGCCGCGGGCTGCAGTTCGTCGTCGGGTGGTGGCAGCAGCAACGGCAAGATCACGATCACCGAGCTGGACTACTTCACCTCCAGCGGTGGCAACGCGGCCGTCAACTGGTACAACAAGCAGTTCGAGAAGGCTCACCCCAACGTCACGGTCAAGCGCGAGGTCGTCCCCTACGCCAACCTGATCACCAAGGTGCTGCAGGAGGCCAGCGCCGGCGACCTGCCGAACATCGTCATGCTCGACAACCCGAACGTGCCCGAGGTCGCGGCCACCGGCCAGCTCAAGCCGCTCAACGGCCTGCCCGGCTTCACCACCAGCGGGTACGTGCCCGGGGCCATCAGCGAGTGCACCTACCAGGGCAAGCAGTACTGCTATCCGATCGGCACCAACACGATCGGCATCTTCTACAACAAGGCCATGTTCGCGGCCGCGCACCTGTCCCCGCCGACCACCTGGGCCCAGCTGCAGTCGGACGCTAAGGCCCTGACCAAGGGGAACGTGCACGGCATCGCGTTCGACGCGACCGCGGACGAGCAGTCCACCTGGCAGCTCGAGCCGTTCTTCTGGAGCGCCGGCGGCAATCTCGACAAGGTGAACTCGCCCGCCTTCACTCAGTCCCTGCAGCTCTGGGTCAACATGGTCAAGGACGGGTCGGCCTCCAAGTCGGTCCTGCAGTGGGGCCAGGACCCGGACCTCACCCAGCAGTTCCTGCACAAGAGCGCGGCCATGATCGAAGACGGCCCGTGGATCTTCCCCGAGCTGAACGCGGCCGGCTGGAAGTACAACGACCAGTACGGCATCGTGCCGATCCCGACCCAGCAGGCCGGCCAGACCGTGATCACCCCGCTCGGCGGCGAGACCTGGAACATCGGCAACTCCGGCAGCTCGGAGCAGCAGAACATGGCCTGGCAGTGGATCAAGGGCGCTCAGGTGCCGTCGGTGATGAAGCACATCACCGGGCTGATGTACTACCTGCCGACCAAGCCCGCGGTGACGGCCCAGTACCTGAAGGGTGGCCCGGAATACACCGTGTTCGCCCATGAGACCGCGACTTCCCGGTCGCGGACGACCCAGTACGGGGCCAACTACCCGAAGGTGTCCCAGGCCATCTGGACCGCGATCCAGGCGGCGATTACCGGGACCGCGTCGGCGCAGTCGGCCCTGAATACGGCCCAGGGCACAGTGTCCGGGGTCCAGCAGGTCTCGGGGTCGGGAGGCTAAGGGATTGGGAGGCTAGCTAACCAGAATCAGCAGGTGACAGGCGGCGGCCGCGCATCCGTGCGCGGCCGCCGCGCTGAGCGGTGCCCGGGCCGGGCCGGGTTGGGGCCGGGGGCCCGGGTCGGCGGCGGGCCGGGCCCGGTCAGAACTCGAAGCCGCCCGGACGGCCGTTGCGCTCCGCGATCAGCCCGGCCAGCGTCGCGATGGCGATCTCCGGCGGGGTCCTGGAGCCGATGTTCAGCCCGACCGGCCGGTGCACCCGGGCGATCTCCTCGTCCGGCACGCCTAGGGCGGCCAGCGCCTGCAGATGCGGCCCCGGATGCCGCGGGTTGCCCAGGATGCCCACCCAGCGGGCCTTGCTGGCCAGCGCGTCGCGCAGCACCACGCCCAGTTCGGGCCGGTGATGGTCGGTCACCACCACGTCCGTGTTGTCGTCCAGGAAGTCCCCGAACTCGCCGGTGACCAGATGGGGCCGGGCCCACTCGGCGCCGGCCCGGGCCAGATCGGGCTCGACCAGCACGGCCCGGAAACCAGCATCGCTGGCGAAATGCAGCAGGTAACTAGCGACCGGTGAGGCGAACGCCGCGACCAGGGTCCGGTCGGTGGCCGGTGCCGGGGCGTGGCCATGAGCGACCGCGCAGGCGGCGGTCTCGATGTCGTCAGCCAGCACTGGGTTGTCCCGCAGGCTGGTGCTCTCCCCCTCGTTTCCCATACGACCGAGCTTGCCACGCCCCGCCCCGCTTTGGCGACGCCGGCCGGTGCCGCCGCTCCTCTACGATCTTGCGATACATCGGGCGTCAGTTGATGTCGAACTCGTTGCCCTCGGGGTCCTTCAGGGCGACCGCGTAGTGGTCCGCGCCCTCCTCGAGTACCTCGTTCAGGTCGCTGAGCAGCGTGGCGCCGAGATCACACAGCCGCAGGGCCTCGGCGTCCACGCGCTTCTTGCGTTCCGCGAACGGGAGGTCCCGCGGGCCGCTGGCGTGGATGTCGATGTGGAGCCGGTTGCTGGTGGTCTTGCGGTCGGGCACGACCTGGATCCAGATGCGGGGCCCGGCGCCATCCGGATCGATGAGGCAGTCCGTCCCCCGGCCGAGCCAGGACTCGGGCAGCCCGACGCCGCGCCGCCAGTCGTCCCAGGTGGCGAAGCCGGTCGGCGGCGGCTCCAGCATGTAGCCCAGGGCCTCGGCCCAGAAGCGGGCCAGCGCCTCCGGGTGGCCGACGCAATTGATGACGAGCTGGTACCGGACGGCCATGGGTCTCCTCACGTCAGGCCGCGGCGTCACCGCACGGCCCGGCAAGTATGCCCAGGACCTACGACAGTCCGGCGCGTCCGCGCCGGCTCTGGCCGGTGCTAGGGCACCGGAGTCAGGGAACGGATCACCCGTCGCGCAATGGCAACCCCAACCCCCACCGCGCAGGCCGCGATCAGTGCCAGCTTGCTGAGGCTCAGCCCAGGCCCGGCGTGCACCTTCATGTTGACTTCGACGCTGGCCGGGTCCGCGTCAGTCATGAGCGCCACCAGGTCGGCGACCGTGGCTGGTACCTCATCGAGGGTGCGAGCCTGTGTGACTCCTCCGGATTCGAGCTCCGGAACGGTCACCACCCACCAATCGCCTTCCCGCTCGCACACCGCGGTGTAGGTCGTTGTCACTGCAGCCATCCCTTCGGCAGGCAGGCCAGGTCCCGGATCAAATTGCCTATGACTCCGGCTGTGACTTCGTTATGCCGCGGCACTGATGTTGTGTGCTTGCCGCAGGTGGGCGGGCATCTCCACTTCTCATGGATACCCCGCTCGCTCACCTTGTAGCAACCATGGGCGATTAACGCTCGGACGACAAGCCGTTTGGCCATGGGTTTCACAGTCGTGACTGTTCCATCCCCCTCCGTCATTCCGACGTCTCCGGGGCCGGTGCAGCGCAGGACTCTCACAGGCCCTGGGTGCCCTCGGCGGTAGCGCCGCTGGGGCCGGACCGTGAGGAAGGGCAGGGAAGGTGCATGATGAGGACAGTGCGGCGCGATCCAGGGGCAGCGAGCCCCGCGACATGGACGCCTGGCTGATCGCTGTAGCGGACTACCTGCACGCCCTGCGGACCCGGCCCCCCACCCAGGCTCGCGATGACCTGACCCTGGACCTTTGCGGCTGCGTCACCAGCTGATCCAGCCTGACGCGGACGTGCCCGAGTTGCAGCGTGTCCTGGCGTCGCTGGCCGTCATCTATGCCGCATTGCTGACCCGGCTCGGTGAGCACGGCCCGGCGCTGCGCTGGTGGCGGACTGCCTCCAATGCCGCCGACGATTCCGGCGACCTCGATCTGCGGGTCGTAGTTCGCGGCATGGCCGCCGGCTGTGGCCTGTACGGGCAGCGTCACCCGTCCACGATCCTGCTGCTGCTGCTGGACGAGATCCGTTGCATCGGCGTCGGCTCGCGTAGCCTATGGGCCGTCGACATCAAGGGCACTCGCGCGAAAGCGCTGTCGCTGCTTGGCCGCCACGACGAGGCCAGAGCGGCTCTACGGGCTCTACGTTCCGTCGCCCCGACCGACACGCCGGTCTGCCCGATCCCGACGCTCTGGCTGCCGGACCAGGTGGACTTCGCGGAGAGCTGGTCCCTAGCCGCGGGAGGTGACGAGCAGCGCGCCGGGGAGGCCCGCGAGCGGGTGCTCGCGACGACGTACGACTACCAATACATTGCCTGCGTCCAGCTTCACGGCGCGCTTTGCACGGTCGCGAAGAAGGGCATCGCCGAAGGGGTAGGCCACGCGGCGGAGATCCTTGACGCGATGCCGCCGCACTACCGCAACCAGATGATCACTGAGACTGCGAAGCATGTGCTGGCCGCCGTGCCGAAGACCGACCGGGAGTTGCCGGCAGTGCGGGACTACCGGGAAGTCCTGGCCACGACCGCGCCAGTTCCGCACGCCATCACCGCCTGAGCTAGACGGAGGACGCTGAGCCGTCAACCTGAGGAGTCAGGCCGGGGCGTCGGCGTCCTGGAGGGAGGCCGCGGACTCCCCGGGGCCCGGCTGCGCCGCCGCCGGGCCCATCCACATGACCTGCCAGCCGTGGCCGTCGAGGTCGAAGAAGCTGCGTGAGTACATGAAAGCCGTGGTCCTCGGGGCCGTCCGCCTCGGTGCCGCCCGCGGCGAGCGCCGCCTCGGCGACCGTGTCCACCTCATCGCGGGCTGACACGCCGAAGCAATACAGCGCCAGCGTGTGCGTGGTGGGATCGGCCATCGGCAGCTTCGCGAACTGCGCGAACTTCTCATGGCTGAGCAGCATGGCAGGCTTGCTCGCCGACCAGCATGCAGGCGGCGGTCTCGTCGGTGAACATCGGGTGGAAGCTGAATCCGAGCCGCGCGAAGAACGCCTTGCTGCGCTCGATGTCCGCGACGGGGATGTTCACGAACAGCATGCGGCCGGCGTGTGCGGGAGTGGTCATGGTGAGTCTCCAGTCCGGGGTTCGATGGCCTACGCCCGGTAGACCGGCCCAGCCTGCGGAACTCATCGGTGGTCCCGGATCCGCCCGCGCCCCGCGTCAGGCTGGAGGCGGCCGCTGGGAGCCGCCGGGCTGAGGAGGGCGCTGATGGCGGCCCGGAGGGGGGCCAGGCGGGCGGCGGCGCGGGTGCGGGCGGCGAGGAGACCGTCGGCGGCGACCGGCTCGACGACTTCCAGGTAGCACTTGAGTTTGGGCTCGGTGCCGCTGGGGCGCACCACCACCCGGCTGCCCGGCAGCCGGAAGATGAGCACATCCGACGGCGGCAGCGGGCCGCCGCCGGCCAGGTCGGCCACGTCCAGCACCGGCTGCCCGGCCAGCTCGGCGGGCGGCGCGGCGCGCAGCCCGGCCATGATCTGGCCCGGCGACCGGGTGGGCACGGTCAGCTGGGCCCGCAGGTGCACGCCGTGCCCGGCCTCCAGCGCGTCCCACCGGTCCAGCAGGCCCTGCCCGCCGGCCCGGGCCCGGCTGGCCAGGCTGAGCAGCGCGAGCGCGGCGCCGATCCCGTCCTTGTCCCGGACCACGTCACCGACCGCGTAGCCCAGCGCCTCCTCGTACCCGAACACGAAGCGGCGGCCCGGCTGATCGTCAGCTGCCCTGACGATCCACTTGAACCCGGTCAAGGTCTCCACATATTTAACGCCTA
>Ga0335083_10006474_pt1 | contig 14602 bp, 12 predicted proteins | sample Lox_Sample_42_FD_206716 | JGI IMG/M metagenome (GOLD analysis project Ga0335083, IMG submission 206716) | Soil microbial communities from Loxahatchee National Wildlife Refuge, Florida, United States - Lox_Sample_4.2 | ecosystem: Environmental > Terrestrial > Soil > Wetlands | place: USA...
ATGCGCGTCTTGATCGTCGAGGACGAGCCCTACATGTCGGAAGCGATACGCGACGGCCTCCGCCTGGAAGCGATCGCGGCGGACATCGCCGGCGACGGCGGCACCGCTCTGGAGCTGCTCAGCTTCAACGACTACGACATCGCCGTCCTCGACCGGGACATCCCGGGGACGAACGGTGACGAGATCGCGAGACACATCGTCGCCTCGGGGAGCGGTATGCCGATCCTCATGCTCACCGCTGCCGACCGGCTCGACGACAAGGCCACCGGGTTCGAGCTCGGCGCCGACGACTACCTCACGAAGCCGTTCGAGCTGCGAGAGCTCGTGCTCCGCCTCCGGGCGCTGGACCGCAGGCGCGCCCACTCGAGGCCGCCCGTGCTGGAGATCGCGGGCCTGCGGCTCGATCCGTTCCGCCGCGAGGTCTACCGCGACGGGCGTTACATCGCGCTGACCCGGAAGCAGTTCGCCGTGCTCGAGGTGCTCGTTGCCGCCGACGGCGGCGTCGTGAGCGCCGAGGAGCTCCTCGCACGGGCCTGGGACGAGAACGCGGACCCGTTCACCAACGCCGTGCGCATCACCGTCTCTGCACTGCGCAAGCGACTCGGCGAGCCCTGGATCATCGCCACGGTCGCAGGCGTCGGCTATCGCATCGACCCCGGATCGTCGACCGGGCGCGAGGGCGAAGGGCGTGGATAGAGCCCCCGGGTTGAGCGTCCGCCTCAAGCTCACCCTCAGCTACGCCGGCTTCCTCATGCTCGCGGGCGCCCTGCTGCTGACCGCCGGGTACTTCTCGCTCTCTCGCGGTGTGCACCCCGGCGTGGTCTTCATGGTGCGGAGCCACGCCGATCTCGTGCGCGATTTCGCTCCGATCGCAGTCGTCGTGATGGCGTTCCTGCTGCTCTTCGGTCTGCTCGGAGGGTGGCTCCTCGCCGGCCGCATGCTCGCCCCGCTGACTCGCATCACCGATGCCACACGCGTCGCTGCAAACGGATCGCTGTCACATCGAATCGAGCTGGAAGGCCGCCAGGACGAGTTCCGCGAGCTCGCCGACAGCTTCGACACGATGCTCGTGCAACTCGAAGCGCACGTCGCCGAGCAGCAGCGATTCGCAGCCAACGCCTCGCACGAGTTGCGTACCCCGCTGGCGATCACGCAGACGCTTCTCGACGTAGCGCGCAACGATCCGAACCGCGACGTCGACGAGCTCGTCGACCGGCTCCGCGTCGTCAACACCCGGGCGATCGACCTCACCGAAGCGCTGCTCCTGCTCAGCCGTGCCGACCGGCGATCGTTCACCCGGGAACGGGTCGATCTCTCTCTCATCGCCGAAGAAGCGAGCGAAACGCTCCTTCCCCTCGCGGAGAGGCGCGGCGTCGCCATCGAGACCTCCGGCAGCGCGACGCCCGCGGTCGGCTCACACGCGCTCCTGCTGCAGCTGAGCACGAACCTCCTGCACAACGCGATCGTCCACAACTTGCCCGAGCAGGGCACGGTCTGGATCTCGACGAGCACGCAGCCCAGGAACGCCGTGCTCACCGTCGAGAACACCGGGGAAACGCTCACCCCGAAGCTGGCCGCCACGCTCGCCGAGCCGTTCCTTCGCGGGACGGAACGCATCCGAACCGACCAGGCCGGCGTCGGCCTCGGCCTCGCAATCGTCAAGAGCATCGCGCAGGCGCACGACGGGACCCTCACCCTCGTGCCCCGAGCCGCCGGCGGGCTCCGCGTCACCGTGCAGCTGCCCACGGCTCACGCGACCGGATAGCGTGCGCCCGTGCGCGGGAACTTCATCGGCGGTGGATGGACGCCGGCCGGCGGCGGCGAGACGTACGCCAAGGTGAATCCGTGGCGGCCGAAAGAGACGGTCGGCGAGTTCGCCGCATCGGGCGCGGCCGACGCCGAGGCGGCGGTCGCCGCAGCGGAGGCTGCGTTCCCGGCCTGGTCGAGGCTCCCGCTGGCCGCGCGCGGCGCACATCTGACGGCGGCCGCAGCCTCCCTCGAGCGCCGCGTCGACGAGATCGCAGCCGACATGTCGACCGAGATGGGCAAGCCTCTGCGCGAGGCGCGAGGCGAGACGCTCCGTGCGGCCCAGATCCTCCGGTTCGCTGCGAGCGAGGCATACCGCTCCGTCGGCGAGCACTTCGAGCAGTCCGCGACCGGGGCGCAGGTGTCCACGCATCGGCGGCCGCTCGGCGTCGTCGGCCTGATCACACCGTGGAACTTCCCGATCGCCATCCCGGTCTGGAAGCTCGGTCCGGCGCTGATGTACGGCAACACCGTCGTGCTGAAGCTCGCGTACGAAGCGCCGCAGACGGGTCTGCACGTCGCCGAGGCGTTCGAAGAGGCGAGTCTGCCGCCGGGCGTGCTGAACGTGCTCACCGGCCGCGGTTCGACCGCCGGCGCGGCGCTCGTCGAGGACCGGCGCGTCCGCGCGATCTCTTTCACCGGATCGGTTGCGACGGGACACGGGGTTCGCTCCGCCGCCACGGCGGCGGGCAAGCGCGTTCAGCTCGAACTGGGCGGCCACAACCCGCTGATCGTGATGGCCGACGCCGATCTCGAGCGTGCCGTCGAAGCCGCATACGCGGGCGCGTTCTGGTCTGCCGGCCAGAAGTGCACGGCGACCCGCCGCATCTACGTCGAGGAGGCCGCCTACGACGCGTTTCGGGCCGCGTTGCTCGCGCGCATCGAGCGCGGCGTTGTCGGCGACCCGCTCGATCCTGCGACCGAGGTCGGCCCGCTCGTCAACGAGACGCAGTTCGACGACGTGCTCGCCGCGATCGAGCGCGGCCGGGACGAGGGCGGAACCATCGCTGCGGGAGGCAACCGCGCGGACGACGACGCGTTCCTGATCGCACCGACGGTCTTCGAGGAGGTGCGCGACGACGCCTACCTGTCCTGCGAGGAGGTCTTCGGCCCCGTCACCAGCCTCTACCGCTTCAGCGGCTACGACGACGCGATCGCACGGGCGAACGCGGTCCCGTTCGGTCTTTCGGCAGGGATCTTCACGTCGAACCTCGCAACGGCGACGCGCTTCCAGCGCGAGGCGGAGGCCGGCCTGATCCACGTCAACTCCCAGACCGCGGGCGCAGACGTCCACGTGCCGTTCGGCGGCATCAAGGCGAGCGGGTTCGGCCCGCACGAGCAGGGCCGCGCAGCGATCGAGTTCTACACCGACACCGTCACCGTGTACATCGACCCGTGAAGGCCGAGCTCGTCAGCGACGCACGGGCGAAGCTCGGCGAGGGCCCGCTGTGGGACGCGCGCACCGGCGAGCTGCTCTGGGTCGACATCCCCGCCGGAATCGTCCATCGGTTCGACCCGCTCACGGGCGCCGACCGGGCCTTCGACGTCGGCGGCTACATCGGCGCCGTCGTCCCGAGAGCGGCCGGCGGCTACGCGCTGGCGGTCGCGGAAGGGTTTGCGGTCGCCACGGACGACGGTGACGTGACGCCGCTCGCGGCGGCCGGCCACGACGAGACCGTCCGGATGAACGACGGCGCCTGCGACAGCCGCGGCCGCTTCTGGGCGGGCTCGATGCGCCTCGACGAGGGTCCCGGCGGCGGCAGGCTGTTCCGGCTCGACGCCGACCATTCGGTGACGGCGATCCAGGACGGCGTGACGATCTCGAACGGCATCGGCTGGAGCCCCGACGATTCGCTCATGTATTACGTCGACACGCCGACGCACGCCGTCGACGTCTTCGACTACGACATCGACTCGGGGGAGGCGACGAACCGGCGCCAGCTGTTCGCCGTCGAAGGCCCCGGCTCGCCGGACGGGCTGATCGTCGACGCAGAAGGACTGCTCTGGGTGGCGTTCTGGGGCGGCGGCTGCGTCCGCCGCTACACCACCGACGGCGCAATCGCCGACGTCGTCGAGGTTCCCGCCGCGCACACCACGAAGCCCGCGTTCGGCGGGCCCGACCTGACCGATCTCTACATCACGACCGCCGCAGGGGACGAGCCGACCGCGGGTGGTCTGTTCCTCGCCAGGCCGGGTGTGTCGGGGATGCCGGCAAACGCCTACGCCGGCTGAACGCCGGGGCTACTTGCTCATCCCCATCGTCAGGCCGCGCACCAGATAGCGCTGGAAGATCAGAAAGACGATCACCGCCGGCAGCGCACTCACCAGCGACCCCGCCATCTCCATCGGGAAGTCCTGGAAGTGCTGGGCGGGGATCGTCTCGAGGCCGACCGTGATCGTGCGGTGCGCCGGCGTCTGCAGGAAGAGCAGGCCGACGAGCAGGTCGTCCCAGATCTGGATGAACTGCAGCACCGCCACGGTGGCGATCGCAGGCAGGGCGAGCGGCAGCATGATCCTGAAGAACACCGAGCCGTAGCCGAGCCCGTCGATCAGCGACGCCTCGATCACGTCCTCGGGCAGCCGCCGAAAGTAGGTGGTCATCAGGAAAGTGGCGAACGGCGCGCCAAGCGCGGAGTAGACGAGGATCGCGCCGTAGTAGTGGTTGATGAATCCGAGTCGGGCGAGGTTGACGAACTCGGGGATGATCATCGACTGCATCGGGACCATCATCGCGCTGATGATGATCAGGAACACGACGCCCGACAGGCGGTACTGGAGCTTCCCGAGCGCGTAGCCGCCGGTGGTGCTGACCGCGAGGATGACGAGGATCGAGGAGAGCGTGATCAGCGTCGAGTTGAGCAGCTCGTGACCGATCGGAAGCGCGGCGAAGAGGTCGTGCCACGTCGTCAGCGAGAAGCCCTTGCCGAGGTAGTACTGGTTCAGCGAACGGAACGACATCTGTCCCATCAGCCAGAACGGGTAGAGCATGATCACGGTGACGACCGCGAGCGCGAAATACGTCAGCGTCTTGCTCGTCCGCCGACGCCAGACGAGGATGCCCTGCCGCTGGCTCCAGTTGGGCGTCGTCAATCGTCGCTCCTCAAGAGCCGCAGCTGCACCATGCTCACCGTGAAGACCAGAACGAAGAGAACGACGCCCGCCGTCGCGGCGACGCCGAAGTTGTTCTCGGTGAACGCCTGCTCGTAGATGAAGAACTCGAGCGTGGTCGACCCGTAGCCCGGCCCGCCGTTCGTCATCACGATGATCAGGCTGAACAGCGCGCTGAACGCGGTGATCAGGCTGATGATGAACGCGAACTGCACGAACCGCTTGATCAGCGGGAACGTGATGCGCACCATCACCGTGAACGACCCGGCGCCGTCGACCTTGGCCGCGTCGTAGATCTCCTGGTCGATCGTCGACATTCCGGCGAGGAAGATGATCATGTTCGTCCCGAAGACCGACCAGATGAACGTGATCATCACGGCGATGAGCGCGGAGTGCTCGTGCGCGAGCAGATCGGGATGCCAGAACCCGAGCCCGGTGTGGTCGAGGAGGCTCCGGAGGATGCCCTGTTTGTCGGGATCGAAGAAGCGGCGGGCGACAAACGCGATCACCACCCACGAGACCGCGGTCGGCAGGAAGAAGACCGAGCGGAAGATCCGCCAGCCGCGGAGCTGCGTGTTGAGCAGGAACGCGACTGCGAGCGGCAGCACGATCGAGATCGGGAGCGCGAGCAACATCACCGCGTTGTTCTCGAGCACCGTCACGAACTCGGGGTTGTGGAAGAGGTTCGTGTAGGCGGTGAACCCGATCCAGTGCGACGTGAAGCCGTCCCAGTTCGTGAAGCTGTAGTAGAAGGTCTGCCCGATCGGGATCAGCAGCAGGGACCCGATCAGGAAGGCGACCGGAAGGGTGAAGAGGATCCCCATCCGCCGCCGCTGCGCGACCAGCGGACTGCGGCGCGCACGGCGCCTCACGCGCGGCAGCCGGGCCGCCGCCTCCTGGCTGGTCATCTAGGGCCGGCGGGCCCTTGCCGCCCAGGTGGGCGGCAAGGGCCGGAGCTCGTCGGCTGCGGGCAGGCGCCCGTCATCAGTGATAGACGGGGCCCCGCTGGTCCGAGGGCAACGAATCGTGCGTCTGCTTCATGCTCTTCAGGGCCGCGGCCGCCGAGATGTCGCCGCCGAGCGCGGCGTCGAGCTGCTTCATCCCGGTCGTGACGACGTCACCCTGGATCACGTTGTCGATCATCGGATAGACGGTCTTCCCCGACTTCGCGAACGCCAGCATCTGGTTGGCGAGCGGGTTGGTCGCGGAGTAGCCCTTGATGTCCGGAATCAGGCCGGCCGCCGCGATGATGTGCTGCGCCGTCGGCGTCATCAGGAACTTCAGGAACTCGACCGCCTCCTTCTGATGGCTCGAGTCCTTGGAGACGGCGAAGCCGTCACCCGAGTACTGCACGACGCCGTGCTGCGGCTTGCTCGTGAACGGCGGCAGGATGGGCGCCACGTTCGATCCCATGGCGGTGCGCAAAGTCGCGGTGTCCCAGTTGCCGTCGATGATCATCGCCGCCTGGCCCTTCATGAAGGCGCCGAGGATGTTCGTCTTCGTCAGCACGTCGCTGTTCGTGCACCCGCGCTTCGGCATCGACGCCCAGTTCGACACCTGCTGGACGAGCGCAGGCGACGTCCACGGGGTCTGGCCGGTGTAGAGGCCCTTCAGCTGCGCAGGCGACCAGATGCCGGCCGCGATGTAGCTGAGGTCGTAGAACGGGTACGGGTTCGGCCCGATCGCCTGCGGATCGGCGCCGTAGACGATCGGCGTGACGCCGGCAGCCTTCAGCTTGGTGCAGGCCGCGAAGAGCTGCGACCAGTCGGTCGGGACGCTCTTGACACCGGCCTTCTTGAAGAGAGCCTTGTTGTAGAAGCCCATGTAGAACTGGTTCTCCAGCGGCATCACGAGCAGCCCCTGGGCCGGGTTGAAGTTCGACGAGGCCCAGCTCGCGCCGTTGATCTTGTTCAGCTCGGCCGACGTGAAGTACGGCTTGAGGTTGAGCAGATGGCTCTCGTACTTGGTGTCGAAGAGACCCGTCCACTGAACGGAGAGGTCCGGATCCGTGTGCGCGATCCACGCCGCCTGGAGCAGCTGGAAATAGTTGCCGCCGGGCTGGCTGACCACGTTGATCTTGATGTCGGGGTTCTGCTTCTCGAACGCCGCGACGAGCTTCTGCGTGGCGACGGCGTTGCCGCCGGTGCCGTAGTTGTGCCAGAGCGTGAGCGTCGTCACGTTGCCGCCGTTCGCCCCGCCGGCCGCGTACGCCGCCCCGGCGATCACGGCGAGCGCAGCAAGCGCCACGCAGGCGCTGATGAACTTCCGCACCTTGCCTCCTTTGTTGTTCGAACTCATCCGACAGACCCGGCCGTCGCCGGCTCCGGTACTCCGAGGCCTGCCGCCCGCGGCCCGGACTGAATCAGCCCGGGGGTCAAGCGATTGCACCACTCGAGCGCGGCCGCAGCACGATGCACCTTCTCGCGTGCGATCGCGCACGCCTCGTTCACGAGATGAAGGCCCGAGGGATAGAGCGGCCGCGAGTTGCGAAGGCCGAACTTCGCGTACAGCGGCGCGCCGGCGCGGACCAGGTCGCCGAGCTCGTCGCCGCGCACCACCCCACCGAGCGAGTCCGGTGATTCCACGTACAGGTCGATCGGGAGCGTCGTCGCCGCGCGCATCTCGCGCAGCGTCTCGACCGACACGTCGGACGGGACGTTGACCGTCGACGCACCGACGCGCTCGAGCTCGCGCAGCGCCAACGGGTTCGACGGCGCCATCATCACCGAGACCTTCCAGACGATCGACGCCGGCAGCTCTCCCGCCCGCTGCAGCTCGTTGACGAGCGCCAGCAGGCCGAGGTCGGGAATCAGAAAGCTCCGGATGCCGCACTCCGCCGCACGGGCGATGTCCTCGGCGGCGTAGCGGAGACCGTGCACCCCGCGCAGCTGGCCGCCGTGCCCGGCCCCGTCGGGGGTGCGCGGATGCGCGGTGATGCCGAACGACTCACGCGGGCCGACGAACAGCGACACCTCGATGCCGTGCTCCTCACCGAGCTTGGCCATCTCGCGCAGCTCGTCCTCGCGCATCAGCATCGCTCCGCTGCCCTGCGAGACGCGGTTGACGACGATGCCCTCCTCGGCGGCAGCGGCGATCACCACCTCGAGCACGCGAGGCCCCTCGACGCTCGGGATCTCGATGCGGAAGTCGGCGCCGTCGGGGAACGTTCGCGTCGCAGGCACGCCCGCGAGCAGCCGTTCGATCGCGTCGTCGGCCTTCACGCGGCCTCCCCGCCGACGATGTCGAGCACGGCGGGCCGCCCGTCCTCGAGCGGCCATTCGCCGGTGTCGGTGAGGCGCAGGAGCCCGTCCGGTTGCACGAGATAGGTGTCCTCGCACTTCCCTCCGCCGGCGATGCTGGGGTTCCACGCGACCGCCGTGCCGACCGAGATCGGCGTCGTCCACCAGCGGCTGTCGACCTGGGTCGGGACGATCTCGAACTCGCGCTGCCGATAGCCGATCGGGCCACCCTGGTAGTGGTCGCACCACTCGCCGGCGTGCCCGACGGCGGCGTACGCGTCGCCGAGCGCGAGCAGCGCATCGCCGTACGTCGCCGAAGGCCGAGACGCCGCGAGGACGAGGCGTTCGACCTCTGCCGCAGCCAGGCGCGCAGCCCGGACCGAGTCGGGGAGCGGCCCGGCACTCGCGAAGCGCGTTGCGGCCGCATGCAGCCCGTGACGCTCCGCGACGACGACGGCCATGACGAGATGGCGCATCGGCACCGCGGCCGCGAGCGGATGCCGGAAGCGCTCGACCCGATCGTCGCCCCCGACGATCAGACAGGCGCCGAAGGCGCCGACCCGCTCGAGCTCTCCCGCGGCCCTCGCCTGCACGTCCAGGTCGACCTCGCCCGGGGCCCATCCGCGCAGCGCGCGTTCGAGCGCCCTCGCCGCGTCGACGGCGAGCGCGGAGAGCCGCTCCTGCTCCGCGCTGTCGAGCGCCAGACGGAGCGCGATCAGGTCGTCGTCGACATCGACCCCGAAGCCGCCGATCCGTTCGGCGGGTGCGTCGCAGACCTCCTCGGCCATGCGGAGCAGGCCGTCGGGCTCGAACCAGTCGGCGCCGTGGAGCTCGAACCCGTCGAGGCCGGCTTCCGCCGCGAGCCGGGGCAGCTCGACGTTCGTCGTGACGACGTGGGCGGCGTCCGGGGTGACCACGACCCAGGCGGCGCTGACCGGGTTGCCGGCCTCGATGCGGTTCGTGAGGCCGCCCGTCACCCACGCGACGGCATCGGCGCGCTGCAGGACGACCGCGTCCAGCTGCCGTCTCTCGACGAGCGAACGGACTGCGGCCAGCTTGCGCCCGACCTCTGGGGTGGGCCGATCGGCGAGCTCCGGTTCGGTGGTGCCGAACATTGTTTCGATCCGCGGACACTCTCAGGTCGAACTGCGCCCTGTCAACGGCTGGACAAAACGGTGATCGACGCCGTATGTTCGGAGATTCGATCGACGTTCGTCATGGCAGAACGCCTTCTACTCCCCCAGGCCCCGGTCCCGCTCGAGGAGCGCTACCGCGTTCAGAGTGTCGAACGCGCCTTCCAGCTGCTCGAGGCGCTGGCCGCCGCCGGGCCCGAGGGCGCGACGCTCACCGATCTCGCCCGGTCGATCGGCGTCTCGAAGAGCACCGCCTACGCGATCCTGCAGACGATGCTCGGAGGCGGGTTCGTCGCCGACGTCGGAACCGGCCCGACCCGCCGCTACCGGCTCGGCATGGCCCTTGCCCGGCTCGGCGACGTCGTCGTCTCCCAGATCGCGCTTCGCGACGTCGCGCTTCCGGTGCTCCGCCGCCTGGCGCAGGAGATTCATCTCGCCGCGCGCGTTGCGGTGCTCGACGAGCCTTTCGCGGTGGTGATCGCGCGCGTCGATGCACCGGAAAGCTCGGTCCGCTTCGCCGCCGAGCTCGGCAAGCGCGAGCACCTGCACTGCTCCGCCGTCGGCAAGGCGATGCTTGCTTCGCTCGACCGCGACCGAGCACGGTCGATCCTCGAGGCCGCGGGGATGCCCGGGAAGACGCCGCACACGATCACCGACGAGGACACGCTGCTCGCCGAGCTGGACACGGTGACCCAGCACGGGTACGCGGTCGACGACGAGGAGGACGTCGAAGGGGTCTTCTGCGTCGGCGCCGCCGTGCACGATCACGCCGCGCGCTGCGTCGGCGCGATCAGCGTGACGGGAATCAAGCGCGACCTGCCGTCGTGGCAGGTGTCGCTCATCGGCGCGAAGGTTCTCGCGCACGCGGAAGAGGTCTCGGCGCTGCTCGGGGCGCCCGCTTGACGAGCACTCGCCGCGGACGCGGTCTGGTCGTCGACCGGCCGGGCGTCCTCGGCCTCCAGGAGCTGCCGGAGCTCTCGCCCGGACCGGACGAGGTGCTCCTCCGCCCCTCGTACTGCGGTCTCTGCGGCACCGACCTCGAGCTGGCCGCAGGCGAGGTCGACCCGGCGTTCGTCCGCTACCCACTCGTGCTCGGGCACGAATGGTCAGGGGTGATCGAGGCGGTCGGAGATCGGGTCGCCGGCCTTCGGCCCGGCATGCGCTGCGTCGCCGAGGGGATCATCCCGTGCGGGCACTGCAAAGCCTGCCGTGTCGGGGCGACGAACGTCTGCGAGACCTACGACGAGGTTGGCTTCACCCGCCCCGGCGGCGCGGCCGACCGGATCGTCGTGCCGGCGCGCGTCGTCCATCGGCTCGCCGGCGACGTGAGCCTGCGCGAGGCCGCGCTCACGGAGCCGACCGCCGTCGTGCTCACCGGGCTCGAGAAGCTCCGCCCGCGCCCCGGGCTGCGCGTGCTCGTCGTCGGCGACGGCACGATCGCCCTGCTCGCGGTCCTGCTCGTCTCGTTGTGGTCGCCGAGCGAGATCGCGGTCGTCGGGCGGCGCGGCGAACAGTCGGCGCTCGCCCTCGAGCTCGGCGCGAGCTCGTTCACGACGGGCGACCCCGAGGGAGGCTTCGACGTCGCCGTCGAGGCGGCCGGGTCGACGGACGCGCTCGCGGCTGCCGTGGCCGCGGTGCGACGCGGCGGGCAGGTGCTCAACCTCGGGCTGCCGCCGATGACATCGACGCTGCACCTGCCCGGCGACGTGCTCGTGAACAACGACCTCACGCTCGCCGGGAGCTTCGGTTACACGTCCGGCGCCTGGACGCGTGTGATCGACCTGCTCAACGGGGGCCGGCTGCGACCGGCGCGGCTGATCACGCACGTGTTCACGCTCGACGAGTACGGGTCCGCGTTCCAGGAGCTCACTGCTCCCAGCGGGTCACGGGGCAAGGTGATGCTGGAGGTCGAGGGTGGCTGAGATCACGCTCGACGCGCTCGAGAAGATCTACCCGGACGGGACGAGGGCGGTCGAGCAGCTCAGCCTCGACATCGCGGACGGCGAGTTCATGGTCTTCGTCGGCCCGTCGGGCTGCGGCAAGACGAGCGTGCTGCGCATGGTTGCGGGCCTCGAGGAGATCACGGCCGGCGAGGTGCGGATCGGCGGCCGCGTCGTCAACGACCTGCTGCCGAAGCAGCGCGACATCGCGATGGTCTTCCAGAACTACGCGCTCTACCCGCACATGAACGTCTACGACAACATGGCGTTCGGGCTCCGGCAGCGGCGGCTGCCGAAGCCCGAGATCGACCGGCGCGTCCTCGATGCGGCGACCGCGCTCGGGCTCACCGAGCAGCTGCGGCGAAAGCCGCGCACGCTGTCGGGCGGCCAGCGCCAACGGGTCGCGATGGGACGTGCGGTCGTACGAGAGCCGCAGGCTTTCCTGATGGACGAGCCGCTGTCGAACCTCGACGCGAAGCTCCGGGTCGAGATGCGCGCCGAGATCCTCCGCATCCAGCGCGACCTCGGTGTCACGACGATCTACGTCACCCACGACCAGACGGAGGCGATGACGATGGGAGACCGGGTTGCGGTGATGCGCCACGGCGTGCTGCAGCAGGTCGACCGTCCGCAGCACGTCTACGACCGCCCGGCCAACCTCTTCGTCGCAGGGTTCATCGGATCGCCGGCGATGAACCTCATCGACGCCGAGATCGCCGTGTCGGACGGCGGGATGGTCGCGTCGTTCGGCGAGCACCGGCTCCGCCTCGCCGACGGCGTCCCCGCACGGCCGGGCCAGGTGATCATCGGCATCCGGCCGGAGGACTTCGAGGACGCAGCGCTGGTCACCTCGCCGCGGCCCGAGTCGACGCTCTCGGTCGTACCGGAGATCCGGGAGGACATGGGCGCCGAGGTCTACGTCCATTTCGAGCTCGGCGTCCCGCCGGTCCGCCACGCCGAAGCCGCCGAGGCGCGCACTGCCGACGAAGAGCCGGTCAAGGCTCCGACCGCGCGGGACCGCAGCCCGTTCGTCGCCCGACTCGGACGTGCCACGACTGCGGCCGAACGGCAGCCGCTGACGCTCGCCGTGAACGTCGACCGGATCTACGTGTTCGACGCCGAGTCCGGCGAAAGCCACGCGGGCTGAGTAATTACCACCCGCCGACCCAGCCGCTCAGCAGGCCGAGCGGCTCGGTCGCATCGTCCTCCGAACGACCGCGCAGGAAGTCGAAGTCGCACCCCTGATCGGCCTGGAGCACGTGCTCCAGGTACAGGGCTCCGTAACCGCGCCGGTACGCAGGCTGCGCGGAGACGCGCTCCGCCAGCCGACGTTCGATCTCCGCGGCGGGAATGTCGAGGTCGAGGCGCTGCTCGTCGACGTCGAGCACGATCGGATCGCCGCTTCGCACGGCAGCGAGCGGGCCGCCGGCGGCCGACTCGGGAGCGACGTGCAGGACGACAGTGCCGAATGCGGTGCCGCTCATGCGCGCGTCCGAGACCCGAACCATGTCGGTCACCCCCCGGTCGAGCAGGCGCCTGGGGATCGGCAGCTGCCCCCACTCCGGCATGCCCGGTCCGCCACGCGGCCCTGCATTTCGCAGCACGAGCACGCTGTCAGCGTCGATCGCGAGCGACGGATCGTCGATCCGGGCCGCAACCTCGTAGACGTCCTCGAAGACGACCGCGCGCCCGCGATGCCGCAGCAGCTCCGGGCTTGCGGCGCTCCGCTTGATCAGCGCACCGTGCGGCGCCAGGCTGCCGCGCACGACGGCGATCCCGCCTGCGGCCTGCAGCGGCTCCTCCCGCGAGGCGATCACGCTCCGGTCGTGCACCGGTGCTTCGTCGACAGCGTCGCCGAGCGGGCGGCCGGTGACGGTCACCGTCTCGGTGTCGACGAGGTCGCCGAGCTCGCGCAGCACCGCCGGAATGCCGCCCGCGTGGTGCAGCTGTTCGACGAGGTGCTCGCCGGCCGGCCGGACGTTGACGAGCATCGGCGTGCGCTGCGAGATCTCGTGGAAGCGGTCGAGCGTCAGAGGAACGCCGGCGCGTCCGGCGATCGCGAGCAGGTGGATCACCGCGTTCGTGCCGCCGCCGATCGCCATCAGCGTCGTGATCGCGTTGTCGAAGGCCTCGGGACGCAGGATCTGCGACGGCGCCGGCCCGTCCTTGGCGAGCGCGACCGCCTGCCTGCCGGTCGCCTCGGCCGCGCGCACGCGGGCCGCGTCGACGGCCGGGATCGTGGCGGTCCCCGGCAGGCACATCCCGAGCGCCTCGACGACGGCGGCCATCGTCGACGCCGTGCCCATCTCGTTGCAGTGGCCGACGCTCGCCCCCGACGCCTGCTCGAGCTCGGCGAACTCGGCCTGCGTCATCCGTCCTGCCCGCAGCTCGTCGACGTAGTGCCAGAGGTCGGTCCCGGCGCCGAGCTCCCGACCGCGGAAGACCGGAGGGCGGGACGGGCCGCCCGTCAGCATGATCGCCGGGACGTTGGCGCTGGCCGCTCCCATCAGCTGGGCGGGCACCGTCTTGTCGCAACCGCCGATCAGGACGACGGCGTCGAGCGGGTTGGAGCGAATCGACTCCTCCACGTCCATCGACATCAGGTTGCGGAAGAGCATCGCGGTCGGCTTCATGAGGTTCTCGCCGAGCGAGATCGTCGGGAACTCGAGCGGCAGTCCGCCCGCGAGCAGCACCCCACGCTTGACGGCGGCGGAGAGCCCGCGGAAGTGCAGGTTGCAGTGAACGAGCTCCGACCAGGAGTTGCAGATGCCGACGACCGGTCTGTCGCCGACGGCTTCACCCGAGAGCCCTTCGGCGTGGAGGGAAGTACGATGGACGAAGCCGGCGAGGTCCTGTCCGCCGAACCAGAGCCCGCTCCGCCGCCCACTCACGCCGCGAGCATCGCAGACACCATCGTCGCCAGAGGAGCCAAACAGTGCCTGACCGCGACTTGACGCTCGTCGAGCGGCTCGCCCGTCTTCACCCTGCAGTGGTCGCCGACTGCCTCGACCGCGAAGGGCTCCGCCGGCAGGTGCTCGCGCCGCACATCCGTCCGCTCGCGCCGACGATGCGGGTCGCCGGCTTCGCCGCGACCGTTCACTGCGTCGAGGTCGACGCCGTGCCCGAGTCCCGCGACGACTGGTACCGAAACGAGCTCGCATCGGTGGATGCGCTCGAGCCGGGCGACGTGATCGTCGTCTCCACCTGCCGCGGCTCGTACTGGGGCGAGCTCCTCGCGACGGCGTCCGCGTTCCGCGGAGCACGAGGGGTCGTGGCGGACGCATACACGCGGGACACGCTCGCCCTGATCGAGATGGGCTTCCCGACGTTCGCTGCGGGGATCAACTGCGCGGATTCGCTCGGCCGGATCGACGTC
>Ga0335083_10006475_pt1 | contig 14601 bp, 14 predicted proteins | sample Lox_Sample_42_FD_206716 | JGI IMG/M metagenome (GOLD analysis project Ga0335083, IMG submission 206716) | Soil microbial communities from Loxahatchee National Wildlife Refuge, Florida, United States - Lox_Sample_4.2 | ecosystem: Environmental > Terrestrial > Soil > Wetlands | place: USA...
ACGCAGGCCGGCTTTGCTGACAGCCTTTGCAGCCTGCGCGTATGCGTTTCTGTATCTGCCGATCGTTGTGCTCATTGTTTATTCGTTCAATCGCGATGGAGTCGGCGGATTTCCTCCGCGCCACCTCACCTTCGACTGGTATCGCGTTCTCTTCGCCGATAGTTCCATGTGGAGCGCAGTCGAGAACAGCTTCATCGTTGCCCTGGCGGCCGTCATTGTTTCAATCCTCATCGGATTCCCCGCCGCCTATGCGCTCGACCGTTATTCCTTTCCCGGCAAGTCCGCGTTCCGGAGATTTATCCTTCTGCCTCTCATCGTTCCCGGAGTCATCACGGGCATTTCTCTCCTTCTGCTCGCCGTGAGCGGCGGATTCCACCTGAGCCTTCTCACCGTTATCCTCGGTCACGCGACGGCTCTTACGGCGGTCGCCACGACGGAGATCTTTGCCGGATTTTCAAAGCTCGACCGCTCTTACGAAGAAGCGTCCGCCGACCTCGGCGCAAGCGGATTGCAGACTCTGCGGCGTGTCGTACTGCCCCTCATGCGCACTTCCCTGCTCGGTACCGCGCTTCTGGTCTTCACGCTTTCGATGGACGAAATCGCTGTTACCTTTTTCCTGATCGGTCGCGAAAACACACTGCCTCTTGAGATATGGTCACGCCTACGCCGCGGCGCAACACCGGAGATGAACGCCATCTCCACGCTGATATTTGTCTTTTCGGTCGCAGCCATATTCGTTTCACAACGACTGATCGCCGGCGACGAAGCGGAACTCAGCCCCGCTTCGGAGATTGCAGGAGTTACGCAATGACTCCCCCGACGTCAAAAAGCCACTCCACGCCCGCGTCAATCACGCGCCGATCCTTCCTCGCCAACGCAACCCTGGCCGCTTTTGGCCTGCCACTCTACGCGCAGACAAGAACGGCAAAGCCCACCCACACCTGCATCGTTGTCGGCGCCGGATTCGCGGGCTTGACGGCTGCCTATCGCCTCACCGCCGCTGGGTGGAACGTCACTGTATTAGAAGCTCGCAACCGCACTGGAGGCCGTGCCTGGTCGTATCGATTCCCGCAGGCGCCAGAGCTTGTGTGCGAATTGGGCGGCGAGTGGATCGGGAAAGATCATCCGCGGATCCTGGCACTCGCAAAGGAGTTGAACGTCCCGCTTGAACCTCATGCTTATCGCGTGTGGCTGCTGCAGCACGAAGAATTGCACGCGCCTGGAACCTGGAATTTTTCAGCTGAATCGCGAGCAGCGTGGAAGCGCTTCATGGACAAATACAAGCAATCGAGTGAGCAGGAGAAGCGCCACCTCGACGAATACGATTGGTGGACCTGGCTGGGAAAGATCGGCATCACAGACGACGACCGCCGCATTCGCGAAATCATGGACTCGACAGACTACGGCGAATCCATCCGGCAGGTTTCGGCTTACGTCGCTGCCGACGAATATGTAGATACCGACTACATCAATCCCAATAGCACCGATGAAATGGATTTTCATGTGCTCGGTGGCAACAGCGTGCTTATTGACGCAATCGCCTCGAAGCTCGCTCCCGGCGCGCTTCATCTCAACTCCCCCGTAAAGGCGATCACCCAACGTTCTGGACGCGTGACAGTCGAGACGGCGAACGAAAAATTTTCCGCCGATGCCTGCATCTTCAGCGCTCCGGCTTCGCTTCTCAACTCGATTCACTTCGATCCTCCGCTTTCGCCGGGCAAAGCTCTGGCTGCCGACGAACTCGAATATGGGCGGATCATCAAGTCACAGATGCTCTTCGATCGCCGTTTCTGGCCGGCGGAAGATTTCTCGCTGATGAGCGACGAGACCTCGCACCAGTACTTCCACAGTACGCAGGGGCAGCCCGGCGCGCGAGGCATCCTTTGCTCTTATGCGGTGGGCGATAAGGCCGACGTTCTTGCTTCTCAGACCAAGGCGGATCGGCAGGCTCAGTTGATGCGCGACCTCACGGCAGTCTCGCCCGATGCCGCCGCCGCGCTCCTCGATACGTTCCATCAGCCCTGGCAGGACGACCACTGGGTGCACGGCGCATATGCGATGTACCGGCCCAATCAATGGTTTCGCATCCGCCCGGCGCTCGAGCAGCCGCACGGAAAAGTGCTGTTTGCGGGCGAGCACTTGGGTGATTGGCAGGGCTTTATGGAGGGCGCCGTCAGCACGGGGGAAATCGCCGCCAATCATCTGCTGCATTGAGTTTGATCGAGAGAGGACGAATGGGGTTCACCGACAAAGAACTCGGTATGGATCGCAAGATCACGCGCCGGGACTTCATGAATGGTGCGGCCATGGCCGTCGGGGCAGCAGCCGCTTCGCCGAGCGCGAATCTATTTGGGCAGGAGCAGTCGCCACAGGTTCAGGAGCTGCAAAATAAGCTCGGATACGACCCGCCCGCGCTTCACGGCATGCGCGGCGGCCATGTCGGAGCTTTTGAAGTTGCGCACAGCCTTCGCGATGGCACCTTCTGGCAGAATGCAGGCGCGCCGATCGATACAGGAGAAACGTACGACCTCGTTATTGTCGGCGGTGGCATCAGTGGACTATCGTCTGCCAGGTTCTTTCGTGAAGCAGCCGGGAAGAAAGCCCGCGTGCTCATTCTCGAAAATCACGACGACTTCGGGGGACACGCCAAACGCAATGAGTTCGAAGTAGACGGAACTTTCCTGCTCGGCTATGGCGGAACCTATGCGATTGAAAGCCCTGCCCCATACAGCCCTGTTGCAAAGCGCGTTATCGGCGAGTTGGGCATTGATGTCTCGTCCTATCAGTCGCACAACAACGACGCGGTTTACCACGCTCTAGGGTTAAAGCAGAAGATCTTCTTCGATCGCGAAACCTTCGGCGCCGACCGGCTTGTCATCAGTCCTTATTCGCGATGGGGGGTCTCTGAGCCTGACCCCGCGGGCAAGACATGGAGTGAGTTCGCCACGCAGGCTCCGCTTTCACCAAGGGCTGTGGCTGATGTGAAGCGTTTGTACGAACTAAATGAAGACCTCTATCCCGGATTGACTTCCGATCAGAAGAAGGCAAAGCTAGCGCGCATCAGCTACGCGGATTACCTACTCAAGGAAGTGAAGGTCGATCCGCAGGTGGTTTCACTGCTGCAGGCGCATCCGCAGCCGCTCTACGGACTTGGCATTGATGCTGTCTCTGCGCAAGATGCGTGGGGACTCGGCCTGCCTGGCTTCGGCGGACTTGAGTTGTCTCCCGGGCCCGGACCCGGCATGGGTCGCGACGCCATTCACAACGAAGCGGCAGAAGCCTACTTCTTTCACTTTCCCGACGGGAACGCAACGATCGCAAGGCTGCTCGCTCGCTCGCTGGTTCCCAATGCCGTCCCTGGCAACTCTTCTTCTGACGTCGTCACTACACAAGTGCGCTATGAACAGCTCGATCTGCCTGGGAATTCGACACGCATCCGCCTGAACAGTACGGTAGTTCGTGTCCGCCACGTCCCTGACGTCGCGAATGCGAAGGAAGTTGAGATCTCCTACGTACAGCAGGATAAGCTCTACACCGTCAAGGCGGGGCACTGCATCCTGGCTTGTTGGCATGCGGTCATTCCCTACCTCAGCAAAGAACTGCCGCCCGATCAACGGCAAGCTCTTCGTTCGGCGGAGAAAGTTCCCATCGTGTACACGAATGTGGCGCTCAAGGACTGGAAGAGCTTCCAGAAGCTTCAAGCTTCCAGCATCTACTCACCCGGATGCTACTTCAGCGAAGCGAGCCTCGATCACCGCGTCAGCGTTGGCAACTACCACTGCACGACCGATCCTTCACAGCCCATCGTGCTCACGATGCACCGCTACCCATGTTCGCCCGGGCTACCCAGCCGCGCGCAGCATCGCGCCGGACGGCAGGCTCTCTACGAGACTCCATTTGAGACCTTCGAGCGCGGCATCCGAGAGCAACTGGCGCGCAGCGTCGGCTCAGGCGGATTCGATCCTGCTACTGATATCGCTGCCATCACGGTCAACCGCTGGCCTCACGGTTATGCCTACCAGTACAACTCGCTCTGGGATCCGTTTTGGCTCGAAAACGGACCGCAGCCCTGTGTCGCAGCGCGCCAGCCGTTCGGTCGCGTGGCCATTGCCAACGCCGACGCAGACGCCTACGCCTACACCGACTGTGCCATCAACCAGGCCTACCGCGCTGTCGGTGATCTGAATTTGGGCAAACGGCAGGAGGCTTAGACGATGTTCACAAGTGCCACATCACATGGAGCCATTCTCGTCATGTTCTGACCACGCGCAAACCACTCAGGTCAGGCCAGCTATCGTAAGCACAACGGCCGGCCTTTGCTTGCGAGCGTTCTTGCTGTCCTGCGTTACTCTGGACGAGACTTCACCTCGATTCTCAAGAGGAAACTCATGCGGATTGGCCTCGCTCTGCTCTGCCTGTTGCTTTGCCTAACTGACCGCGCCATTTACGGAACCTCCGCCGAGCCAATTCCTGTGAAGGTAGTCATCATCGCCATGTACGAGGCCGGCGAGGACACGGGGGACGCTCCCGGCGAATATCAATACTGGGTGGAACGGGAGCATCTGGACAACGTGCTGCCCTTCCCTGCGGGTTTCCACCACCTGCGCATGAACGACAAGGGAGTTCTCGCCCTGCTGACGGGCGTGGGGAATACAAAGACTGCCGCGAGCGTCATGGCACTCGGACTCGATCCACGCTTCGATTTGACTCATGCTTATTGGCTTGTCGCTGGAATCGCCGGTGGCGATCCCGCGGATGTCTCTCTGGGCTCGGCGGTGTGGGTGCATTGGATCGTCGATGGTGATCTCGGGTATGAAATCGATGGGCGTGAGATTCCTCCGGGCTGGTCGACAGGTTACGTGCCTCTTCACAAATCTGTGCCATACGAACTGCCGCTGACTCCTCCAGATGGCCAGGTGTACGAGTTGAATTCGTCGCTCGTCGACTGGGCCTACAAGCTGACAAACAGCACTCCTCTGCCCGACACAGACGTAATACGCGAAAAGCGATCTCACTTTTCGCAACCGGCCGCTCAGCGCCCGCCATTCGTGATGGAGGGCGACGACCTTTCGGGATCCACCTTCTGGCACGGCAGGTTGATGGACGAGTGGGCGAACGCCTGGGTGCGCTACTTCACTGGAGGCAAAGGCAATTTTGTCGTCTCCGCGATGGAGGACACGGGCACCATGCAGGCACTCACGTTTCTTTCGAACGCGGGCAAGGTTGACTTGAATCGAGTGCTCGTTTTGCGGACGGTGAGCAACTACGATCAGCCCCCGCCAGGCACTACGGCAGCCGAGAGCCTCGCCCAACAGAAGGTGGGGAAATACGGGGCCTACGTCCCGGCACTCGAAGCTGCCTATGCCGTGGGTCATCCCGTCGTCGATACCATCGTCACGCACTGGGAGAGCTATCGCGATCATCTTCCCTACGAGCAGCACCCGGTTCAGTAGAAGTACCCATCGCCTTACTGCACACAGAGTTTCGGCTGCCTGCATGACCGGATTACTGGTAAATTCCTGAGAACACCACCTATGTAAGGAGACGACAACGTGAGACCACACCTGCGGAACTGGATTCTTTGCGCCTTCACGCTCACGATACTGCTGCAAGTCGGCATTCGTTCGACCAGCGCCATTGCTCAGCCAGTTGCAGCTTCGTCTCAGACGCGAGTCATCGGATTTATCACTGACTTCGATGTGCGCGACGACGCCATTGGCATCTGCAAAGCCGTGATGGTCGGCATTGCGCCCTACGTGCGCATTATCGACATCTCTCACCAGGTGACGCCGTACGACATCGCCGAAGGTGCGCGCTTCATTGCAGGCTCTGCGCCTTATTTCCCAAAGGATGCGGTATTTGTGGGCGTAGTCGACCCAGGAGTCGGCAGCTCGCGCAAGGCTATCATCGCAAAATCAAAAGTAGGCCAGTTCTTCGTTGTGCCCGATAACGGCTTACTCACCTTGGTCCAGGATCGTGACGGCATTGACGCTGCGCGGGAGATCACGAATCCCGATTGGATGATCGGCACAAAGCTGTCATCCACATTTCATGGTCGAGACATCTTTTCCCCCGCCGGTGCGCACATTGCCCGCGGCGACGACTGGACACAGGCCGGCCCGGAGCTTGATGTCACCAAACTTGTCCGTCTGGATATTCACTACGCCACAATCGATGACAAGGGCATGCACGCCGAGGTGATCGGCACTGATGGACCATTCGGCAACCTGGTCCTCAATGTCCCGGTGGACACCTTCGCGAAGCTCGGCTACAAGCTTGGCGATACCGTGCCGGTAACTCTCGACGGTCACAATTACGAATTCCCTTTCCACAAGACATTCAGCGATGTGCCCGTGGGCAAGCCGCTCTTCTACATCGATTCGCGCGGAAGACTTTCTCTCGGAATCAACCAGCGCAATTTTGCCGAGACCTACAAGGTTGGACCCTCGGCAAAGCTGTTCATCCCGAAGAATCGATGAATGATCACCGCTTTTGTACCGGCCGTCCCAGTTCCACTGAATCCGCTCAGAAAGAGGGACTTTTTGACGTTTAAGGCGCGGCAAAATTGCCCGGTTGCGCGGTAAGAACGGCTGAGGTCCAACACTGGATTTCCTTCCGAATAAAAAATTTACGGGCGAAAAATCTCCACAAAAATGCTGTGCGATTGCTGTAACCTTATCGCGCTGCCGCACTCACATGCGGTAGACGGGTCTCCCGCCGGTTCATTGCCGGGTCTGGACCCGACACGGAGGAATGACAATGAAGCATTCGATGAAGACCCTGATGGTGGCTGCGGCAGTTTCTGGTTTGTTGAGCGGAGCTGCGACACTGCAAGCTGCGACTCCTCACTCCACGAACCCCGTGCTGAAGGCGGGCAAAGCGTCGTTCGGCAGTGCCTCGCTCCATCAAGACACCAGCAAGCACTCTTGTAAGGGCAAGAATGACTGCAAGGGTCAGGGCGGCTGCAAGAGCAGCGACAACGGCTGCAAAGGAAAGAACAGCTGCAAAGGCAAGGGCGGTTGCGCAACCGACGGCTCCAAGCACCCCTCGTAGTTCTCACGCAACGCTTCAATTGACTCGGGGCCAGCGCCCGCTGGCCCTGCACCTTTCTTCTTTCGGAGTTTCCCCTCGTGCCTGCCAATCGCTTCAACGGATACACCGATTTCGGAATAGGAATCGGGCTCCGTATTCCGCACTATCGGCACATCCTGACAAAAAAGCCCGTCGTGGATTGGTTCGAAATCATCTCCGAAAACTACATGATCGATGGCGGCCGGCCGCTTGAGGTCCTGGACAAGATTCTCGATCAGTACAAAGTCGTACAGCATGGAGTCTCAATGTATTTCGGATCGGCAACCGATCCGGACCCTGAGCACTTGTGGCGGCTGAAGCAACTCGTAAAACGCACGAAAACACCGTGGCTCAGCGATCATCTCTGCTGGGGTTCCGTGGATGGCCGCTACACACACGACCTCCTTCCGATGCCGTACACATGGGAAGCCGTAAACGTCACGGCGGACCGCATCCGTCATGTGCAGGATTTCCTTGAGATCCCTGTCGTCGTTGAGAACGTATCCAGCTATGCCGAGTATCACGTATCGGAGATGACGGAATGGGAGTTCCTCAACGAAGTAGTAGAGAAGGCCGACTGCGGCATTCTGCTCGATGTGAATAACATTTATGTCTCCTCGCAGAATCATGGATTCGATCCGTTCGTTTATGTGAATGCAGTTCCCGCGGAACGCATCGCGCAGATTCATGTCGCCGGTCACTCGAAGTTCGAGAAATACATTCTCGACACGCATGATCATCCGGTCCTCGATCCTGTGTGGCAGCTCTACGCGCGAACCATCGAGCGAGCAGGCCCCACCGCAACGCTGCTCGAGTGGGATGACAACATTCCAAGCTTTGAGGAAGTTCACGCGGAAGCACTTAAGGCCAACCGATTCCTGGAGGCTGCGGGTCGGCCTTCCGCGGTGCCGGCTCCTGAGCTCCAAGGAGCAGCCAGATGAGCGAGTTGCTCGAACTCCAGCGCCGCGTGGCTGCTGCCATCATGCATCCGCTGACCCGGGAAGAAACAATGCCGAAACGCCGCCGGGACGGCGTTTCGAACGCGAGTGAGGCCGACCAGTACATCAAGCCCAATGATCGCCTCACCAGCTTCGAGCGGCTTGAGATTTACAACCGCCAATACTGGTTCCGACTTTATTCCTGTTTCGAAGAGGATTTTCCTGGCCTCAAGGCGGTTCTAGGCGCAACAAAGTTTGAACGGCTGATGCGGGATTACCTTACCGAATGCCCATCGCAATCATTCAGTCTGCGCAACCTCGGCTCCCAACTTGAATCGTGGCTTCTGGCACATCCCGAATGCCTGGAGCCACGAACGCGGCTCGCCCTTGATATGGCCCGCCTCGAGTGGGCACACATCGAGGCCTTTGATGAGGCTGAGAATCCACTGCTCGATGCGGACGATCTTGCGGCGATCAACGAAGACTCGAAGCTAAGCCTGCAGCCCTACCTGCGGGTGCTCGAATTGCAGTATCCCGTCGAAGATCTGTTGATCGAATTACGCAGCGAAAGCGGGAGCAGCGATGCGTCAAGTAATAATGCGAGCCCGGCCCGCAAGACAAAACGCGTGCGGCGGGTGGCTGCGCTGCAACCGGAACACATTTTCCTGGCAGTTCACCGGCACGAGAGTTCCGTGTACTACAAGCGCCTCGATCGAGAGGACTATCTTCTTCTGAAAGCGCTGCTGTCAGGTGCATCGATCGGCGATGCCATCGATGCTGCATTCGTGCAAAGTGCAATCCCCGAAGACGATCGTGGCCGCTGGTTGCAGCTTGTGTTCGCGTCATGGTCGACTCTCGGCTGGTTCACACGATAAGAGGAAGGGCACAGCAAATCATGAGCACCTCATCCACCTCTGTGGCTGCAGCAAATGCCACTGGCCTGCACTGGATTTATGGCCGCTTCTGTGCCGCCACACGTCTGCTTCGCTCTCCGTTTCTTCTATTCGTCCGTCTGTACTGGGGATGGCAGTTCGCGCAGACCGGGTGGGGAAAGCTGCACAACCTGTCTCATGTGAAGGAGTTTTTCGGCAGCCTCGGCATTCCTGCACCCGGAATCATGGCTCCATTCGTATCGTGTCTTGAATTTTTCGGCGGCATACTTTTGATAGTCGGTCTAGGAACGCGTCTGATCGGGCTCATGCTCGCCGGCAACATGCTCGTCGCTTACATCACCTCAGACGTCATGGCCCTGAAGTCCATCTTCAGCGATCCCGGCAAGTTCTACGTCGCGGATCCGTTTACTTTTCTTTTCGCCTCTCTTATTGCGTTTATCTTCGGAGCAGGCCTGTTCTCTCTCGATGCGGTAATTGATAAGGCATGGCTGAGTCGAAAGGGTATAACGAGCGCATGACCAGCCCGGCGCCCGTCGATCCGCGAGAGGCTGCCTCCGAGCAGGAGCTTATCTCGTCGATCCTCGCCGGCGAGCGCGACAACTTTCATCTCCTCATACGACCTTACGAACAACAGCTCTACCGAACCGCCTTTGCACTCATGAAGAACGAGGCAGAAGCGGAAGACGTCGTCCAGGACGCTGTTCTGAAGGCTTATCGCAAGCTCGCCGGTTTCCGTGGCGACTCAAAATTCAGCACGTGGCTCATCGCTATCACGTTGAACGAAGCTCGTGCCAGGCTTCGCAAAGAAAACCGCGCCACGCTCGATTCGCTTGATGCACAACGGGAAGACGGCGGAGACTTCACGCCCGCTGCGCTTACCGACTGGCGCGAAGTTCCCCTCGCGGCGCTCGAACGCCTGGAAATACGGGATCTGATTCAGCGCGCCGTGGCAGAGCTGCCCGATACTTACCGCGAGATTGTCACGCTCCGCGACGTCGAAGAGCTGAGCGTTAACGATACAGCCGCTCTGCTTGGCATTTCTGTCTCGTTGGTGAAGGTGCGGCTGCATCGCGCACGCATGATGCTCCAGAAGAAACTGGTCCCGCATCTGAAGCTGGTAGGCAAGAAAGCGTCGAAGGCACGGATATTCGGGAGGCTGTCATGGCTCTGAGCTGCCGCCACGTGTGGAACCACATTTCCGAATATATCGACAACACGCTTGATCCGCAGGTACGCGCGGAAGTGGAGCGCCATTTAGCGACCTGCGAAATCTGCTCGGCAATCATCGACTCGACCCGCAACATCATCATCCTGATGGCCGATGAGAGGGTATTTGAGCTGCCGCTGGATTTCAGCAAGCGGCTCCACGCGCGGCTGGACGAAGTTCTGAAGCACGAAGACCCAGAACCGCTCGGAATGGTACCTCAGTGAGGATGGTGGAGCATTGAATGTGTCCACCACTCGAGGCCAAGCAGCACTAACGTGACACTTGCCAGCACAAATTGCAGCCATTGGGATCGCTTTTCCTTCGGCGTCAGTGGCTTTATGCGCCACTGCGAAGCAGGACGACGCCTCAGGCTCCACTGTCTCCAAAGCACATAGAGATTGACAAGCGCTCCCGCGAGGGCGAGAAGCATCATCGGAATCCGAATCGCATCCTGATGGAAACCACGAGCCGGAGCGTTCGTTCCTGCTGCCGCGGCGAGCGCTCCCAGGCCGATCACGACGCGAATACCGCTGACCGCCAGCACCGCTGTGCATGCGCTCTGCAACAGGGCAAAAACGAAGCTGGACCAGTTCAGCCATCGCGCCCTGGCCCCTGCAGATTCCGCCGAAACCGCTGCCTCATTGGAGATCGCTGACGGCTTCACGGGGCTTTCCATAAACCGATGCTACCAGCGTTCAGTACACGGCCTGCAAAATCCATTTTTATGCGCGAGATAAACAGGAGTCCTGGACCTCAATAATGGTTGTCTTTCGATTCTGGCGAGCGCTAAATTGATCAATGGTGATATCAATGTCTACCCCATCCCTCCACCCCCGTAAGTCTCAAGGAGGACTCCATGCCTGTTGAATCCGTCGATCTCTCCGGTCTGTCCCGCCGCTCTTTCCTCCGGCTCGCCGCAACAGCCTCCGCTATGAGCGCGGTTCCAATCCTTACGGAAGCGCACCTGGCCCACGCGCAGCGCCGCAAGTTCAACTTTGACGCTCCTCCTCATGATGCTGTGCGTATCGATGCAAATGAGAACCCGCTAGGCCCCTGCACCGGAGCATGCGCGACGATATCGAGCCTGATCCCCGAAGGCGGACGCTACGATTACGATTTGACCCAGACGCTCGTCCAGACTTTCTGCGATATCGAGGGCCTGAAGACCGATTATGTTTTGCCCTATGCCGGATCGAGTGAGCCGCTCCACTACACTGTGCTGGCCTTTACGTCGAAGGACAAGTCTTACGTCACCGCCGATCCAGGGTACGAGGCGGGCATGTATGCGGCAAAGGTGAACGATGCGAAGATCGTTAAGGTCCCGCTCACGGCAACGCACGCGCACGATACAAAGGCAATGGCTGCGGCGGATCCAAACGCCGGCGTAATCTACGTCTGCAACCCAAACAATCCCACCGGCACCACAACTTCGAAAGCAGACATCGAATACCTGGTGGCAAACAAGCCGAAAGGATCGATCCTGCTGATCGACGAGGCTTATATCCACTTCTCTGATGGCACACCTTCGCTCGACCTCGTCAAAGCCGATAAGGATGTTATCGTCCTGAGAACATTCTCAAAGGTATATGGGATGGCAGGCGTGCGGTGCGGGCTGGCAATCGGTCGCCCCGATCTGCTCCAGAAAATCCAGTATTACGGAATGAACTCAATGCCGATCATGGCTGTCGCCGCCGCTACAGCCAGCCTTCAGGACAAAGACATCGTCGCTCAGCGCAGGAAGATCAATACCGATATCCGCAATGAAACCTTCGAGTGGCTGACGGCGAACAACTTCAGCTTCATTCCCTCGGAAACAAACTGCTTCATGTTGCAGACCAACCGGCCCGGTCGCGAAGTGATGACTGCGATGGCAGCAAAGGGTGTCTACATCGGCCGGGTGTGGCCGATCATGCCCACCTATGTTCGGATCACAGTGGGGACACGCAGTGACATGCAGAAATTCCAGGTCGCGTTCAAGCAGGTGATGAGTTCCAGCACGGCAGGGCTGGAACCGCCAGCATTGCCAGCACGCCTCCGCGAGACTCCCTTCACACACCTGTCCTGAGAATGCCCAGAAAAAATCCCGGCTCCGCGGCTGGGATTTTTCTTTTCGCGGATTTGCGCCTACTTAGAGCGGACCGCGATCACCTCAATTTCCACCAGCGCCCATGGAGCAGCCAGTGCAGCCACCTGCATAGCCGCACGTGCCGGCTTGTTCGGCTGGTCAGCGGTTCCAAAGTACTGCGTATAAGAAGCCTGCAGCCCGGCGAAATCCAGCTTGCCGCCCTTGTCGGGATCTCCGGCAAGATAGACGTGCATCATCACAACATCACCGAGGCCGAGGCCCTGCTCTTTCAGGATGGCCTGTATCTTTTGGATGATGCTGGCCGTTTGCGCCTTCGTATCGCCATACACCGCCTGCGTTCCCTTTGCCGGATCAGCAGGGGTGACCGGTGATGCGAGTTGACCGCTTACGTAAAGAGTGTCGCCGGCCCACACCGCCGTCGCTAGCGGAGAGGCTGCGGACTGAATGTGCTTCACCGTGGTTTGCGCGTGCGCGGACTCTGCCATCGCACATGATAGAACGACGGCCAGAACAGCCGCGCCCAATACTTGCCTCCAATTCATCTTTGTCTCCGCCTTTAGCTCTGCTGTCGTTTGGTTGTGCCGCTGACCTTGGCCATCTGTTCGCGCTCGGAAATCATTTTGATCGCTCGATGCGAAGCCAGGGCCGCGCCTTCCTGCCATCCGATGATATGGCTGCAGTGGTCACCGGAGAAATAGATTCGATCATCGGGCTGGATAAATTCCTTGTACGGGCCTTCGTAGTATTCCATCGAACGGCCTGCGACGTAACTTGGAGCGCGGCCAACCCATGATCCGAGGTTGTAAGGAATCTCGCCCCAGTTAACGTACATCGGATTCTTCAGTTCCTTACTGTATCCAGGATGGAGCTTCTCAACCGCAGTGCGCGAAGCTTCGAGCTTGGCAGCAACCGTAGGCAGTTTGCCAAAGTCGCTGTGGTTCTCGACACCATAACCGGAAACTACGACCCCCTTGTCTGAAAACAATTTCCAACTCGGATACCAGACCAGGTTGACCGGGCCCTGAACGATGAAGGAAATTCCGCCGTAGATGTTGTAGTTCTCCTCCCAGAAACGGCCCGACTCCCACGCGACCTTATAGGCCGAGTCATACCCGACCTCGTCAATGGCCTGCTTGATGCGCGGAGAAAAGTCATTGGGAATCGTCTTGAGGATGCTGATTGGCAGAGCGCAGATGCAATAGTCGGCCTCGACGACCTTCGCCGTGCCGGACTTAGTATCGGTGAAGCTGACCTTCACGCCATTGGCTGTTTTGCGGATTTCCTTTACGCAGGAACCATACTGCACTGTATCGCCCAGCTTCTTCGCAAAGGCATACGGGATGCGATCCATGCCGCCGACCGGTTGGAACATGGTCGCCTGCATGTCCAGCATCTCTTCGAACATCATCCCCTGCCAGAAATTCGCATCGAGCAGTGAATGCATATCGAGTGGGGGGCGCAGCACCTCTGTTTCCGGACCGGCGCCGGCCGATTTGCTAACGCCACTGCGCTCGGATCCCCTATAGACATAGTCGGGTTTGAGGTCGCCATATGTCCGTAAGAACGCCAGCATTCGTTCCTGGTCATCTTTTGAGATTTCCTGATCGAGCGCATTCTGGCGAATGCATTTGGCGAGTAGTTCAGACACATGGCCGCGCGTGTCATTGATAGCTTCGCGCTGCTCGATCGCCTTCCCACCGAAAGCAGCATCGCTTTGCAGCAGCGAACTACGCGAAGTATTTACCTCGACTTCAAGAGGAACCCCGAGTTCCCTGCAGTAGCCGAGCATAGTCTTATGGATCGAAGGCAGTCGCGCGGGACCGGCGTTGAAATAGCAATCGTCTTCCCAATTAGCCGTCTGCGTTGTGCCGTCTTTGAACTCAATCTTGCTGCCGTTGCGGACAGTCCAGTTACGGCCACCCGGGCGCTGCCTTGCTTCGAGAACCGTACACGAATAGCCCGCCTTACCCATCTCGTAGGCCGCAACAAGGCCGGCAATTCCGCCGCCGAGAATGACAACCTTCGTGCCTTTGCCCGACCCCGGCTCAATCTCAAGAGGCGCCGCAGCTGCAACCGGAACCTCCATCAATCCCATATGCTGCATCGTGAGAAAGACCGCGCTGTATCCTCCCGCGCGGCCAATCCTCATCAGAAACTCGCGTCTGCTACAACCCATCTTTGTCTCCAACTATGGTTAGCTCAACCGAACAAGGCACAGCGTCCGCCGTTGAAGCGGACGCTGCGAATGAGGAACACAAAGGAAGATCAAAAGATGATCTTCAATGCCAACTGGACGTTAAACGGTTCGCCAGGACCGATGCCGGGCGAGAAGTTTCCTGATCCAATGGTCGAACCTGTAGTCCCGAATCCGCCATTGCCCAAGTAGTCGTTGCACAACTGCGTGCA
>Ga0335083_10006477_pt1 | contig 14601 bp, 11 predicted proteins | sample Lox_Sample_42_FD_206716 | JGI IMG/M metagenome (GOLD analysis project Ga0335083, IMG submission 206716) | Soil microbial communities from Loxahatchee National Wildlife Refuge, Florida, United States - Lox_Sample_4.2 | ecosystem: Environmental > Terrestrial > Soil > Wetlands | place: USA...
GGCGGTCCGGGCGATGTATCACGGGTCGCGGAAGTCGGAGCCGCCGCTGGCGGTCGCCGTGCGTGACCCCCCCGAGTGGCTGGGCGATGAGGGTTTCGCGTCGGCGTTCGGGGTGCGGGGGCGCCCGGGCTGGTCCCCGTCGCGGCTGGCGCTGGTCACGGTGCTGCAGCGGGCGGAGAACCTGACTGACCGGATGGCCGCCGAGGCGGTCCGGGCCCGGCTGGACTGGAAGTACCTGCTCGGGCTGTCGCTCGATGACCCGGGGTTCGATCATAGCGTGCTGCCGGAGTTCCGGGCGAAGGTCGCGGGGGCCGGGCTGGAGCGGGCGGCCCTGGACGCGCTGCTGGAGCGCCTGGCATCGGATGGCCTGGTAAAGGCCGGAGGGAAGCAGCGCACCGACTCCACGCACGTGATCGCGGCGGCCGCCGCGCTGAACCGGCTGGAACTGGCCGGGGAGAGCGTGCGCGCCGCGCTGGAGGCCCTGGCCGCCGCGCACCCGGGCTGGGCCGCGCAGGTCCTGCACGCCGGCGAGTGGAACCGCCGCTACGGCACCCCGGTGACATCGTGGCGGCCCCCGATGTCGGAGGCGAAGCGGAATGAGCTGGCCGTCACGTACGCGAGGGACGGGTTCGCGCTGCTGGAGGCCGTCGGCCATCCGGCGTCCCCGGCCTGGCTGAGGGAACTGCCGGCCGTGGAGACACTGCGCCTGGTGCTGCTGCAGAACTACACCCGGACCGTGTACTCCGGCGGGCGGGAGGTGATCAAGCGGCGGGAGAAGGCGCCTGAGGGCGACGGGCTCCCGCCCGGTCATAGGAGGATCGCCTCCCCCTATGACACGGACGCCCGGTGGGGCGTCAAGCGCGAGGAGTTCTGGCTCGGCTGCAAGCTGCATGTCACCGAGACCTGCGACGACCGGCTGCCCTGCGGCTGCGACGGCTGCCGGAAGGGATGCGCGGCGGCCGCGTTCCCCAACCTCATCACCGCCGTCGCGACCACGGACGCGACCGTGACCGACAACGCGATGACCGGCGCCATCGACGATGACCTGGCCGCGAGGGGCCTGGCTCCCGGCCGGCACTACCTCGATTCCGGCTACCTGTCCGCCGCGGTCGTCGTGGAAGAGGCCCGCCGCCGCGGCATCGCCCTGATCGGGCCGCTGCTCGCCGACACCTCCGCCCAGGCCAGGGCCGGGGCCGACTACGCCCGTGCCGACTTCGCCCCCGACTACGACGCGAAGACGGTCACCTGCCCGCGGGGAAAGACCTCCGTGTCCTGGTCGCCGTGCGCCCAGCGCGGAAAGGACATGATCGTCGCCACGTTCTCCCCCGGCGACTGCGGCCCCTGCCCCGCCCGGGGCCTGTGCACGACGAGCAGCAGCAAACGCCGCCAGCTCACCATCATGCCCCGCGACCTCGCCGCGGCCCAGGCCGCCGACCGCGAGCAGGACAAGAGCATCTCGTTCCGGGCCGACTACGCCCGCCGGGCCGGCATCGAGGGCACCATGCACCAGGCCGCCAGCCACGGCGCCCGCCGAGCCCGCTACCGCGGGCTCTCGAAAACCCGCCTCGACCACGCCTTCATGGCCGTAGCCCTCAACCTCATCCGCCTCCACGCCTACTGGTGCGGCAGGCCCCTCGACCGGCACAGAACCAGCCACCTCGGCTGCCAGTACACCTCGGCCGCCTACGCCGCGCTCGCCGAGGAGAACCAGGTCACGCTGTCGGTGGGCAGGACCGGCCAGTCGGTTAATGCTGGGACAACGCGCTGGCCGAGTCGTTCTTCTCCTCGCTCAAGGGCGAGCTCATCGACACCCGCGCCTGGCCCACCCGGGCCGGGGCCAGGAGAGCGGTCGTAGAGTACATCGCCTGGTACGACGGCACCCGCCTGCACTCATCCCTCGGCTACCAAAGCCCAGCCGCATTCGAAAACAGCCATCACGAAAAGATCAGACGAGTAGCCTGACCTAGCCATCAACCCTGTCCGTCAAAACGGGGCAACCTCAGGGGCAGCTGTGTCCGGGCTGGCTCTCCGCCGTTCCATGCAGACGCCGCAGATCAGGCTCGCGCCACCTCTACGCCGGGCACCACCTGGCCAGCGATCCGGGCAACCGCCAGGCTCATCCCGGGGACTTGGCTTCTCCCCGGTTCTGATGCCACCTCAACCCAATAACGACGCTTCAGACGGTGAATCCGCACAGCACGACAAGAAGATCACCTAGCTTCACAGCCTTCAAGCCATACCCGGCAACGTCAAGCCGCATTACTCCAGCTAAATGACCTAACCAGCCATGTCTGGCAACGTCCAGCGATTGCCTTCATGTGCCTTCTAAGCAGCGGGTTGCGGGTTCCAGCCCGCGTCCTTCCGCCACTCCTCCCGGCACGACATCCAGTAGCGACACGACACGGGTGACAATCAATTACGCCTTTACGGCAGCCATCCACTCCTCAAGGCTGCTCACGACCGCCCCGGCATCCAGCATGGAGGTGTCAAGGCAGAACACGCCGTCACCCGACTCCCGCATCCGCGCCGCGGCGCGCAGGAAGCCGGCCACCTCCCCCGGCGTGTGCCGCCGCCACGTCCCGGACGCGGCGCGCCGCTCGATCCTGGCCACGCGCACGTCGTCAGCGCAATCGAGCAGGCAACCGGCGACGCCCTCCAACTCGGCGGCGGACGGGGCAGCGAGCACCTCGCCCACACTCAGCCACCCCGCCAGCACAGTGTCCTTCCCGCGCACCTGCTCGTCGACCGCCCAGGCCACGCGCTCATCGATCTGCCGCTGCCACCACGACTGGGGCGCACCGGGCGGAGGCCGCAGATCGTCGAAATCGAACACGGCCAAGTCATCGCGCCGGGCCGACAGCCCTCCGAGGGCCGTGCTCTTGCCCGAACCCGCCGATCCCGTCAGCACGAACAGCACCCGCCGACATTAGCCCAGCCTGAGCAATCTTTATTGACGCAACAGTTACTGGCGCTGCCGGAAACAGACAAAACAGGCACTCAAGCTCCCGATGAGCTTGCCAACGCAGATTCCTCATCGCAGGCCACAGACCTAAGCCGAACAATCTTTGTTGGCACGGGACACTGGCTCTCGCGATCAGATTCGGGGGGCTTGTGACCGGGAACCATGCCTTGCTACGCCGTCGGCACAATCGATGGACCCGACCTTGCGCTGCTCGTTCGCCAGGAAGCCGAGGCGACGGGCCGCTGCCTGGCATTGGACTTTGACCGGCCAACTTTGAGTTGATCTGAACGTCAGTACACGCGTTCCGATGGCGATGCTCACCAAAGCTGGCTGGTACAGCTATTGATTTTGCACTCCCGGGGTCTCCTCCAACGGACTGCGGGCTTGACATGGCATCACGCGGCTGTAAATATGGCCGTACAAATCTTGGACCTTTGGGGAGTTCCCGCTGGACCCGATGCCCTTGACCTCGGTGCCATCCGATCCGGACGGGCCGCGAGCGCAGGTCGCCTACCGCAAGCTGGCCGCGACCCTGCGCCAGGACATCGCCGCGGGACAGTACCCGACTGGAGAGCGCCTTCCGACCGAGGCCGAGCTGATGACAAGGACCGGGCTGAGCCGCCAGACCGTCCGGCGCGCGTTCCAGGAGCTCACCGCCGAAGGAACCATCTACCGCGTTCAGGGCCGGGGCACCTTCGCCATCCCAGGGAACGGGCGGTACCTGCGCTCGTTCGGCAGCATTGACGACCTGATGGCACTGTCGCTCGATACCGAGCTGCAGGTGGTGGAACCGCTGCACGTGCAGGCCAGCGTAGCCCTCGCGGACCAGGTCCAGCCGGGCAGCGACTCGGTAATGACGATCTCGTTCCTGAGGCTGCACGAGGAGGTGCCGTTCTGCTACACGCGCGTGCACGTCCCGCTGGAGATCGGCCGCAAGCTCCGCGAATTGCCTGAGGTAGCGGCGCTCGCGGAGCCAGGCGCCCGGGCACCGCTCACGGTCATCAGCCTGATGAGCCGCGCTAGCGGCCGCCCGATCCACAGCGCCATGCAGGACGTCACCGCGGTGGCCGCCGACCCGGACGCCGCTCACCTGCTCGACTGCGCGCCGGGGGAACCCGTGCTGCGCATCAGCCGGCTCTATCGCGACCGCGAGCTGCTGCCTCTTGAACTGGCGGTCAACCACTTCAACCCGAGCCGGTACTCCTACCAGATCCAACTGCGGACGCAGGCCGGCTGACGGTTCCCGGCCCGGCGATCTCAGAAATGGCCGTACATAAAGACTCGGCTGACGCCTTGTGGGCGTCAGCCCGATAGGAGGATCTCATGACCACGGCACGTACCCTGCGTCCCCGCCGCTCCAACCTGGCGGTCCCCGGCAGTAACCCGAGGTTCCTGGAGAAGGCGAAAGGCCTGGGAGCTGACCAGGTGTTCCTGGACCTGGAAGATGCCTGTGCCCCGCTGGCCAAGCCGCAAGCGCGCAAGAACATCGTCGCCGCCCTTAACGAGGGCGGCTGGGGCGACAAGATCCGCGCGGTGCGGGTGAATGACTGGACGACGCAGTGGACCTACCGCGACGTGACCGAGGTCGTCGAGGGCGCGGGCGCCAACCTGGACGCGATCATGCTGCCCAAGGTGCAGTCGGCCGATCAGGTGGTGGCGCTGGACCTGCTGCTGACGCAGATCGAAAAGACGATGGGCTACGAGGCCGGACGGATCGGCATCGAGGCCCAGATCGAGAACGCCAACGGGCTCATCGCCGTCGACGCGATCGCCAAGGCATCACCGCGGATCGAGACGATCATCTTCGGGCCGGCCGACTTCATGGCCTCCATCAACATGAAATCCCTCACGGTCGGCGAACAGCCGCCGGGCTACGACCGGGGAGACGCCTACCATCACATTCTCATGTCGATCCTGATGGCAGCCCGGGCGAACGGCAAGCAGGCTATCGACGGGCCGTACCTGCAGATCCGGGACGTCGACGGGTTCCGCCGGGTGGCCGGCCGGTCGGCCGCGCTGGGATTCGACGGCAAGTGGGCGTTGCACCCGGACCAGATCGACGCCGCCAACGAGGTCTACGCCCCGGCCCAAGACGACTACGATCACGCCGAGCTTATCCTCGACGCCTACGAGTACTGCACCTCCGCGCAGGGCGGCGCGAAGGGCGCGGCGATGCTCGGCGACGAGATGATCGACGAGGCGTCGCGCAAGATGGCGCTCGTCATCGCGGCTAAGGGCCGCGCCGCGGGCCTGACCCGGACCTCGACATTCACCCCGGAGGCATGATGAGCACTGTGCACGAGGCACGGATCGGGCGCTTCTTCGAGGATTTCGAAGTCGGTGACGTCTACCAGCACCCGATCGGGCGAACTATCTCCGAAGCCGACTCCACCTGGTTCACGCAGCTGACGTGCAACACCAACCAGAACCACTTCAACGCCCACCTCGCCGCGAGCAACCCGATCACCGGCGGCCGGATCATCGTCAACAGCGGGCTGACGGTCGCCCTGGTGCTGGGCCTGTCGGTGCTGGACATGAGCCAGAACGCGGTGGCCAACCTGGGCTGGACCGATATCGAGCTCAAGCACCCGGTCTACATCGGCGACACGCTGTACGCCGAGAGCGCGTGTACCGGCAAGCGGGAGTCGCGCGGCCGGGGCGGCATGGGGATCATCTCGATGTTCACCCGCGGCCTGAACCAGAACGGCGAAACCGTCCTCACCTGGAAGCGGACGGTGATGATCCCCTGCCGCGGTCAGGGAATCGGCGAGAACTACTTCCCGCAGCCCAAGGCGGGCCCGCTCACCGCCGAGGCCGCCGCTGCCAGCGAAACCAGGAGCTGACATGTCCCCACTGGCGCAAACGGCCGAGCTCTCCGACGTCCAGCAGGACATCCTGCGGTCCGTCGCGGAGTTCACCGACAAGGAGATCATCCCGAACGCGCAGGCGCTCGAGCACTCCGACTCCTACCCGCAGCAGATCGTCGAGCAGCTCGGCCAGATGGGCGTCTTCGGCCTGATGATCCCGGAAGAGTACGGCGGGCTAGGCGAGTCACTGCTGACCTATGCCCTGGTGGTGGAGCAGCTGGCGCGGGGCTGGATGAGCGTGTCCGGCATCGTCAACACCCATTTCATCGTGGCCTACCTGCTGCTGCAGTACGGCACGGCGGATCAGAAGCAGCGGCTGCTCCCGCCGATGGCGGAAGGAGTGGTCCGCGGCGCGTTCTCGATGAGCGAGCCTGACCTGGGGTCCGACGTGGCCGCCATCAAGACCCGGGCGGTCGCCGACGGCGACGACTTCGTCATCAGCGGCCAGAAGATGTGGCTGACCAACGGAGCCCAGTCCCGGGTGGTCGCCACGCTGGTCGCGGACGGCCTCGGCGCCGAGTCGAAGTACCGCAACTTCACCACGTTCCTCATCGAAAAGGACCCGGGATTCGGTGAGACGCGTCCTGGGCTTACTATCCCCGGGAAGCTCGAGAAAATGGGTTACAAGGGCGTCGAGACCACCGAGATGCTCCTGGACAATGTCCGGGTCTCATCCGCCGACATCCTGGGCGGGGCCCAGTGCCGCGGGCGGGGCTTCTATCAGATGATGGACGGCGTCGAGGTCGGGCGCGTCAACGTGGCCGCCCGCGCGTGTGGCGTGTCCATCCGCGCCTTTGAGCTCGCCATCGCCTACGCGCAGCAGCGCACGACATTCGGAAAGCCAATCGCCGAGCACCAGGCCGTCGCCTTCAAGCTGGCCGAGATGGGCACCAAGGTCGAGGCGGCGCACGCGATGATGGTCAACGCCGCGCGCCTGAAGGATTCCGGACAGCGCAACGACGTCGAGGCCGGCATGGCCAAGCTGCTCGCCAGCGAGTACTGCGCCGAGGTAACCCAAGACGCTTTCCGCATCCACGGCGGGTACGGCTACTCCAAGGAGTACGAAATCGAGCGCCTGATGCGGGAAGCGCCGTTCCTCCTCATCGGCGAAGGAACCAGCGAGATCCAGAAGACCATCATCAGCCGAGGCCTGCTGAAGCAGTACCGTCTTTCTCAGTAGCCCCGAGCAGGGGCGACGGTGGTGAGGCTGGCGACCAACCGACTCCGGATGGTCGCCGAGGTGCGGCCGGGCAATGAATCCTCGAGGCAACCTCGGCTCGCCTCGTGGTGGAGCCCGGCCGCCTGCTTGAGTGATCATTCCTCTTACCGGGCGGCAAGGCAGACGACTACGCACGCCAATGGGTGGCACCGGGACGAGACACAGGCAGCGTGGGATCACCGCGCGGGACGACAGCCGGGTGAGGGCGCAGACCAGTTCGGCGATGTCGGCGGCCCTGATCATGTCGGCCGGATCGATCTGCCCATGCACCCAGCCGCTCAACGGGTAATCCTCGATGAAACCGGCGGTGCCGGTTCCCTGCGTTGAGCACGAGCAGGTCCAGGTCACCATCGAACCGCTCCGCGTGGCTCCGGACCAGCGCGGTATCTCATCCTCGCGGGCCAGGTCGGCTGTTACCGGGTGAACCGAGGCGCCAACAGCGGTCATTTCGCCAGCTAGGTCCGTCAGCCTGCCTGAGTTCCGGCCGCTAATCGTAAGCCGGTACCCAGCTCGTGCTAGTCCTTGCGCGACTGCCGAGCCGATGCCTCCGGCCGCTCCGGTTACCAGGGCGGCCGGGGCAACTGTCTCTCATGGTGACCCACCGCGGGTATGTCCGCGTCTTCTTCGAGCACCACCGCGAGCTGTCGTCCGAGGCAAAGAGGTACGTCGCTGCGCAGCGCGACGCCAATGAGTCGCTGCTACGATCCGCGATCGCCGCCGGCCAGGCGCGCGGCCCCTTCTCTCGCGGCGTCGACAACACGATGATCTCGCTAGCCATCTTCGGCATGTGCGACTGGGCCTACCAGGGGTTCGACGAGCATGGCCGACTTTCCGCCGACGAAGTGGAGGAAACCTACTGGCGCCTAGTCCAAAGCGGCATCCTGGTCGCGAAGTTATCAGCCAACTCTCCGGACATTAACCGGACAAGGCTAGGCGACAAGTTCGAAGATGGCCGCTAGGCCCTGCCCGCCGCCGATGCACATGGTCTCCAGGCCGAATTGCGTCCCGCTACGACGCATCTCGCGTACCAAGGTGGCCAGGATACGGCCCCCGGTTGCCCCTACAGGGTGGCCGAGCGAGATTCCTGAACCATGGACGTTCAGCCGTTCAAAGTCCTTCGGCTTGAATTCCCATTCTCTCGTGCAGGCGAGCACCTGGGCGGCGAACGCTTCGTTGAGCTCGATGAGCCCGATGTCCTCAAGTCCGAGGCCAGCGTTGCTGAGCGCCTTCTGCACCGCGGGCACGGGGCCGATGCCCATCCGGTTGGGTGCCACGCCGGCCGAGGCCCAGGAGACGATCCGCGCGAACGGCTGGAGGCCCAGTTCTGTCGCCCTTTCCGGTGACGTGACGATGCAAAGCGCCGCCGCGTCGTTCTGACCGCTGGCGTTTCCCGCGGTAACGGTCGACTCTGGGTCGGCGCGCACGACCGGGCGCAGGCTCTGCAGCTTGTCGAGCGAGACGTCCGGCCGGGGGTGCTCGTCCTTGGCCACGACAACGTCACCCTTCCGGGTCGATACGGTGACGGGGACAATCTCCTCGTCAAAGATTCCCGACTGCTGCGCCCGCACCGCGCGCTGATGCGATGCCAACGCCAGCTCGTCCTGTTCGAGCCGGCTGATCGCATAGTCCCGGCGTAGGTTCTCAGCGGTTTCGATCATCCCTCCGGGAACCGGATACCGGCTGCCGCCGGCCGTCACCCGGCCGCGGGCGAGCCCGTCGAAGAGTTCGACTCCGTTGCCCTTAATCCCCCAGCGCATCTCCGTCGAGTAGAACGCGACGTTGCTCATACTCTCGGTCCCGCCCGCCACTACAAGCTCGCTGTCGCCACGCTGCACCTGCATCGCTGCGTAGATCACGGCTTGCAGGCCCGATCCGCACCGGCGGTCGACCTGTAGTCCGCCGACGCTGGTCGCAAGCCCGGCGTCCAGCGCCACCACCCGGCCGATAGCCGGGGCCTCGCTGTTCGGGTAGCAGTTCCCCAAGATCACCTCATCGACGTCAGTGGGTGCGACGCCGGTGCGCCTTAGCAGTTCCGTGAGAACGCCGACGGCCAACTGGGCGGCCGGCACGGCTGACAGGCTGCCGCCAAACCGGCCGATCGGGGATCGGAGTGGCTCGCAGATGACCGCTTCACGCATTTCATGTCCTCTCAGAAACCCCTGTGGAAAGCCGCATCATTCTGATGACGACCGCCTCGACCTCGTGACGCTCGTCGCTCTGCTACATAAAGCGCCCGCCGGTGATCTCGCCGATGCCGGAAAGGCCTATCGTCTCGCCCGTCGCCGAAAGTGACCGCGACCAGGCGCCTTCTACTCGAAGAGGGTGGCCTTCGTGCGGGCTGTGTCCGCGGTGGCGCCGAGCAGGGTGCAGGCGCCCGCTGCGCTGGCGAGCGCTGCTTGCGCCCTTCCCCGGTCGCCGGTATGCGCGTATTCCGATGCGGCCGCTTCCAGTGCGATGGCATGGTGCAGCGGTCGGTCGGCGTGCTGGCAGCGCTCTGCCGCGGTGAGCAGCAGCGGGCCGTCGTGGCCTGGCAGTCCCTAACAGTAGAGGGCGTTCGCCTGCAGGTAAGTGATTGGCGATCGCCTAGCTGAGTCGGTGGCCTACTACGCCATTCGACACCCTCGCGTAATTCATTTCGCCTGTCGTCCCCGATGCCAGACACCTACGAGTTATCTGTCTGTTCCGAGGTAGCGCACGATGCGGGTGCGCAGGATCTGGTTGGTGCCTCCCGCGATCTCGTTGAGCTTGGACTCGCGGTAGTACCGCTCCATCGGGTATTCCTGCATGTAGGAGTACCCGCCGAGCACCTGCATGCCCTTGGCCGCGCAGCGTGAGGCCGCCTCGCTGGCGAACACCTTGGCCATCGACGCGTCGGCCGAGACCGCGAGTCCCTGCTCCAGCTTCCACGCCGCCTGGAAGGTCAGCAGCCGGGCCGCCTCAATGTCCATCGCCATGTCGGCCAGCATGTGCCCAACCGCCTGGAAGTCAACAATTGGCTGGCCAAACTGCCGGCGCTCGCGGGCGTAGCGGTTGGCGTAGTCGAACGCGCCCTGCGCGATGCCGACCGACTGCGCCCCGGCCAGGATGCGCTCCCGGTTAAGCAGGCTGAAGATCATCCGCGCCCCGTCACCGAGCTGGCCGACCACATTTCCGGCCGGAACGCGCACGTCGCTGAGGAAAACCTCGCAGGTGTGGGTGGCCTGGCCTGCCAGCTTGCGCAGCGGGCGGATGGAGACGCCGGGCGCGTCGGTCGGCACCAGCACGACCGACAGGGCCCGGTCGGCTGAGTCCTCCCGCGTTCCGGTGCGGACGAACGTGAAGATGTAGTCGGCGGTGTCGGCCCCGGTGGTGAACACTTTCTGTCCGCGCACGATGTACCCGTCGCCATCCGGCACCGCCTGGGTCTTCAGGTGGGCGAGATCGGAGCCGGCGTCCGGCTCGGTGAGGCCCATCGCAAACCGCAGCGTGCCCGCGGCCACCTTCGGCAGCAGCTCGCGGCGCTGGGCCTCGCTGCCATACTCGGCGATGCCCTTGGCCGCGAAAGTCACGGTGGGGATGAACGCGTAGACCAGTGCGGCCGAGGCCCGTGACATCTCCTCGGACACGATGCACAGCGCGATCTCGTCGGCCGGGCTACCGCCGTACTCCTCGGGGATCGTGATCCCGCACAGCCCGAGCTCGGCCATCTTCGCGTACAGCTCGGCCGGGTAGCGCTCGGCGCGGTCAAGTTCCATGACCAGCTCGTGTGGCGCCTCCTTCTCGAAGAAGGCGCGCAGCGTCCGGCGCAGCTCCTGGTGTTCGTCCGACAGTTGGAAATGCATCGATACTCCTGCTCCGGGGGCTCAGCGGGCGGTTAGGTTCTCAGCGGGCTCTGGATCTTATCGGGCAGAGGCGGCCGAAGGCCGCGTGCTGTCCCTGGCTACTGCGTCCTTGATCAACCTGGCGAATTCAAGCCGCTCGGCCAGCGAGGACAAACCGATGACGTTCACCTGGCAGCGGTCGAGCAGGCTACCGTAGCGGTGCGCTAGCGTCGTTGCCGCCTGTGCGGGTTCGCCGATCACGGCGAAGTGGCCGAGCATCTCATGCGGGATGAGCGCCGCCATCTCGACCCACTTACCCGCGCTTGACGAAGTGGAAAGCTGGTGGAGACGGTCGCCGAGGTCGCCCCAGCCGTGGGTGTCGAGCAACCGGCGGTAGGCCGGGGTCGACCCGTAGAAGGCTAGCCGGGAGCGCAGCACCGCAACGCTAGCCGCAAGCGCCTCCTCGTCCTGGCCGGTCGCGACGAACGGCGACCCGGAGATCTCGAACCTGTCGAGGGCACTCCGGTTCCGCGCGGCGGCGCCCCGGTCAAGCGCAGGCCGGATCTGCTGCGCGAGGTAGGTCCCGGTAATGAACGGGTGGATCATCACCCCGTCGGCCGCGCCGGCCGTGGCCGAGCCGAGCACCGCCAGCATGACCCGCGGGGCCGGCCAGCGGCCCGACGGCGTGAACATGGGAGTCATCAGGGTGTGCTGGTAGAACTCGCCGCGGTAGTCGAGCGGCTCGCCGGCCTGCCAGGAGTGCCAGATTGCCCGCAGCGCGCCAACAAAGTCGGCCATCCGCGCACGGGGGGCGCCCCACGGCATGGAGAACCTCCGCTCAACGTGGGCGCGCACCTGGCTGCCGAGTCCCAGGATGAACCGCCCGCGGCTCAACTGCTGGGCCGACCAGGCCTGGGTCGCCAGCGTCATCGGTGAGCGCGCGAATGCGACGACCACGCGCGTCATCAGTTCGGTCCGGGTGGTGGCCGAGGCCGCCAGGGTCACGTGCTGCATCGCGTCCGCGGAGCGCTCGGGGTAGGCGACCCCATCGACGCCTCCCGCCTCCGCCTGCCGGGCTGTGACGGCGACGTCATCGAGCGCGTCACTGTCACCGTTCGGGGTGATGTCGATCTTCACGCGCAGCGCTCCTCGCTGGTGGGGCACGTCACCGCCGGGCGCCGCCGGCCGGCTCACGGGCCGGCGGCATCCGTCACCTACGTTGACAGACTTCACTCAATCCGTCAACATGAGTGTTGACGGACGTACGCGTCCCGCATCACCGGTCCACGATCAGCAAGGCGGTCACGACCTATGCACCAGCTCAGGATCGTCGGCATCGGCGGGTCCACCCGCCCTGACTCGTCGTCCGAAGTCGCGCTGCGCATCGCGCTCCAGGCGTGCGCCGCAACTGGGGCCGAGACCACGCTGCTGTCGGCCTCGGCACTGGCGCTGCCCTTCTACGACCCGGGGCAGGCTAAGGACTCCATCGCCGCCGACGCCTACCTGAGCGCGGTCCGGGGGGCCGACGGCCTCATCATCTCCTCGCCCGGGTACCACGGCGGCATCTCGGGGCTCATCAAGAACGCGATCGACTGGCTCGAAGAGCTTGCGCACGACCCGCGCCCGTATGTCGACACGCTGCCGGTCGGGTGCATCTCGGTGGCCGGCGGAGCGCAGACCAGCGTGTCGGCGATGGCGTCGCTGCGCACTGTGGTGCACACGCTGCGCGGCTTCCCGACGCCCCTCGGGGTCGCCATCAACTCGGTACCCGGCCTGTTCCGGGCCGGGGCGTGCACCGACGGCGCCGTCCGGGCACAGCTGAACCAACTCGGCCACCAGGTCGCCGAGTACGCCGCCTGGGTCCGCGCTGCCCGCGCGGCCGAGCCTGTTGGCTAGCCGGCCGCTGTCCGCGGACGCCCCACCGTCCAGGGACGAGCCGAGATCCGCGGTTGAGCCGCTCCCCATGCGCGGGTTGCTGGACGGCGTCACCGTCGTCGCGGTAGAGCAGGCGGTGTCGGCGCCGTTCTGCACCCGGACGCTGGCTGACCTCGGGGCCCGGGTGATCAAGATCGAGCCGCCGGGAAGGGGCGATTTCACTCGCGCCTACGACGATGTCGTCAACGGCATGGCGGCTCACTTCGTCTGGCTGGGGCGGGGCAAGGAGTCAGTGACACTCAACCTCAAGCATCCGTCCGGCCTTGCGGTGCTGCACCGTCTGCTGGCCCGGGCCGACGTCCTGGTCAGCAACCTCGGGCCGGGCGCGACCACTAGGCTCGGCATTGACCAGGCGGCACTCGCCGCCCGCTACCTCCGGCTCATCACGCTGGAGATCAGCGGGTACGGCAGCGCGGGCCCGCTGGCCCCCAAGCGCGCCTACGACCTGCTGGTGCAGGCCGAGTCCGGCGCCTGCGCGATCACCGGCTGGGAGAGGCAGCCTGCAAAGCCCGGGCCGCCGATGGCCGACGCGTGCACGGGACTCTACGGCGCGGTCACCATCCTCGCCGCGCTGCACGACCGCGGCCGCACCGGCCGCGGTCGTACCGCCGAGCTGAGCATGTTCGACGCGATGGTCGAGCTCATGGGCTACACGCTGCATCACACCCGGGCCACCGGAGTCAACCAGATCCCGGTTGGCATGGGGTCGCCTGCCGTCGCGCCGTATGGCGCCTACCCGACCGCCGACGGCCAGACGGTGGTGCTCGGTACTACCAACGACGCCGAGTGGACCCGCCTTGCGGGCATGATCGGGCGGCCTGACCTCGCCGCAGACCCCCGTTACGCCCGCAACCCCGACCGGGTCGCCGCCCGCGACGCGCTCGACGAGGTCATCGTCGCCTGGTGCGTGGCCCGGCCGCTGGCCGACATCCAGCAGGCGGCCGACGCGGCGGCCATCGGCAACGCCCGGTACAACACGGCAGGCGACGTGCTTGCTCATGAACAGATGTCCGCCCGGGGCCGCTGGCGGGAGGTCGGCACGCCGACCGGCCCGGTGCTAGCCGCCCTCCCCCCGCCGGTGATCAGCGGCACCGAACCAAGCATGGGGACGGTTCCCGCCCTCGGCGAGCACACCGACAGGGTGCTGACCGAGTTCGGCTGCACCGCCGACGAGATCGACGCGCTGCGCGCGGCCGGGACGATCTGACCGCGTCCCGGCCGCGCGGCGCCCGGACCTGGCGCCGACTATGACGGGCGCCCGCCGTTGACCCACATGAGCGAGCCGGTGGTGTAGCTAGCTGCGTCAGAGGCCAGGTAGACGATCGCCGGGGCGATCTCCTCGGGGCGGCCCACCCGCCCAAGCGGGATCTCGGGCAGGTACCGCGGCAGCAGGTCGTCGCCCGCCGGTCCCCCGCTCTCGCTCTGCACCAGTCCCGGCACCAGCCCGTTCACCCGCACCTTGGGCGCGCAGAACTGCGCCAGGTACAGGGTCATCGACCACAGGGCGGCCTTGGACGCGCCGTAGGCTAGCGTCGTGCCGCGCGGGCGGAAGGCGGCCCCGCTGATCACGTTGATCACGCTGCCGCCGCGGCCGTCCATCATCGCCGGGATGAGCCCGACGCACAGCCGGTATGGCGCCAGCAGGTTCGTCGACAGGGTCGCCGTCCAGTCCTCCGCCGTGACCCCGAGCACCGGCGCGGTGCGGGTGCCAGTGGAGTGGGCGTTGTTGAGCAGGACGTCGACCTGGCCGAACTCACGGCCGAGCCAGTCCACCACGGAGTCCGTGTCCTCCTCGCAGGACACGTCGCAGGCCCTGGG
>Ga0335083_10006479_pt1 | contig 14591 bp, 10 predicted proteins | sample Lox_Sample_42_FD_206716 | JGI IMG/M metagenome (GOLD analysis project Ga0335083, IMG submission 206716) | Soil microbial communities from Loxahatchee National Wildlife Refuge, Florida, United States - Lox_Sample_4.2 | ecosystem: Environmental > Terrestrial > Soil > Wetlands | place: USA...
CCAACTCTGCGAAGACGTCCTCGGCGGCCAGGGCGCCGCGCGCCCAGAAGACCTCCATGACAATCGATTCCGCCTCGCTAATTGGCACGGGTCTCTTTGTTGGCATCGGCAGTCCCGCGATTCGATTACTAGTGTAATCGGGCTGAAAGTTTACGGATGTAAACGCAAAATGCAAGTGCCGGATGGTTCGAGCGGGAGCGGGGGGACAAGGCGTCGCCCCTGGGATCGCTTGCGCTCGTGTACCACAGCAACCGGCGAACCCCGGTCATGGCCAGGCGCGGTTTGATTTTCCGCAGACCGGTCATTGATCGGGAACCCTTGCTTTGGCGTCCACTACTACCGCGGTAGTTGACAAAGACGGGCCGCCTAGTGGACCGTAACAACCATTTGTAGACTATAATGGCGTCCATGACAGACGCCATCACCCTGACGAACGCGGAGCGTATGGAACTGACGCGGCGAGCGAGCAGCCGAACCGATCGGGCAGAGGATGCCCGGCGAGCCCGGCTGATTCTGCTGCTGGCGGATGGCCATACGTGGGATGAAGTCTCGGAGCGGATCGACTGCAGCCGAGGGTTCGTGGCCAGCTGGAGCAAGCGCTTTGCCGAGCAGCGTATTGCCGGGCTCTACAGCCGACATATCGGCCAGGTCGCCACGGTGCTCACGCCTGAGCTGGAAGCGCGGATCCTTGAGGTTACGCGCCATCCGCCGAGCGCCTCGACCCACTGGACGACGCGTAAGCTCGCCGCGCGTCTGGACATCAGCCACATGATGGTGGCGCGCGTGTGGCGCAAGCACGGGCTCAAACCGCATCGGATCGAGCGCTACATGGCTTCGAACGATCCGGACTTTGAGAAGAAGGCGGCCGATATCATCGGTCTGTACCTGAACCCGCCGGCGCATGCGGCGGTATTTTGCGTTGATGAGAAGACTCATATTCAGGCCCTCGATCGCAAGGATCCGGTCCTGCCGCTGTCGCCGGGCCGGGCGGAGCGGCACGGCTTTGAGTACTTTCGGCACGGCACTTTGTCGCTCTATGCCGCTTTCAACACCAAGACCGGCGAAGTCTTGGGCAAGACCGCTGAGCGGCACACCTCGGCCGAGTTCGTCGCCTTCCTCACCGACATCGTGATCAACCAGCCACGCGGCAAAGAGATCCATGTGATTGCCGACAACCTCTCGGCCCATAAGAGCCAGACCGTCAAGGATTTCCTCGCCGCGCACCCGAAGGTTCAGCTGCATTTCACGCCGACCTACTCATCCTGGCTCAACCAAGTGGAGTTGTGGTTTGGCAAGATCGAGCGCGATGTCATCGCGCGCGGCGTGTTCACTTCCGTCACGGATCTGAAGAGAAAGCTCATGCGATACATCCGCCAGTACAACAAGGCACCCCGAACCGTGAAGTGGAAGTACGCTGATCCGTCGCGACACATCAGTACACAATCAGTTGGTACAGGCCACTAGGCAATTACCACGATGCCACCCTGCCCGCTGCCGGCCTACTCTGCGCTCGTTTGATACTCGGGGAGTCGTCCATGACCAGAACCCTGCGCCGCATTCTCGTCACGATCCGCGATCTCAAGCGCGCTCCGCTGAGTGAGTTACGCAAGGCCGCGGCGCTCGCACAGGCGGCCGGCGCAAGCCTTGAGCTCTTTCACGCAATCGACGCGCCCGACCCCGGGGCGAGCTGGCCGGAGAGCGCGAGCGCCGCGACCGTCGAGAGGCAGCGCGCCGACATCGCCGCGCGGGCCCGTCGCCGGCTGGAGCGCTTCGCAAGCGATCAGTCGCTGCGTGGCGTGAAGGTCAGCTGCACGGCCAGCTGGGACTATCCGCCGCACGAGGCCATCGTACGGCGCGCCCTCGATACCCGCGCCGATCTGGTGATCGCGCTGACGCGCCATCACGGGCCGGGGGCGCGGCTGCTGCTGCGCAACACGGACTGGGAGCTGATCCGGCATTGCCCGGTGCCACTTCTGCTCGTGAAGACCCGCCGCGCGTACCTCAAGCCCGCCGTCCTCGCCGCGGTCGACCCTTTCCACGCTCGGCCCGCGGACCTCGATGCGCGGCTGCTGACGAGCGGCGGCCGCCTGGCGCGGCTGCTGCATGGCAAGCTGCACGTGTTCCACTCTTATATGCCGCTCGTGAACGTGGCGACCCTGTCGATGGGCGCGGCGCCGCTGGTCACGCTGCCGCCGCAGATCGAGGAGGCACACGGGCGCCAGGTGAGCCGGGTCATCGACAAGCTCGCCGAAGCCGCCGGCGTCAGCCGCAGCCGCCGCCATATTCACATGGGCGACGTGGCGGGCGAGCTGCGGGCCGCGGTCCGCGACACGGGTGCCAGCCTGGTGGTCATGGGTGCGGTGTCCCGCTCGGGCCTGGCGCGCCTCTTCATCGGCAATACGGCCGAGCGGGTGCTCGACAAGCTCGACTGCGACATCCTGGTGGTGAAGCCTCACACCTTCAAATCGAAGATCGAGCGCCGACCCGCCGTGGCGCCGACCGGTGCGCCCCGGCGCAAGCGTGCTGCGCGCGCACCGCGGCAGCCGCTGCCCCCCGCGACGGTCACCGCCATGCGGGTGATGCTGCCTCCGGTCTGATCCGGATTCAGAACTTCACCATCACCCCGGCACCCCACACGACCTCACGGGTGCGCAAGTCAGGGGTCCACACGCCGCCTTCGGCGGCGCAGCCATCGGCACCGATGATGCTGCCGTTGTTGCACACGTAGCTCGCCGGGGCGCCGGTGTTGCCGAGTGGCGGCGTCACCCCGCCCGTACCCGTCCAGTAAGGCACGTTGGAATGCCGGAACGTGACCTCGGTCCACCACGTGATCCATGGCTCGGGCATGTACTGGAAGTTCAGCTGCGTGTCCCACTGGTAGAGCTTCTGCCCGGGATTTTCGGTGAAGTACGGCGTGCCGGTCACGGCGGTCGCGCCGTTGATCGGCGGCAGCAGCGCCAGGTAGCGACCCGGATTGTTCATGAAGCCGCCGCCGAGAGTCACCGCGTACAGGTCGTGATCGAACCAGAAGCGGTTGTAGGCCATCACGCCGAAGAAGTCGGCCTTGTTCGGCCCGCTCGAGCAGTGGACGCCGCCGCCGTACTCGCAGCCGATGTCCCAGGTGATCGAGGTCGCCATCTTGGACAGTCCCGGGCCCTGGCCCTGGGACTGGTAGTACTTCCATAACAGGCTGTCATCCTCGTGCACGCGCGTGACGTTGGCGTAGTTGACGGGAGTCCCGTTCGGATTGGGCAGGCCGATCGCGGCGTTGGGATTGCCGCCGTTGTTCGGCAGACCGCTGCCGCTCGCCAGGTTGTCCTGCCCGATCGAGTAGCTGTTGAAGACCATCTTGAAGTTTTCGTTCGGTATCCAGAGTATCTGGCCACCGAAGCCGGGACGGCTGTTGAACTTGGCGTAGGACTGCCAGCCGTTGATCAGCCACGGCTCGATCTTCAGCGTCTGCGTCGGGAACCACTGCACGCGCAGGCCGTTGAAGAACCACGGCGTGTTCGAGGATACGAAGGACGGCTGATAGGTCCAGTTGTCGAAGTTGTAGTAGCTGAAGAGGCCGATGTAGGAGACGAAGATGCCGGCGTCCACGTTGAGCCCGTGGTTGACGTCGAAGTGATAGCCGGCGTTCGCCTCCGACATGTACTTGTAGGCGCCCTGCAGATCCCACTGCCCGACTCCCTGGCTCGCATCGTTGCGCGGGGTGGTGACCGCGAACAGCCCCATCATCGAGAGGAACCGCGCCTGGACGTTGTTCCAGTGAAAATTGCCGCCGAAGCTCACCTGCTCGATCTGGAACTCCCCGGAACGGAACTCCTCGGTCGAGCCGACGATGGTGTGGTCGACCGGATGGTTGAAGTCCTGCAGGTAGTTCACATCGAAGCGCACTTCGGGCGTGAAGAACTTCGTGTCGAAGATCGGCGTCGAATTGCGCGTGGTGCCGTTCATCCAGCCGATGTCCCCCACCGCGAAGGGCGTCTGGGTGTCGACCGCGGGGGCCGGCGCCGGCGCCTGCAGTGCTTCGGGCAGAACCTGAGCGATGGCCGCCGCGGAAGCCGGTGCGGAGGTTACCGGCGTGGGCGCCGCGGCGAGCGCCCCAGCGGGGGCCGGCGCCGCGGCCGGTGGCGCGAGGCTCATGACGATATCGTGACGGGTCGCCTTGCCCGCGACGACGGTCAGCGCGGGCGCGTGAACCCCGGGCGCACCGGAGAGCTCCGCCTCGAGTGTCCACTCCCCCGGCGGCAGGTCGCCGAAGGAGAAGACGCCATCGCTCCCGGAGACCGTGGCGCGGATCGCACCGCCGTCGGCGCGCAGCGCGGTCACGGTAGCATGCGAGAGCGCCACGCCGGCCGGCGTCGTCACCATGCCCACGATCGCTCCCACGCCCGGCTCGGCCGCGTGCGCGAAGAGCGGCGCCAGTGCGATGACGAGCGTACCCGTCCAGCGTCGCCAGTTGCTCATGTTGCCCATACCCATGAATGATTATCCCAATGGCCCGCGCCGGGCCTCAGGGAAGCTACCTATGTTGCCCACGCGCCTGTGATGAGGGCGTGAGGAATTGGCGGGGTCAGGAACGCGCGTGCACCACGCGCCCGAGGGCGCCGGTGCGCAAGCCGTCGCCGCGGTCAGCAAAGAAACGGGCGTTGAGCTCCCCGGGGCCGAGATCCTCGATCCCGGTGAGGCCGAGCGCGCGCAGCTCGGACGCCAGCGTCCGCGGCTCGAAGAACGTCTGCCACGGCTCCCCTGCGGCGGCCAGCCGCCGCATCAGCGCATGCACGACCAGGCGCCGGACCGGACCGAGGCTCGCCGGGGGCACGGCGTAGTCGAACACCACGCCGCTGCCGCGCGGCAAGCCCGCCACGTAGCCAAGCGTCGCCAGGATCGCCGCGCGCGTCAGATACATCGAGACGCCGAGCCAGGAGAAGAAAGCCGGCTCGTCAGCGCGGAATCCGGCGCTCTCGAGTCGCTGCGGCAGCCGCCCACTCTCGAAATCGATCGGCACATAGCGCAGCGACCCGGGCGCTGCGATGCCGGCCGCCTCGAGTTGCCGGCGCTTCCAGGCCTGCGTCGCCGGGTGATCCACCTCGAAGACGCTGAGGAGGTCCGCCCGATACGGGTTGCGGTACGCGAAGGTGTCGAGGCCGGCACCGAGTACCACGTACTGGCGTACGCCGCGGCGCACCGCCTGCGCGAGCGCCTCCTCGGCCACGCGGCTGCGCGCCACGAGGAAGGCGCGCAGGTAGCGCGCCGGCGCCAGCCGGTAGCGCAGCGGCGCCGCGCGGATCGCGGCCACCGCGGCCGCGCCGACGATCGCGAGCGCAACCGGGTCCTCGAGCACGCGCGGCGCATCGAGAATCTGGTGCGCGGCACGGCTCACCGCCACCCGGTAAGCGGTGAGGCTCGGTGCGTCGCGCACCTTCAGGAGCCCGGCGTCCGGGAGCCGCGCGCGCGGCCGACGAGATAACCGGCCGCGAACGGCAGCCCGAACACCACGATCGCCAGCACGACGAGCAGCAGCAGCGCCTCGGCGACGAGATCCCGCAGCTGCCGGCCCACATCCTTGACCACGCCGGCCGAGACCCGCACGGCGTCCTCGGCCAGCGCCCTGCGCTGCACGTCGACCGCCGCCACCACGGCCTGCCGCTCGCTCTGAAGATCCGCGAACAGCGCGGTGCGCTCCGCGTGCAGTGCCTCGGTCGCGTTCCGCGAGGAGGCATCGAGCCGCTCGAGCACCTCGCGCAGGCTGGCGCGCACCTCGGCCTCGGCCCCGCGCACCAGCCCGGGCGCCGATTCGGCCACCGTCGTCAGCCGCTCGAGCCGCTCATCCAGCCGGCGCAATGCCGCCTGCACGTCGCCCTGCGCATAGCCCGACTCGCGCAGCGCCAGCTGCGTCGTGCGCATCAGCTGCGCGGGGACGGTATCGCCGTAGATCTCGAGCCGGTCGGAAGCATCCGCCAGCGCCTCCGGGATCGTACCGAGCGTGGCGACCAGCGCAGTGCCGCCGCCCTGCGCGCGGCTCCACAGCTCGATGACCGAAGCGCGCGCGAAATTCAGGTCCGTCAGCGGATGCTCGCGTGCGTACTGCGCGACGAAGGGCTGCCAGACGGCGAGCTCGCGCGGCGTGAGCAAGCGCTGCGCGAGGCTCTGCGCATCGCCGGCGAAGTTCGCGGCGAGATCGCGCACCGCCGCCTGGTGAGCCCCGAACAGCGCCCCGCCGGGGCCGCCGGGGGCGGTGAAGGCCGCGAGTTGCGCCGCGAGCGCCCAGGTATCGAGCAGGCTCATGAGCGGCGCCATGCGGGTGGCGGCGCGGCGGCTCGCCGCGACCGCGCCGATCTCGAAGCGCAGCGTGTCATCGAGCACCTGCGGGTCGTGCTCGGTGGCGGCGATATCGTCGGCGCAGCGGCTCACGGCCGCGAGAAATTGCATCGACAGCTCGCGCGTCAGGATGCGCGCGTTGAGATCGCGGGCCGGCAGCGGGCGCTCCGGGCTCTTGAGCGTGAGCAGCGAGCAGCTCGCGAGCGTGAGGAGTGCCAGGCCGCAGGCCGCCAGGCGCGGCCAGTTCGCGCGGATTCGCAGCTCCATGCCCGCAAATATACACCGCCGGCCGGGGCTGCCCGTCAGCCTTGACACGGGCGGGAGTTCCGCCGGATGGTGATGGCGTGAGCACCTCCGCCACCGCTTCGCCGCTCGTCATGATGAGCGCGGTGGATCTGGCGCGCGCGATCCGTGCGCGCACGGTGTCGTGCGCCGAGGTGATGGCCACCTACCTCGACCACCTGAGCCGGCTCAATCCGCGGGTGAACGCGCTGGTGTCGCTGCAGGATGCCGAGCTCCTCATGCAGCAGGCGCGGGTGCGCGACGCCGGGCTCGCCCGCGGCGAATGCCTGGGTCCGCTGCACGGGCTGCCGCACGCGGTGAAGGATCTCGCCTTCACGGCGGGCATCCGCACCACACGCGGCTCGCCCCTTCTGGATGCGGTGCCCGAGCGGGACTCGATCCTGGTCGAGCGCCTCAAGGCCCGGGGCGCGATCCTCATCGGCAAGACCAACACCGCGGAGCTCGGCCTCGGATCCCAGACCTACAACCCGGTGTTCGGCACGACGCTCAATGCCTGGCACCCGGGCAAAACCGCCGGCGGCAGCAGCGGCGGCGCGGCGGTCGCGCTCGCGCTGCGCATGGTGCCGCTCGCCGACGGCAGCGACATGATGGGATCGCTGCGCAACCCTGCGGCTTACAACAACGTGTTCGGCTTCCGGCCCTCCTACGGCTGCGTGCCGTCGGCCGGCGAGGAGCTGTTCCTCGACCAGCTCTCGGTGTGGGGCGCCATGGGGCGCAGCGTCGCCGACGTCGCGATGCTGATGAATGTCATCAGCGGACCCGACGCGCGCGCGCCGCTCTCGGGCGGCGAGGACCCGGACGGCTTCCTGCCGCCCCTCGGGCGCGACTTCAGGGGCGTCCGGCTCGGCTGGGTCGGCGATCTCGACGGCTATCTGCCGTTCGAGCCGGGTGTGCTCGAGCTGTGCCGCGCGGCGTTCCCCGCGTTCGAGGCAGTCGGCTGCACCATCGAGGAGGCCACCCTGCCCTGCTCCCCCGGGGCGCTCTGGGACGCGTGGTGCACGCTGCGCCAGTGGCTCGTGGCCGGGGAGCTCGAGCCCTTATATAAGGAGCCGGTCACACGCGCGCGCTTGAAGCCCGAGGCGCGCTGGGAAGTGGAGAGCGCGCTGAAACTGAGCGCCCTGGATGTCTACCGCGCCTCGGCCGAGCGCTCGCGCTGGTATCGGGCGGCGGCCGGGCTCTTCGAGCGCTTCGACTACCTGCTGGCGCCGAGCGCACAGCTGTTCCCGTTCGACGCCAGCCTCACCTGGCCGCAGGCCGTCAACGGCGTCGCGATGGACTCCTACCACCGCTGGATGGAGGTGGTCGTTCCTGCGAGCCTGCTCGGGGGCCCGGTGCTCAACGTGCCGGTCGGCTTCGGTCCGCAGGATCTGCCCATGGGGCTGCAGATCATCGGCCCGCGCCACGCGGACTTCGCCGTGCTGCAGCTCGGGGCCGCCTACGACCTCGAGACCGGCTGGGTGAGCGCGCGGCTGCCGCCGCTGCTCGGCTGAGCTCCGTCTGGCCAGCCGCGGCGGGTATCATATAATTGGCGGCTTTAGGGTGAGGGGCGCCGGGGAGCTTCGCGAAGATGATGCGTCTGCCTCAAGTGTTACTGGTGCTGGCGGCCGTGTCATTCGCCCCGGCCCGGGCCGGCGATCCGTGCAGCGCGTTCACCTGGGACGTGCACCACGAGCGCGATCTGTTCGGCAAGGACGCGCTCGACCTCGCGAGCGGCAAGGCGCTCGCCGACGCCCCCGCACTCGCGCCCGAGCGTCTGTACGAGCTCGAGCTGCGCGCCCAGCCGGAGGTGAGCTTTGCCGCGCCTCCCAGCCGCGTGTGGCCCAAGGAAGCCACCTATGCGGGATTGGCGCGCCTCACCGTCGAAGCCGCCGGCGTCTATCGCTTCGCGCTGGATCAGCCCGCCTGGGTCGACGTGGTGGTGAACGGCACGCTGCTGCCTTCACGCGACTCGCAGGGGCGCTCCGGCTGCAACGCTCCGCATAAGATCGTCGAGTTCGCGCTGCCCGCCGGCAGGCCGGTCACGCTCGAGTTCAGCGCGAGCGTCACGCCGTCGCTGAAGCTCACGGTCACCCGCTCGCCGGGCAATTAGAGCCACGGGCCGCCGCGGCCCTGCAGGCTAGGCAAACCCATGGCCGAGGCGACCGACCGGCACAACGAGCCCGCGCCCGCCGCCGCACCGGCCCCGGTCTCCCCGTGGGCTGCCCTGCACTTCCGGGTGTTCCGCTGGCTGTGGCTCGCCACCGTCGTCAACAATGTCGGCGGCTGGATGTACAACGCCGCCTCCGGCTGGCTGATGACCAGCCTCAACCCCGACCCCTTCGTCGTCTCGCTCGTGCAGGTGGCCAACAGCCTGCCCCTGTTCCTGTTCGCGCTGCCGGCGGGCGCGCTCGCCGACATGATCGACAAGCGCCGCTTCATCCTGCTGCTCGAGATCCTCACGACCGTGTTTTGCACGCTGTTCGCGCTGCTGGTGGCCTGGAACCGCGTCACCCCCGCGGCGCTGCTGATCTTCATCGCGCTCATCGGCACGCTCGGGGCCATCGAAACCCCGGCCTGGCAGGCGATCACGCCGCTGCTGGTGCCGAAGCCGGCGCTGTCCTCCGCCATCGCGCTCAACAGCCTCGGCGTCAACATCAGCCGCGTCGTGGGCCCTGCGCTCACGGGCGTCATGATTCTCACCGCCGGTATCGCCGCACCCTTCTGGGTGAACGCGGTGAGCAACCTCGGCGTGATCCTCGTGATCCTCGCCTGGCGCGTGCGCGCGCAGCACGCGCGCGTCCTGCCCCCCGAGCACCTCACGGGAGCGATGCGCGCCGGGCTGCGCTACGCGCGCCACCACGGCCCGCTGCGGGCCGCGCTGCTGCGCGCGGTGGGGTTCTTCCTCCCGGCGAGTGCCTATTGGGCGCTCTTGCCCGTGCTGGCGCGCACGCAGCTCAACGGCGGGGCTGCTCTGTACGGCGTACTGCTCGGCGTGCTCGGTGCCGGCGCGGTCGGTGGGGCCCTGGTGCTGCCGCGCCTCAAGGAGCGCCTCGGGGCGGACGGCCTGGTGGTGCTCGGCGAGCTCGGCACCGCGGCGGCGCTGGTCCTGTTTGCGCTCGCGCACGCCGCGCCGCTGGCACTGCTCGCCTGCGTGCTCGGGGGCGCCTCATGGATCCTGGTACTCGCGACCCTCAACGTCGCCGCCCAGCTTTCGCTCCCCGAATGGGTCCGCGGGCGCGGGCTCGCGGTCTATGCAACCGTGTTCTTCGGCACCATGAGCCTGGGGAGCGCGCTATGGGGCCTGCTCGGCACGCACCTCGGCCTCGTGCCCGCGCATCTCGGCGCCGCCGCCGCAGCGCTGCTCGCGATCCCGCTCACCCGGCGCTGGCGGCTGCAGGGGGGCACCGAGCCCGATCTCGCGCCCTGCGCCCACTGGCCCGCGCCGGTCCTGGCGCAACCGGTCGAATCGGATGCGGGACCCGTGCTGGTGAGCGTCGAATACCACGTCGAGCCGAAGGACCGCGCGGCGTTCCTGGCAGCGCTCACGCGCCTGGCACGCACGCGGCGCCGCGATGGCGCCTACCGTTGGGGCGTGTTCGAGGATACGGCCCATCCCGGCCGCTTCCTCGAAACCTTCCTGGTCGATTCCTGGCTCGAGCATCTGCGCCAGCACGAGCGTGTCACGCGCGCCGACCGGGCGCTCGAGGACCGCGTACGCGCCTTCACCCGCGAGGCGCCGCGCGTCACCCACTACATCAGCGCCGCGAACTGATGGCGGGCGGGCGGTCCCTCAGCCCTTGCGGCCCCTGAAGAACTGCGTCACGCGCTGCAGCGCATCGGGCGCCAGGCCCTCGTTCTTGAAGAGATTGAGCGCGTGCGCGTCGTGCAGCGTCAGGCCGTCGCTCTCGAGGAGCGCGCGCTTGTCGACCTGGTTCGAGTACCAGGAGTTGGCGAGGATATCGGCGGCGAGCGCCGCGAGCCCCCGTTCGAACTGCGCGTCCGGGTAGCAGAAGTTCACCAGGTGCATCTCGTGCGCCTCGCGCCCCGAGTAGGTGCGGCAGGTGAGCATCATCTCGCTCGCCTTGGCGGTGCCGATGCGGTGCGGGAGCCGCAGGCTCAGCCCCCAGATCGGCGTGAGTCCCCAACGCGCATAGGCATCGCAGAAGCGGGCCGACTCGGCGGCGACGATCAGGTCGCCGGCGAGCGCCAGCTCCAGCGCCCCGGTCGAGCAGTGACCCTCGACGGCCGCGATCACCGGTTGCGGGAGGTTGGCGACCTTGTCGATGACCTCGACGTAGTGGTGCGGCTTGGCGTGCGCCTTGACCTGGGCCAGCACCTCGCTCATGTCATGGCCGGAGGAGAAGTTGCCGCCGGCGCCGCGCAGGACCACGAGGCCGACGCTCTTGGTCTCCCGCGCGATGGTCTCCACGTGCTCCTCGAGGCACTCGATCAGCTCTCGCGAGAGCGCGTTGAGCTTGCCCGGGCGGTTGAGCGTCAACACCGCCATCCCGCCATGATTCTCCCGCAGCACCAGCGTGTTCATTTGAAGGAGGCCTCGGAGCGATTCCACCAGCCCCCGCCGAGGGCCTGGAACAAACCGGCGGTGTCCGCGTAACGGTTGGCGCGCGCCTGCACCAGGGCGACCTCGGCCTGCCGGTAATTCAGCTCGGCATTGAGCAGCGCCACCTGGCTGATCGTGCCGAGGGCGAACTGCTGCCGTGCGAGCCCGAAGGTGCGGCGCGCCGCCGCAGCCGCCGCGTCATCGGCCGCGAGCGCATCCGCATCCGCACGCAGCGCGCGCAAGGTGTCGGCGACATTCTGACACGCCAGCACCACGGCCGCGCGGTACTCGGCCGCCGCCGCATCGAGTGCCGCGTCCGCGGCGCGGTGGCGGTGGATGAGCGCGCCGGCGTCGAACAGCGTCTGGGTGAGCGAAGCGCCGAGGTCCCAGAAGCCGGTGTAGGGCGTGAAGAGCCTGCCGATGGCGAGCGCCGCGGAGCCGGTATCGGCGCTGATCGAGAACTGCGGCAGCATGGCGGCGAGCGCCACCCCCGCCTCGGCCGACGCGGCATGCAGATTCTCCTCGGCCGCCCGCACGTCCGGCCGCTGCTCGATCAGTTGCGACGGCAGGCTCACCGGCAGCTGCGCCGGGAGCGTGAGATCGGCGAGCTCGAAGCTCTCGGGCGGCTCCTGCGACGGCAGCCGGCCGAGGAGCGCCGTGAGCGCGTCACGCGCCTGCCCGAGCTGCTTCTCGAGCGGCGGCAGCTGCGCGGCGGTCTGCGCCTCCGCGGTCTGCTGCGCCAGCAGCTCCAGATCGCTCGCCGTGCCGAGCGCGCGCTGCTGCCGGAGGGTAGCGGTGAGCTCGCGCTCGAGCTCGAGGGCCCGGCGCGTCGCTGCGAGCTGCCCGCGCAGCGACCCCTCGGCGACCGCGGTCACGACCACGTTGCTGGTCAGCGTCACATAGGCGGCGATCAGCTGGAAGCGGGTCGCCGCCACCCCGGCGCGCGCCGCCTCGAGCGAGCGGCGCGTGCCGCCGAACACGTCCGGTGAATAGCTGAGGCTCAGCTGCGCGGTGAAGAGGTTGTAGTAGGGATTGACCTGGGGCAGATCGGTGGGATTGGCGAGCGTGTCGATCGGATTCCTGGCGCGCTGCGCGTCGAAGCCGCCCTGCACCGCCGGCAGTAAGCTCGCGCGCTGCGCCCTGTACAGCTCCTGCGCCTGGCGCAGCGCCGCCTGCGCGGCCGCGAGGTTCGGATTGCCCCTGAGCGAGCGCTCGATCAGTGCGTCGAGCTTCTGCGATTCAAAGAGCGTCCACCACTCGCCGGGAATGCCGGCGCCGGCGTCGAGCCTCTGCGCCGCCGCCGCCGGACCCTCGCCGGCGGCGTTCGTGGCCGGTGCAGACGCCGTGCCGTAATCCGGCGCCTGCGGCGGCGGCGGGCGATGATAGCTCGGGCCGACCGCGCAGCCGGCGAGCGCGGCCGCGAGCCCCGCGGCCGCCGCCGCCGCAGACTTCGGTCCCTTCAGGGCGTGCGCCCCGCGCCTCACGCCCATCGCGCCTCCCCGTGGCGGCGCTCCGCCCAGTGCTCGACGACGTGGTACATGGACGGCAGCACGAACAGCGTCAGCACGGTCGAGATCGCAAGTCCCCCGACCACCACGGTGGCGATGCCGCGCTGCACGTCGCTCCCGACGCCGGTGTGGATCGCCGCCGGCAGCATCCCGAGGGTCGCCACGGTGGCGGTCATCAGCACCGGCCGCAGCCGCTCGGTCGCGCCCTTGAGGATCGCCTCGTGCAGCTCGAGGCCGGCGCTGCGCATGCGGTTGAGGTTCGCCACCATGATGATGCCGTTCTGCACCGCCACGCCGAACAGCGCGATGAAGCCGACGCCCGAGGCGACGTTGAGCGTCTGCCCGGTCAAATGCAGCGACACGAGACCGCCGAGCGTGGCGAGCGGCACCACGCCCAGAATGAGGCCCGCCTGGCGCACCGACTTCGTGCCGATGGTGAGGAAGATGAGCATCATGCCCAGCACCAGTCCCAGGATCACCAGCAGCCGCGCCTCCGCGCGGCGCTGGTTCTCGAACTGGCCGCCCCACTCGAGGTGCACCCGGGCCGGGTCGAAGTGCACGCGCGCTGCGATCCTGCGCTGCGCCTCCCCGAGGTAGCTCGTGAGGTCGCGGTCGCGGTTGTCGATGCGGATGGTGAGGTTGCGCCGGCCGTTCTCGCGCGTGATGGTGCTTTCGCCCGATTGCACGCGGATGTCCGCCACCTGCGCGAGCGGGATCTGTGCGCCGCTCGCGGTCCGCAACGGCAGCCGTGCGAGCGAGTCGGGCGAGTCGCGGCTCGTGGCGCTGAAACGCACCGTGAGGTTGTAGACGCGCTCGCCGACGTATACGGCCGACACCGGCGCCTGCCCGACGCCGGTCTGGATGAGGTTCTGCACGTCGGCGACGTTGAGCCCAAAGCGCGCCGCTTTCTCGCGGTCGACGGCGATGTCGATCTGCGGAATCGGCGGCTCCTGGAAGATCGAGGCGCTGGAGGTGCCCTGGATGGTATAGAGCACGTCGACGATCTGCCGGCTCACCCGGCGCAGCATGGCGAGGTCGTCGCCGTACACCTTGATCACGAGCGGACTGTGCGCCCCGCCGATCATGTCGTTGACGCCGTCGATGATCGGCTGGCTGATGCCGACGTCATATCCGGGCAGATCGTGCGCCAGGGTTCTGGCCAGTTTATCGAGAAACTGCTGCTTGCTCTCGCCGCGGGGCCAGCTGTCGTAGGGGGTGAGGCCGACGGGGGCTTCGATGTGCGACAGGGTCCAGGGGTCGGTGCCGTCGTCGTTGCGCCCGGTCTGGGTGACGACGTAGGAGACTTCGGGGAATTTGCGGATCTCGCGGCGCAGATCGCTCGCCATGTCGCTCGCCTTGTCGAGCGAGAGCCCGGTCGGCATCTGCACCTGCAGCCACAGGGCGCCCTCGTCGAGATCGGGCAGGAAATCCCGCCCCACCGTGGCGCCAAGCCCCACCACCGCGAGCAGCGCGAAGAGGGTGATGCCGTAGATGATGCGCGGCTGCTCGATGCAGGCGGCCAGCACGCGCTCGTAGCGCCCGGTCAGCCGCTCGAGCCAGCGGTTGTGGTAAACCGGGCCTGGCTTGCGGAAGGCGAAATAGGCGAGCCCCGGCACCAGGGCCAGCGTCGTGAGCAACGCCCCGAAGAGCGCATACGCCATGGTATAGGCCATGGGCGTGAAGAGCCTGGCCTCGGCACGCTCGAAGGAGAAGAGCGGCAGATAAGCGATGATGATGATGAGACTCGCGAAGAAGATCGGCCGCGTCACCTGCACGGCCGCCGCTTTCACTTCGCTCTCGGAGAGCTCCTCGGCCGGCAGCGCCTCGCGCCGCCGCAGGATCGCCTCGGTCACGACGATCGCCCCGTCCACGAGAATCCCGAAGTCGATGGCACCGAGCGAGAGCAGGTTGGCCGA
>Ga0335083_10006481_pt1 | contig 14589 bp, 13 predicted proteins | sample Lox_Sample_42_FD_206716 | JGI IMG/M metagenome (GOLD analysis project Ga0335083, IMG submission 206716) | Soil microbial communities from Loxahatchee National Wildlife Refuge, Florida, United States - Lox_Sample_4.2 | ecosystem: Environmental > Terrestrial > Soil > Wetlands | place: USA...
GTGTCCACGCCTTTCAGACTTACGGGCGCGTTCGGTACCACGGCATGGCTGGGATCCAACACGGTGCCTGTGATGTTGCCAGTGGTCAACGATTGACCAAACATAGGGGCTGTCGCCAGCGACAGCGTCAACAGCACAACTAGAACAATAGGAAAACGTTCCAAACGCATTTCCTGCCTCCTTCGAAATTTTGGTGACGCAGAATCGGATGCAAGCGCCTTGGCCGGTTTCCCTGGGAACAAATCGCGCGATCCGACGGATTGCAAACCTGTTGAAATCCTCTGAAACAATTGTGAGAGCTGGGTCTTAAGAGATTGCCGCTCTTACTGCACCCGTCTATCGCGGGTTTCATCGAGACTGTCCTGCAAACCAGACACTCCTTAACACACTGGAACTAGGCATACAATGCAAGTGACAATCCAAACAAAAGCGACGAACAAACAATTTGTTTTCAATGGGTTGACATTATCACGCCCGCACATAATACCGAAATTGGTATAAGGCCGCAAGAAATAGTATGACTTTTGGAATGGGCTCCCAAAATGAAACAAGGCTGGTTTCCGGTTCTAACCTCGTCGCTTTTTGGCCGTTCGGGCGGGAACTTCCCCTGGCGCGAGCACTCTTCTCACAATCGGAGTGTTTAACTTGTATTTTCGCTCGCTGATATTCCCAGCGTCGTCCTTGACGCGCAGGGTGAAGACCGGCAGGGTACCTTCTTTATCGAATTCTTCTTTTGTAATCGTCGCGGGCAGAACCCCGTCGAGGCCGTGCTCCCGGTAAGCCGTCTCGTACCGGTGCTTGCGCGTACCCCATGTAAAAACGCGGGCTTGATCGAAATCATATGGCAGCCCATCGTGCGCCTCGGTCAGAAGACAGAGATATTGCGGCACCTGCTTTTGCACTCCCTTGTCATTGTCAGGGACCTCATCAAGCACGAAGAAAGCGACGAACCGCTGGCCCTCGCCGTATTGGGCAATGTCGAGGGGGACGTCCACATCCACCATCCGCGACAGCACCCATCCCACGCGGCCCTGATCGTCACGTACCAGCCACCAGTCTTCCAGCACGGGGCCGGATGGGGACTTCGCACCGGATTTGCCGGGTAGTTTGGTTGGCGCCGCCGTGCCTGGCTGTTTCTCGGCAGTGGCGCGCTTCAGGATCGCGACCTTCGCGCCGGATGCAAGCTGGTACAGATGTTCGGTATCGCGACCCGGAGTGACGTGCAGATTGGTTTCATTGCGAAGAATGCCCGGAGCTTGCACGGGGTCGTTCTGATTATCCGCTGTCAGTTTCTGCAAGGCATCGAAGGTCTTCTGGTCGACGAGGTAGCGCTGCTCGATCCAGCCTTCGATTCCGGCGGCGGTGCGCACGCGGGCGAAGCGCTTTTCGCGATCCAGAACCTCCACCCGCTCGCCGTTCTTCACGTTGCCGACGCGGTTAAACATGGTTGCAACCTGGTCGCGCAGGGCCGCCTGTGGCGCCGACACATAGGCCACTTCGAGCACCCGATGACGTCCGCGCCCGCACGCCGGAAGCAGCAGGACCGCAGCCAGCGCCAAGGCTGGCGCCAGCCATTTCGCTCGAAATGAGCCCAACCGATTCATGCTTGCGTATCAGTCAAGACGGGAACTTTCTACTATAGCGCGTTGTCGCCGCGAGTTTCGGCACGAAGGTTTACGCCTCGTGCACCTGCCGCCCCGGTTCAAGACAGGGCGAATCCGACTCGGTTACCATAGAGATAGGACGTCCGATGGTGGGGAAATCGGGATTGTGGGTTTCCCGGGCGTTATTTCCTGCGTCTAAGGATGAGTAAGTTGTTTCGTAGAGGCCAACAAGACATCCCAACACCGATGAAAAACACTCTCCGTAAGCATCTCGTTGTACTGTCGTTCCTGGCCGTAATCGCGCTGGCCGCCGCAACTGTTTGTGCCTCAGCCCAAGACACATTGGATTCGGTGTTGCGCCCGCCTAAGGGCTCGCAAGTCGCCATCGTCGTATTCGAAGACTTGCAGTGCCCCATGTGCCGGCGCACCGCGCCACTGGTCGAGCAGGCCTCAAAGACCTACAAGATCCCGGTCGTGCGTCACGATTTCCCGCTGCCCATGCACAACTGGTCGTATCAGGCCGCCGTGATGGCGCGCTATTTCGACACTCATTCGAAGGCGCTGGGCAACGAATTCCGCGATTATATTTTCGAGAACCAACTCGAAATCAATCCGCAGAATCTTCGCGCTTACGCCGAAAAGTTTGGCGCTGCGCATAAGGTGGACTTGCCGTTCGTCCTCGATCCCAGCGGGAAGCTCGCCGCTGAAGTCAACGCGGACCGCGACCTCGGCAAGGCCATTAAGCTCGACCACACTCCTACGGTTTACATCGTAAGCAGCCGCAATCCCAGCCGGCCTTACGTCGAGGTTAAGGACAACAGCCAGCTCTATTCGACAATTGACGCGGTGATGAAGGACTAGGTCTAGAATCCCGCAAATCGTCGAATGCTGACGAAAGCGCTAGAGGCATCCTTTGAATACACACCAGACTCCCCTCATTCGTCGGTTCACCAACTATCCCGGGCGTCCGGTGTAGTGCTCGGTGGAATGAACGTGTTCGTGGTCTTCCAGCGATTCCAGGTGAGTGATCACCTCCGCAGGCTTGCCGAGTTCCACAGGCAAGCGTTCTTCCAGCGCAGTCGCCAGCCGGTGTGCTTCTCCTACGGCCGTCGCGTGCGGAAACAGCAAGTGCACTTCAATGATTTGGCGGTACCCGGTCGTGCGGTAACGCACGCCGTGATACTGCAAGCCGAGTTCGTTGCAGATGGAGTCAAGCTTCTCGCGGATCTGTTTGCCGCTTTCAGGGTCGGAGTAGTCAAGCAGGCCCACCGCAGATCTCCAAGCAAGTCGTCCACCGGACCAAAGAATGTTGATGGCAATCGCGATCGCAACGAGAGGGTCAAAGGGCTTCCATCCGGTCAGCAGCACGAGGCCGAGTCCCGCCACAACACCGAAGCTGGTGTAGCAATCGGTAAGAACATGCTTCCCGTCGGCTTCGAGAATCAGCGAGTGACTGCGCTTGCCCACGCGTAACAGATACCAACCCAGCCACGCATTCAGCGCTCCAGCGCCTAATAACAACAACACTCCGGCTCCCAGATGCTGCAACTGCAGGCCAGCCATCCATTTCGCGATCGCCTCAACCAGAATCCAGATGGCGGCGACGACGATCATCGCACCTTCGAATCCAGCGGAGAAAAACGTGATGCGCTCGTAGCCATAGAGAAACGTTGGACCGGCCGGCCTGGTGCTGAGGCGCAAGCTGAACGCGGCGAATGCCACCGCGATCACATGCACCACCGATTCAGCAAAATCCGACAGGATCGCCGTAGACCCGGTCATGAAATACGCCGTCGTCTTGCCCGCAAGCATCAAGATGCCAACTGCCAGCGACATGCGCATGGCAAGGCGCGCCGCGCGCAATTCCTCCGCGTCGCGGGGACCTGCGACCTTCGGCAATCTCGTTGAGGATGGGTCCGGCATGGTTAACAAATTGTTGATTGATGATGGTTGACGGATGATCGCACCCACCAGGTCCGAAGCCTCTCAATCATCAATCAAGGTCAGAGATTTCCTCTTAACTATGCTCCCACTGAAGCACAGAGCGGGAATGTGATTGAAATCACTCGTAGAAGGGGATCGTTGGTTTCCGATTGTTGATTGGAAAGGTTCTGCTCGGGCGGCTTTCAATCTGCAATCAAAAACCAGCAATCAACAATCAACAATTCTGTTGTCAGTCTCCGAACCCGATCCCGATGGCGCGTGCGGTTCGCACTAACTCCCCATCCGGACGCACCGTCTTTAACTTTCCGATGGCGTCGGCCATATCGACCGCGACAATCGAATCCCCGCGCAGGGCGACCATCTTGCCAAACTTTCCTTCGTCAACCAGTTCCACGGCGGCGACACCAAAGCGCGTAGCCAGCACGCGATCGTACGGTGAAGGCGAGCCGCCGCGCTGGATATGTCCCAACACACTCACGCGTACCTCTTTGTTGGCAATCAGGGAAATCCCTTCGCCAACCAGGTTTCCCACGGGACCGCCGTGAGCAATCTGCTTCAACTCGGGCGGCAGCTTGATGCCCTCCGCGACCACGACGATCGTAAATCGGTTGCCGCGGCGCTCGCGCTGCGCAATGAAGTCGCACACCCCATGAATGCTGAACGGGATTTCGGGAATCAGAATGACGTGCGCCCCGCCGGCAATGCCCCCAGCCAGCGCGATCCAGCCACAGTCGCGCCCCATGACCTCGACGACCATCACGCGGTGGTGCGAAGCTGCCGTGGTGTGGATCTTATCGATGGCATCGGAGACGGTGTGCAGGGCGGTATCGAACCCGAAGGTAATTTCCGTCGCCGACAGGTCGTTGTCGATGGTCTTGGGCACGCCTACGATTTTCACGCCCTTCTGAAAGAGTTCGAGGCCGATTTTCTGCGAGCCGTCGCCGCCGATCGTGATGATGGCGTCGATGCCCAACTCGCGCGCGTTGGCGATGATCTGGTCTGAAATGTCGCGCACCACCTCCTGCCCACCCTCCTCGCTCTTGTAGTGAAATGGATTGCCGCGATTGGTGGTGCCGAGAATGGTGCCGCCGCGAGGAAGAATTCCGCTGACACGGTCGAGCGTGAGTTCAAAAGACTTCTCGGGCCAGATCAACCCGTCGAAGCCATCAGGAATGCCGATGACCTTCCACTTGTGTTTGAGGATGGCAGCTTTGGTGGCGGCGCGAATGACAGCGTTGAGGCCGGGAGCGTCCCCGCCCCCAGTGGCAATGCCGATACAGCGTATGTCAGACATGGGAGTCCGTCGAAGGAACCCATGATCTTACGAGTCAGCAGGCCGTCAAACAACGTTACGGGTGGTCATAGGCTGAGAGGGCGCCAAGGTGCCCCACTTCTCACGTGTAGTTTGCGCGAGAAGTGGGACCCGATATTCAGAGACTGCCTTCAGTTTACGATCAGGTTGGCCGTCGCTGTCAGAGTCGAGCCCGAATAGGATGCAACGATCTGGTACACACCCGGAAGGGTCGTTCCGGAGGTCGTGGTGCAGACCTGCTGGGAAACTCCGTCATATGAGCAACTCATCGTCGATACCGCTGATCCGCTCTGCTCAGCAGTAAGAGTTGCCGAACTAGTGAGGTCAATCGTAACTCCGTTCGAAACTGCACTCACCGTGAAAGACTGGGTGCTCCCCGCTACGATACTTGCCGAAGTGGGGCTTATCGCGATTGACGAAATGACGAGAAACACCGTGCCTGAGGCGGTCGAGGTCAATCCTTGAGCGTCCGCCGTGATGGTCACCGTTCCGGCTTGTATTCCCGCCATCACTCCGCTGCTGGAGTCGACAGTGGCAATCGTAGGATCGCTGCTCGACCACGAAACGCCGCTTTTTACCTGGTTACGGTTGCCGTCGGTGTAAGTCCCGAAGACCTGAAGCTGCAGAATCTGGCTGACTTGTACCTGCGGCGCTGTCGGTGAAATCGCAATGCTGGTCAACGTGGGGTTTACAAAAAAGCCTTTGCAACTCACCGCGAGGGCCAGCATTGCCAGAGCGGCAAAAGCGCCCGCTACCCGGATTCTCTGCTTCGTGAATGACATATTCGTGGAGACTCCTTCGGCGCGCCCTCTCGATTTTCGAACCTGTCTCTCAACCGCTAAACCTGCAAAAATTGTAGCAGACAGGATTTCGCCGGACGCACGCTCCGGTCCCTGACGGCGCGCGCGGAACCATCCCTGCCAATCACTCTACCTAGACCTGCGCTAAGAACTCTTCCCGGTTAGAACGGGTTGCCGCGGAAAGCTTGCAACAGAAAAACGACCTCCGACTTCGGACCTCAGACCTTAGGCCTCGCAGGTTAGCGGTGTAGCGGAGGTCTGAAGTCCGAGGTCCGACGTCTGTAGCCAACTCCCTATCGGCCCTTACTATGCTGCCCCTTAGGCGCGCTCTGCTTGTGCGGAGGCGGGCTCGCCTTGTGCTGCGAAGCCGGCTTGGAATTGTTCGCTTTCGGTGGATTCGTCTGGGTTGTTTTGGTCGGCTCCGGCGAGTTGCTCGCGCTGGGCTTCGAGAACGAATGGAATCCCTCGCTTGAACTCGCCTTCGTCCCGGGCGTCGAGCCTATCCGCGCCTCTTGGGGCGACATGGCCGGGGCATGGTACTCGCCGCCGGCCGAACGGGCCGGAACCGCGGAGTGGGGGCTGAAATCGCCCGGTCGGCTGGTGGCTGCGACCGCCGGGCGTCCATGATTCTCAGAGGCGAAGTTCTCACGGTTCTGGCTGGCTGCCTGCTCGTGCTGGGTCTGCGCCGCCAGGGGAGGAGTATGCGGCTCACGTGCGGCGGCCTCCTCCTGCGCCGTTGGACGCGCCTCAACCCCGCCCTCCCCGCCGTTGAACGCCGCGTGATTCTCGTTGAACACGACGCTCCGGTTGTACACGTGCGTCACGTTCGTGGCGCTGACGTTGGTCACATAGCGGTTATAGTAGAACGTCCCTCCACGCCACTCTCCTCCAACGAACCCCACGCCGCCATAACCGAATCCGTAGTTAATCCCGCCATAGAAGCCGACATGTGGCCCCCAGTATCCCGGATGCCACGCATAAAATCCCCCACCCCAGCCCCAGTAGCCAGGCGTCCATAACATGCCGACCGGAGCCACAACCCATGTTCCTGGAATCCAGTAGTAGCCGCCCGCGTTGTTCCATCCCCAATAGCCGGGCGTCCAGTGATAGCCAGGCCCGGGGCAGAGCGGCTGCGCGTATACAGGCAACGGAGGCGGTCCCACGCGGACCGAAATGCCTACACCGATTTGCGCAAACGAGCCGGCGGAAAACGACAAAACCACAATGGCCAGCAACATCCACCGCATGAAGGCTCCGTCCCTATTCATTGCCGTTTCCCCTCAATTTGTTCCCAAGACCGACCCGACCGGTTGGATCGTAAACAAGCTATTGTGCCGCAAAAACACTTTTGGGCGTGATTCTTCCTCTACTAGAAACACCGAACCTGACAACATGTTGCTCGGACTGGAAACTATTTGGAGTGAAAAAGTTGGGAAGGATGAACTACCGGCATCTTGTTGCGGGCTGGGGACAAAAGACGGATCAAGTATGAGTACGGTAGCCTTTGGCGCCGCGAGAGGGCTAATTGGACTTGCGAGAGCGCGCGATACGCTCGTCAATCGGCTTGCGCCCGGCGAATCCTTCCTGCGTCCCGTGCCAGTGGGTGATGGATTTTTCTCCCATCTTCCAGCACAGCAGGATGATCTGTCCGTCGACCTCGCAGGGAAAATCGAGAAGGCCGATGTCGATGTCTTTCACTTGCACGCCGATCGAGTCGATCTCGGCCAACGCATCCTTGGCTCGCTGTTCGGCCTTCACACGCTCCGCTTTGCGCCGGGCCAGGGGCAATACATCGACAAAGGTACCGCCATTCAGAAAGATCCGGTGGCTGAGTTCCTGTTGCTCAGCCTCGACTTCCTCCATGATCTTTTTGCCGGCAATCGCGGAGCGCAAAAGGGATTCGAGCACCGGCAGCAGGGACAGGGCTTCCTCGAGAGTAAACGTGCGCTCTGACATGGTCAGCTCTATTTTACCGTAGGCTTCGAATTGTGCCGTGGCCCCGGTCGAACACCGTCTATTTCTTCGAATCGCCCTCCGTTGTCCGCGCACTCAATCGCTGTACGTCCGTGACGATGCGGGTCATCCCCAGGTCAAAGTTCCGGTCGCGATTCCCTTTCAAAATGGCCCAGTCGGCGTGCTCGGTAAACGCCCAAAGAATTGCGCTCGTCTTCGAGTCGCGGATGACGAGGCGAAACTGCGGATCAAATTCCGCCGTACCCAGCGTGTTCCCCTGAGACACCGGCCGTGACGCAGGCGGAGCCGTGAATCGAATTTCGAACCAGAGATCGGCCTCCGCGGGGGAAGCGACCAACTCATACCGTCCCCAAGTTTTCATCGCAGCATAGAACTGGTTATAGGCGCGGTCGGAATCGCCGCTATATTGTGCGTCCTCTGCGGGCTGCTCTCCGCCGGCGTTGGCGATGAATACTTTTTTCGCCGAGAGAATTTGCGGAGGGACCGGCGCCGGAAGTACTTGTTTGGACTGTTCGGCCGTCAGGACTGAAATCTGCAGCAGGAGAGCCGCGAGGCAGAGGCGAATGAAGGTCATGCTACTCCTTGCACTTCGCATCCGGACCTTCTTTTGGAAGCTTCAGAAGCGTGCAGACGGAAGATACCTCAATGTTAACTCACGCCAGACAGGCGCATGGCACGAATCCCCGTTGAGCCTTACCACGAGAAGTATCCACCGCGAAAAAAATACGGCTGGGAAACTGCGTTCCCAGCCGTTGGCTGTAGGAGCTCCGCAACGGAGAGTTATTGCGGGAGAAGCACGGAGTCGATGACGTGAATCACTCCGTTGGAACAGACAATGTCGGCCTTGATGACGGTGGCGTTGTCGACCATCACTTTGCCGCCCTCGGTCATGATTTTGACTTCCTTGCCGTTGACGGCTTTGGCCTCGTGCAGCTTGACGACTTCCTTGGCCATCACGTCGCCGGCGACCACGTGATAGGTCAGAATCGCCACCAGCTTGTCGTGGTTTTCCGGCTTGAGCAAATCATTCACGGTACCGGCCGGCAGCTTGGCGAAGGCTTCGTCGGTCGGCGCGAACACCGTGAATGGGCCGGCGCCCTTCAGCGTGTCAACCAGGCCGGCAGCCTGCAGCGCTGCCGCTAGCGTCTTGAAATTGCCCGCTGCCACGGCGGTGTCGACAATATCCTTCTTGCCCATGCCGCCCGCGCTCGCGGAGAGCGTAAGTGTCAGCAGGGAGAGTGCAAAAGCAAGTACAGTGCGTTTCATTCTGTAATTCTCCTGATCGATCGGTGAGTTTTCAGCTCGAGTACGATTTAATAATCAAGCAAATATGTTTGAGGAAGGAGCAAAATCGATCGGCGGGATCAAGTTGTTTGCTTGCAGGTTCAGGAAGGCGACCGCTCATCTACCGTGAGGAAAATCCCGCGGAACGGAGCAGAGCGTGGCTTCGCCTCTCGCGAAGAATTTCTTGGGGATTGTTCGGCGCAAGTCCGGGTGAATCGTTACCCAGAAGTGGATTGAATCAGCGAGTACGCCCGTGCGAAGGGTCGGCCGAGGAGGCCGAATTCACGTCGATGTGAAGTCCCTGGGAGGCTGCGGTTCCGGGCGGATAACAGTTACTGTCCTGGCTGTAGTTGGTGCACCGGCCCGCGACGTCTTTGCGCTGCGGGGACTGCGCGAACTGCCAGACTTCCGCGAAGCTTACTCCGCTCTGCGCTGGACTAGGCGGGTGTTGTGGAAACGCGCACCCGGGCGCCGGAGGGCAGCCGTCGTTGATCGCCCAGTAAGTGATGGCGCGGGGGCCGGCGCTCTTCTGAATATCTTCGGCCGTCACCACGTTTCCGTCGTCAGCCGCAGCGATGCCGGAGCAGTAGATTCCCGCGCGAAATCCCGCGGCGGTGACACCGTCGACCCAGGCGTAGATGTACGCCTTCTGCTCGGGCAGCATGCGTCCGCCCTGCTCCTGGTCGAGAAAAATAATCGTCGCGCGCGGAAAACCTTCGCGCTTGGCTGCTGCCGCGGCGGTTCGCGCGTCCGATTTTCCCAAACGAGTGGCGTTCGCCACGGTCTTTAGCTGTGCGTAGAGACGCCCGTTGAACAGCACGAGAAAACCGAATCCCGCAGACTCGACTGCGGCGCGGTGACCGACCCAAGCGTTCGACGTTGCTCCCGGAGGATTGTTGAGCCAGTATCCGCTGTAAGAGAAAGTCTGATGGAGGGTTTTGAGGTTGCCGTCGCCGGGGTAGTCGTTGCGGTCGAAACCCAGGTACGTGCTCTGCGCCTGAGAGATTGTGCAGAAAGAAAAGAGGAATAGCACCGTGACGATAATTCGAAGCCGCATCACAGCTCATTTTAAATGGAGAGCGGCGCTCCGCCGGCAAAGGTTTTGCTGAGGTCTGAGGTCTGAAGTCTGAGGTCGGAGGTCGGAGACCCGGTTATCCCCCGATATGCACCATGGTTCTGGAGGCCGGCACAAAATCGGCCTCGCCGATATGATGGCGTTCTTCCTTCTTCGCCACGACTCCGCGGATAAATTCTTCAAGCTCATCGTCGCTGGCTCCACGCTGCATCTGCGCGTGCAGGTCGTGGTCCCACACCGAAAACAGGCACGTACGAATCTTGCCATCGCTGGTGATGCGGATGCGGCTGCAATGTCCGCAGAAGGGATGCGACACGGGAGCGATAATTCCGATCTCGCCCACGCCGTCTTCAAAACGGTAGCGCCGCGCCGTTTCCGACCGCGCGTGCGGAATTTCAACCAGGGGCCGGTACTCCGCCATGCGCGCAAGAATCTCGTCGAGGGTAACCACCGTGTTTGGCGTCCAGGTGCGATCTTCTTCCAGCGGCATGAATTCAATAAAGCGCACGGTCACACCCTCTTCGCGCGCGAACATCCCGAAGGGAATGATCTGGTCTTCATTGAACCCGCGCATCAGCACGCAATTCACTTTCAGCGGCCAGAGGCCCGCTCGCCGGGCTGCGCGGATGCCCGCCAGAACATGATCGTATCCATTAGGCACGCGCGTGATGCGTGCAAAGCGATCCGGATCGACGGCGTCCATGGAAACCGTAACGCGCGTGAGCCCCGCATCTTTCAGCGGCTGCGCCATCTCGGCCAGCATGTGCCCATTGGTGGTGAGCGCAATGTCGAGCGGTTCGCAATTGTCGGACGCGGCGTGAGCCGGGCCTTGATCGAGCGCGGGGCGAGCCGATTCGTGGAAGAGCGCGGCTTTAGCCGCGCGTTCAGGAACGTTCTGGGAACTGGGCTTTAGCCCCTGAGGGCGAAACCGCGCGAGTTCGCGCACGAACTCCACCACGCCCTTGCGCAACAACGGCTCGCCTCCGGTCAGACGAACCTTCGTGATGCCCATCCCCACGAGCACGCGCGCCATGCGCAGATAATCCTCAAACGGAAGATCGCCATACAACGCGCCTTCGTTCCCCGTCCGGCAGTACACACACTTGTAGTTACAGCGGTCGGTAATGGAGATCCGCAGGTCGGTAATCGCGCGCCCGAATTTGTCGTGGAGAGGCAAGCTGTTCGCTATTCGCTATTCGCTATTAGCTATTAGCCCTTAGCTCTTTTGCGTCAGCCCCTAGATGTTGCGGAGCCAAAAGCTAAGAGCTAACGGCTAAGAGCTTTTTGCGGAAAGCAAACACGCGGGACAATCCCGGCAGCTGTCTCCTTTCCAAATGCGCTCCTCGCGGAGCGCGGGAGGCGCCGGCGTTTCCGCCAGCACCCTCGGGAGGTTCTCTTCGCGAACTCTGCGGCCCTCCTTCGCGATCTCCGCGGTCCAAAGCTTCGGAGCACGGAGGATGCAAAGATCCCGCAAAGTAGGCGACACGAACCGTCCCTCGCCGCCGCAGCCTGGGTATTCCCGAAGGCCGAGGCGGTCGGAAACTTCATTCACATTATAGGACGTACGGGGGAACAAAGAAGATTCAAGGCTTTGAACTCGCCAGCGTCTTCTCGATTGCCGCCTCGGCCAGCGGAGCCATGATCTTGAATCCCGCCGCGTTCGGATGCAGACCGTCGTCGGCCAGATCCTTCTTCAGCAGTCCCTTGTCATCGACCATGGCGCTGAAATAGTCGAGATAGACGCACCCGTTGGCAGGCGTCGCACAATAGCCCTTCAGCCACGTATTCAGCAGAAGAATCTTCTCCGGCGACCGCTGGGCAAAAAAGTCCTTCGATTTCTCGGTGTAGTTGTGCACCGGCAGCACCGAGGAATAGATGACCTTGATATTGTTCGCGCGGGCAAGGTCGGCGAGCGAGGCGTAGTCGGCTTCGATATCTTCGATCCGCATGGGTCCGGTATTACCCGCAATGTCATTGGTTCCCGCGAGAATGATCACAACCTTGGGCTGCAGGTTGATCACATCCTGCCGGAAGCGCACCAGCATCTGCGGCGTGGTCTGGCCCCCGATGCCGCGATTGACGTAAGGCTTGCCAGGAAAATATTCGTCGAGATGCCAGATGTCCGTGATGGAGTCGCCGAAAAACACCACGCGGTCCTCCCCGGCAGCGGGCGCTTTGAGCGCCGCATTCGCCTCACGATAGCGCGCGAGCTGCCCGTAATCGTCGGTAAACATTGCGATGCGCGAGGCCCGATACTGATCAAGCCCAGCGAAGCCGGTGGAGGGAATGCTGGGCGGAGCCTGCGCCGTCTGTGCAAAGGCACCAGAGACCGCGACAAAACTGATCAATGAAAATAAGGTGAGAAGGCGTTGCGAAAATCTCAAGAGCATTGTGAACCTCGGCCAACAAGCATAGCGCAACTCACAACCTGGCTTGTAGCGCGTTTGTGTCTTGTCTTGGAACGCCCTTCAGATTTATCCGTGGAAATCCGTGTGAATCCGTGGCAAAGAAGCTCTAGAACGCGGTCACATCCCATCGTAATTCGGCCCGCCTCCACCTTCCGGTGGCACCCAGGTGATGATCTGGTACGGGTCGGCGATGTCGCAGGTCTTGCAGTGAACGCAGTTCGACGGATTCAGGCTGATGCGCTTGCCGTTCGGCTGGCTCGCGTCGTCGACCATTTCATAGACGTTCGCCGGGCAGAAATTCTGGCACGGGCTGCCGAATTCTTTCACACACTTCGTGTTGCAGATATTCGTGTCGTGGATGACCAGGTGCGACGGCTGGTCTTCTTCATGCTTCGTGCCCGAGTGATAAAGATCCGTGAGCTTGTTGAACGTGAGTTTGCCATCGCCCTTCGCCGGCCCCAGCAGGTGCGCCTCAGGGCCGCCGTCGGCGGGGAGATCGGCCAGCTTGCGCATGTGCTCATATCCAGCCTTCGCGGGATAACGATTGCGCACGCCGCGTCCGCCGGTGATCATCTGCAGCCCCGTGTGGAACATGCCCGCAAACATTCCGTGCTCGAATCCTTGATGCAGGTTGCGGACTTTCCAGAGTTCTTCTTTGATCCAGCTCGATTCGACTTTCTTCTGGAACGCGCCGAGAGTCGCGGCTGACGAATCGTCTTTCGTGAGGGCCTCGAACGCAGTTTCGGCCGCGAGCATCCCGCTCTTGATGGCGAGATGAATGCCCTTCAGCCGTGCCGAATTCAGGAAGCCGGCCGAATCGCCGAGAATCATCCATCCGTTACCGGCTACGGGAGGAATCGCCCACCACCCGCCGTACGGCATCGACTTCGCGCCGTAGCGGATCATCTTGCCGCCCTCAAGCAGCTTCGCCACAAACGGATGTTTCTTGAACTCCTGCAGCACGCGCTGCGGATCGAGCCGCGGGTCAGCGTAATCGAGCCCAGTCACAAATCCGAGCGAGACGATATTGTCGTTTGGTCCAGCACCCGACGAACCGTAAATCCACGCGCCTCCGTATTCATGCGTGGTGAGCGGCCAACCCAGGGTATAGATGACCTCGCCCGCTGCAATGCGCCCGGCCGGAACTTCCCAGAGCTCTTTCACGCCGACGCCGTAGGTCTGCGGGTTGGCATCTTTGTCGAGCGCGAACTTCGAGATGAGCTGCTTGGTCAGCGATCCGCGCGGCCCTTCGGCAAGAATGACGACCTTTGCCTGCAAATCATAGCCAGGCTCGAAGTTGGATTTCTGGTGTCCTTCTTTGTCGACACCCTTGTCGTCGGTACGGACTCCGGTGACGCGATCGCCGTCGTAAAGCAGCTCCGACCCCGCGAATCCGGTGAAGATCGTAATGCCGGTCTCTTCTACTTTGCTGCCCAACCACTTCACAAAACGGTTCAGCGAGATGACGTAGTTGCCATGATCGCGCAGGAAGGGCGGCGTGATGGGAAACTTGAACTTACCGTTCTTGGTAAAAAAGTAAACCGCCTCTTTGATCACCTTGGCATCGAGCGGCGCTTCCTTCTCAAATCCCGGAAGCAGTTCGTTCATCGACCGCGGATCGAGCAGCGCTCCCGACAGACAGTGCTGTCCCACCTCACGCGCTTTTTCCAGAACATAGATATTTTCTTTGCTGAGCTGAGAATCGGGATGGGCGGCATTGTGCGCGTCGATCAACTGCGATAGCCGAAGTGCACAAGCCATGCCAGCAGGCCCGCCGCCGACGATGACCACATCGGCCGGCATCTGCGGACGCTCAACGCCTTCGATGGGCTTACGAAAAACCAGCATAATAAAAAACCCGCCACGGATCTGCGCGGATCACCACGGATAAGACAAGTGATTGATCCGTGAAAATCCGTGTGAATCCGTGGCCTGTTTAGCTCCCCGCCTTCGCTTTCTTCACTTCTTCAATCAGCGGCGGCACGATGTCGAACAAGTTCCCGACGATGGCATAGTCCGCGATCTCGAAGATCGGAGCCTCTGAATCTTTATTCACCGCGATAATCGTCCGCGAACCCTTCATGCCGACGATGTGCTGAATCGCGCCGCTGATGCCGAGCGCGAGATAGAGCTTCGGAGCAACGGTTTGACCGGACGATCCGATCTGGCGATCCATCGGCAGCCAGCC
>Ga0335083_10006482_pt1 | contig 14587 bp, 14 predicted proteins | sample Lox_Sample_42_FD_206716 | JGI IMG/M metagenome (GOLD analysis project Ga0335083, IMG submission 206716) | Soil microbial communities from Loxahatchee National Wildlife Refuge, Florida, United States - Lox_Sample_4.2 | ecosystem: Environmental > Terrestrial > Soil > Wetlands | place: USA...
CCGAACGGGGTGATGTGACTGACCAGGAACGATGCCAGGACGACGTCGGTATCTGGGCCGTCGCCGGCGGCTGCTTCGAGATCGTCGCCGCCTTCGGCAGCGGCGAGAGCGCCGGCACCCGCACCCCGTTCATCCTGTCTGGCCTGGTCTGGATCGTGTTCGGCGCGGTGCTGTTCGGCCGCCTGGACATCGGCGCGGTGAGCCTGGCCCTGGTCTTCGGGTTCTTCAGCCTGTTCTCCGGCGCCATGCTGATCACCTGGGAATCGAGGCCCGCCGGACCGGCAAGACCCTGCACGACACCATCCTGCCCGAGGCCGCGTGATGTCACGCGCTAGCCCGGCGGTAACCCGATCCTGGTGGCGCGGGGTCACGTACGGCGGCGTGGCTAGGCGCCGGTGGTGCGGTATTCCGGTCGCAGCCGGGATGCGCGGGTGAGGTACGGCTGCAGCACGCGGTCAGCCAGCAGGCCAAGGCAGGACAGGTTGGGGAAGCCGGGTCCTTGAGCCGGGCCCGCCAGCACCGGCAGGTGCAGCGCGGGGGTGAGGTTCTCCACCGCGAGGTCGAAGCCGATGGACCGTTCCAGATCTCGGGTCTCCACCCGCCCGGACGATCCGGCCGCCTGGGCTAGGGCGGCGCGGGCGGCCTCGGTGAACAGCGGCCGCCACCACAAGGCGTCGAAACCGATCGCCGTCACGACCAGGTCGTAGCGGACGCGGGACCTCTCGTGCCCGTCATCGATCTCGATCTCGACAGCATCGCCGGCCGGGTGCAGCCGGCGGACCCGGCCTAGGACCGTGTGCACCCGGTCCGCCTGGTCGAGCACGGACTGCAAGCTGACCGAGAACACGCCCCGGTCGGTGCGGCGGATGAACGCGCGGCGCTGCCGCTCCGGCAGCTTCAGCCAGACCGCCGGATCGGTATACATGTGGCTCTCGGTAAAGCTCTCACCCCTGGTGAACAGCGCGCCCTCGGTACTGATCAGCTCGATCTGGGCGGCGGGGTCGAGCACCTCGAGCAGCGCGGTGGTGATGGCTCCGGCGGTCTCGCCGCCGCCGATCACGCACGCGGTCTGGATCTTCTCGGGCAAGCTGGCCAGGTGCTGCCAGGCCGTCCGCCCGTCGAGCATCCGCGGGTGCCCGGCCGTATGGCCCGGCAGCTGCAGCGCATCGCCCGGGCCGGTGAAGACCAGGCCGTCCGCCTCGATTACCTCGCTACCGACGTCGGCCAGCCACCGTGGGCCGGCCCGGTCGACCGCGCCGATCCGGGCGCGGCGCACCGCTATCCCCGCCGTCTCGGCGGCCCAGGTGATGTAGCCGGCCCAGCGCCCATGTGAAGGCCGGGGGCAGCCGCGGTCCACCCACTCGCCCAGCTGCTCAGTCGCCATCAGGTAACCGTGCCAGGACAGCGCCTGCATCCGGGCGCTGACCTCGGCCGACCGGTCGCCCCAGGACGGCAGGTAGGGAAAGCCGATGTCCTTCTCCGGGCGGGTGCCGAGCTGGCGGCGGCCGTCGGTATAACCGCTGCTGCCGTGCCAGTGCCCGGCCACGCCGAGCGGATCCACGACGGTCACCTCAGGCGCGGGCAGCCCGGCCGCCGCCAGCGCGGCCGCCTTGGCGGCGATCGCGATCCCCTTCGGCCCGGCCCCGGCCACCAGCAAGCTGTCCACCACAGACAAGCTACCGCCTCCTCTCCTTTCGGCCGGGGCGGCCTGGTCACCGGCGGAGGAGTGTGAAAGCCGCCCCCGTTCGGTACCCGGGACCGGCATTATCCCGAACGGGGCGGCGTGCTACGGCCCGGTAGCGGCGGGGACGCGTTCGGCACTGGCCAGATACGCGGACAGGAGCTGTCCGGCTCGGTCCAGGGCGGCGGCCGCTTCCCCGAGGATCGGGGAGTAGGCCTGGAAGACGTGCGGCACGCCGGGGGTGATGTCGAGGGTGACCGCGACGTCGGCGGCCGCGGCCTGCCGGGCCAGGCGGGTGGCGTCGTCGAGGAGGACCTCGTGGGATCCGGCCTGGATGACCAGGGGCGGCAGGCCGGACAGGTCCGCGAAGACCGGGCTGATCAGGGGAAGGGCGGGGTCCTGGCCGGCCGTGTAGTCCGGGACCCGGGCCTGGAGGTTCTCCCGGCTGAGCAGCGGGTCGGCCGCGCGCTTGGTGTCCATGCTGATCCCGGCCAGGGTCAGGTCGGCGTACGGGGACATGAGGTAGGCCGCGGCGGGCAGCGGCAGCCCTCGATCGCGGGCGCTGACCAAGGCGGCGACGGCGAGGCCGCCGCCGGCCGACTCGCCCGCGAACGCGATGTCCGACGGGGCCGTGCCGTCCTGCAAGAGAGCCTGGTAGGCGGCCAGCGCGTCATCGACCGCGGCCGGGTACGGGTGCTCAGGGGCGAGCCGGTAGTCCACGGAGATGACCTTGGCGCCGGTCCGCCGGGCGATCTGGGCGGCCAGGGCGGCGGCCTGAGAGGCAGTCCCCAGGACGTACACCCCGCCGTGGAAATACAGCACCACGTGGCGGGGCTCGATGCCGTCGACCGTGACCTCGGCGGTCGGCACGCCGCCGAGCGCGGCGGCGGTCACGGTCACGTCGGCGGGCAGCGGCTGCGCCGCGGTCAGCTCCGCGATCAGCCGCCGCAGCTCGCTGACGTCGGCGTCGGCGGGGAAGGCGGACTGCCGCAAGATCGCGTCGAGATTCTGTGCCTGCTCGGTGCTCACGCAGGATCTCCCTTCGGTGGAGGCCGGTCTGGCCGCCAGCCTGGCCGCCAGCAAGGTGAGCAGGCGTCACCGGAACACGGTGATTCGCGCGACGGAGCACCGCCGAGTCCGCGAAACCACCGGAACGAGCGGCCTGGCTTCGGGCCAGGTGCTGGGAACGCCGACCCTGTTCATCGACGGCACCGTCTACCGTGGCGGCTACGACCCGCCCGCTCTGCTGGCGGCGCTGGCCGCCTGATGACGTTCGCCGCGGCCCGCCAATCACCATCATCAGGTGAGGGCAGCTCACCTAGGCCGGTGCGAACCTCACGGCTGAGTGACAGTCTTCTTCGGCGGGATGTAGGTCTGTGAAATGAGCGAGCCGACGGTCGTCGTACCGGGGCGGGCCGGGCCGCCTGGCGTGGCCGCGGGGTCGGTCCGGCGCTGGTGGATCCTGGGTGTGGTCGGAATGGCCCAGCTGATGGTGGTGCTTGACGGCACGATCGTGAACATCGCGCTGCCCTCGGCCCAGCGTGTGTTGAGGTTCTCCAACGCCGACCGGCAATGGGTGGTGACCGCGTACGCCCTGGCCTTCGGCGGGCTGCTGCTGCTCGGCGGCCGCCTGTCGGACCTGGTCGGCCGGCGGCGGATGCTGATCATCGGCCTGGCGGGCTTCGGCGCGGCCTCCGCGCTCGGCGGCGCGGCGACCAGTTTCACGGTGCTGGTGGTCGCCCGCGGCGCGCAGGGGGCGTTCGGCGCGCTGCTGGCCCCGGCCGCGCTGTCCACGCTGACCGTGACGTTCACCAACCCGGCCGAGCGCGGCCGGGCGTTCGGCGTGTACGGCGCGATCGCCGGGGCGGGCGGGGCGGTGGGACTGCTGCTGGGCGGGGCGCTGACCGAGTACCTGTCCTGGCGGTGGTGCCTGTACGTCAACGTCGTCCTGGCGGTGGTCGCGGGCGCGGGCGCAGTCCGGCTGCTGCCCGCCGACCGCCGGGATCCGGGAGTACGCATCGACTGGCCGGGAACGGTGCTGGTGGCAGGCGGGCTGGTGGCGGTGGTCTACGGGCTGTCCGAAGCGGACATCAAGGGCTGGAGCGCGCCGGTAACCATCGTGCTGCTGGCGGCCGGAGTGATCATGCTGGCCGCGTTCGTGCTGGTCGAGCGGCGGGTCGCGCATCCGCTGCTGCCGCTGCGGATCGTCCTGAACCGGTTCCGCGGCGGCGCGTACCTGGCCATCGGGCTGTCTGCCATCGGCGTGTTCGGCGTCTTCTTGTTCCTGACCTACTACCTGCAGCTATCCCTGGCCTACTCGCCGCTCAAGTCCGGGCTGGCCTTCCTGCCGATGGTCGCGGCGCTCGTCGCGGGCTCCACCCTCTCCAGCGGGACGCTGATGCCGCGGGTCGGACCCCGGCCCCTGATACCGATCGGTCTGCTGATCGCGGGCGGCGGTCTGGTCATCCTGGCCGCGAAGCTGGGCCTGCACACGAGCTACCTGGACTGGATCCTGCCCGCCCTGCTGCTGGTCGGGGTCGGCCTGGGCGTGGTGTTCGGCTGCGCGCTCAACACCGCGACCTACGGCACCGGCGCCGCCGACGCGGGCGTCGCCTCGGCCCTGGTCAACACCAACCAGCAGGTCGGCGGCTCCATCGGCACCGCGCTGTTGAACACTATTGCCGCCAGCGCCCTGACCAGCTACCTGGTGACCCACGGCCACAGCCCGCTGGCCCAGGCCGGCGCGGCGGTGCACAGCTACGTCGTCGCGTTCTGGGTCTCGGCCGGCATCTTCGCCGCGTCCGCGGTCGTGTGCGCGCTGGTGCTGCCCTCCGGCACGCTGGCGCCGACCGCCGGCCAGGCGCCGTCCACTTCCGCCCCGCCCGTCACCGTGACCAGGGAGGAGATGAGCGTCCGTGACCGCTGAGTCTTCTTTTCACCCCCCCGAGTCTGCTCCTGCCCCGCCCGATCCCTCCCTGGCCCGGCCTGGTCCCGGCGTCTGGCTGATCACCGTGTCGGCGTCCTACGGCGCCGGCGGCAGCGTCGTCGCCCCGGCCCTGGCCGACCGGCTCGGCCTGCCCTTCCTGCAGCGGGTCACCACCTCCGAGGGCAACCCGGCGGAGCCCGGGCCGTGCGATGAGCAACTGTCCGCGGACGAGGTCAAAGCCACCCCGGTGCACCGGCTGCTGGCCCATTTGACCCAGGCGATGCCGGCCGGACCCACCCAGTCGCCGCCGTCCACCCACCACCAGGACGAGCACCTGCGCGGCCACGGCGAGGCCGGGATCCGCCGCCTGGCCGCCGCCGGCGGCGGCGTAATCCTAGGGCGGGCGGCGGCGGTCGTGCTCGGCAAGGACCGCGGCTTCCACGTCCGGCTGGACGGCCCGGCCGAGCGCCGCATCGCCCAGGGCGCCGCGATCGAAGGCATCGGCGAAGACCAGGCCAGGGAGCGCCTGCGCGCAGCCGACAAGGCCCGCACCGCGTACGTCCGCCGCCTGTACCGGTGTGACCCGGCCGACGCGTCCCGGTACCACCTGGTAATCGACTCCACCGCGGTACCGCTGGACACCGTCATCGAGCTCATCCTGGTCGCGGCGCGCGCCCACGGCGCCGTGTCGCAGGACGCTGCGGCCCGAGGCTAGTACTAACTAGGGCCTGAGGATGATCTTGCCGTGGGTGTGGCGGCGTTCGAGCTCGGTGTAGGCCTCGCGGACCTGCGCCAGCGGGTAGACGTTCGCGATCGGCACCTCGAGGTGCCCGGCGGCGATCAGGCCGGCCAGCTCGGCGAGGACGGTGGCGCCCGGCCCGGCCTCTGCTCCCCCGTCCGTCTTCACTCCGTACTTCTGGGCGGCCGCGTAGTCGGCGATGGTGTCGATCCGCCCGGCCGCGACGCCGAGGAGCAGGGCCAGCTCGACGTACCCGCCGCCGTGGGTGTCGATGAAGGCGTCCACCCCGCCCGGCGCGGCGGCCCTGATCCGGTCCGCGACGCCGTCGCCGTACGCGACCGGGATTACGTCGTGGCTCCTCAGCCACTCGTGGTTGGGTTCGCTCGCCAGGCCGATGACCGTGGCCCCGGTACGGCGCGCGAGCTGGACGGCGAGCGAGCCGACCCCGCCGGCGGCTCCGGAGACCACGACGGTCTCGCCCTCCCCGGGCTGGACGGCCCGTACCGCCCCCCACGCGGTCACCCCGGCGACGTACAGCCCGCCGGCCACCTCCCAGGAGACCTTGTCCGGCTTGGGCGTCAGGTCGCCGGCCTCGACCAGGACCAGCTCGGCCTGGGAAGCCCGGTTGTTCGAGAACCCGATCACCTCGTCGCCGGGCAAGAACCCGCCGGCCCCGGCGCCGGCCTCCTCGACGACCCCGGCGAGGTCGCTGCCCTGTCCGGACGGGAACGTCGACGGGAAGATCTGCGCCACCGCCCCGGTGCGGATGGCCACCTCACTGATGTTGGTGCCGGCCGCCTTCACCCGCACCAGGACCTGCCCGTCCCCGGGCACCGGCCGCTCCACCTCCTCCACCCGCAACACGTCGACTCCGCCGAACCCGTCATACCTGACCGCCTTAGGCATGATCTTTCTCCTTCGAATCGCCGAAGCCGATTTATCGCCCTGGTCACTTCAGGCCGAATGCGTAGACCTTGTTGTTGTTGAGCACCGGGGTGGTACCTCCGAGGCAGAGCGTGCCGCAGTAGCCGGAGCCCCAGTAGACGCTGCCGCCGGGCTTGCGGTGCGGGCGCCTGCCGCTGCCGGTGGTACCAGTAGCCGCCGCTCACGGTGGCGGCAGGGTCGAGGCTGACGGCGAGCCAGGTCTGGGTGAGGTAGCCCGTCTGCAGATCGCCGGTTGCGGAGGGGCCGCCCATCTTGGTCGGGACCCAGCCCGGGTCGACGGCGTTGCTGAGCACCTGCGGCCAGGCTCGGGCCAGGGTGAGCGCGAGCGCGGTGACGTGGAGCTTGCTCTCGGAGTACGCCTGCCGGGCGTTCCAGGACCGGCTGGTCCAGTCGATGTCCCGGAGGGACCCGGCACCGGTGTGATGCAGTCCACTGCTGAGGTAGATGAGCCGATCGGGGCGGTCGATCAGCGCGGTGAGGAGGTAGGGGGCCAGGGTGTTCACCGCGAGAGTCTTCGCGTGACCGTCGGCGGTGGTGCCGCGGGCCGGCTCGAGGAAGATACCGGCATTGTGGATGACCGCGTCCATCCGGCCGATCTTGTTCACCTGACCGGCGACCTCTCGCGTCTCGGCGGCGCTGCTGAGGTCGCCGATGACGACTCCCGCGGCGTCCGGGGCAAGGCCGCTGAGCGCCGCTGCCCGCTCGCGGGTGCGGGCGTGCAGGACAACGTCGTGGCCTTGGCCGATGAGGGCACCGGCGGCGGCGCGGCCGAGCCCGTCGGTGGAGCCGGTGACGAAGATACGGGGCACGAGACGGTCAGGCCCCGTAGGCGGGCACGATCGCGCCGCTGACCGGCGCGGCGGCGTCGCTCACGAGGTAGGCGATGGTGTCGGCGATCGCCTCCGGCGCGGTCGCGTGCGCGAGCAGGTCCGGCGTGAGGTACGGACGGTTCTTGGCGTTGGGGATCAGCGCCGGCGCGACGGCGTTCACCCGGATCCCGAGCGGCCGCAGCTCCAGGTCGAGCACGCGGGTGAGGTGGACCAGGGCCGCCTTGCTGGTACTCATGCCGCCACCTCCGGGGAAACGGCGCCGAAAACAGATGTCATGACGCTTCTCCTTCGGTCATGCAGGGACCTTGTTGTTCAGGACGTGTTCAGGTTCCCCGCTGGGAAGGTGAGGGGTCGTCACCAGATTCCGGTGATTAGAGGCGATCTGCGCTAGTTACTTCTTGGGCGCGGACGCCGCGATCAGGTAATTCCCCGGCCGGCGCGGCTGGCCAGGACCTCAGCCAGGTGGCGTCCGCGGCCGGTCAGGTCGCGATGAGGTGATGTATTTCCGGGTCGCCGGCGGCGTACCGGCGGGTCTCGGCCAGCAGGTCGGCGTCGAATCCGGTGACGCGTTCCTGATGCTGCAATTCGTGCTCGGACCAGGACGGGACCTCGAACAGTTCCACATAGCGTTCGGGGTCCCCCGCGTCGCGGAACAGGCCCCACCGGGTGGCGCCGGTGCGCTGGCGGGACACGCTGAGCTTGCGCATGGCGTCGATGAAGCTGCCGGCCTGGGCAGCAGACACACGGTAGGCCAGCGCCACGATCACCGGGCCGTCACCCGGTGCCGGGCTGATGGCGAGGGCCGGGAAGGGGAGATGCGTGATCGTCCGGTCGAGCGTCCCGGTCACTTTATGCAAGGGGAGCCAGGCGAGCGTGACCACTCCGGCGGCGAGCAGGGCCGCGGCCGCTACCAGTGCCACGCTGGTGCCCAGCGGTCCGGCGACGGCTCCCCACAGCAGCGAGCCGAGGCCCTGGCCGCCCATGAACACGACGAGATAAACAGAAAGGGCGCGCGCCCGGACCCACGCAGGCAGCGAGAGCTGCATCGACGTGTTCAGCGTGGACAGCACCGCCAGCCACGCGATGCCGGAGACGAACATCACCACCACGACCGTCGGCGTGTTCCTGACCGTCGCCGCGACCGCGGTCCCGGCCGCGAAGACGAGACTGAACAGGCCGATGACCGCGTTCGGCGACAGCCGCTCCCGGATCCGGGACAAGACCAGGGCGCCCAGCACCGCACCGGCGCCGAGCGCAGCCAGGAGCAGCCCGTAGCCGCCCGACCCGATCCGCAGCAACTGGCTCGCGACGATAGGCAGCAGCGCCCACAGGGCGCTGGCCGGAACGACGAACAGCGCGGCCCGCAGCAGGATCCGGCGGACGCCAGGCGCGTGCCGCACGTACCGAGTGCCGGATCGCAGGGCGGGCAGCATTGTCTGCGTGCCCGTGCGAGCATCGTGAGGTTCATGCCAGCGCGCCAGCGCGAACAGGACTCCGGCGAACGACACGGCGTTGATGGCGAACACCACCCAGGCACTCGTCACGGCGAGGATCACGCCGGCCAGGGCGGGGCCGATGGCGCGGGAGATGTTCACGTTCATGCTGTTCAGCGCGGCGGCCGCCGGGATCTGCTCACGCGGGACCAGCATGGGCTGGATCGCCTGCCAGGCCGGATTAGTCAGCGCCTGGCCACAGCCGAGCAGGAACGTCAACGTGATCAGCAGGGCGGGTGTCGTAAGGCCGGCAGCGGTCAGCACGGTGAGCAGCGCGGCGACGACCGCCATGCCGCCCTGCGCCGCGAGCAGGATCTGCCGCCGGTCGAGCACGTCAGCGAGTACCCCGGCCGGCAGCGACACGAACATGACCGGAAGCAGGCTGGCGGCCTGCACGATCGACACGAGCGTGGCCGCGTGCGCCTGGTGGATGAGCATCCACTGCGCGCCGACGGTCTGCATCCAGGTGCCGATCCCCGAACCTGCCTGGGCGAGCCACAGCGACCGGAACCCGGGATCTGCCAGCGGTGACTTCGGCACCCTGAGTTGCTTCCCCGCCGCGGTTCGCCGCTAACGGAAGCAGGCCCCGCATCGGTGCGCCAACCTGATTCCAGTCTTACGCCCGCTTGAGTTCGAGCACGGGAATGGTGCGGATTCCGGCGGTCTGGCGTTCGTACTCGGCAAAGCCCGGGTAGCGGCGCGCTTGCTCGGCGTAGATACGGTCGCGGTCGGCGCCAGGCACTTCGCGGACGGCCACCTTGTAGGTCTCGGTTCCGCGTTCGATGCTGCCGTCACCGGCGGCGGTCAGGTTGTAGTACCAATCCGGGTTGACGGGTGCCCCGGCCCTGGTCGCGAACACGTAGATGGTGTCCGGGTCGGTGTCGTGCGGGAGGTACATCACCGGGGTGACGTGCTCCCGGCCGCTCTTGCGGCCGCGATGGTGCAGCAGGACCAGCGGGGCACCCTCGAAGTTCCCGCCGACCTTGCCTTCGTTCGCCCGGAACTCCGCGATGGTCTTCGCGTTCCAGTCCTGCGGGTCGCTCATGTCGGACTCCTCTCGTTACCGGTCTTCTGCGGACATGGGTGTTTACTGCTCAGATCGCGTCAAGCTCGGCGATGGCGTCGGGCGGCAGGGCCAGGGCCGCGCCGGCGACGTTCTCGCGCAGGTGACCCACCGACGAGGTGCCCGGGATCAGCATGATGTTCGGCGAGTGCTGCAGCAGCCAGGACTGGGCGACCGCTCCCGGGGTCGCACCGAGCCGCTTGGCCACCGCCTCCAGCACGTCCGACTGCAGTGGCGAGAAGCCGCCGAGCGGGAAGTACGGCACGTACGCGATGTGCTGCCCGGCCGTCGCCGCCAGCACCGCCTCGTCCGCCCGGTTGGCGATGTTGTAGAAGTTCTGCACGCTTACCACCGGGGCGATCTGGACCTCGGCCAGCTGGTCGACGTCGACCGTGCTCACGCCGAGGTGCCGGATCAGTCCCTGCCGCTGCAGTTCGGCCAGCGTCTCGAACTGCCACGCGAACGCGCCCGGAGCCATGGCACGGTCGTCGATCCCGGCGGTAGTCCTGAGGTAGACGACGTCGAGCACGTCGAGCCCGAGCCGACGGAGATTGTCGTGGACCTGCTCGCGCAGCGACTGCGGCGAGCCGGATCCGGTTGAGATCGAGGTCCCCGACCCGGTAGGAGCCGGCCTGGGCGGCGGGTGGGCTGGTGGTGGTCATCGGGCGGGCGCGCTTGCGGCTACGGCGGCGGTGAAGTCCGGGTATACGCCCAGCTGCGCGAGCATGGCGGACACGCCGATGTGGCAGTTGAACACCTGGATCTTGCCGTCGCGCACGTACCAGAAGTCGGCGGTCGGGATGTCGAGCCTGACCCCCGTCGGCTGGATCACACCGGCCGGCGTCTCGAACGGCCCGCGGAAGGTGCCCTGGATCGACAGCTCGATCGCGGCGACGTCCCCGAGCACGTTGACCCGGTGCAGCTCCCGGTGAACGTCGGGAAGGAACTTGCCCATGAAGACGACCACATCGCCCAGGTGCTCACCCCGGTAACTCTCCGGGCCCGCCGGACCGCCGATGCCGTTGAGCACGCCGTCCTCGGCGAACAGGTCCATGAACCCCTGGGCGTCCAGGACATCACCTTCTGCCAGGTGATAGGCGTGGCGCACGAGCGCCTCGGTGCCGGTTGTCACGGTGATCTCCTATCTGGGTACCGGTCAGGACCCGTCCAGGTTCACCGCCGGGGCGGTTAGCGGTCGTCACCGGATCCCGGTGATTTACCGGTAACAGCACCTGGCGCCGTCAGGTCAGCGCACCAGGCAGCTCAGCCCGTTTCCGGCCCGCCAGGCCGGCCTATCCTGGCAGCAGCAGCCGCCTTCGGTTGTGTTGTCCCCACAAAGACATGATCGTGAGGCGGCCGCACTCGCAGAACCGGGGGCGCGCCACCCAGTCCCGCCAGGTCAAAGCCCCAGGTGCCGGGGGCCGGGCCAGGACGCGCACTTGATGGAACCGGCCTCGCAAGCCGCGCGCCCGTTCCGCTGGGAGGTAACGACAATGCTGCCGCCAGAGAACTATCCCGACATCGTGGTGACTGTTGCCCATCCGTGGGGGGACGTGGAGGTGCCCTTGGAAGAGTGGATACGGACCGGCCCGGCGCAAAATGCCAGGAACTTAAGCGAGACTCCCTCATGCCCTGCTGTTCATGATCGTGAACAGTTCGGGACAAATGCTGTCCGAAACTGTTCACGATCATGGTCCGTGCCCGGTATGTCCCAATCTCGGATCCGGACATAACGGAATATAACGGGTGGTGATGACCAGCCAGGGCAGCGGTGGCTCCGCCGTATCACAGGACATCTCGCTGAGCGAGTACACGACCTTGATGAGCCTGTCAGAAGCGCCCGATCACCGGCTCCGGATCACCGAGCTCGCGAACCGCGTGTACCTGTCAGGAAGCCGGACCACGCGCCTGGTCGATGAGCTCGCGGCCAGTGGGCTCATCCGCAAGACGCGCAGCCCCGCCGACGCCAGGGGAATCGACGTGACGCTGACCGCCATCGGCCTGGCCCGCCTGCAGGCCGCGTACCCGGTGCACCTGGCCAGCGTGCGGGACCGCGTCCTCGACCACGTCGACCCCGATGCCCTGCCATGTTTCAGCGAAGCGCTGGCCGCCATCGCCCGGGCTCTGGGGTAGCCGTGACCGGTTTACGGAGCCTGGATGCCTACCGGATACCTGTCGCCCTGCTCGGACTCGATCCGGACGAGGTCATGCTGGCCGCGGCGCACAACAGCGACCTGGCGGGAGCGAGACGAGCAGGACTCGCGACCGCATTCATCGCCCGCCCGACCGAATACGGCCCGGTCAAGTCACGGGCCTGGCCGCCGCCGATGACTGGGACCTGACCGCCACGTCGATCACCGAGCTCGCCCAGGCGCTGGCCGTGAGCGGTACGCTCGGGTGATATGTCACGTAACGACAAGGTCGGCACCGCGCCTGCTGGCGGATGGCTCGGTGGGGACCAGCAGCGGGCGTGGCTGGCCTACATCCGGGTGCAGCTGCGGCTGGCGTACGAGATGAACCGCCAGCTCCTCGCCGACAGCGGCATGTCGCTGCCGGACTATGACGTGCTGACGGCGCTGAGCGTCGCCGGCGAGGGGCGGATGCCGGTCACGGTGCTCGCCGCCCAGCTCGGCTGGGAGCGTAGCCGGGTGTCCCACCACGTAAGGCGGATGAACGAACGGGGCCTGGTGACGTGCGGCCCGTCCGCCGCCGACCGGCGGGCAACCGAGGTGACCCTGACCAGCCACGGGCGGCAGGCGCTGGCGGACGCAGCGCCCGGGCACGTCGATCTTGTCCGCCGGCTGTTCTTCGAGGGGCTGCCAGCCGACCTGGTGGCGCCGCTCGCCGAGGCCCTGGAAAGCGTGTACGCCAACATCGTCAAGCAGGGCTCGCTCCCGCCGCCGGCCGACTGGCACCCGGTGGAGGGCTAGAGAGTGCCCTGTTGATCTTGGTCATGACTGCCGTCCTGAACCGCGGCCGCGGCCTTGCACCAGGCGCCTCTCCTGCACCACGAAGCCCCTGATCTGTGCGGACCCAGTTCCGTGAAAATGGTTCTCTAATGCGAAGAATCCCAGAAAGCCACTCATGGAATTTCCGGATGCTCTCTACCTAACCCTTGGCGCGCGGCCCCAGCCGCGCCGGGTCCCGCAGCCTTCGGGCCGCGATTACGTGATGTATCACGTTGACAGTTACGTGATATGTCACGTAATTTGACAGGTGCGAGGAAGGAACTGACATGCCCAACGCGGTTGTGATGACCGAATACGGACCGCCCGAGGTGCTGAAGTGGGCCGCCGTCCCGCTTCCCGAACCGGGTGCGGGACAGATCAGGATCAAGGTCAAGGCGGCCGGCGTCAGCCCGACCGACCTGGCCCTGCGGGCCGGGTACCTCAAGGCCATCCCGCTGCCTCCGGACGCGGTGCTCGGCTTCGAGGCCGCGGGCACCGTCGACGCGGTCGGGCCCGGCGTGACCGGCACGTCCGCCGGCGACGACGTCACGGCCCTGCTGTTCGGCCTGGGCGGTTATGCCGAGTACGCGGTGGCGTCGATCTGGACCGGCAAGCCAGCGGCCGTCTCGTGGCTCGATGCCGCCGCGCTGCCCAGCTCGGCCGAGGCGGCCGTCGGTGTCCTGCGGCAGCTGGCCGTCACCAGCGGGGAGACGCTGCTGCTGTTCGGCGGCGGCGGCTCGGTCGGCGTTATCGCGACGCAGCTCGCGGTCGCCGCCGGGGTCAAGGTGATCAGCGTGGTCGGCGGGCACGACGAACCGCTCGTCCGCGAGCTGGGCGCCACTCCGGTGCGGTACGGCGCGGGCCTGGCCGACCGGGTCCGCGCGCTGGGCACGGTGGATGCCGTGTTCGACGCGGCTGGCCAGGGCGTCCTGGCCGACGCGATCGCCCTGGCGGGCGGACCCGAGCGGGTCATCACCTTGTCCGATCCGGCCGCCGCCGATTTCGGCGTCACGCTGTCCGAACCCGCGCCCGGCCGCGCGCCCGGTGCCCTGGATGAGACGATGGCGCGGCTGGCCGCTGGCCGGCTCCGGCTGCGGGCGCACATTTCCATGCCCATGCAGCAGGCCGCCGAGGCCCACCGCCGGCTGGAAAGCCGAACCGTCCACGAGCGCATCATCCTCACCCTGCCCTAGCGCGAGCGGCCCGGCGGCGGCCAGGCCAGCCGTTGACAGTACTGACACCCGCCTGATACCGAGTGACCGTGGCTCGGGTAGTTCCCCGGCTCGTCGACCGGGCCGATCTCGTCGCTGTCCTGGATCGCGCGGCGGCGCGGAAGGTGACGGTGATCTCGGCTCCGGCCGGCAGCGGCAAGACGTGCCTGCTGCGGGCGTGGGCCGACGGTCCCGGGCAGCGGCGCCGGCTGGCCCTCGTGCAGGTGCAGCGCGGCCAGCACGACACCCAGCAGTTCTGGCTGGGCCTGCTGGGCGCGGTCCGCCGGGCCATCAGTGCGGACAGCGGTGCGGAACCGCCGCCGGCGACACCTGACTTCAACGCACCGGCGATGGCCGGCCGGGTGCTGTCGGAGCTCGCCGATGCCCGGGACGGCGTCACGCTGGTGGTCGACGATCTGCACGAGCTGGATTCGCCGGCGGCGCTCGCTCAGCTCACCTGGCTGCTGGTGAACCTTCCCCCGCAGGTGCACGCGATCCTGACCACCCGCCGCGACCTGCGGCTGGGCCTGCACGAGCTGCGCCTGGCGGGCGAGCTGGCCGAAGTCCGCGCGGCGGACCTGCGCTTTTCCGAGCGCGAAACCCGCGAACTGCTGGGCGCCGCGGGTGTCGTGCTGCCGGAGGCTGGGGTCGCGCTGCTGTACCAGCGGACCGAGGGGTGGGCCGCGGGCCTGCGGCTGGCGGCGATCTCGCTGGCCGGTCACCCTGACCCGGAGCGGTTCGTCGCCGAGTT
>Ga0335083_10006483_pt1 | contig 14587 bp, 12 predicted proteins | sample Lox_Sample_42_FD_206716 | JGI IMG/M metagenome (GOLD analysis project Ga0335083, IMG submission 206716) | Soil microbial communities from Loxahatchee National Wildlife Refuge, Florida, United States - Lox_Sample_4.2 | ecosystem: Environmental > Terrestrial > Soil > Wetlands | place: USA...
TGCCTCCCATCTGGCGGCATCGCGGTCGCCCAGCACGAGCGCGCCCTTGTCGCCGACGGCCGCCCAGCGCGCGCCGTCCCACATCACGTCGAACAGGTGCTCCGGGGTGACCTTGGGCAAGGCCTTCCACGTCCGGCCGGCATCGGTGGTGTGGAGCATCACGCTGTCGAGGCCGACTGCCATGCCCTCCATGTCGTTGCGAAAGGCAACCGCGATCAGGCTGCCTCCGTCCTGCGCCGGACGCTTCACGAGGGACCAACTCTTCCCCGCATCGACGGAGAAGGCGATGCGACCAAACTCCCCCACCAGCCACACCGTCTTGCCGTTGGCGAACACCCCGTTCCACGCGGCATCTTCCTCGACCCGGGCCTGCCGCCAGCTCGCACCGTAGTCGGTCGAGTTCAGCACCATGCCCATCTCGCCGACCGCCCACGCCTCGCCGCCAGCGCGCACGAACACGCGCATCAGCTTGTTCGACACGCGCGAGCGCGGCACGGCGACCTGCGTCCAGTTGGCGCCGCCATCGTCGGTGCGGAGCACGATGCCATCATCGCCCACCGCCACCGCGCGCGCGGTGTCCCAGGCGCCGATATCCTGCAAGGTCAGCCGGGTAGGCGTGCGCTGCACGGTCCAGCTCCGGCCCTCGTCGGCACTGCGCCAAACCTTGCCGTCGCTGCCAGCCGCCCACAGCAGCCCCGGCTCGGGAATGGCCACGCCATAGAGAAAGTCGCCGCGCGTGATGGCCGGTGGCGTGACGGTGTCGCCGGCAAGCTCCGGCTTGATGAACATCGCCGCGTAGAGCAGGCCGGCGACGACCACGAGCGGGCACGCCGACAGCAGCACCGTCAGGATTCGGTTGCACGTCATGTTGTCTCCTGCGCGCTGGCGAATCGCGGGCAAACAGGGGCCCTGCCTGCCGAACGGGTCCGGCTGGCTGCGAAACGTCGCGCGTGTCTTGTCTTTTTGGTTTAGATAATCCCGCTCCCCCGCATCGGCAAAGGGCAAGACGGATCATCCGGCCCTTGTCCATTTCGGGATGCGGGTCAGGAAGATGTCGACTCGACCATTTGGATCGCATTCAGGTATATGAATGCGCGGGCCAGCGGGCAGGCCATGATTTCGGTGCGTTGGCGCGAGCCGGAATCGACCTGTCGTGAAGCCCAGTGTAGTGGCGGGGAAAGTCGCGGAGAAGCGGCGCGTCGCCGCCGTTCACCAGATGAACTTGCTGCTATGCGGCGGGCGACGCCTGCGTGCCCGCCTGCTCGAATGCGGCTTCGACCTCCGCCACACATCGCCGCAATTCGGGGAGATATTCCGCTTCAGCGACGTCGAGCTTGAAGATGCTGCGGAAGACCATGATGTTGATCGATCCGACCACGTGACCGGATGCGCGTACCGGCAGTGCGATGGCGCTGACGTCCGGGGTGGACTCGCCAACCGAGAGGGCATAGCCGCGTCGGGAAAAGGCGTCGACCACAGCTTGGACGGCACGGGGCTCGCGCACTTCCGCCGCGTCCGGGCCGTCGGCGCGCAGGATCTCCTCGATGGCGTTTTCGCGCTCGGCTTCCGACATCCCGCCCAGGATGGCGCGCCCCAGCGAGGAGCGCATGACGGGGCGGCTCAGGCCGATGACGGAGCGGTAGAAGCTCAGCGTGGTGAACCGGTGCGTGGAATCGACGATGGAAAGCCGGCCGCCCGCCAGCATCGCGAAATCGCTCGGCCACTTCACGCGCTCCACGAGCCTGCGCAATGGGGCAGAGACAAGCATCACATGCGTGTCGTCGTCATCGATGGCGAGGCTCAATCGGCGGATCTTGGGCGAAAGAAAATAGCGCGCTTCCTGCGGCCGCCTGACGACATAGCCGCGCCGCTCCAGCGTATGCAACAACCGGTAAATCGTGCCGCGGTCGACGCCCGTGTATCGGTAAATCTCTGCGGGTGACAGCCATCCGTGTTCCGCCAGCGCATCAAGGACCAGCAAGCCACGATCGAGCGCGCGGACGCTTTTGTAGGCATCGGCTTCGTTGTCGCGGGCGCTTGGCATTTTGTGTGATTGCGGGGCGGGGAATCGACGGGATGGCATCGTCATGATAGGTCGATTCGGCATTCCCCAGATGGAACAGACCGTCCCGGCGGCGGCGACAATCCGGGGCCGTTCCACCACGCTTCACCTGTGGGCGCAGATCATGTCTGCCACCTCCTCCATCACCGCCATATCCACCCCCTCCTGCAAATCCAGCGCCAGCGAGTGACGATAAAACGGACTCATATCCAGCCCCACCCCCAACCCCAGCACCTCCACATCCCCCAACGCCGCGTGCCGGGCCACCACGTCCTTCAGGTGGTTATCCAGATAGCTCTCGTCATTCGCCTGCCCCGTCGCGCAGTCCATCGGACTCCCGTCCGACACCACCACCAGGATTCGCCGCGCCTTGCCGCTCGCATGCAGCCGCGCGCAGGCCCATTCGACTGCTTCCCCGTCGACGCCCTCGCGGAACAGGTCGGCTTTCAGCAGCGCGACGATCTCCGTGCGCGCACGCCGCCAGCTTTGCCGCGCGGCCTTGAACACCATGTGGCAGATCTCGTTGAGCCGGCCCGGATGCGCCGGACGGCCGCGCGCGAGCCAGTCGTTGCGGGCGCGGCCGCCGTGCCAGGCGTTGGTGGTGAAGCCGAGCACTTCGGTCGCCACGCCGGCCTGGTCGAGCGCGCGGGTCAGCACGTCGAGCATCAGCGTCACCGATTCGATATGCGCCTTCATCGAACCCGAGCAGTCCACCAGGAAGCCGACCACGCAGTCGGCCTGCGGCTTGTCGGCCTCGCGGCGGAACAGGCGGCGTTCGTTGGGGGACGTGACCAGTTGCGAGAGCCGGCGGCCGTCGATGCGGCCCGACTCCTCGCCATGCAGCCAGCCATCGCGCACCGGTTGCGCCAGCGCGCGGAAGCGCCGGGTCAGCCGGCTCAGGTTCAGGCCGCTGCGCGCGATGCGGGTGTCGAGGCGGACGCGGTATTCGTCGAGCAGCGCGCGGCGCACCAGCGTGGCGGCGCGGACTTCGCGGTCGTAGCGGGTGGTGTAGACGCGGTAGCCGTCGGCGGCATCGGCCAGTACGCGGCTGTGGCCGGATGGCGCGAGGTCGAAGGACTGGGCGGTCTCGTCGTCGAAATCGAGCCAGAGGGCGAAGCCCGACGCGGCGGCCCGGCGCGCGGCGGCTGCCTCGCCGGCAGGCATGGCGCCGCGTACCCGTTCGCCGATCTCGCTTGCCAAGGCCAGCGCATGGACGGCAAAGGCCGACTGGTCCCGCAGGCTGCGCCGCATGCCGGCCAGCATCGGCCCGATCGCCGGCACGATGCCCGCCCGCGTATGTTCGATCAGGTCCTCGGTCTCGGGCAGCACCGGCCAGCCGCTCAGGCGTGACCACGCGATCTGCGCGACCGTATAGAGCAGGATGCCCAGTTCCCCCTCCACGAGCCCCGACTGCTGGAATGCGCGCGACCACGTCGTGAACCGATGCCGCAGGTTTGCCGCCATGCCTGCCATGCCGGCCGGCACGAAGGTCTCGCAGCGCAGTTGTTCGAGCAGTTCAAAGAGCAGCCGTTCGACGCCATCCTCGGGACATAGCGAGCGATGCAGCGCGGCGTCCGAATGCCGCAGCCGCAAGGCCGCGCCATCGGTCGCGCCGCGCAGGCAGGCCAGCGCGTCCGCGTCGGGATCGGTCCGCAGATGCGGCGCGTGCAGCGGCACCACGCGCAGGTCGCGGCACAGCCGGCCCTCGCGGTAGTGCAACGCAGCGTCGCCGGTCATCGCGCGCACGGCGGCCGAGCATAGCGCGTCGCGTTGCTGCCGCAAGCGCGCCAGCTGCTGGACGCTCGGTTTGTCAGCGCTCATGCCTGCGCCTCGGTCGTCGCCAGGTCGGGCAGATGGCCGAAGCAGCGCTGGAAGTATTCGGCGACGACGGGGCGCTCGGCCTCGTCGCACTTGTTGAGGAAGGTGAGGCGGAAGGCCAGTGCCGTGTCGCGGAAGATCTGGCAGTTCTCGGCCCAGCTGATGACCGTGCGCGGCGACATCAGGATCGACAGGTCGCCCGCCGCGAAGCCGCGCCGCGTGAGGCCGGCCAGCGCGACCATCGCGTCGACCAGTTGCCGTCCCGCTTCGTCGCCCAGCTCCGGCACGCGCGCGAGGACGATGCCGGCTTCCTGCTCGGGCGGCAGGTAGTCCAGCGTGGCGACCACGTTCCAGCGGTCGATCTGCGCGTGGTTGAGCAGTTGGGTGCCGTGGTAGAGGCCGTTCGTATTACCGAGCCCCACGGTGTTGGCCGTCGCGAAGAGCCGGAACGACGGATGCGGCCGGATCACGCGGTTCTGGTCGAGCAGCGTGAACTTGCCGTCGCGCTCCAGGATGCGCTGGATCACGAACATCACGTCCGGACGGCCCGCGTCGTACTCGTCGAAGATCAGCGCGACCGGACGCTGCAATGCCCACGGCACGATGCCCTCCTGGAATTCGGTGACCTGGCGGCCCTCGCGGATCACGATGGCGTCCTTGCCGACGAGGTCGAGCCGGCTGATGTGCCCGTCGAGATTGACGCGCACGCACGGCCAGTTGAGCCGCGCGGCCACCTGCTCGATGTGGGTCGACTTGCCGCTGCCGTGCAGCCCCTGCACCATCACGCGCCGGTCGCGCATGAAGCCCGCCAGGATGGCGAGCGTGACGTCCGGCTGGAAACGGTAGCTCTCGTCGATCTCGGGCACGTGGTCGTCGCGCGTGCCGAACGCGGGCACCATGAGCGGCGAATCGATGCCAAAAACGCTGCGGACCGGCACCATGCGGTCCGGCATGCCTTGCTGCTGTGTCACTTGCACTCCCCTCTCGTTATGCGCGTGCGGGGAGTGCCCAGGCGGCTCAGGTCTCCTCGCCGCCCTCTCCCTCCTCGCCATCCTCGCCGCCGAAGGCGCTGCCGCTTTCGGCCTCGATCTTCGCCAGCGCCTGCGCCGCCCGTTGCAACGCGGGCAGCATCTGCATGATCTTGTCGCGTCCCACCCGCATCACCGGCGCCTGCAACGCGACGCCGAGGTTCGACTTGCCGCCGTCCGCTGCCGGCACCAGCACGCCGATGCAGAACAGGCCCGGCAGGAACTCCTCGTCGTCGAGCGCGTAGCCGTTGGCCTTCACGCGGTCGAGTTCGGCGTCGAGCGCGGCGAAGTCGGTCAGCGTGTTGGCCGTGTACCGCTCGAGCGGTACATGGGCCAGCAGCCGCTGCCGCTGCGCCGGCGCCAACTGCGCCAGGAACAGCTTGCCGGTGGCCGAGCAGTGCGCCGGCACGCGCGAACCCGGGTGCAGGTAGAAGCGCAGCGGCGCGGCGGTCTCCACGCGGTCCAGGTACAGCACCTCGCCGTTCGAGAAGGCGGTCAGGTTGCAGCTCTCGCCCACCTCCTCCACCAGCTTGCGCAGCACGACGTGGCGCGCACCGTGCGACGTGTTGTTCAGCAGCAGGTTTTCCGCCAGCCGGCGCAGGCGCAGGCCCGTGCCGTACTGGCGTCCGTCGCCCACCCGCTGCAGCATGCCGGCCGCTTCCAGCTGCTGGAGCATGCGGTGCACGGTCGGCTTGGGCAGCCCGGTTTCTTCCACCAGCGATTGCAGGTTGAAGGCCTGGTCGCGCTCGGCAATCACTTCCAGCAGTCCGAACAGCCGCAGCGCGGGCGTGTCGCCTTCCAGCCTGTCGCCCTTCCCGGGGCGTCCGGCGAGCATGTCGTTCATGCTAGTCCCCATCATAGTCGAGTTTCAGATTCAGATACAAATCATACCAATTATCGAAACTTCTGGTTGACCTTCGCCCCAACACGACCTACATTCCGGTTGCAGAGAGATTTTTCGGAACGTTTGGTTCCATTTTTATTAAGTGTTTGCGGAGAAAGCCCACCATGCACTGAGACAGCAGCACCTTGCGGCAGCCAAATCACATGGCGATCGCGGCCCGGTCAGCAGCCTGCACCCAGTGCGCTGCAACGACTATATAGAAAGAAGCCGTGACGCCTGACATCAAAGTCGTAGAGGAAGTACAGGAGACACAACATGCACAGCAACCTGCAGCCCGACGCCAATGAGGGCGGGCTGAAGCACGGCCTCAAGCAACGCCACATGACCATGATCGCGCTCGGCGGCGTGATCGGCGCGGGACTCTTCGTCGGCAGTGGCGTCGTCATCAAATCCGCCGGTCCGGCGGCGGTTCTTTCCTTCCTGATCACCGGCCTGCTGGTGGTACTCGTGATGCGCATGCTGGGCGAGATGGCGTGCGCCATGCCCGGTGGCGGTTCCTTCTATGAATATGCCCGCGAAGCCTGGAGCGACCGCCCTGCCGTGGGCGAGTTGTCCGGCTTCCTCACCGGGTGGATGTACTGGTACTTCTGGGTCATCGTGGTCGCGCTCGAAGCCGTGGCCGGGGCCGACCTCGTACGCTACTGGCTACCGGACGTACCAACGTGGACCATCAGCCTCACGCTGCTCGTGATGCTGACCCTGACCAACCTGATCTCGGTGAAGTCCTTCGGCGAGTTCGAGTTCTGGTTCGCGTCCATCAAGGTGGCGGCCATCGTCGTGTTCCTGTTCGTGGCCGGCGTCTATGCGCTGGGCATGTGGCCGGGCGCGGGCGGCATGCACATCGGGCACCTCACCAATAACGGCGGCTTCATGCCCCACGGCATCGTGCCCGTGCTGACCGGCGCGGTGGCGGCCACAGGCTTCTATTTCGGCGCGGAGATCGTGACGATTGCCGCCGCCGAGACCGCCGAACCGCAGAAGGCCGTGGCCAAGGCGACCAGCTCGGTCATCACCCGCGTGCTGGTGTTCTACGTCGGCTCCGTGCTGCTGGTGGTCTGCCTCGTGCCCTGGAACGGCAGCGGCATCGCCACGCCATACGTCAGCGCGCTGAACACCATCGGCATCCCGGCCGCCGGCCAGATCATGAATGCCGTGGTGCTGACCGCCGTGCTGTCCGCGCTGAACTCGGGCCTCTACGCCTCGTCGCGCATGCTGTTCGCGCTGACGCGCCGCGGCGATGCGCCGAAGTCGCTCGCCAAGGTCAGCAAGAACGGCGTGCCGGTCCGCGCCATCCTCGTGGCCACGCTGTTCGGCTATGGCGCGGTGGTGATGTCCTACGTCTCGCCCGACAAGGTGTTCGCCTTCCTGGTCAACTCCTACGGCACGGTGGCGATCTTCGTGTACATCCTGATCGCCGTCTCGCAACTGAAGCTGCGCGCCCGCCTGGAACGCGAGGCCCCGCACAAGCTGAAGGTGCGCATGTGGTGCTATCCGTATCTCACGTACGTCGCGATCCTCGGCATGATGGGCATCGTGGTCGCAATGGCCTTCATCCCCGACCAGCGCACCCCGCTGCTGCTGGGCGTGGTGAGCCTGGGCATCCTGCTGGCCGGGTATCTGGTACGCCAGCAGGTGCGCCGAAAAAATGCGGTGAACCATGTGGTGGCCATTCCCGAGATCACGCGCGAGATCTGACCCTCGCTGACCTTCGCTAACCTTCGCGAAAGTGCCGTGACCCACACGGCCTGACCCCGCCGGGGCGGAATGGGCTACCCTGCATGGATCGCCCGTTCCGCCCCTTTTCCGTTTCTCCATGAGCAGCAAATCCACCGGCACCATGTGGGCCCAGCTTTTCCAGCAACACGCCGGCACCGGCCTGAGCCTGCAGGGCAAGATCCGGCAGATGCTGGTGTCCGCCATCCTCGACGAGCAACTGCCGCAGGGCGAGGCACTGCCGAGCAGCCGCGAGCTTTCCGCGCAGCTTGGCGTGGCGCGCAATACGGTGGTGCTGGCCTACCAGCAACTGGTGGACGAGGGCTACCTGCTGGCGCGCGAGCGCAGCGGCTTCTTCGTCAACCCCGAGATCCTCGGCGCCCGCGTGGCGAGCGCCCCCGCGGTGAGCACGCCCGCGCGCGATGGCGCGCCCGACTGGGAACGCCGCTTCGTCTTCCGCCCCAGCCTGCAGCGCCATATCGTCAAGCGCGCCAACTGGCGCGACTACGCCTACCCCTTCGTCTACGGCCAGTACGACCCCGCGCTCTTCCCCACCGCCGACTGGCGCGAGTGCTGCCTCAAGGCGCTCAGCGTGCTCGACATCCACGACTGGGCGCAGGACATGTTCCTGCGCGACGACGAGTCCCTCGTGCAGCAGATCCGCACCCGCGTGCTGCCCCGGCGCGGCGTGTGGGCCAGCGCCGACGAGATCGTGGTGACCGTGGGCGCGCAGCAGGCGCTCTACCTGCTGGCCGACCTGCTGGTCAGCCCCGACACGCCGGTGGGCATCGAAGACCCCGGCTACCCCGACGCGCGCAACATCTTCGCCAGCCATACGTCGCTGCTGCTGCCGCAGCCGGTGGACGAGCACGGCCTGATGCTGACCGGCGCCCTGCGCGCCTGCGACTACCTCTACGTCACGCCCAGCCACCAGTGCCCCACCACCGTCACGATGCCGCTGGAGCGCCGCCAGGCGCTTCTCGCGCAGGCCGACGAGGCGGACTTCGTGCTGATCGAGGACGACTACGAGAGCGAGAGCCGCTTCGAGGGCGATCCCACGCCCACGCTCAAGAGCCTCGACCGCAATGACCGCGTGATCTACGTCGGCTCGCTGTCGAAGAGCCTAGCGCCGGGGCTGCGCATCGGCTACATCGTCGGCCCGGCGCCGCTGATCGCCGAGCTGCGCGGCGTGCGGCGGCTGATGCTGCGGCATCCGTCGGCGTACATCCAGCGCGCCTTCGCGCTGTTCCTGTCGCTGGGCCACTACGATGCCCACCTGCGCCGCATCAACGCCGCCTGGCGCGAGCGCTCGCAGGCCGTGGCGGAGGCGCTGGAAAAGCACCTGCCCGGCTTCCGCATGGTGCCGATCCAGGGCGGCGCATCGTGCTGGGTAGAGGGCCCGCCCTGGCTCGACGCCGGCGTGCTGGCCCAACTGGCCGAGCGCCAGGGCGTGCTGATCGAACCGGGCAGCGTCTTCTTCATGACGGAGCCGGCGCCGCGGCATATGTTCCGGCTGGGGTATGCGTCGATCCCGCTGGCGCGGATCGAGCCCGGCATCCGCACGCTGGCGGAAGTGGTGCGGGAGATGGAGGCCGCGCGCTAGCCACGCCAGCCCTCCTGCTGGCCCAAGCGATTGTCCGGATCTGGCGCTACGGCAGCCGCACGCACGTCACTATGCTCCATCCATGCACAACACCATGAGAAATGGAGACAAAGCCATGCAACAAGCACAGCCCGGCGTGGAACTGCTGAAGGCCTTCAACGACGCCTGGAACCGCCACGACCTCGACGCCCTGATGTCCTTCATGACCGACGACTGCGCCTTCCACGGCGTGGCCGGTCCCGAGCTGCTCGGCCGCAGCTTCGTCGGCCGCGAGGCGGTGCGGGAAGGCTTCAAGCTCGCGTTCGACAGCTTCCCCGACGCCGCCTGGCTCGACGGCGACCACTTCGTCAGCGGCGACCGCGGCGTGAGCGAATCGACCTTCAGCGGCACCCGCGCCGACGGCGCCCGCATCGAGGCGCGCATGGTCGACGTATTCACCTTCCGCGACGGCAAGATCGCCGTGAAGAACGCCTACCGCAAGGACCGCCCGCCCGTCGTCGCGGCCTGAACACAAACTTCCAGCGAGGAGACACCATCATGGAAGCCGCGGTAATCCCCACCTCGAACACATCGCACACATCGAACAGAACGTTCACCGCCGACGCACCGGGCCACAGCGGAAAGTCGACCGCACCCAAGCGCCCCTATGACCCGGCCTACGATCCGCTGCGCACCCCCACGCCCGGCGAGGGCCGCGACTACGCCCCCACCTACTGGATCGGCACCGCCGGCGAGCCGCCCGAAGACGACGGCCCGATCACGCACGACATCGACGTGGACGTGGCGATCATCGGCTCCGGCTTCACCGGCCTGACCTGCGCCATCTTTCTCGCCCAGGAACACGGCATCAAGGCGACCGTGCTGGAAGCCAACCGCGTGAGCTGGGGCTGCAGCACGCGCAACGGCGGCCAGGCGCAGTGCGCGTCGGGCCGGCTCAAGCGCTCGCAATGGATCCAGCGCTACGGCCTCGACACCGCGCTGCGCCTGCACGACGAAGTCTGCGCCGGCATGCAGACCTTCAAGGACCTGATCCGCGACATCGACTGCGACCCGCAGCCCGGCGGCCACCTCTACATCGCCCACCGCGACAAGGCCATGCCCGCGCTGGAGAAGGAAGCGAAGGTGCTGCGCGACGTCTTCAAGTACGACGCGCGCATCCTCGACGCCAGCACCGTGCGCACGCAATACGTGGACGACAAGGAAGCCGCGGGCGCCATGCACGAGCCGGAAGGCATCGGCATCCATGCCGGCAAGCTCGCCTTCGGTTATCTGCGCAAGGCGCGCGCGCTGGGCGCGAAGGTGCATCCGTCGAGCCCGGTGACGAGCTGGGAGACCCGCAACGGCGTGCATTACCTGCGCACCCCGGGCGGCATCGTGCGCGCCCGCGCGGTAGGCGTGGCGACGGGCGGCTATACGTCGCAGTCGCTGCACGGCCAGCTGAAGAACCGGCTATTCCCGATCCTCTCGAACTCCATCGTCACGCGCCCGCTCACGCCGTCGGAACTGGCCGCGACCAACTTCCGCACCACGCAGGTCATCACCGATACCCGCATCCTGCGCCACTACTACCGCCTGATGCCCGACGGCCGGCTGCAGATCGGCAGCCGCAGCGCCGTGACCGGCAACGACGCGCCGCAGGACAAGTACAGGCTCAAGCTGATCAGCGACATGGAACGCAAATTCCCGTCGCTCAAGGGCATCCAGATCGACTACTCGTGGTGGGGCTGGGTGGACGTGAGCCACGACATGATGCCGCGCATCTTCCGTCCCAATCCGGCCGAGACGATCTACTACGCGCTGGGCTATGGCGGCAACGGCGTGATGTACTCCGCGCAGGCGGGCCGCCGCATGGCCGCGATGATCGCCGGCAAGAACGCCGGGCCGGAACTGCCGATCTTCCGTTCGGCGCTGCCGTATCCCAATGTGCGGGAGATGGTGGAGTCACCGATCTTCGCGCCGTTCCGCCGCATGGGGCAGCGGGTGCTGTATCACTGGTATCACATGAAGGATGACGTGCTGTAGGTGCGACGCCGCAGTTCCTCCGGCGGGTCGGCGGGCCGCCTCTCAGTCCGCCGGGAACACCCGCCAGCAGCCGTCGCTGTGCCGGAAAAAGTACAAGCCCGGGCCGCCTTGCTCGCCCTGCACCTGGACGTGAGCGTAGCGCTGGCCGTTCGGACGTGCGCGGCCGAAATGCGTGACGCAGGCCGGCGCGGTGCCAAACCAGCGATGAACCATGGCGCGCAATGATTTTTCGGGGGACTTCATGTGCTGCTCCTGCGAGGCTTGTCGCAAGGATAGGGGGAGACCCGGATTTTTCCGCCCCCCCGTGTTGGAGGGGTTTCCCCGCATCGCTGCGAGCGGCGTCCTCGCCGGTCGGCCGCCGGGACGCTAGCGGTGCCCCATGCCGCCTCCGTGGAAGCCGCCCTGGAAGCCGTTATGCATACCGCCGTGGCGCGTGCCGCCACCGTGGGCGCCGGCCCCCGGAACGCGGCCTGGCATCACGCGGATCCCGCGGAACACGGGTGCCCCACGACGAAGGAATACGTGGTGCATCGGGTGGACATGGTGGAATCGGTCCACAAAGACAAAGGCGAAGCCCGCGCCGTACGGCGACCAGTACCACGGATCGTAGTAATACGCGGGCCCCGTGGCATAGACCGGCTCATCGCCATAGCCCATGCCGCCGCCGGCGTCCACCAGTTGCCAGGTGCCGTCAGGCTGCAGGCACGCCACGCCGTAGATCTCCTGCAGGACGCCGCCGATCTCGGCCTGGCCCGCCACCTGCTGGCAGGGCGCATCCTGGGCCAGCGCTGCACCGGCGCCGATCCACCCGGCGGCAAGCACCGCCGCCCACATCAGCCTGCACATCATGGCCACCCCTGCCGCCCGGTGCCGGCGACCCCACCGTTCCGCGCCGGACTTGCTGCCACTTCGGACTTCACATCTACTACCGTGCCGCTACCGGAGGCCAATACCCGCCACCCGAGCTGCCCATGTCACTCCCCGAACGCACTTTCATGGCGGGACCTCCGGGCTGGACTACGCAACCGGTATACACCGCCTGGGGCTGGTCTATTCCATTCGTCGCGGAATTTTATCGGCCTTGTTATCGATGCAACGCTGCGCAGGCAGCGCGCCTCGTCGGCCAGCGTCGCGGTCAGTTCGGGGCGGGCGGCGAGCAGTGCCGTGTTTTCCGCTTCGATGTTGGCATACAGCGCCAGAGCCGCGTCGGCATGCGGTCGCGCTCGACGGCCAGCAAGTGCTCCGCCGTCGCCCGCATAAGGTTCAGCGCGCGACTGCAGTTCCGAAATGCTGTCCCGAGGTGCCGACGGTATGCCCGTTGATGACGCCAGCCAAATTGCGCTCGCTCATGCCTTGCTCCCCTTCGCTGCCTTGCCTTGCAATGCGCCGGCGGCTTCGTCCGGGACGTCGAGGATGACGTGAATGCCCAGGCCGTCCAGCACCTGGAACAGCTTGCCCCACTGCACGGCTTCCGCGCCGCGCTCGACCTTGCCGAGGAAGTTCTCGCTGACGCCGACGCTGCCGGCGGCATCGTCCTGGCGGATGCCTTGCGCCTTGCGCGCGGCGCGCACGATGGCGCCGAGGGCGGCGGCGTCGGAAAGGGGGATCTTCATGATGGAATCCTCACGGTTGTAAGGATTACGGCATGAATGGGCTGCCAAACGACAAAATCCTCACAAACGTGAGGATTTAGATGGATTCCGCAGGGATTCCGGCGGAATCCTTACGATCATGAGGATTTTTTGGCTCGGATCTACCTGTCCATCTCCCCGAACACCTCCGCCGCCAGATGAAACGCCGAGTTGGCGGCCGGCACGCCGCAGTAGATGGCCGTCTGCAGCAGCACTTCCTTGATCTCGTCGCGCGTCACGCCGTTGTTGGCCGCCGCGCGCAGATGCAGTTTCAGCTCTTCGGCGCGGTTCAGCGCCACCATCATGGCAATGGTCAGCAGGCTGCGGGTATGGCGCGGCAAACCCTCCCGGGTCCAGATCTCGCCCCAGGCGTAGCGCGTGATCAGGTTCTGGAATTCCTCGTTGAGCGGGGTCAGGTTAGCGAGCGAGCGGTCGACGTGGGCGCTGCCAAGTACCGCGCGGCGCACCGAGAGGCCGGCGGCATAGCGGGCCGCGTCGTCCTGCACCGGGGCGCGGTCGAGCAGGAAGTCGAGCAGCGCCTGCGTAAACAGGCCAGGCTGTTCGCGGTTGGAGAGGTGGGCGGCGTCGAGTTCGACGTAGCGGGCGCCGGGGATGGCATCGGCCAATGCGCGGCCCTCTTCGGCCGTGGTGGACGGGTCGTGCGTGCCGGCGATGACGAGCACGGGCACCGGGATCGACTTCACGCCCTCGCGCAGGTCGGCGTCGCGGATGGCGGCGCAGTTTGCGGCATAGCCGGTGCGGTCGAGGCTGCCGAGCACGGCACGCAGGTCGTCCACCGCACGCGGGGAGGTGGACAGGAAGCCGGACGTGAACCAGCGCTGCAGCGAGGCGTCGGCGAGGCTCGCCACGCCATCGCGCCGCACGGCGTCGATGCGGGTGTTCCAGGCCTCGGGGCTGCCGATCTTCGGCGCGGTGTTGGCGAACACCAGCCGCGTGAAGCGCTGCGGGGCATGGATGCCGAGCCACATGCCGGTCAGGCCGCCCATCGACAGCCCGCAGAACGCGGCCTGCGCGATGCCGAGGTGATCCATCAGGGCGAGGACGTCGCCGCCGAGCTGGTCGAGGGTGTAGGCGTCGCCGGGCGCGGTGGAGCGGCCGTGGCCGCGTGTGTCGTATTGCAGCACGCGAAAGCGCGTGGCGAGGGACTCGGCCTGCGGCTTCCACATGGTGTGGTCGGTGCCGAGGGAGTTGGAGAAGATGAGGACGGGGGCGTCCGCCGGGCCATCGAAGGTGTAATGGAGCCGGGCGCCGGCGTGGTCGAAATGGGGCAAGGGAGGTCTCCTCCTCGGTATCGGTTCAGTCGGTTCAGTAGCCTTCAGTCGCTCATGCGTGCGCCGGCTGTCGCGCGGCCAGCGCTTCCTGCCAGCCCTCCACGGCATGGTCGGCGAATGTCGCGGCCTGGCCGGCATAGTTGGCCGGGTCGCTCAGGCGGTCGAGCGCGGCATCGTCGAGCAGGCCGGCGTGGGCGGGATCTTCGGCCAGCGTGGCGGCCAGCGCCTCGCGCAGCGTCGTGCCCTGCGCCACCGCCCGGCGCGACGCGCCTTCGACGAGATGATGCGCGGGCAGGCGCCCGATGCGGCAGCCGAGCGCGAGCATCGCCGCTTCGGCAAGGATCAACCCTCGCGTGAGGCCAAGGTTGGCGCTCATGCGCTCGACATTTACCTCGAGCCCCGCCACCACCTCGCCCATCTGGCGCAGCGCACCACCGGCGAGCGTGACGACCTGCGGCAGCGTGTCCCATTCGGCCTGCCATCCGCCGAGCGCGCGTTCGTGTTCCTGCACCAT
>Ga0335083_10006484_pt1 | contig 14586 bp, 9 predicted proteins | sample Lox_Sample_42_FD_206716 | JGI IMG/M metagenome (GOLD analysis project Ga0335083, IMG submission 206716) | Soil microbial communities from Loxahatchee National Wildlife Refuge, Florida, United States - Lox_Sample_4.2 | ecosystem: Environmental > Terrestrial > Soil > Wetlands | place: USA: Florida...
GCGTCGTCTCCAGCCGCGGCGGCTCCTCCTGGAACGACGTGCGGCTCTGCATCGACCCCCAGCCTTTTCGATGTAACGCTCGCCCGGGCGCACCCAGTCGGTGCCCTATCTCAAGCTCACCCTCGCCTCGGAGAACCGGGCGCTCGAATTCCGGAGCGCCCCGGTGCGGGTGGGTCGCGACCCGGCGGCAGAGGTCGTCATTGCGGGGGGGGGGGACGCCACCCGGGTAGTCTCCGGCCGGCATGCTGAATTCCGGCATGGGGGGGACGGGTGGCGGCTGGCCGACGTTGGGAGCACGAATGGCACGTTCCTGAACGGCCGTCGCCTCGCAGCGGAAGCGCCGGTGAAGGGAGGGGACGAGATCAGCCTCGGTCAACATGGTCCCCGGATAAAGATCCTGGCCACGGCCGAGGCGCCGGCAATCGAAGCCACCATCGCCGAGCATCCTGCATTCGATCCTTCGACCCCACCCCCTGGTGCACCGGCCGCCGCCGCCGCCCCTGCTCGCGAACCGGAGGTCCGTCCCTACGGCGTGACGTTGATCCACACCGCAAGCGGTAAGCGCTTTGAAGCGACCGGGTCTCGGATCCGGATCGGGCGCGGCTCCGAATGTGAAGTCCAGCCGGTGGCCGGGGACGACCAGACGGTGTCGCGGGTTCACGCTGAGCTGACGGTAGGGCCGAACGGAGGTCTCGCCCTCTGCGACGTCGGGAGTCGCAACGGCACCTTCTTGAATAACGAGGTGGTCAAAGCCCCGGTCCCGGTGCGGCTGGGCGATCGCATCATGCTGGGGCCTGATGGACCGGTTCTAGTGTTGGAGGGGATCGGGACGGCGCCCGCCACGCCGGCGGTACGGCCGGCGGGGGGCAGCGGTCTGGGGCAGCAGACGGTGATGGGCCTCATCAATAGCGCGCTGGTGCAGGCCAAGGCGGAGCGGCAACGCGGCGGTCGTGGGTCGACGGCGTTTCTCCGCGCGGTGGCGCAGGAAGTCGGGAAAGACTCAGGCCGCAAGATCCGCTGGCTCACGACCGCCATCGTCATCCTGGTCCTGCTCTCCGGGGGGGCCGTGTATGGGGTGTACTGGCTCCTGTCCGGGGAGGTCAAGCAGTCCGAGGCGCAACAACGGAGCAGCGCGGACTCCTCCAGATCGGAGGCCGAGCGGCTGAGGCAGGAGTTGGAGGCGGCTCGCTCCTCGGCAGCGCCCGCCGCCGTGGTCGACAGCCTGCGATCGCAGCTGGAGTCGGCCCAGTCGCGTACGACCGAGTTGCGGGCCGCGCTGGACCGGGCTCAGACCTCCCTGACCCAGCAGCTCGCGCAGGGAGAGAGCCGGCGGGTGGAGGCACAGCAGCAGGTCGATCGGCTGCGGCAGCAGCTCGCGGCGGCCCAGCAGAGCGCCCCCAGTGCCGCCGCACTGGACAGCCTCCGGCACGCGGTGGCGGCGGCGGAAACGCAAGCAGCCAGCCTGGACGCCAGGGTCCGCGCACTCCGCGGAACCGATTTCGCCGCCATCGCGCAACAGAGCCAGGGATCGGTCGGGCTGATCACGGTGAGCTTCGCCAACGATTACTACAACGGCACCGGGTTCGTGATCAGTCCCGACGGCTACATGCTGACCAACTGGCACGTCGTCGCGGACTCCGCCCACGAGCATCCGGATACGATCTGGGTGACGCTGGCCGATCAAACCCTGGCGCGATTCGCCGACGTCGTCGTGACTTCCCGGGATCGCGATATCGCCCTCATCAAGATCCGGAACTATCAGGGACCGCATCTCACGGCCATCGACTGGACCGGGGCGAAGGCCAGGCAGGGGGAGCCGGCGGGGTTGATCGGGTACCCGGCGGGGGCCGGCTTCGCCCGGCTACGCTCGACGGTCATTCGCACGTCGATGACCGCCGGTATCATCTCGCGCGTGAACGAAGACGTGATCCAGTTCGACGGAATGACGATCGGTGGTTCTTCCGGGAGCCCGGTATTCAACGCGGATGGTGAAGTGATCTCGATTCACCGCGCCGGCCTGCCGCAGGCGCCGGGGTTCGCGCTCTCGGTCCCGATCCGGCACGCCATCCCGCTGTTGCCGGCGGCGCTGCGCCAGGAGCTGGGACTGCCCGCGGCGCCGACCCCGTGACGGGGCAGTTGCCTATCCCGCGGTAGGGGCTGCTCCGGGTCCGCGAGTGTCGGCGGTGCCCCGTCCGGCTCGGCGCGCGGCCGTTTCCCGAACCAACTGCTCCAGGGCGTCGAAATCGAACGGCTTGGTCAGACTGGCCACCCCGGCCTGGGCGATCAACTCCGACGTCTCGCCGTCGAAGGTGTCTCCGGTGGTGAAGATCACGGAGCTGACGAGCTCCGGATACCGCTCCCGCAGCAGCTTCAGGAACTCGCGCCCGTTGATCCCCGGCATCCGCACGTCGCAGAGGATCGCGTCGAAGGCCTGAGACTTCAGCACATGGAGTGCCTCGGCGCCTTCGCTGACGGCCCGCACCTGCATCCCACAACGGTTCAGAAACCGGGCCGCGGCCTGACGGATCCCTGGCTCATCGTCGATCACCAGCACGGCGACCTGGGTTTCGCTCTGTTCCTGATGGACGGCGGGGACCGGGGTCGGACGTGGCTCGGTACGCAGGTCGAGGGGGAGCAACACCGAAAAGGTGGCGCCCTTCCCGAGCTCGGATTCGGCCCAGATGCGGCCGCCGTGGTTCTGGACGATCCCGTAGCAGATCGACAGGCCGAGGCCGGTGCCGACCCCCTCGGGCTTGGTGGTGAAGAACGGGTCGAAGATCCGGGTCCGCACATCCGGATCGATGCCGGGGCCCGTATCGACAACGTCGAGGCGCACTTCGGTTCCGCTCACGGCCGTATTGATCGTGATGCGCCGGTTGCCGTCGTGCCCGGTTCCCAGGGCCTGCTCCGCGTTGATGATGAGGTTCAGCAGCATCTGCTGCAGCTCGGAGACGTTGCCCCACACCCGCGGTTCCGAGGGATCGAGGTTCGATGTGACCTGGATGTTGAGGGTACCGAGGTAGTAGGCGCGCAGGGCGTGCGTTCGCCGCACGATCTCATTCAGGTCCACCTGTGTGCGGTCCCGTGCCGTCATGCGGGCGAACGCCAGCAGGTTCGAGGTGATCTGGCCGATGCGCATCGCTTCGTCACGGATCATCTCGATCATCTCGCGCTGCTCGTCGGACAGGCGGTCGAGCATGAGTGTCTGCGCGAAGCCCGAGATGATGGCGGCGGGGTTGTTGATCTCGTGCGCCACACCGCTCACCAGCTGCCCCATGGCGGCCAGCTTGTCCGCCTGCTGCAGCTGTGCCTGGGTGCGCCGGGATTCCGTCGTGTCCCGGCTCATGGCGAGGACCCGGCTGATGACACCCCGTTCGCGAACCGGTGCGTAGAGGACGGCACTCATGCCCCGGCTCCCGTCCTCGCGTCTGAACGGCACTTCGAAGCGACGCACCTCTCCCGCGAACGCCGCGTCGAGATGATCGCGCACGGTTTGGTGCGCTTCTGGATCGAGAGAATCGAACACCAAGCGATCCCGTCCGCCGGCGCCGGGTGACGTCGCCATGGCGGGTGCGGCCGAGTTGAACGCGGTGACGTGCCCTTCGGGATCGACCAGCACGATCGGATCCGGGGAGGCCTCGACCACGAGCCGCAGGTTGTGCTCGGCCGCCGCAGCGGCCGCCAGCGAATTGGAGAGGGTGAGAGTCTGGCGCTCGACCTCCTGCTCCAGCAGGTCTTCATACCGCCGATCGGCCAACAGGGAATAGCCGATGCGCGTGGCCAGAATCGCGGCGCCCAGGGCGAGGAACGTCGTGTTCACCGGCCCCGTCTCGGCGTGGCGGATGCTATGCACGCTGAGCCAGCTGAGCCCCCCCAGACCGAGGAGCACGGACAGCAGGCGGGGAATCACGCTCTGCCGTCCTTCGGCCACCGGGGCCACCTTGGGCGCCGCCATCTCCATCACGGCGGAACTGAACAGCAGCAGGTTGGCGGTGTCCCAGCCGAGGTCCAGCAACCCGCCCGCGATCACCGGTGACGACAGCCCGATGGTGCCGAACGCCGTATCCGAGAACGCCCAGACCAGCAGCGCGAGAAGTGCCAGGGTCTCGCCTTTGGGCGGCAGGTGCGTCGCCCGGACACCGAGCGTGAACATCAGCCAGATCAGGGACATCCCCGCAACGTCGTAGGCCACGCGGCTGCGCAGGGCGCCTTCGGTCAACCCGTGGGCCAGCATCGGTTGGAGCAGGAAGTGGAACGCGAAGCCGGCAGCGGTGAATGTGAGGAGCGCCGTGTCGAGCACGATCTCCGGGTTGAACCGCCGCAACGGTCCGGTGGCGAGGACATACCAGGTCGCGGCGATGAACGCTGGATAGACGGCGATGAAAGCGGCCGTAGACACCCAGAGACTCGTGGGCGGCTGATGCAGGATCATGCTCTGAATCGTCCACACGATCTGCGCGGTCAGATTCAGGAACGCCCCGGCCGCGAGCCATCGCCACACGCTGCGTTTCCGCTCGTCGGTCGCGGTCCGCCAGGCCCAGACACTGCCGATGGCACCGAGGAACCCGGTCCACAACCAGGCAGCCGCCGGTCCGGTGGTCAGCGTGGGCGATGCCTTGGCACCCCCGAGCAGATAGAGCAGACCGATCGCCACGAGCGACACCATGGCGAGGCCGAAGCAGAGACGTGCGGAGCGGGGAGATAGAGTCATGGCACTCGACGGGAAAACTTAGTCATCCCGCCCCGGCCGGGCGAGGGCGCGTTAGCTTGGTGCCATCGCGCCATGACCACACCGGTATTTCATCTCATCTGCCACACCCACTGGGACCGGGAGTGGTACCTCCCGCGGGCGGCGTTCCACGTCCGCCTCGTGCAGCTGCTCGATGAGCTGGTCACGCGGCTGGCCGGGGGAGCCGAAGGTGTGTTTCTCCTCGACGGCCAGACGGTGTTGGTCGAGGATTACCTGAGGACCCGCCCCGATCTCGAGGCGCCGTTGCGCTTCCTGGTGCGCGAGGGACGGCTGCAGGTCGGCCCCTGGTACGTGCTTCCGGACGAGCTGATCCCCTCCGGCGAATCGCTGGTGCGCAATCTCCAGTTGGGCCGGGCCGACGCCGCCCGTTTGGGTCGGCGGCTCGACGTGCTGTATTCACCCGACGCGTTCGGCCACCCCGCCTGTCTTCCGGCCCTCGCGGCCGGGTTCGGGCTGTTCGCCATCGTGGCGTGGCGTGGGGTCGGATCTCCGGACGCCGTATTGGGCGGCAAGGACCTGGGACGCTGGCGCGGCTCGACCGGGCAGGCGGTGCACCTGTTTAGGCTCCCGATCTCCGGATACGAGGTCGGCGCCGCCCTGGCGGGCCCCGCGGACCGAGTCGCCTCCGCCTGGAACGAGATTCGTCGGTCGCTCGTGGCGCTAGCGGCCACGCGTCATGTGGCCGTCTTCATCGGGGCGGATCACCATGCTGCGCCGACCGATTTCGGCGCCCTTCGCGAGTGGGTGGTCGCCGCCGAGGGGAAGGGGACCGTCCGGTTCTCTCGGCTGGACGAGTTTTGCGCCGCCGCCGCCGCCGAGGCTCGCGATCTTGTGGAGATCGGTGGCGAGCTGCGTACCGCGAGCGGTGATCCCTGGATCCTCCAGGGAGTGCATGGGACGCGCGCCCCCGCGAAGCGCCGCAACGCGCTGCTCGAGCTCTGGCTGGAACGGGTGGCGGAGCCGCTGGCGGCGCTGGCCGGGACGCATGGCGGCCGCGACCGCCGGCCGCTGCTGGAACAGGCCTGGCGGACGCTCGTGCAGTGCCACTTCCACGATACGATCGGCGGCTGCACCAGCGACGCCGTCGCCGCGGCGGCCGCGGCCAGATGGGACGCGGTGGAGGCGTATGGGCGCGAGATCGCGAGCGCAGCCTGGCACGAGCTGGTGGGACATGATCCCGATGCGGCTCGGGAGGTGGCGGTTGACCACCTTCAGCCGACCCTGTTGTTGTGGAACCCCGCCGCGCGCGCCCGGGGCGGCGTGATCGTCGCCGATGTCACCTTTTTTCGACAGAGCGTGCTGGTCGGGCCGCCGGGAGGTCGCACCCCGCGCGTCGGGGAAGGCGTCCGCCCGTTCTCGCTGCGCACCGCCCTGGGCCATCCGGTCGCCCTCCAGATTCTGGACCGGCGCATCGGTCAGGAACGGCTCGAGGCGGCGCGCCACTACCCCGCCCAGGCGATGGTGGACGTCGTTCGGGTGGCACTCCGGGTCCCGACTCTCCCGGGGCTCGGGTTCGGCGCGCTGGTCCCCGGCCCGCCTGCAGAGACGAGCGCTCCGGAGGCGGTCGAAGTTCATGCGCGTTCGCTCGTCAACCGGTTCGTGGTCGTGACTCTCGACTCGTCCGGGGCGCTGACGCTGTTCGATCGCCGGACCGGCGAGCGGTGGCTGGATCTGCTGCGGTTGGAAAGCGGCGGTGATGCTGGTGACACGTATACCTATTGCCCGCCCGCCCGGGACCGCCCGACGCGGAGCCGGGGCCCCGTGCGGGTCCGGCGGCTGGCCGCGGGGCCATTGGTGGCCGCCCTGGAAGCCCGCTGGACGATGCGCGTGCCGCGTGGGGGACGGGTGGAAGTACGGCACACCATCAGTCTCCATGCCGACAGTCCCGTGGTGCGCTGCATACTCGACGTGGCCAACCAGGCGACCAACCACCGATTGCGCGCGAGACTGCCCACCGGGATCCGCACCATAGCGATCGCCGGGGCCGCCTTTGGATCGGAACGCCGGCGGCCGGTCACCGCCAGTCCCGGTGATTCTCCCAACGAGACACCGGTCCGCACCGCACCAGCGCACCGCTTCGTCGCCGTCGCACAGGCCGATCGCGGTTTGGCGTTGCTGGCACCGGGATTCTTCGAATACGAGTACACGCCGCGCGGTGACCTGCTCTTCACCGTTTTGCGTGCCGTTGGCCAGCTCTCACGTGACGACCTGCCGACCCGTCCCGGTCACGCCGGGTGGCCCACGCTTACACCCGGGGCGCAGTGCCTCGGTCCGACGCGGGTCGAGCTGGCGCTCGCTCCGCTGCGAGAACGCGATCTCTCCCGGGGGGACCTGCTGACCGCGCTCTGGGAGCACGCGTTCACGCCGATCCGTGGGTATTGGGTGCGCGACGCGATCGCGGGGGGACTCACTCTGCCGCCCGTGGATGTCACGCTGGAAGGTGGTGGATTGGTGCTCTCGAGCGTGGCACCAGCCGCGGACGGCATGGTGCTGCGCTGCTACAACGCGACGGATCGCCCGACGAGCGGGGCGTGGCGGTTTGGCGAGGCGGTCCGGGGGGCCCGGCGCACGCGCCTCGACGGTGAAGCCGCCGTCCCTCTGGTATTGGAAGAAGGTGGCCGGCGGGTACGCTTTACCGCCGCGGCGGGGGAGATCGTGACGGTGGCCGTGCAATGAACGAACACCATCTCACGGTTCCGCGCACCGCGCGGTACTACACGCTTGGCACTCCGGGGCGGCACATCCGTGAAGCCTGGGTCGTGCTGCACGGCTATGGCCAGCTGGCGGGTCGTTTCCTGCGCCACTTCGAGCCGCTGGACGACGGATTTCGACTGATTGTCGCTCCTGAGGGACTGTCCCGGTTCTATCTGGACGGCAATGCCAGCCGCAAAGTCGGCGCGGCATGGATGACGCGGGAGGATCGTCTCGCCGAAATCGCCGATTACGTGCGCTATTTGGATCAGGTGGCCGTCGCGGCCTGCGGGCCTCGCGACACCGCTGCCATGCCGCTGCACGTGGTCGGGTTCTCTCAAGGGACCGCGACCGCGGCCCGCTGGCTGGCCCAGGGAACCGCAACGGCCCGGGGACCCCGGCGCTTGATACTCTGGGGGGGAGAGGTGCCGCCCGACCTCGACCTCGGTGCAGCTCGCGCCCGTTGGGCTGATCTGGATCTCGTGCTCGTGGTGGGGTCGCGCGATGAATTCATCACACCCAAAGTGCTCGCCCGCGACGAAGCGCGGCTCGCCGAGGCGGGCGTCCGCTACCGCGTCGTCCCCTATGACGGGGGCCATGAGATCCTGCCTCAGGTGCTGCAGGGGTTGGCCCCGTCGTGACCGGGCGGCTGCGCTCGCTCGACGCATTTCGGGGCCTCACGATCGCGGGGATGCTGCTGGTCAACAACCCCGGGAGCTGGGCGCACGTCTACCCGCCGCTGGACCATGCGGCGTGGAACGGCTGGACCCCGACCGACCTCGTGTTTCCATTTTTCCTCTTCATCGTGGGGATCGCCGTCTCGCTCTCGCTGGGGCGGCGTGTCACGGAGGGCACCCCACGTGGGGAGCTGATTCGGAAGATCGTCGTGCGAGGCGCCATCATATTCCTTCTGGGCCTGTTGCTGAACGGGTTCCCTTTCTACCACCTCGCCACGATTCGCATCATGGGCGTGCTCCAGCGCATTGCCGTGGTGTACGTCGCGACGGCTCTGCTGTTCCTGACGACCACTCCGCGGGTGCAGCAATGGGTGTCGGTCGGCCTGCTGCTCGGCTATTGGGCTGCGCTGCGCTACATCCCCGTGCCGGGTGCCGGCGTCGGCATACTGGCTCCGGATGGGAACCTGCCTCAATACGTGGATCGAGTGGTCCTTGGCGCGCATCGCTGGAAGTTGGATTGGGATCCCGAGGGGATTCTCAGCACCCTCCCGGCGATCGTGACCTGCCTCCTTGGCGTGGCGTGCGGGCGTTGGCTCTTGTCCAACCGTTCCGGTGCCGCAAAGGTCGTGGGGCTGCTGACCTGGGGAAGCGGTGGGGTGATCTTGGGGACCCTTTGGGGGTTCTGGTTTCCGATCAACAAGAACCTCTGGACCAGCTCCTACGTGCTCTTGTCGGCAGGGTTCGCGAGCATAGTGCTGGGAGCCTGCTACTGGGTGATCGAGCTCAGGGGTTGGACGCGCTGGGCCTGGCCGTGGTTCGTGCTGGGCTCCAATGCGATTCTCGCGTTCGTGCTCTCGGGTCTCTTCACCCGCGGTCTCACGTTGTGGAAAGTGGCGGACCCCGCTGGCGCCAGGACCATGTACGATTGGATCTACACTCATGGGTTCGCCTCATGGGCCGGACCGCTGAACGGGTCGCTCGTTTTCGCCGGCGCCTATGTCCTCCTGTTCGTCGCGCTTCTGTGGCTTCCCTATCGAAGGGGATGGTTCCTCCGGATCTAGGGAGCGCGAAGTTCGAAGTGCGAAGCGCGAAATGTCACGTTGAGCTGGGGTTTTCACCTCGCATTTCGCACTTCGAACTTCGCACTCGGTCCCGCCGCCACATCCCGCACCGCATCGCCCAGCAGGGTACACGCCACGACGACGAGCACCAGGGCCACACCCGGCGCGATGGCGACCCAGGGCGCATTGACCAGCACGTCGCGTCCGGAGGCGATCATGTTTCCCCATGAGGGAGTTGGGGGCTGGACGCCGAGGCCGAGGTAGGAGAGGCCGGCTTCGAGCAGGATGGCATTCCCCACACCGAGCGCCGCCGCCACGATCACCGGAGTGACCGCATTGGGAAGAATGTGGTGCCATAGCACGTGCCGCCCTCGAGCGCCGCTTGCGAGGGCGGACTCGACGAATGGTCGGGCGGCCAGCGACCGCACTTCGCCGTGTACGAGCCGGGCCACCGGCATCCAGCCGGTCAGACCGAGCACGATCACGACGAGTGGGGCTCCGGGGCGCCACAGCGCCGCGAGCAGGAGCAACAGCACCACCCGTGGGAGGGCCAAGGCAAAATCGGTAAGCCCGAGGAGCGCGGTGCTCACGGGGCCCCGCCACCACCCCGCGACCGCGCCCACGATCGTCCCCAGCCAGACTGCCACCGCAACCGCGAGGGTCCCCACGGTCAGGGACACTCGCGCTCCGTAGACGAGGCGAGTCCAGACGTCTCGGCCGAATCGGTCGGTCCCCAGCGCATGAAACCGGCCGAACAGGTCGCGTGTGAGCGGCGCCACGAATCGCGTGGCCACGATATCGCGTGGGGTATCCGGGTCGCCGGAAGTCACGAGGGGGGCCAGGACGGCGAGCGCGATGAATACGCCGAGCACCGCCAAGCCGAAGCGCGCGCGTCGATCGGCCAGGATCGGGTTCACGCGGGTGGCGGGGTCGAGAATGCGGCCGTGCGGACACGCGGGTCGGTGAGCGTCAGGAGGACGTCCGCCAGGAGATTCCCCAACACCACGAGAATCGCGCTGATGGTCGTCGCCGCCATCACGACGGGGTAGTCGCGCGCCTGGACCGCCTCCACCAGCACGCGCCCCACGCCCGGCCAGGCGAACACCGCTTCGACGAACACCGTCCCCGAAAACACCGCCGGGAGCGACAGGCCGAGCAGCGTGACGAGCGGGATCGCGGCATTGCGCAGCAGGTGGCGCCGCGCCACTCGACTGGGCGTCAGCCCCTTCGCGTACGCGGCCTGCACGAACGCGGCGTCACGGATGTCGAGCATCGCCCCACGGGTGAATCGCGCCGCGCCGCCCACGCCGATCAGCGTCAGCGTCAGGAGCGGCAGCACCAGATGGCGGAGCGCATCGGCGGCGCGCTCCCAGCTCGTGAGATAGTCGGCGTCCAGCCCCGAGGCCCCGAAAGCCGGCAGCACCCGCAGCTCGTAGGTAAACACCATGACGAGCATCAAGCCCAACCAGTATCCCGGGACGGCCGTGAGGCTGACCGTGATCACCGAGAGCGTGGTGTCCAAGGCGGACCGGCTGCGCAGGGCTTGCAGGGCGCCCACCACGATCCCCACGCCGTAACTCAGCGCCAACGAGAGTACCACGAGGATCGCCGTGAACGGCCAGGCGCGCGCGAGCAAGCCAGCCACGGGGCGTCCGCTGACGAGGCTCGTCCCCCAATCGTTGCGCAGCGCGCGCGTGAGCCAGGCGGCGTACTGCGACACCAAGGGTCGATCCAGGCCGAGCAGGTGACGCTGTGCCTCGACCTGCGCCGCGGGCACGGCTGGGCCGAGCAGCCGCTCGATCGGATCGCCCGGGGCAACGTGGAGGAGCACGAAGGTGAGGGTCACCGCGCCGATCACGACCGCCAGTCCGCTGGCGAGGCGACGTCCCAGGTACCGCATCCCGCAATCTGCGAGCGTCGTCGTCCTGCCGCCAGCAGGCCGCTTCCCTTCTGAAGGCCCGCGCCGCGTGATAGAATCCACGGCGTGCGACGAGTGCGGCGGTTCTGGCTGATCGGGGTCCTCGCCGCGTGCAGTGGCTCCGCGGTGCATCGTGGGGCCACCGTGCTCTACGCCTCGGGTGCGGATCTCCAGAGCGCCAACCCGCTCCTCACCGTGCATCCCCTGGCCCGCCAGGTCCAGAAGTTCGTGCTCCTCACGACGCTCGCCCGCTACGATTCGGCGCTGCATCCGACGCCCTACCTGGCACGGCGCTGGGAGTGGTCCTCCGACCGCCGCACCCTCACCTGCCACCTCGTGCAGGGTCTGCGCTGGCACGATGGGCGGCCGACCACCGCCAGGGACGTCGTCTGGACCCTCGAAGCGGCGCGAGACACGGAGACGGGGTACCCTCGGTGGAGCGATCTGACGGCCATCCGCGCCGTTCGTGCCCTGGATGAGTCGACGGTCGCGATCGAATTCCGCTCAGGGGTGGCCGGGGCCGTCGCGTTCCCCGATGTACTCACCGATCTCGCCATCGCCCCGGCGCACCTGCTCGATACGGTGCCTCACGCGCGGCTCCGCCAGGCAGCCTGGAACGACGCGCCGGTCGGCAACGGCCCGTTCCGATTCGTGTCGCACGAGCCACACCGCCGCTGGGTATTCGAGCGCAATCCGGACTTCCCGGTGGCCATGGGCGGGCCGCCGTTGCTGCGGCGATTCATCGTCGTCGTCGTGGACGAGCCGACCACCAAGCTCGCGGCGTTGACCGCCGGAGAACTCGATTTCGCCGGGATATCCCCGGCTCACGCGGAATTCGTGCGCCGAGATCCCGCACTCGCCGTCGTGAGCTATCCGCTGATCTTCCCCTACGGCATTGTCCTCAACACTCGACGTTCGCCGTTCGACGACCTCGCGACGCGCCGGGCGGTGGCCTTGGCGATCGACCGGCGGGAAATCGTGGACGGCTTCCTGTTCGGTTTCGGAACCGCGGCGGACGGTCCGGTGCCCCCGGGAATGGTGGGGGCGGTGCCGCAGCCGTCCGTGCCATTCGCGCCTGATTCCGCCCGCGCGTTGCTGCGGGGGCGACGGATCCCCTTCGAGCTGCTCACCGTCGGCAGCGGGGAAGCGGCGTTGGAGCAGATGCTGCAGGCCCGTTTCGCCGCGGTGGGGTTCGAGGTCAGCATCCGTCAACTCGAGCTGACCGCGTTTCTCGACCGTGTCCACGGGCCGCGGCACGATTTCGACGCCGCCGTGATGGGCGTCCCCGGTGACTTGGGCCTGGGCTATCTTGCCCCGCTCGCGCAGGACGCCGGGCTGGTTGTGCCGAGCGATCCGGTGGCGGCGCAGCGTGCCTTCGCGACCGAGGTGCCGGTGGCGTGGCTCTATCACGGGCGTGGGGTTCAGGGGATGAACCGGCGAGTGCAGGGCGTGACCATGGACATGCGGGGCGAGCTCGTCAGCGTCGCCCGGTGGCGGGTGCCGTGAGGCGAACCGACCTTCCCACCGAGTATCGCGCCAGGGCGCCCCTGCGCCTGGATTTCGCGGGTGGCTGGACCGACGTACCGCCGTTCTCAGCGCGCGAGGGCGGTGTCGTGGTCAACGCTGCCATCGGGCTTTCCGCGGAGGCGGAGCTGACCCTCGGGGGCGACCTGATCCGACTGGTTTCGCTCGATCTCGGCGAGACGGTGGAATGCGTGAACTCGGGCGGGCTGATCCTCGATGGCCGGCTGGATCTCCTCAAGGCGGGACTGCGGATGTTTCCGGTGGTCGGCAACCTGACACTACAAACTCGCTCCGATGCCCCGATCGGATCGGGACTCGGCAGCTCCGGGGCGATGGACGTCGCGTTGGTCGCCTGTCTCACGGCGGCCCGGCAGGAACGCCTGGAGCCCGCGGAGCTGGCCCATCACGCCTGGCACCTGGAAGCACGGGAGGCCGGAATCCCCGGCGGGCGCCAGGACCAGTTCGCCGCCGCGCTCGGTGGATTCCACCGGTTGAGCTTTCGGGATCCGGACGTCGGGGTGGAGCCGATCACCCTCGACCCAGCCTTCGCGCGGGCGCTGGAACGGCAGACCGTCCTGTGCTACACGGGACGCTCCCGCCTGTCGGGAGACACGATCAGCCGGGTGATGGCCGCCTATGAGCGCAAGGATCGGCACGTCGCCGGCGCTTTGCAGGAGATGAAGGACGTCGCGGAAGCCATGGCGGAGGCGCTGCGCGCCGGCGACCTGGGCCGGGTGGGCGCCCTGCTCTCGGACAACTGGCGCTGCCAACAGGCGCTGGATCCGACGATGCAGACAGCGGAGATGGCCACGCTGGAAGCGGCGATGCACGATGCCCGCGTGATCGGCGGGAAGGCAGCCGGGTCAGGGGCCGGTGGCTCGATGTTCTTCGTGGCGCGGGAAGGCGAAAGCGCGGTAACGGCGACCGCCGCGGCGGCGCGTGAAGCGGGTGCCACGGTGCTGCCGGTAGCGTGGGCGTCGCACGGAGGCCGGTCGTGGTGACCCCCGAGGTCCTGGCCGCGCGGAAGGCCGCGCTCGGCGGCTCGCCCGACCTCCGGGGCTTGCTGGCCCACGTCGCCGCGCGCAACGCACCGGTGGTGAGACAACGCCCGTCGATCCCCGATGTGAAAGCATTGCTGTCGGCCGACGGCGGGGTCTGTCCGGTGGACTCGAGTCCGTTGGTGTTCGATCCGTGGAGCCCGGACCAGCACCGTTGCCCGAAGTGCGGGAAGGTGTACTCGGGCGAGCGGCACCACCGGAGCTGGGCGCGCTTCCAACACCTGTGGCTGGCCGAGCGCGCGGTCGAGCTGGCAGCCCTGGATGCGCTGGGTGATCAAGTGGAGGCGGGCGCCCGAGCGGCGGAACTGTTGCGGAGTTACGGGGAGCGGTATTTCCGCTACCCCAACCGCGACAACGTGCTCGGCCCCAGCCGACTGTTCTTCTCGACCTATCTCGAGTCCATTTGGGTTCTCAACTTCCTCGGCGCCGCAGCCTTGCTGCGCGCGGCCGGTCGACTGGACGAAGCGACGGCGAGAGCCGTCCACATCGTGGCCGAGGAGGCCGCGAATCTGATCGGGGAGTTCGACGAGGGGTTCTCGAACCGTCAGACATGGAACAACGCCGCGCTGACGGCCATCGCCGTTTGGTTCGAGGACGAGGATCTGGCGCGCCGCGCGATCGAGGGTCGGACAGGGTTGGTCCAGCACCTGCGCGGGTATCGCGAAGACGGAATGTGGTACGAGGGGGAGAACTATCATCTCTTCGCGCTGCGCGGTCTGTTGATCGGCGCACAATGGGCCGCCCAGGCCGGCCTCGATTTCTTCGCGGACGACGCTCTGGCGGCCCGGGTGGTTCGGGCGCTGGAGGCGCCGATCGTGACGGCGCTCCCCGACCTCACCTTCCCGGCCCGGAAAGACTCGCGTTTCGGGGTCTCTTTGAGCCAACCGATGTACGTGGAACTGTGGGA
>Ga0335083_10006485_pt1 | contig 14585 bp, 9 predicted proteins | sample Lox_Sample_42_FD_206716 | JGI IMG/M metagenome (GOLD analysis project Ga0335083, IMG submission 206716) | Soil microbial communities from Loxahatchee National Wildlife Refuge, Florida, United States - Lox_Sample_4.2 | ecosystem: Environmental > Terrestrial > Soil > Wetlands | place: USA: Florida...
GTTCGGCACGCCCGCGCCACCCGCCGTCGCGGCGCTGTCCGGCGTGGCCGCCGACGCCGCGTCCATCCTGCAGGCGGTTCAGCTGAGCTCGTCGCTCGACATCATGCCCGGCAGCCAGCCCGGCACCTACGTCGTGACCCACACGCTCGAGAGCGCGCAGTTCGGTCCCGGCTTCACCGTGTCGGTGCCGCTTGCGCCCCTGGGACTGCCCGTCCTGCAGGCCGTCACGTCCGGATCGATCGTGCAGGGCGACCTGGCCATCGCCGCGCACGGTTTCACCCTGCGGCTGGGGACCACGGCGCGCGCCGCCTTCGGCCCGCTCGCGCTCGCCCCACGGAGCCTCCCGCCCGACATCACGACCTTCGTCCAGATGCTGTTCGCCCAGGCCCAGGGGCCGGGCAGCGCCACAGGGTGTGCCGCCCTGGACGCGACCGTCTGCCCAGCCGTCGGTCAACCAGCCGGCTGCCTGTCCAGCGCCTGCGCCACCGGCCTGAAGGCCCTGACCGGGATCCTGGACGGCGCCTTCCTGGCCGCCGACGGCCCCGGCCTGGACCTGCAACTCTCGGGAACGGCCCCCATGATCGCCATTCCGGGCGGCCTCCGCGCCCAGCGCCTGGGCATGAGCGAGACGCCAGGCCCGACCGAGGCGCTCTGGAGCGCCAGCGTCGGCACGACGCTGGGCACAGCCACGCTGGCCGCTCCGTTCGAGGGATTGCGGAACTGAGATGTGAAGGCCTCCGGGTCAGATCGGATCCGGCCGGAAGCCCGAAGGTCTCTTCATCTGCCCAGGCGGGCGGCGCGAGCGCGAGCCTGGTCTCCCAGGGGCGTTCCGCCCGCGCGGGCGGCCACTTCCTGCCAGGCGGCTGCCGCTTCGGCGGTTCGGCCGAGCGCCTCGAGAGCGGCGGCGCGATTGGCGGTTGTGGGCGGGTCGTGGTCGCCGGCGGCGCGGGCTCGGTCCAGCAGCGGCAGGGCCTGGGCGGCGCGACCGGCTTGCAGATCGACGCCGCCCAGCCAGGCTGCGAGCCGGGCCAGGTCGGCCGGGGCGAGGCAGGACGGTGGGGCGGCCAGCGCGCGATCGTAGGCGGCGCGGGCGCGCGGGGTGAGCTCGCCGTCCAGCTGGACCAGCAGGTCGCCCAGACGGCGGTCCCATTCGCAGGCCGCGACGGGTGAGCCGGCGGGCGGCTGCTCGAGCGGCACGGTCACGGTCCCCTCCTCGGGCGTGAACGTGAAGGTGGCCGGGATCTCCCGGGCCGCCACCAGCGCCGCGAACCGCGGGAGGCGGCGGACGAAGATCCGCGCATCGCCGGCGCTCCAGACCAGCGCCCACCGCGCCGAGTCCCACCAGGCGACGCGGCGGTTGATGCCGGCGTAGGCCACGAGCGCGCTCTCGACGCCGTACCGGTCCATCGCCTTGTCCCATTCGGCCCGCGACAGGTCACCGCGGCCCAGCAGGCGGTGCATCTCGGGCGGGTAGGCCGGGATCCGCGGATCGACGAATACCCGGTGCCGCGGGAAGCCGCCGACCGGATCGAACGTGAGGTAGGACCCGATCTCGAAGTCGTTGTACATGCGGTCGCGCAGTCCCTGCGCGTCGGCGAAGGCGATCGCGTCCAGAGGGATCTCGCTGGTGTCGAGGCCGATCCCGCCGAGTCCGCCCTCTGCCAGCCGCGGCACGACCGCCAGCGCCACCACGGCCACCGCCGCCGCCACGGCAGACGCCCCCCGGCGCGACCAAGCCGGGAGCAAGCCGGTGACGATCGCGGCCAGCGCCGGCGCGCTCACCAGCGCGAAGTCGGCGCCGAACCGGACGGTGCGCGCCGCCAGCACGGCCATCGGGACGGCGGGCGCCAGGTCCACCAACAGCTCTCTCTGGTCCCGGACCAGCGCCGCCGCGGCGGCCAGCCCCAGGGCGCCGGCGTAGATCCACAACGGCGCGTCCGAGAGCCAGGTGGGCGCGCGGAACTCGTCGACCGGATGAAGCGCCGGAAGCTGGAGGTGCAGGACCAGGTAGCGCAAGAGGCCCAGGCCGACCGGCGTGGCGAGCATCGCCGGCAGCGCGGCCGCCGCCGCCAGGGCCAGGCGCCCGGCCGCGGGCCGCTGGCCGCGCGCCAGCTCGGCGAGGGCCGCCGCCCCGACCAGCAGCGGCGCCACGAACACGCCGGCATGCAGGTTGGCCCAGAGCGCGACCCCGACCACGAACGCCGCTCCGGCCCGCCAGGCCGCGGGGCCGCGGCGCTGGCGGAGGGCGTCGATGGCCGCCAGCGCGGCGACGGCGCCGGCGAACGAGAAGATCAGCGGCCGCTCGACCAACCGATCGCGACCGGCGTAGGCCGCCGCCGCCAGCGCGCAGGCCGCCACGGCCGGGCCGGCGCCGCGCTTGACGGCCACCCGCCAGGCGCCCGCGAAGGTGGCCAGCAGCACCAGCGTCTTGGCCACCACCACGCCCGGAAACCCGCCGGCCGCGAACACCAGCGCGGCGCCCACCTCCGCCAGCCAGGAGGTGTCGATGTCCGGGTAGTCGGGGTAGGTGAACGAGAACAGGTTCCGCCCCGCCAGCCCGTGACGCCGGAGGATCTCCTGACCGGCCTTCAGGTGAAAGAACAGGTCGGACTCGGCCATCGGCCGTAGCGCCAGCCCGGCCGTGAACACGAGGAGCGCGGCCAGCGGCAGCCAGCGCGCGGCTTTCGGCGGCACCGCGAGAGTCTACGTCCGACCGAGCCCCGCCAGGTGCCTGTTGATGACGAAGAGCGAGCCTGGCCGGCCGACGGTGAAACGAGCGCCGGCGCGCTCAGGGACGGGAGCCGGCGCCGCCGGAACCGGCACGCCGGTTGGAACGACGAGGTGCCGGGCGGTCGCCCGGGCGGCGGCGGGAGAAGGCAAACAGTCCGAGAGGCAGCGAGATCCAGGCCAGGGTTGCGTCCTTGCGCCCGCTGACGGTGCAAGCGCAGCCGCCCCCCTTGGCCGCCATCGCGCCGGTGCTGCCGCCGGTCGCGCCGGTGCTCGGACCGCCGCCGGTGCCGCTCGACGAGCTGCCGCCGGTGCCCGACACGCCGCCGCCCGGCGGGACGGTGCCCACCGCCACCGCGGTGTCCTCGCTGACCGTGCAGCCGTCGGCGGCGCTGGCCACCGTGAACATGAGCGGCTCGCCCGCCATGCCGGCGCCGGCCGTGATGGTCAGGACGCAGCGGCCGCCCGACGCGGCGGCCGTGACCATCGACTTGCCGCTGGAATCCTCGGGCGCGTCGTAAACGACGTGCCGGCTGGGGGACGTCCCCGGGACGCCGTAGGTCATGGTCGAACCGGACGCGCCCTGCTGCGCCGACGAGGCCACCACGTAGCTCTGCTTCGAGGCGCGGTAGACCGCCGCGCCGATGACCCCCGCGTTCTGCTTGGGGGCGGGGTCGTAGTTGTCGTCGTTCAGCGAACCGACGGTGGCGGCCGCCTCGGAGGCGCCCAGACCGTCGATGGCGTGGATCGCGACCGCGTAGGGCCCGGGCACCTTCATGCCGTAGTTGTCGACCGGGAAGCGGACATCCGTGCACGCGCCCCAGGTGGATGCGCTGCTGCAGTCGCCCACCGACGGCTGCGTGATGGCGGGCGTGCCGCCCGACAGATAGATCGAATGAATCGCCACCTGCGAGCCGCCAACCGTGCCCGTGGCCGAGCTGCCCGACGCCTTCAGCGTGCCCTTGGTGTTGGCGTGGAAGTTCACGTACATGTACTTGCTGCTCGACCCGGTCTGGACCCGGTCGATCGTGACGATCTCGCCCTCGGGCAGCATGACCCACTCCCGGTGGGCGTACGGGATGTCGCTGGTCTTGTTGTTGTTGCCGTTGAAGGCCTTGGAGAAGTCGCTGCGCGCGCCGAACACGCCCGACTGCGTGCCGCGGGCCCAGAGCAGCTCGGCCTTGCTCCAGCTGGTCTGGCTGGGGGCGTTGTCGCCGCCGACCTGCGCCGAGTCGGCGGTGACCGCGTTGGTGGTGAGCGTTCCGACCAGACCGTAGGGGGACGGATCGACGATCAGGTGGTCGGCCCCGCGCGTGAACACGAAGTTCGACGCGGCGTAGTGCTGGTGATCGGAGACGACCTGCGGCGCCGAGGAGAACACGCCCCAGAACGCGCTGGCGTCCCAGGAGGTGCGCACGTACATGTTCCGCGTCCCACGCGCCAGGTACCAGAGCGACGGCGCCGGCGTCTGCGTGCGGTAGTCCTGCGGCGTCACCGTGCGAAGGTCGGCCAGCACCCCGTAGATCGAGGGGTCACGCCCGGGCTTCTGGGTCTGGATCATCGACGCCGCCCAGGCGGCCGCCTGATCGCTGGAGGGGCCGATCAGCACCGCCTGCATCTCGTTGAGCGAGGGGGGCGGGTACGGCACCGTGTCGTCGAAGTCGCCTCCCGCGTACTGCGCGTCGTTCGTCGGGACGGTGCCGTAGACCGTGCGAACGGCCAGGCTGTTCGTCCAGTCGTCCATCTGCGGCTGCGGAACACCCTGCTCCTCGACCGCGCGCGTGGCGGCAGCGTACTCGAGCACGCTGAGCGGGCCGTATTGCCAGCCCTCGGCCCAGTCACCGCCCACCATCGCGCCGGCTGGCATGCCCACCGTGCCGGAGGTGCCGGACAGGCCGTCACCGACCAGCAGGTTCGCGAAGACGTCGTTGAGCGTCTGCGTCCAGAGGTGTCCGTCGGCGCCGCCGTCGGTGCCGATCGCGATGGCGGTCAGCGTCTTGCCGACCACGTACCCGGCGTTGTAGTTCGCACCGGCCTCGGTGTTGTGGTACCCGTCGGCCGTGTACCAGTCGCTCCAGGCGGTCAGGCAGGTGCGGGTCTGGGCCAGCAGGTTGCTGTCGACACCCGGGGCGCTGTAGAGCCAGTCGTAGGTGAGCGCGATGAACGGCGCGTACCACCGCATCGGGTAGCCGGTGTCGTGGGTCACGGTGAGGATGACGGGCGGAGCCTTCCCGCTGCCCTGCTGGTAAGACTGCCAGCTGGTGCTGACGCCCTGGACGCACCCCAGCCCGTCGCCGATCTTCTGGTCGTCGTTCAGCGAGGCGTTCCAGTACTTCAGGGCCTGGGTCAGGTAGGTCGCGTTCTGCGTCGTCAGGTAGGCGAACGCGCAAGCCACCGCCGCGCCCGGCCACAGGCTGCCGTCGGAGCCGCCGCGCGTGTTGTAGTAGTTGGCGTCCGTCATCGTCTCCTGACAGGCCGACACCATGCGGGCCGAGTTGGAGCCCGAGGTCGTCGCCGCGGCGGAGAGCGCCGGCAGATTGGTGCTGTTGATGAACAGACGCGGGTGGGAGCCCGAAGGGGTGGCCGGCGTGGCGGCTGCGGCGGGCCGGGCGGCCCCACCGACGAGCGCGCCGACGAGGCCCACGGCTTTCAGCCACATCTTGAGCGTCAACATCATGGGGGCGAGCGAGGCGGTTGGACGATAGCGATCGGTGGCAGGGGCGTCAACGCGCATGGGCTCTCCGGCGAATTTTTGCGGTGGGGTATTCTGATGGGCAAATGCTCGAGATCCTGCGCCTCATCCAATCCGACATAGGCGCCAAGTCCCGGTGGCTGTACGAATCGGACGATCCGCGCTCACAATTGAAGACCCTCGCCACGGACGGGACCCTGGCGATGATCCTCTATCGACTGATGCAGGGGTCGCGGCGGGCGCATCTGCCGGCGCTGGAGATGTTGTTCAACAAGTTGAACACCACGCTGGGTGGTTGTGTCATCGGCCGAGGCGCCGAATTCGGCCCCGGTTTCGTGCTGATTCATGCCCAGGGCGTGTTCATCAACGGCAACGTTCGCGGGGGCGCCGACGTGAAGATCGAGCACCAGGTCACGATCGGCGCCGAGCGACGCGCCAGCCCCACCCTGGGTGATGGCGTATTCGTGGGCGCCGGCGCGAAGATCGTGGGTCCGGTCACGGTCGGGGACCGAGCGCGGATAGGCGCCAACGCGGTGGTGGTGCGCGACGTGCCGCCCGAGACGACGGTGGTCGGCGTGCCCGCGGCGCCGGTCGTCCGCTCCGCCAAAGGCGAAATAGGCAAGTAGGCCCGGCCGCCCTAGCGGGCCGCTTGGTGGGCGCGGGCCAGGACCTGGGCGAACTCGCCGGCCAGGGCGCGGCGGTCGAAGCGTTCGAGCCCGATCGGGCGAGCGCGGTCGCTGCGCTGGCCGGCGGCGAACGAGGCCAGCCGCTGCTTCAGGAAGGCCGCGATGGCGACCTCGTCGCGAGGCGGCAAGCAGGGGCCGATCCGGTGGGCTTGGACCAACTCGGCCAGCGCGCCGGGAGGTGTCAGCGTCAGCACCTCGAGGCCCGTGCGGTCGGCCAGGTGCGCCAGCTCGAAGATCTTCGCCGGGTAGATCCGCTCGACGAACGGCACGTCGTCCAGGATGCACAGGGCGATGTGGCTGCCGGCCAGGGCCGGCGTGACCTCGCTGTGCGGGACGTATCCGACCCGCTCGACGCCCAGAGCCTCGAGCCCCTCGAAGCTCTCCTTCTCGGTGTCGGTGATGCGCCCCAGGAAGCGGACCCGCAGCCGTCGCGCCAGCTCGGGCGCCTCGGCGTGCACCCGGCGAACCGCGCCCAGGAAGCCGCGCGGGCTGGTCAGGTTGAAGACCGTGCCGGCGTAGGTGATCGTCAAGCGATCGGCGTCGGGTGCCGGCCCCGGCAGGTCGGCCGGAAAGTCGGCCGGATCGTAACCGTTGGGGATGGCCACCACCCGCTCGGGCTGCAGGAACGGGAAGCGGTCGAGCAGGTTCTGACGAAACGCCTCGGTCGCGGTCGTCACGAAGTGGGCAGAGCGCAGCACCGCGCCTTCCAGCCGAGCGCCGACCCGGGCCGACCAGCGGGCCTGCATGACGTAGCTCTGCTGCACCGTGCTCCACTCGTCGCGGTAGTCCAGGACCACGCCCACGCCGGGCCGCAGGCGCGCGACGGGCCCCAGCAGGAACTGCGAGAAGGGCGGCGCGCTGATCAGGACCACGTCGTCCTGACGTCGCGCCAGCCGCCCGGCCAGCGCGATCTGCGCCGCCGGCTGCCAGAGGATCTGCGGATCCGGCATCAGGGCCTGCCGCCCCACCATCGCGGCCTGGCCCAGCAAGCGCCGCGGCCCGCCGGCGGAGGCGCCGCCGCCCGAGGCGCCCGCGCGCGCCGTCCAGCCCGCCTGCTTCACCGCGTAGCCGGGCTCCAGCGTCCGGACCCGGACGACGGGCAGGTCGGGCGGCAAGTCCTGCAACAACGACTCGTCACGAAGCGGCACCGAGGGGTTCGCGGCGGTGAGAACGGTGGGTTGCACGCCGTGCGCCGGCAGGTACTTCACCAGCTTGGCCGGCCGGCCCACCCCCGCCCCGCCCGTGGGCGGGAAGGCGTAAGCCACGACCAGGGCGCGCAACCGCTCCGTCATCCGGCCGCCGCCGCGGGCGCGGGTTCAGCTCGCGAGAACCCGGCCATCTCGCTGATGGTGACCAGCTCGAAGCCGACGCTCCGCAGCCGCTCGAGGATCGGGGGGAGCGCATCCAGCGTCCAGGTCTGCCCCTCGTGGAGCAGAACGATGTCACCCGCCTCCACGACCTCGGGCGCCAGCGCGGCCACGACCTGCTCGGCTCGATCGGTGCGGCAATCGTCGGAGTCGCGCGACCAGAGCACGGTCACGTACCCGGCGCGCGCGCACCGCAGCAGCGACACCGGCGACGTCGCGCCTCGCGGGGGCCGCACCAGCTTGCGCACGCCCGGGCCGGCGGGGAGCAGCGCATCCGTTCGTTCGAGCTCCGACTTCAGCGCGGCCGCGTCCAGCGACGGGAAGATCGTGTGCGTGAAGCCGTGGCCCCCCAGCTCGTGCCCGCGCGCGGCGATGCGCGCCGCCGCCCCCGGCCAGCGGGCGCAGGCGTCGCCCACCAGGAAGAACGTGGCCCGCGCGTCGTACCGCCCCAGCACGTCCAGGTACGCGTCGGTCATGGCGTCGGGCCCGTCGTCGAACGTCAGCGCCACCTGCCGGCGATCGCGCGCGCCGTGCCGGATCAACAACGACCGCGGGAGCACGTCCGCCACGCGCTGGCGCGCGCGCGAGCGGACCGATTCCACCCGGGGCGGCGGGCGCACCGGCGAAGTCCCCTGCCCCGTCCGGTTCTGGGCCACCGCGCGCTCGAGCGACGCGGCCAGGTTCGCCGCGCTCTCCTGCCAGCCGCCCCGTGCGCCCAGCTCCGCCACCGCCGTCGGATCGTAAGGGGTGGCCAGCGCCTCGGCCAGCGCGGTGGCCAGGCTGGTCGGGTCGGACGCCGGCACCAGCGCGCCCAGCGCGGGCGCGTGCACCACGTCGGGAATGCCGCCCACGCGCGTGGCCACCACGCGCCGGCCGCAGGCCAGCGCCTCGAGCAGCACGTTGGGCGTCCCCTCGTGATGGCTGGGCAGCGTCACCACGTCGGCCGCCGACATCCAGAGCGGGACCTCTGGCAGGGCCCGCGCGCCGGCCAGGATGATGCGATCGCCGCCCAGCGCGCGGGCCGCCTGCTCCAGCTGCCCGCGCGCGTCCCCTTCGCCGACGAGCGCCAGCGCCACGTCGTCGCGCCCCTTCGCCAGCGAGGTGAACGCCGACGCCAGGTCCAGGACGCCCTTGTCCGGGCGCAGCCGCGCCACGCAGACGATCCAGCGCCGCCGATCGCTCCCGTGCCCCAGCGCCTCGCGCGCGGCGGCCCGATCGCGCGGGTGGAACAGGTCGGTGTCGACGCCGTTCATCACCAGATCGATGCGCGCGGGATCGACGCCCAGCGCCACCGCTCGCTCCGCCAGCGACCGGCTCACGGCCACGATCCGGTCCGCGCGCGGGAGCAGCCGCGACATCTGCCAGCGCAGGCTGGGCCGCTGCGCCAGCAGGTCCAGGTCCGAGCCGTGGACCTTGACCACCGTCGGCAGCCCGGCGGCGCGTCCCAGCATCACGGCGGCGACGCCGTCGGGGTAGGCCCACGATCCCAGCAACACGTCGAAACGGTCGCGTCGCGCCAGCACGCTGGGCAACACCGCCGCCGCGTACAGCCCGGCCGACAGCGCATGCCCGACCCGCGGGAGATAGGGCGTGCGGGGGTGGACGACCTCGACGCCGTCGATCACCTCGCGCGCGGGGACGGAGGACCCGGGGCCGCCGCCCGGGAACCAGGGGATGGTCGCCAGGACCTCGACCGAGCAGCGCCGCGACAGCGCCGTGATCTGCTGGCGGTTGAACGGCGACGACAGCGGCTCGGCGGCGTTCGGGTAGATCTTCGTGACGACCAGGACCCTCATGGTCCGCGCCCCTCGGGCGCCTGCGGGATGCGTTTCACGGACCTATCGTTATCGCACGGATCCGGTTGTAGGCGACGCCGCCGGTGTCGGCGCCCTCGGTTCCGTCGGTGACGTACACGGTGCCGGCGGTCGAGACCGCGATCCCCTCGAGACCGAAGAACTTGGCCACGTTCCCGGCGCCGTCCATGAATCCGGCGGTGCCGGAGCCGGCCAGGGTCGTCACCATGCCGTCGGTCCCGACGCGCCGGATCCGGCGCGAGCCGGTGTCGGCCACGTAGACGTTCCCGGCCGCGTCGACCGCGACCCCGCGCGGCTGCACGAAGCGCGCGGACGCCGCCGGCCCATCGATGGTCCCGGCCGGGCCGCCGTCGCCCGCGAACGCCGTCACCACGCCGGCCAGCGTGACCCGGCGGAGCACCCGCAGCTGGTCGTCCGCGATCACCAGATCGCCGTTCGGCAGCAGGCCCGCCCCGTAGGGCGAGGTGAACTCGGCCTGCGCGCCGGTGCCGTTCACGCCGCCCACGCACTGCGAACTGCCCGCCAGCGGGGTCACCGAGCCGGTCGCCGGATCCAGCAGGTTGACCACGTGATTGCCGCGATCCGAGAGCACGATGTGCCCATCCGGCAGGGCGAAGATGCTGCGGAAGCCGCCGATGTTGGCCTTCACGGTGCTCGGCTGCCCCGAGGTGCGATCGATGCGCCAGACGGTCGCCGTCGTGATGTCGTGGTTCCCGGACGGATTCGCGTCGGTCTCGGAGTAGAGGATGTCGTTGGTCGCGTCGTAGGCGAGGCCGTACGGGCGCTGGAAGCTGGTCACCGACGAGGTGAGCGCCGTGATGTTCCCGGTCAGAGTGACTCGCAGCAAGGCGTTCGCGTCGAAGTCGCTCACGATGAACGACGTCTGGCCCGGCTCGAACACCAGCTGGACCGGATTGACGATCTGGCTCGCGGCAGCGTCGCCGCCCGCGACGGTCGACACCGTCACGTTCGAGGCGAAGACGACGTTGTCGCTGGCCGCGCCCGGAGATCCGCCGGCCGGCGTCGGGCAGACGATCGCGCCGCCCGCGCCCGCCTGACCGCCCGCGCCCCCCTGGGCGCCGGCACCCGCTTGCCCGCCCGCGCCGCCCGCGGGGCCGCCCCCGCCGCCCAGGCCCCCGCCCGCGCCGCCGCCGGCCTGACCACCGGCGCCAGCCTGACCAGCGGTGCCGCCGCCGGCTTGACCGCCGGCGCCCGACTGGCCGCCGGTGCCCCCGCCGGCTTGACCGCCGGCACCCGCCTGGCCGCCGGTGCCCGCGCCAGCTTGGCCGCCGGCACCACCGCCGCCTCCGCCGGTCTGATCGCCGCCGGCGCCCGCCTGGCCGCCCCCAGCCTGTCCGCCGAGGCTGGAGCCAGCGTGACCGCCAGCGTTGCCGGCGTGCCCACCGTTGCCGCCGGTTCGCCCCGCCGGAGTTCCACCGCCGCCGCAACCCGCTGCAACCAGGACGAACGACGAGCTCAAGACAACCAGGCAAGAACGCAGCATGCTGGAATTATAGAGCCGTAGATTCCGTACGGTCCATCGCTCTTCTGGCCGATCGGCCGCTTTCAGGGGTCGATCAGCGCGACGCCGGCGACGGGAGCGGGCGCCACCTGGTTGATGGCGCGTCGCAAATCCTGCGCCTCGGTCTTGCCCTTGCGGGCCGCGAACAGGATGACATCCGCGGCGTCCTGGATCAGGTTCACCTCGCCGCTGCCCAGCACCGCCGGAGCGTCGATGAGGACGTAGTCGAAGGACTGCCGGAACGTCCTGACCATCTCGGAAAACGAGACGCCATCCAGGGCGTCGGGCCGCAAGCTGTCGGGCGCCTTGGTGCCGCACATCGGACAGAAGCTGGCGGTCTCGGCCAGGACGTGGGCGCAGCTGGGACAGGCGCGCGGCTCCACGGCCAGCACGTAAAGGGGCGCGCCGCCGATCTGGACGACGACCCACGGGTCGGTTGGGCGGTTGCGGTGCGAGGCCAGTTGCAGCGCGAACCCCTTGGGCGGCAGGAACCCGAACATCTCACCCAGCACCGCCATCTTCAGGGTCGCCTCGACCAGCAGGACCCGGTACTTGCCCAGCTCGGCGTAGGCCATGGCCAGGTTCGCGGCCAGGGTCGACGTCCCCTCTTCCGGGCGCGCGCTGGTGCACAGGATGATCCGGGGGTCGTCGCGCTCGATCAGCTGCTGCCGCAGCAGCCGGAAGGCCGCCGCGGTCTCCGAAGCCCGCTCCTTCAGGAAGACCAGCCGGTCATCGTAGGGCTCGCGCGGCGCGAACCGCACGAACGAGATGGCCGCCTGGCCATCCCCGCCCGGGACGATGGTCAGCGCGGCGGCGTCGGCCCCGGCCGCGCCGTCTCTCTTGCCGTTCTCAGCCACTCGCCAACCCGCTCTCGACGTCCGGCTCCTTTGGCGGCGGCTCCGACTCCGCGGACCTGGGCTGCAGCTTTCGGGGCATGCTGGGGATCACGACCACGATGCAGTCCTCGAGCACGCGCTGGATGTCCGGCGCGCCGTACAGGTGATCGTCGAACAGCGCGAACGCCGCCATGGCCAGCAGGGCCAGCACCAGCGACCCGGCGCCGCCGGCCATCGCGATCTTCGAGCGCCCCCCCGCGATGGGGCGCAGCGGGCGGAACGGGCGGTCGGCGATGACCAGCCGCGCTCCCGCGCCCGCCGACGTCAGCATCGACGCCAGCTCGGCCTGGAACTGCCTGGACTGCAGCTGCCCCTGCCGCTCGGTCGCCTCGCTGACGTCGCGGTTCAGGCGCGTCCACTCGGTGTCCATGGCCACCATCGATCCGGGCGCCTTCGGTGGGTCGATGTGCGGCGTCCCGCGGCCGCGGATCGCGGAGATCTGCTGGCGGACCGCCACCAGCGCCCGCTGCAGGGTCGCGACCTGGGCCTCGCCGCCGGTCGGGACGGCCTCGGGCGCCGCCGGCCGCGGCATGGCCCGGGAAGCCACCACCGCGGCCTGCGCGTGCTTGAGCGCCGCTTCGGCCAGCGCCACCCGGCGCGTCGCCATCTTCACGTCCGGATGCTCGGCCGTGTAACGGGTCTCCTTGTCGGCCAGATCGAGCCGCGCGACCTGCAGCTCGCCCTCGGCGCGGGTCTGCGCCAGCACCAGCGACGGGTCGGCCAGCGCCTCGCCCGGCGTGGCGGGCGGGCGCGCGCCGGCCGCATTCAGCTGGGCCTCGATGTTCGCGGCCTGCAGCTCGAGGCCCGCGACGTCGCCGGCCGGCATGATCGCCGCCGCGCGGGCCTGCTGCTCGGCCCGGATCGAGGCGCCGGTGCGGGCGGTGCCGGTCTCGCCGGCGAACACCGGGTGCGCCGCCAGGAAGCCCGACAGCGCGGCTTCCTTGGTCTTCAGATCGTCGTCGGCCTGAGCCCGCTCTTTCTCGAGCAGTTTCAAGGTATCGGTGGCCTCGCGACCACGCTGCTGCTCGTCCTCCTCGATGACGCTGGCGATCAGGTTGTCGAGGACCTCCTTGGCCAGGTCACGCGTCTCCCCGTCGTAGGCGACGTTCAGCGTGTTCCCCTCGCGCAGCGACACCTTGAGGTGGCGGCGCATCTCGTCAATCCCCTCGACCAGCCCGCGGTTCTCGACGATGCCGCGGTACAGCTTCATCGACTTGATGAGGCCTTCGAGCCGCGTGCGCGACGTGACCATGTCCCCCACCCGGGCGAAGAGCACCTTGGGCGACACGCCCTCCGTCATTCCAACGGCTTGCGCGCCTCGCTCGTACGCCAGCAGCGCCTCCGAGCGATAGAGGCGGTGCGTCGACAGCGTGCCCAGGGCGGTCAAGCCCAGCCCGACCGCCAGCGCCACGACACCCACGACGATTCGCCGGCGCATTCGCGCCGCAAACGCGGTGACGACGGCCAGATATTCACGCGGCGAGGCAGGCCCCGTCATCGTGCGCCCAATCATACACGCGATTTCTGGAGAGCGCGTGGGCCTGGGCGGCCCCCCGCGCCAGCTCGCGGCCCCTGCAGCGAGCCCTGCGGCAGAGGCGGCGCTTCGCAGAGGACCTTCAAGCCGGCCTCGCTCAGGTCGGTGCGGTCGAGGATGCGGGGGTCGAACGCCCCCGCGATCAGGCAGGCGATCAGCAAGCCCGCCGCCAGGACACCCAGCATCCGGCCGGCCCAGTAGCTCCGCGACTTGAGCGGCGGGACGCGACCCGAGTCGATCACGTCGAAGCGAAGCACCTCTTTCTCTTCGCTGGCCCGGTCGGTCAAGGAAGTGTCGGTCGCGGCCACCACCGCCGCCCGCAGCCGATCCTGGGCAATCAGCGCCCGCTTGCGCGCCATCTCGTCCGCGCCGGGCTCCGAGCTCTCGGCCGTGTTCACGGAATCGATCTGCGCCTCCACGCTCTTGAGCGCAGCGACGGCCGCGACCCGCTCGCGCTCCAGCTGGGCCGCGTCCAGACCGCTCGCCGACCGAACGATCAGCTCGGCCAGATCCCGGGCGACCGTCAGCGCGACCTCCGGGTCGCGGTGCCGAAAGTCGACGGCGATGCGCGCCGACCGGGGGCCGTCGCCCGGACCCCGATCCTCGACGAAGTCGTTCTGGGAGATCAGGACGTCCGTCGCCTCGCGCATGTCGTCGACCGCCGTGGCGGGGTCCGTGCGCACCCGGGGAAAACTGCGGGGGTAGCGCTCGAGCACCTCCTGGAGGTGCTCGACTGTGAGCGCGCGATCCTTCACGTAGCCGCGCAACGTGCCGGCCGCCAGCTCCGCGCCGGGCATCGCCACCGTGGACTCCGTGACGCGCAGGACGACCGTCGCTTCGTACAGGGCGCTCCGGGCGGTCCGCACCGTCATGATCAGGCTGACCAGCAGGGCCAGCGGCGCCCAGACGAACCAGGATGCACGCCCGCGGCGCACCAGACGCGCCACCAGCCCACGCAGAGAGCGTCCAACGGGAGCCTCTTCGTCGAACCAGGTCTTCGGATCGTCCCTGCGGGTTCGCTGCATCCTGCGCAACTGTTGTACCCTGGGACGGTGAACGTCGCACACGTGCTGTCCTCCTTCCACGTTGGTGGAGGCGAGCGCGTGGCGCTCGATCTGGCGGGCGGGCAGGCCGCGGGCGGCCACGCCGTCACGGCCGTCAGCCTCGAGCAGCCGGCCGACGGCCCGCTGGCCCGCGCTTTCTCCGATCGCGGCATCGCGGTCGAGCGCCTGGGGAAGCGGCCCGGCTTCGACCCTACCTTGATCCTGCGGCTGGCCGCGCTGTTTCGGCGCCGCGGCGTCGAGGTGGTCCACCTGCACAACCGCCTACCGATGATCTACGGCGCGC
>Ga0335083_10006487_pt1 | contig 14583 bp, 14 predicted proteins | sample Lox_Sample_42_FD_206716 | JGI IMG/M metagenome (GOLD analysis project Ga0335083, IMG submission 206716) | Soil microbial communities from Loxahatchee National Wildlife Refuge, Florida, United States - Lox_Sample_4.2 | ecosystem: Environmental > Terrestrial > Soil > Wetlands | place: USA...
GATGTAAGATCGTGCGCCTCGGAGACTTTTCCGCTCCCCATGCGTCGAAGATGCTTTGGCCCTCCGAATACCGCGAGCGCCCATGAGGAGGCCCACCATGACCGGGCTCACGCTACCCACGTTGACGGCGGCTCGTCTATCCCGACTTGTCGGATCCGCCATGGCCCTCTCGTTGCTGACGGGCGGGTGTGCTTCCATGAAGAACACACCCGAGCAGGATGCGGTCTGGGACGCGGCAAGAGCGTGCGAGCACGTCCACACCGGCTACAAGGTGGATCAGGTCTATCCGGATGGGCGCTATCACGTGTGGGGCACCACGAACTCCACGACCTTCCAGCCGTTCTTCGAATGCATGAGTCAGCAGTTGGCCGCCCAACGGCAAGCAAGGCTGGCCAGCGGCCGCCCGAGAGATCTCGTCTACCGGGCCTACTTCATCGCGGTCGCGCCGCCCAGCGGCTACCTTGCAAGCGCCCCGGCGCGCGTGGAGACGTTCAAGGCAGACGGTCCGATCACGTTCTACCTGAACTTGTACCAGTCGGGGCGAGTACTCCAGGCGAGATTCAAGTGGTATGGGCCCGATGGCACACTCGTCGATCAGCAGAATCGTGTGCTGCGCGATCCGACCGGAAGCACACAGCCAAACGTGTGGTACGCGCAAGTCTTGGCCTCAGCGCGGGTCAAGGCGGTGGGGCGCTGGGCGATGGAGTTGTACCTCAACGAGGAGCTGATTGATCGGTACGACCTTACGGTGACGCCATGACGGTTCGCGGTCCGGATTGGATCCGGGCTCCTCGCCGTGATCCTCCACGCGGGCCGGGATCCGTCGGCAGCGGTCGACCCGGCTCGGCCGGCCATCACGGCTGGCCCGTGGGATAGTGCGCTCATGACTCGGCCCGGGCGAGACCGGACGCACGACGCGATCGTCGTCGGCGCGGGCCACAACGGTCTGGTGGCCGCCTGCTACCTGGCTCGCGCGGGGCTGCGCGTGCTGGTGCTGGAGCGGCGTCACGTGGTCGGCGGCGCGTGCGTGACCGAGGAGACGTTCCCCGGGTTCAAGGTCTCCACCGCGGCCTACGTCAACAGTCTCTTCCGCAAGGAGATCGCGCGCGACCTACGGCTGCGCGAGTACGGCTTCGAGGTCCTTCCGCGCAACCCGTCGTCGTTCACGCCGCTCCCCGACGGCCGGTCGCTCACCCTCGGTCCGGATCCGGAGTGGACCCGCCGGGAGATCGCGAAGTTCAGCGCGCGGGACGCCGCGCGCTATCCCGAGTACGAGGCGATGCTCGAGCGGCTGGCCGCGTTCGTCGAGCCCACGCTCGACATGACGCCGCCCGATCTGATACGTCCCGGGCTGCGCGGACTCCGGGACCTGCTCGGCCTCGGCCGGTCGTTCGGCCGCCTCGGCGACTCCGCCTCGGAGGCGGTCGAGCTCCTGACCGGTCCGGCGCGCGCTATCCTGGACCGCTGGTTCGAGTCTCCCGAGCTGAAGGCGACCCTCGCCACGGACGCGATCATCGGGGCGATGGCGAGCCCGTCGACGCCGGGGACCGGGTACGTGCTCTTCCATCACGTGATGGGCGAGACCGACGGCCGCCGTGGGGTGTGGGGCTACGTCCGCGGCGGCATGGGGGGGCTCACCCAGGCGCTGGCGCGCGCGGCGCGCGATCTGGGCGTGGAGATCCGGTGCGAGGCGGAGGTCACGCGCATCCTCGTGAGCGGCGGCCGCGTGACCGGGGTCGCGCTCGCCGGCGGCGAGGAGCACCGCGCGCCGGTGGTGGCGAGCAACGCGGACGCCCACGTGACGTTCCTGCGGCTGCTCGCGCCGGAAACGCTCCCGCCCGCCTTCCGGGCCGCGGTGGAGCGCATCCCCTACGAGAGCGCGTCGCTCAAGATCAACGTGGCACTCGCCGAGCTGCCCGACTTCACCGCCTGTCCCGGCCGCGAGCCCGGCCCGCAGCACCGCGGCACCATCCACATCTGCCCGGATCTCGACTACATCGAGCGAGCCTTCGACGACGCCAAGTACGGCCGACCCTCCGCCCGGCCGGTGCTGGAGTGCACGATCCCCTCGGTGGTGGATCCCACGGTGGCCCCGCCCGGCCGGCACCTCCTGTCGATGTTCGTGCAGTACGCGCCCTACGCCCTCCGCGGCGCGAGGTGGGAGGATACGCGCGAGGCGTTCGCGGACCGGTGCTTCGCGCTCCTCGACGAGTACGCGCCCAACTTCAGTCGCTCGGTGCTGGCCCGCCAGGTGCTGGCTCCACCCGATCTCGAGCGCGTGTTCGGGCTGACCGGCGGCAACATCTTCCAGGGCGCGATGACGCCGGGCCAGCTCTTCTCGCTGCGCCCGCTGCCCGGCTGGGCCTCGTATCGCACGCCGGTGGGTGGGCTCTACCTCTGCGGGGCAGCCGCGCACCCGGGCGGCGGCGTCATGGGCACGCCCGGCCACAACGCGGCGCGAGAGATCCTGCGCGCGCGGCGCCGCTTCCGGCTCACCACTTGAAGACCGAGAGCAGGTTGTGGAAGTCGTCGGTCCAGGTCCCGACCGCCGGCTCCGGATCGAGGTGCGACTCGGTCCAGCGCGGATCGGATGCCAGCGCCCCGAAGTCCGCCGGCCGCCGGGCCAGCAGCGCCCAGCTCGCCTCGGCGCCGCCGCGGATGTCGCCGGTGTCGGCGTGCTGGACCATGGAGGCGTAGCGTCCGTCCGCGGCCAGGTTCGCCACCACCGGCTCGAGCCGCAGGTAGCGGTTGGAGATGTGCAGGACGAGGATGCCGCGCGGGGCCAGCACGTCGAAGTACAGGCGCAGGGCCTCCCGGGTGAGCAGGTGCACCGGGATCGCATCCGAGCTGAAGGCGTCGACGAGGATCACGTCGTAGCGCTCCTCCGGCCGGTCCCGCCGCACCGCCTCCAGCCGGATGCGCGCGTCGCCGAGCTCGAGCCGCACGGTGACCCCGCGGTCGCGCGCGTCCACCGCGTAGGTGAAGTAGGCGGGGTCGAAGGCCACGTCGCGCACGAGGCGGTCGATCTCGAAGAAGGTCACGCGGTCACCCGGGCGGGCATAGGCGGCCAGCGTGCCGGTGCCGAGGCCGACCACCGCGATGTTCAGGGCCCCGGGGCGGCGGTCGAGCGCCTCGAAGAGCTGTCCGATCGGACCTTTGCGCTGATAGTAGGAGATCGGCTCTGCGCGACGCGACGGCTCGAGACTCTGTCTCCCGTGGAGCGTGGTGCCGTGGCGCAGCTCGGTGTACCCCTTCGGGTCGCGATCGCGCGAGATGCGGAGCACGCCGAAGAACGACCGGCTCTGGCGGATCTGATCGTTGTTGCGCGCGTCCACGAAGCCCGAGACCACCAGCACCGCCGCGAGGGCGACGCCCAGGTGGAGCGGCCGCTTCCGCAGGTGCCACGCCAGCGCGAGGGGCGGCCCGTAGATCAGGAGCTTGTTCATGTTGCGCTCGATCGGGTCGAGCCAGGTGCCCACCCGCTCGCTGCTCAGGTGGAAGACCCGCGCCACGAACGCGAAGTCGATGCGTAGCGTGATCGACTCCGAGTAGAGGATCAGGGCCGCCGCGGCCACCAGGCCCACGAGGGCGAGGGCCCGGATCGCGCCCGCGCCCAGCCCCAGGGCGGGCGCGCGAGGAGCGAGCAGGAGCACGCACGCCAGCACCATCACCAGCGGGTACTCGATCAGCGAGTGGAACACGAGCGGCGCCAGCAGGGCGTTGAAGAGCCCGCCCAGCACGCCGCCCACCGAGATCAGGAGGTAGAACTCGGTCAGGTACCGGGGTGTGGGGCGATCCAGCGCGAGGGCGCCGTGACAGGCGAGGGCGACCACGAAGAGCAGCGAGAAGTGCCAGAGCACGATGACCCAGATGCGATCGGGCACGGAGGACACCATCATGAAGATGACGACCAGCACCATCGGCAGGGTCAGCGCCACCACCAGGCGATGGAGCAGGCGCGGCCAGCGGCCGAAGGCCAGGATGAACGTCAGCAGGTAGATGGCCAGTGGCAGCACCCAGAGCAGCGGCACCGCGGCGAGGTCGGTGGTGATGTAGGTGGTGACCCCGAGCAGCAGGCTCGAGGGCGCGAAGGCCAGTGCGACCCAGTTGAGCCGTCGGCTCCAGGCGGGTCGCTCCGCCGCCGGGGGCTCGGGCGCGATCTCCGCCGCGCCCGTGGGAGCCGCCGCCGGCTTCCACCAGAGCGCGAGCGCGCAGAGCCCGGTGAGGACGGCGAGTGCCGCGTAGCCGATGGTCCACAGCTGCGTCTGGGTGAGCCAGCCCGATCCCTGCAGATGCAGGCGCGGCTCCACCAGCGTCGGATAGCCCAGGAGGGCCAGCATGCTGCCGAAGTTGCTCGCGGCGTAGAGGAAGTAGGGATCCCGCGCGGCGCGATGGCCGGTGTAGGTGAACCACTTCTGGAGCAGCGGGGCCGTCGCGCTCACCACCAGGAAGGGCAGGCCGACCGAGAGCGAGAGCAGGGTCAGCACGTCCAGCACCGGGTTGGCCTCTCCGCCGCGCAGCAGACGCGGATTCACCGCGAGCGGGAGGACCACGAACGGGACCGCGAGCAGGATCAGGTGCAGCAGGACCTGACGCGAGAGGCGGAGCCTCGCGGTGCTCAGGTGCGCGTAGGTGTAGCCGCCGAGCAGCGCGGCCTGGAAGAAGACCATGCAGGTGCTCCAGACCGCGGGCGTGCCGCCGAGCAGGGGCAGGATCATCTTGCCCACCATCGGCTGCATGGCGAACAGGAGCGTGGCTCCCGCGAACAACGTGAGGGCGTACAGCAGCAGGACGGCGGTCAGGTCGGATCTCCCGTGGCCGCCTCCGGGCGGCGGCAGGTAGCATAGCCGCATCCGGGGCCACGAGTCACGGCAGAATGGCCCGCGCGGACCCTACGCCTTGCCGCGCGACCTCAGGCGCCGGGGCCCACGAGCTTCCAGGCGGCTCCCTCCCGCCGGGCGACCTCGGGCTCCCGTGCCCAAGAGAGCACGGTGGTCCACGCTCCGATGCCGCGCAGGCGCCCCGAGATCTCGCCCGTCGAGTAGACCCACGCGAGGCCGTCCACCATCCGCACCTCGTCCACCCGCACCCGGGCGCGCACCGTGTCGTAGAGCGCGAACATGGCGAGCAGGTGCTCCCGGAGCGACGTCTTGGTGATGGGCCCGTTGCGGTACTGATCGGACACGCTGGCGAGCACGCCCGCGCTGTCCATGGCCTGGAAGCGCCGGGTGGCCGCGGCCAGCGTCTGCTGCAGCTCGCGGGTGACGGCCTCGGGCGCGGGGGATCCGGGCGCGGGCGCCGCCGGCACTGCCGCGGGGGCCGGCGTCTGAGCGAGGGCCAAGGGCGGCCGGGCGCCCGGCGTCGCCGCGAGCATCACGGGCAGGAGCAGCAAGACCGTGCGGCGCGGCCCGCTCGGCCGCGGGCCGTGCCGGGGACTACGAATGCGCAGCGCCGTTCTCGCGGCGCCACCGGGCCACCGCCCGCCCGAACCGGAACGCGCCCAGGCGGGTCTGCCCGCGTCGCCGGCCTTCGCGATAGCTCCGGAGCAGCGCGGCCACGAACGCGATGGTCCCGTACCGCCGCGTCAGTCGCTTGAAGCGTCGTGTCATGGTCCTTCTCCCGGAACATCTTACGTCCACCGGCGTGTAAGCCTTACACCCTGAGAAGGCGTCCGGCGCAGGCCAGCGGGGGATTCGGGTCTTTCGGGCCGACATGGCCGGCCCTGGTATCGCCCTTGCTCTTCCCTATGCGGAAGCGGGGCCAACCCGCCCGGGGGAGGAGGATGTCATGAAGCGCTACGTCGAGATCGTCGGCTTGATGGCGGTGGTCGCGATCGCGGGTACGAATGACGGAGCGGCGGCCGCCCAGAGCGACCCGCTGCAGCCCGCCGGCCAGACGCTGGCCCGGCTCGACAGGAGCCCGAGCGTCATCGAGGGCAAGCTCACCCGGGTGGACGGCCAGAAGGAGACGGTCGACGTGTCGATCGGCTTCCTCGGGTTGCTCGGCAAGACCCTCGAGGTCACCCGGGACACGCTCATCCAGGTGCATGGCCGAGAGGCGCGGTTCGCGGACCTGCAGGAGGGGGCGAAGGTGAAGGCGTTCTACGAGGAGCGGGGCGCCCGGCTCGTGGCCACCCGCATCGAGGTGACACCCTAGCCGGCCGCGATCAGAAGTACTCCATCTCGGAAGGCTGCGCCAGCATCTTGAGGCGCAGCCCGGCCATGAAGACGAGATATGGGTGGGCGCCGCGGGCCACCAGCGCGTCGCGATCCATGTTGCGCAGGTCGGCCCGCTCGCCGTCGGTGAGGCCCATCGCCTCGGTGGCGGCTCGCGAGTCGGCGAGGAAGCGCTCGGCGAAGGCGCGGTCCGACTTGAGCGCGTAGAGGCACTCGTTCAGGTGGTAGGCCTCGGAGGGCGGGAAGCGATAGTGCGCGCCGTCGCTCATGGCCGCTCAGCCGTCGAGCGGCCATTCGACGACCGCGTTGCCGTGATGCCACGACGGCTCGTAGCAGTAGACGTCGGCGCGGGCGTCACCGATCGCGCCCAGCAGCGTGATCCAGGTGCGCAGCTCGATGTTGCCTCGCTTGTCGAGCTCCTCGCCGGTGAGCCGCCCCATCTCGCGCCCGCGCCCTTCGCGGAGCGTCTCGAGCAGCGCCCGGTCGTAGTCGAACTCGGGCGATGCGTAGCGGTCGGTGCCCGGAAAGTGCGACATGCCTCCGGAGGCGATGAGGGCGACCCGCTCCGGGCGCGCGCGGAGGATCTCGCCGAGGGCCACCCCCCAGGCGTAGCAGCGGGCCGGCGTGGGCTGGGGCGGCAGGTACACGTTGACGTGCAGGGGAACGATGGGCACCCCGGGCTCGGGCATGACGAAGTGCAGCGGGACGTAGAAAGCGTAGTCGAGCGGAGCGTCCTGCGTGTAGAGGAGATCGAAGCCGCGCTCGATGCCCTGCTCGACCACCGAGCGGGCCAGTGGCTCGTGGATGTCCAGGCGATAGCGGTAGGGGCCGAAGGAGCCCGCGCACTCGCGGCCGACGTAGACGGCCAGCGCGGGCACCGCGTCGAGGAAGAACGCCTCGACGTGATCGCCCGCCACGATCGCGATCGCGTCCGGCTTCATCTCCTGGAGCCGTCGCTTGACCCGCCCCATCGCCGCGTGCACGCGCAGGACCAGATCGCGGTCCTCCGTCCCCGGGCGGATCAGCAGCTGGGGAGTGTGCGCGACCGCGAAGGCCCCGACGATCATCACGGCCACCCTAGCACAAGAGGGCCTCGACTTCAGGTGTGGGCGAAGCGTATCCTTGGGGGCCGCGGACGCAGCACCTCACCTTTGACCCCAGGAGGTCGCCGGCATGGCAGCCGCAAGCACGAAGTTCAAGGTCGTCGTCCAGAAGCCGTCGGGCGGGATCACCTATGACCTCGCCGAGTCGGCCTACTCGATCGAGCGCGAGGCGCTCGACCCCATCGGGGCCGAGATCGTCGAGGTTCCGGCCAAGACCGAGGAGGAGTTCATCGCGGCCGCGAAGGACGCCGACGCGGTCATCGCGCGGAACCGGCGCATCACCGCGGCCATCATCAAGGGCCTGCGAAATTGCAAAGTCATCGGGCTCGGCAGCGTGGGGGCGGACACGGTGGACGTGGACGCGGCCACCGAGGCCGGCATCGTGGTCACCAACGTGCCCGACGTGTTCATCGACGAGGTGGCCGATCACACCATGGCCATGTTCCTGGCCGCGCACCGCCGGCTGCGTCTGATGCACCAGCTCACCGTCGACAACAAGTGGACCGAGGGGCGGCCGTACTTCGCGAACATCCCGCGGCTCTACGGCCAGACCATCGGCCTCATCTCCTTCGGCAACGTGGCCAAGGCGGTGGCGCGCCGCTGCCACGCCTTCGGGCTGCGCGTGATCGCCTACGACCCGTTCCTCGCCGAGCTGGAGATGACCGCGGTGGGGGTCGAGCCGGTCACGAGCCTGACCGAGCTGTGCCAGCGCTCCGACTTCCTGTCCATGCACGCGCCGCTGAACTCGGAGACGCGCCACATGATGAGCGAGCGCGAGTTCCGCGCCATGAAGAAGAGCGCGATCTTCATCAACAACGGGCGGGGGCCGACCGTCGATGAGAAGGCCCTGACCGAGGCGCTGCGCCAGGGCTGGATCGCGGGCGCTGCGCTCGACGTCTTCGAGGTGGAGCCGGTCGACCCGAACAACGCGCTGCTCCACATGGACAACGTGCTGGTGAGCCCGCACATCGCCTCCGCAACTGCTCGAATGGCGCCTGAAACGCGCCGGCGATTGGGGCGCGAGATCGCCACCGTGCTGCAGGGCAAGTGGCCCCGCTCCGCGGTCAACCCTGGCGTCCTGCCCAAGACCTCCCTGATCCGCTGGCAGCCCTATCCCATGGGCCGCGGCCCCAACCGCTAGGCCGGGGGTCAGGTCTTACATTCCGACATTTTCTCGCGGCCAGCCTACAGCAGCCCCCCAGGAAATGTCGGAATGTAAGACCTGACCCCAGCTATGACCGCCAGATGGTGTTGAGGGTGGAGAGGGCGGCGGGGGAGAGGGGGCCCTTGTTGACCGCGGCAACCGCGAACTCGAGCTGGGCGAGGTCGGAGCAGCCGATCTGCACGGTGGACATGGCATCCCCGGTGATGGCGAAGCGCAGCGCGGCCTCGACGAGGCTACCCGCGTGGCCCTGCGCCACCAGCGGCTCGAGCGTGCGCGCCCGAGCCACGTCGCTCGCGTAGTCCGGGCCCGAGGCGATCGGAGCCACCGAGGGGATGGCCGTCGGGTGGCGCTCCACCGTTCCGCTCAGGGCACCGCCGGCCAACACGCGAATGCCGATCGTGCCGACGCCCTGCTCGCGCGCCAGCGTGAGCAGGCGGTCGTAGTCCTGCGCGGGATAGCCCACCGGGAGCGCGTAGGCTCCGGTCGGATTCAGCAGGTTGAACACCACCTGCGCGGTATCGATGGCCCCGCTGGCGAGCACGCGGTGTAGGGCCCCGGTCTCGCCGGACGCGGTCACCCCGAAGAAGCGCACCTTGCCCTGCTCCTGCAGCCGCCTCACCGCGGGCACCACCGCCTCCAGCACGCGCGCGACGCCGACCGGCCGCTCGTCGCCCACGCGCCCGATCAGGTTGTGCAGGTGGAGCAGGTCCACGCGCTCGAGCCCAAGCCGCGCGAGGCTCGTCTCCACCGAGCGCGCGACCGCGCCCGGCACGTCGGACAGATCCGGCGCGGCGAGTCGCCACTTGGTGCCGACGATCACCGGCGGCCTGAGCGCGCGCAGCACCTGGCCGAGGTTCTTCTCCGACTCGCCCGAGCCGTAGGCCGGCGCGGTGTCGAGGTAGTTGATCCCGAGCTCCACCGCGCGCGCCACCCCGCGCTCCCGATCGGCCGGCGTGCCGCGTACCATGAGCCCGCCCACGTCGCCGCAGCCGAACGCCAGCGCCGACACCCGCAGTCCCGTCCGTCCGAGCACCCGGTATTCCATGGCCGTCTCTTATACCACGGACCGCTCGCTTGCCCCCGGCACGCCGCTTGGGTACTCTCTGACCGCATGCGCCACGTCCGCCTCGGTCGCACCGGTCTCTCGGTCTCGCGCCTCTGCCTCGGCACCATGACGTTCGGCCTGCAGTGCGACGAGGCCGCGTCCCGCGCGATCCTCGACCGCGCGGCGGCGGCCGGCATCACCTTCCTCGACGCCGCCGACGTCTACCCGCTGGGCGGGGGCTTCGAGACGGTGGGGCGCACCGAGGAGATCCTCGGGTGCTGGCTCGAGGGCCGCCGTCAGGACTTCGTGGTCGCGACCAAGTGCGCCGGCGCCATGAGCGCCAAGCCGTGGGACCGCGGCGCCTCGCGCAAGCACATCCTGGAAGCCATCGACGGCTCGCTACGGCGGCTGCGCACCGACTACGTCGATCTCTACCAGCTGCACCATCCGGATCCCGAGACGCCGATCGACGAGAGCCTGCGCGCGCTCGACGACGTGGTGCGGTCCGGCAAGGCCCGGTACGTGGGCTGCTCGAACTTCCCCGCCTACCAGGTGGCCCGCGCCCTCGGGCGCAGCGAGGTCCTCGGGACCGTGCGCTTCGACTCGGTGCAGCCGCGCTACAATCTGCTCTTCCGGCAGATCGAGCGCGAGCTGCTCCCGCTCTGCCGCGAAGAGGGCCTCGGTATGATCCCGTACAATCCGCTGGCCGGCGGCTTCCTCTCCGGCAAGCACCGCCGCGAGGCCGGGCCCACCGCGGGCACCCGGTTCACGCTCGGCACCGCGGCCGAGCGCTACCAGGACCGCTACTGGCACGCCCGCGAGTTCGAGACGGTGGAGGCGTTGCGCCCGCTCGCCGCCGAGGCCGGCGTTTCGCTCGCGCGCCTGGCGATCGCGTGGGTGCTGGCCGAGCCGGCGATCACCGCAGCCATCGTGGGGGCGAGCCGCCCGGACCAGCTCGAGGACGCGGTGGCTGCCACCGAGAAGCCGATCGACGCCCTGCTGAAGGCCCGCCTCGACGAGGTCACCCGCGAATATCGCTGGGGCGACGATCCGCGCTGAGCGGAGGGATCCGCCCGGAGGAGCCTGGCCATGCCCACGTCCGCAAGCCGTCAGATCGTGCTGCGCCGCCGTCCGGTCGGGATGCCCAAGCCCGGGGACTTCGATCTCGTCGAGTCGCCGGTGTCCGCGCCCAAGGAGGGCGAGGTGCTGTGCCGGACGATCTATCTCTCGCTGGATCCCTACATGCGCGGGCGCATCAGCGGCGCGCGCTCGTACGCCCAGTCGGTCGATCCGGGGCAGGTGATCGTGGGCGGCACCGTCGGGGAGGTGCTCGAGTCCAGGTATTCGGGTCTGGCGAAGGGTGACGTCGTGCTGGGCTACGACGGCTGGCAATCGCACGCGGTGTCCAAGGGCGGGGGGCTCCGAAAGCTCGATCCGAAGCAGGCGCCGATCTCCACCGCGCTCGGCGTGCTCGGCATGCCGGGCATGACCGCCTACGTGGGCCTGCTCGACATCGGCCAGCCCAAGCCGGGCGAGACGGTGGTGGTGTCGGCGGCCTCGGGGGCGGTCGGCTCCGCGGTGGGGCAGATCGCCAAGATCAAGGGCGCCCGCGCGGTCGGCATCGCGGGCTCGCCGGACAAGTGCGACTACGTGGTGCGCGAGCTGGGCTTCGACGCCTGCGTGAACTACAAGACGGGGGACCTGCCCGCCGCGCTCAAGGCGGCCTGTCCGAGCGGCATCGACGTCTACTTCGAGAACGTGGGCGGCGACGTGCTCCGCGCGGTGATGACGCTGCTGAACCAGAACGCGCGTATCCCGCTCTGCGGGCTGATCTCCGAGTACAACGCGACCGAGACCACGCCCGGGCCCAACCTGCGCCCGCTCCTGTTCAACCGCGCGCTCGTCAAGGGCTTCATCGTGTCGGATCACATGAGCCGCCTGGGCGACTTCCTGAAGGATTGCGGGGGCTGGCTGCGTGAGGGACGGCTCAAGCATCGCGAGGACATCGTGGTCGGCCTGGAAAAGGCGCCGGAGGCGTTCATCGGGCTCCTGCAGGGCAAGAACTTCGGCAAGCTGCTGGTGCGGGTGGGGGAGGATCCCACCAAGTGACGCGGCGCGGACGCCTGGTGCGCGCGGCCGCGGTCTGCCTCCTCGTCCTCGGCCTGATCCCGGGGACCGCCTCTGCGCAGGTCTTCATCGCCTCCAAGCCGCATCCCGAGTTCTGGATCGCGCCGGTCATGATCACCGCGAACGTCGGACCGAAGGACGTGGAGGATCGGCCCGGCCCGCTGATGCTCCTGGTGGCGTTCAGCGTGGCCCCGCCGCCGGCACGCGACCCCTCCGAGTTCGCCCAGGATATCTACCTCCTGTGGCCGGGCGAGCTGGTCGGTACCGACGGCGCCGACGGCGCCGATCCGTTGCTCGTGCGGCAGGTGGAGGGCGCCGGCTTCAAGGTGCTCGTGCACGGCCGCGTGCCGTTCTCGGCCCGCAGCCGGGCCCAGATGGGAACCGGGGCGGGGGCCGCGGGGCGGAAGGATCTCGGCGCCGCCTTCTTCGTCACGTTCGCGCGGCCGGAAGGGCTCGCCCGCGGCGCGAGACCCGCGAGCTACATCCGCATCCCGTGGAAGCCCGAGCTGGCGAGCCTGGAGTGGGTCCCGCGGGTCGAGCTCGCGGCCCGGGGGGTCATCACTCCCCGCCGCGTGAGCTGGCTCGAGGAGGCCTTCTGGGGCCGGCGCCACATCATCACGCTGAGCTTCGGTGACGTCGGCTACTCGTCGCTGTACCCGTTCTACTGGGGTAACCGGGACCGGGTGATCCCGCTCGCCCCCGACTTCTCCCGCCTGGTCATCAACTTCAGCCAGGCGAATCATCTCAAGATCGACGAGATGGTGCCGATGACCGCGAGCCGCCGGATGAGCGAGACCCGGGAGAACACCGAGGCATTCACGATCCCGCTGGTCGCCGCCGACGGGATCGTGCCCCAGGTGCTGAAGGTGCAGTTCGTCTACTTCCGCGGGCGCCTGCCGTGGCGGCCGATCCTGCTCTCCGCGCTCCTGCTCGGCCTCGGCAACCTCACCGGGCCGATCGTCGGCCAGCTCCTGCGCCGCCTCGTCCGCACGATCCGGGAGCGCATTCACATCGGGCGCGGAGAGGCGACCGGACGCGCCACCGGCCGCGTGCCCTCGCAGGAGACGCTCGCGCACATCCGTCCCGGGGAGACGACCTATCAGGAGGTGCTCAAGCTCGCGGGCAGCGAGCCCGAGGAGGAGCAGCGCCTGCCCTCGGGCGAGATCCGCGCGATCATCTACCGCGGCCAGCGCTTGCTGCCGAACCGCGGCCGGCGGTTCGGCTGGTTCGCCACCGTCCGTCACTGGGACGTCGAGCACCACGAGGTGCAGATCGACTTCGAGCACGAGCGGGTGCGCGACATCCAGGCGCGCATCCGGCGCACGCGCCTGACCCAGCCGTCCGCCGGCTGAGCCGCGGCCGCCGCTTCAGTGGGAGCGGACGGGCGCCCGCTTGAGCGCCTTCGGCGCGTCGGCGGCCCACGCGTAGGGCGAGGCCGTTGGCGGAGCCGGCCTCGCAGGGCTCCGAGATGGGCGGGCTCCCGCCCTCGCAGGTCAGCAGTGCCGATGGTGGACGATCAGCACCGGCACGCGGATGTCGCCGAGCACGACGTGGCGCACCGACTCGCCACTCATCCGCGAGATCTCGCTCACCGACGAGGTGAGCACGATGCCGTCGGGCCCGCCCTGCCGGAGCCGGGCCGCCGCGCTCGCCGCGGAGAGCGTGCCCATGCTGGTGCCCACGAGCCAGACCGGCACACCGGCGACCTCGCGAAGCGCCGCGATCACGGCCCTGAGATCGGCCGCGTGGTCCGCGGTGGTCCGGAAGTTCCACAGGCTCGTGCGGTCGGACGGGGAGTCGAGCACCGCGACCAGCAGGTCCTCGTCGGCGAAGCGCTGCCGGGTTCGCACCAGGAAATTGCCCGGCAGGGGCGTCGGCCGGCCGGCGTCAGGGCGACGACGCCGTCGCCCCCCGCGAGGAGGATCACGGTGGCCACCGGCGGTCCCTCCGGACGGCGGAGCAGGAACGACTCGGTGACGCCAGGGCGGGCCGGGATCGTGCGGACTTCCTCGACGGCGCCCGCCGGCGGTGACGCGGGTCCGGCCACCGCGAGGGCGAGCACGACGGCGCTGAGCCCACGCTGACGTGGCATGACCGTCGCGATGATAGGCGCTCCCGGGTTCCGCTGGCAAGGCGTCGGGCCGCCGTTGTACAGTCCGGGGTCAAGGCGGTCCCGTTCAGGAGGCAGTTACTATGGCGACGATCTACGAAGAGATCTACCGGCGCTCGCAGAGCGACCCGGAGGGGTTCTGGGGCGCGGCGGCCGAGGACGTCCACTGGGAGCGGCGGTGGGACCGCGTGCTCGACGCGACGCGCCCGCCGTACTATCGCTGGTTCGCGGGCGGCGTGCTCAACACCTGCTACAACTCCCTCGATCTGCACATCGACCGCGGTCGCGGCAAGCAGCTCGCGCTGATCTACGACTCCCCGGTGACCCAGACCGTCCGGGAGTTCACCTACTTCGAGCTGCGCGACGCGGCGGCGCGCTTCGCGGGGGCACTGCGGCGGCAGGGCGTGGAGAAGGGCGATCGCGTCGTCATCTACATGCCGATGGTGCCGGAGGCGGTGATCGCCATGCTGGCGTGCGCGCGGCTCGGGGCCATTCACTCGGTCGTCTTCGGCGGCTTCGCCCCGAAGGAGCTCGCCACCCGCATCGACGACGCCAAGCCCAAGGTCATGCTATCGGCCTCGTGCGGCATCGAGGTCGCGCGCGTCATTCCCTACAAGCCGCTCCTCGACCAGGCCATCGAGATGGCCGCCCACAAGCCACAGCGTTGCCTGATCCTGCAGCGGCCAATGGAGACCGCGCGGATGGTCCCGGGACGCGACGTGGACTGGCAGGAGGCGGTGGCCGCGGCCTCGCATGTCGAGTGCGTGCCGGTGGCCGCGACCGATCCGCTCTACATCCTGTACACCTCGGGCACCACCGGAATTCCCAAGGGCGTGGTGCGGGACAACGGCGGCCAT
>Ga0335083_10006488_pt1 | contig 14583 bp, 2 predicted proteins | sample Lox_Sample_42_FD_206716 | JGI IMG/M metagenome (GOLD analysis project Ga0335083, IMG submission 206716) | Soil microbial communities from Loxahatchee National Wildlife Refuge, Florida, United States - Lox_Sample_4.2 | ecosystem: Environmental > Terrestrial > Soil > Wetlands | place: USA: Florida...
CATCTATGGCCGTATTTTGAATGCCAAGAATGTCTGGTTGAATACGACAAACTTTGTACTCACTACTTATACCAATTCGTTCCAATGCAACCCGGCGATCGCGGCTTTGACTAATGGCAACCTGGTTGTGGTTTGGAGCAGTTACAATCAGTTCGCGTCAAACAGCCAGTTGGATGTCTATGGCCAGTTGCTCAAGACCAACGGGACGCGAATCGGGACGAATTTTTTGATCAACGAGTTTACAGGGTTTAACCAGCGTAATCCAGCGGTAGCCGCATTGAACAATGGCGGGTTTGTGGTCGTTTGGGTTTCAGAACAGGAGCGCTCCACGGCACCGGATTGGGGTACCAATATAATTCAATATTCGGCCAGCGCGGTACCCTTGCCCAGTGTGGACATTTATCAACGGCTTTACACCATTTCCGGTACCAATGCGGTTCCTTCGACAGATGAAATCCTGGTTAACCAGGATGAAAACCCCTGTAGCAGCCCGCAGGTGGCAGCGGCTGCCGACAGCAGTTACATGGTGACATGGTCCGCTAATAACATGGCGAATACGGCGAATGGTTGGGACATTTATGAGAGGTCCTTTACCAATGGCAGCGGCGGCAATGTTATGCTGGTTAATTCCTCTACCTACGGTGACCAATATAACCCGCGCATCAGCGTGATTGGTGGAGACTATATGATAGTCTGGACAAGTCTCGGACAGGATGGCGACCGCGAAGGAGTGTTCGGGCAATTCGTACACGAAGGCGATGTGCCGGTGGGAGGGCAATTTCTGGTAAACACCACGACGCGTGGCCAGCAGATGGAGCCGGCCGTGGCTTCGGACGGAAAGCAGCAATTTCTGGCCGTATGGACCAGTTTTACCTTTGGCCCCAATAGCTTTGATTTATTTGCGCAACGCTACGCAAATTCTGCTTCATTTTTGGAACCCATGGGCGCGCCATTTGTTTCGGCACCATTTGATTTAGTCAATGGGGTTTATCAGCCGCAACTCGTGGTTTCGTGGCCGCCGGTACAAGGACTTTCCGTTTCCAATTATTATGTTTATGCGGATGCGCAGGCAACGAACATAGCCGCTCTCACTGCCAATCAATGGACTATGACCGCCGCGAATGGCTTGAAAACTAATAGCACGCATTCATTTACGGTGAATTATACGACGATGGCTGGCTTTACTTCGCCGATGTCACCTTCAGCCAGTGGCAAAACGTGGAGCGGGCTTTATTGGGGAACGGCGGCTTGTCCAATTCCGGTGGAATGGATGACTCTGTATTATGGGACTAACCAGGCAAATTGGCCTTCTTCCACAGTGCCGCTGGCAGCCAATGGACCGACGCCCTGGCAGATATTTGAAACCGGTGGCAACCCGACTAATTCAGCCACTTGGCTGAAGACCTCGTACCAGGGACAATTTTTGGTCTGGAACACGCAGCCCGGGAAGACATACCAGGTGCAGGTAACGACTGATTTCAACACATGGATCAACGTCGGTTCGCCCAGGTTTGCGTCAGGGACAAGCGATCAAATTTATATGGGTAATGGCGCGGCAGGATTTTACCGCGTGCAGCTTTTGCGGCAGTGACATATGCAACGATTGATTAAATTATTTTTTATTTGCGGGGCGCTGCTTGTGGCAGGCTGGCAACAGGCCTGGGGTTTTGCCTTGCTGGGACCTATCGGGAATGGCAACGACTCGTGGCAGACCATTGTTCTAGGTTATGGTTTGGCCTATGAATCTTTTGGAGAATCAGGCGGCCCCGTTTTCTTGGGCGATATCGGAGCTCCCAAGAATTATCCTGAAGGGTATCGGCGAAATGACCCAGTGCTTTACTATGCCTACGATGAGGATTTTTCTGGTTATTTCGGAGCGCAGGGCGAAGCCGCGTGCGATCAGGCTTTTGCCATCATGAATAATTTCTTCACCAACCACCCGAATGGGGTGGATGGTTATAGTCCCAACCTTACGGAATTTCCCTTTAATTCCCAACATTTTAACGGCACAGCGCAGGGGTTGTTTCTCACAGATTTAAAATCTGTGACACTGCATTGTTTGGTGGAACAAATGGGGTTGGCCGAACCTGAGCGATACACCTGGACGTTGCGTCAGCGTTTTGAAGGCCCATCTCCTCCTCCATGCCCTGAGAATGTGAATTATGTGGTTATCCAGCGGAATTATGGTATTTCCGACCAGCCATTGACCGGGCCGAATACCGGAACGATCTATTCGCCTTACGTAAATAACCTGCTTTATACGTATGGCATTGCTGAAGATTGCGGGCACCATCCACCAGATTGGACTGCCATTACTATTCCTTTTTCGACGGATACGACTGTGCCGGAATATACGGCTGTGGCAGCGAATGATTTTGAATCTGGACCTGAACCTGGATTGGGTGGTTTGGATATCGGCGGTTTTTATAGTGGTTTGACGGAGGACGATGCGGCGGGCATGCGATTTCTTATGACGTCAAACAATCTCACATTGGAAACACCCGCAACGGGGTCGCAGTGGGAAAACACCAATTTCAACACCTTGAATTTGCTGGTTACCTCTAACCTGGCCACGTTGCTGGAATTCGCTTCCACCAATCCGCCGGCTGCAGTGCAGGCGGCGTTTCCAAACGTGCAAATCGACACGGTTTCAAACTTCTTCGTCGTGGTCACCAACCCGGTTATTGTATCCTACCTAACTAATAACCCCGGTGATCCGGCGGATCTGCCGCCTCACCTGGTAGTCGTGACAAACGGTTTCTTCAAAACTTTCCCGGAGGAATTCGCTTATACGTTTGGAAACATTGTGATCGTGCATGAACACACGAACACGCCAGCGAAAGTGCAAACAATTAGTATCGCTAACAAGCCTGGCGATCCCGCGGGCCTTCCACCCCAAACTAATATCACCACCACGACGACGATCCTAAAGGGGGTGATCTCGGGGGATTATTATACACTTCCACCGGGTAGTTGCGGGATTGATATCGTCTCGACGCTCGCCACGAATAATCCCGCAGGATCTACCACCAATGTCATCACTTCGTTCGCAGATCCTAATACCGGCGCTATTAGTACACAAAGCATTATCACTAAATTTACCAATGATGTGTTTGAATATTACGCCTGCACACTTACTACCAATCCCCCGGCGAAATATCAGGGTATTCAGCACGTTCAATTTGTGCGTGTTTCTGACAATAACGTGGATCCGCTGACGGGCGCGTTTTACCAGCCTTTTACCAATAGTTATCCGATGGTCTGGTATAATCCGACGAATTCCCAATTGGGTGTGCGACGATTCCTGCGCATCATCACAGCGCCGGACTTTCTGCTTACGGCGGCGGATAACGTGGGGGCAAACACCTTTGTCGGCACGGTCACCAGGGACATTAACTTTGAAACGGGACAGGTGTTACCTAATTCGGCGGGTCCCGGGGTCATTGACCAGGAGACTACGTTTAGTTACAACAAGGTTGGCACAGCCTGGTGGAATGGGCCGTTTGTGGATACCAATTCATTTGTAGACGGCCAGCTAAGCGGAGTCAACCAGTCCACCGCCATTACGAGCGTGTTGTGGGGATCATTTGATGGCACGACAAACACACCCATTGTTTACCCGACGGGGGCAAGCATTCAGGAGCTGGAAAGCCAAATGATCATTTCGATTTCACCTACCAATTTGCCGGATGGCACGAATGGCGTGCCCTATGTGCCAACTCCTCTTTCGGCCACCGGCGGTTCCACACCCTATACATGGTCTGTCTCGGGATTGCCGTCAGGTTTGGCACTGTTGGGGGGTAATGTGATTGAAGGCACGCCTAATGTCACCATAACCAACGGTGTAAGCCAGGTCTTTGACGTGACGGTCCAACTCATGGACTCGTCCCAGCCCGCGAATATCGTGACCATGCCGATGACCATTACTATTCACTAGCATATGAAGTTCACCTTTTTTAAATTGCCAATTTCCGGTTTCGGTCTAGTGGGCCGGAAATTGACCGGTTTGCTGCTGTGTTTGTTTTTTGCACAGATGGTATCGGCCCAAACATACGTTAATAATCAGAACGTATTCTATGCCGTGCCGGGGCCACCGCAGGTTCCGCAAATTAACGCTACGGCCTTTGACAACGAAAGCATCTTCAGCGTGTCGTACCAAGCTATCATTAATAACCAGGTCTTTTATTGCCAGCCGTGGTGGGGGACGCTCTTTTATACCAACAATGGCCAATTGTTGATAAACAGTCCGGTCGAATTCTTATTGAATAACGATTTGACGGCCTTTGGTTTCAAGTTTGACCTGCAACAGACCAATTCGAGCGCCACCAATCAGATGGCTGATACGTTTTATAACCCCGGCATTATCCATTGCAACTCCATTTTGGATGGGAATTTTGCTCCGGGTGCGTGCATCATCCAGGCGACAAATGTCATTATTCCCGGGACCATTGCCATCGGTTCGGCGGGCTCATTTGCGGTGAATGGACAAAATGTGGATTTAAGCCGAAGTGTTATTTCGATGGAGCCTGCTACTTTTGGGGAGGTCAACGGATTCTTTGAGACCCTGCCTCCCGCGCCTTTTACCGGGACAGGAGATTCGGGGGTAAATACAAATGCATGGGATCCGTCCACGGAACTGGGATTTGTTAATCCCATCACTGGTTTGATTGGGGCTGATTCGCCGCCTTTTCGGATTCCGCCATTCATTTTGGACCTGAACAACTGCATGCCTTACGATCAGCAAACAGGAGAAAATTTAAACCGATCAGCTTTTGTTGAAAATGACAGCCCCACGAATGTTACCTACAATGTTTATTTTGCTGCCACCACGGTAAACAATGTTTTTATTGGCAGTGGAGACGTGACTGTTGAGTGGGAAGGCACCTATTTGAATTATGCCACCGGCCAAACTATCACGAATCATCTTTATTTGAATGATGACTATGTAGCTGGTGCCGTAACGAACGTGCCGATTGGTCCGGGGGGATATCCTGATAACTTTGTCCTCACCCAAAGCGCTACGGAATTGGTTACCTCGCAACCCTCTCTTCCCCAATTTCCCGTTTTTGATCCGGGCATAGTTACTAATAATCCTTATGTTTTTGCAGATTTTCTGGGTAATGGAGTGGGGGCCACCAACGTCAGTGTCATAAATCCCAGCGGATCCATTACGAACCTGCCTGGCTCGGTTCGCATCTTTGCCAGCCACACGTTAAATTTAAGTGCGGCTCAGATTACTGATCCGGGATACATGTCGCTCAATGCGACCAATGAATTTGATAACAGTGGAGCAGACATGGATCCTCTCTATTCTGATATCAATCTGGCCAAGACGAACGGTTCGATAACGATTAGTAATCTGGTGGAGTCCCAAATCCCTGATTGGAATGGAACGATTCAGGCATGGAGTACGCGATGGTTTGATACCGTCAGCAATATTGTTATCACCATCTCAAATAATGTTCCAGTAACGAATATCGTGGTTATGACCAACGAATGGCGCACCGTGTTGGTGGATAGCGATCTGAATCCTCAAACCAGCCCGCAGATTCGTAACCTGACGCTGAATGCTACAAATTCCCTCGTGATTAGCGATGTGTTGAACGTCTTTGGTTCCATGTTTGCCAATGCTAATTACTTGACATTAACGACCAATGTCATTGGAGCAGGCGCGAGTTCGCCCGATGGCGAATTGAATTTGCAGAATATTGAGCCGACGAACTGGAAATGGCCGAATACTTTCCCCAATTTACTTTGGATCACCAACAACGGTGCCATACGCCTGCCTAACTTCGCACTAATGATTGGCAACTCCGCCACTAACCAGATTATCACCAACACTTCGGCTACCTTTGCGACGGCAACACTTTCGTCAGGCAAGGGGACAAATGTGCTGAAAAATAATGCGGTAACGATTGGAGGCGGGATCACGTACATCTTTACCAACTCCATTACAAGCAAGTCGCCTCCTTATGCCGTTTTGATCGGACGAAATTTCAAGACAACGATGACGAACTTGATCGCCGCGATCAATCGCAGCGCGGGAGGCAATAAAGTTTATAGCACTAACAAAACCTACGCGAATGGCTTCGTTACGGCCGGCCCATTAACGACTAATATCGCAGTTGGTGTGTCGACAAATTTCTCCTTTACCGTAACCGCGCGCGTGGCTGGACCGTATGGAAATATCATTCCCGTGGGGACGACGGCAACCAATCTTACCTGGAGCCCGACCACTCTGCTGGCGGGCGGATCAAACGCTGTAGCGGCAGTGACGAACGCCATTGCATTCCAGGTTCCGTATGGTTCGATTATCAACAACGGTTTGCTTGCGGACCAGGGCTCGCAGATCTGGGTGACGAATTTCCAAAGTGGCGGGGTTATTTCCAATGGTGTTGGTTCGTTTAACCTCAATGCAGTTACAGCCACATTGACAAATGGCCAGCTTGTCGCCGGCGGCGATATTATCCTTGCGGGTAGTGAATTGGAAACGACCAACCTCGCGTTGCAGTCCGGCCGCTCATTGGTATTTGAGGAGACCAATTTGCTCACAGATATGAACGCCAGCAATGCCAATGTTTGGACAGTAGGAAGCGCCAATGGCGGGAGTGCAAATGGTTTGGTTATGCCAGTGAAGCCCGCCAGCGGTGATTTGCTGGCGACGACAATTGGAATGACCGCGCCGGCGCCAAATAAAATCATTTCGAGCACCTGGGCCGGGGCTGATTTTGGAGTCTCCACCAATGGATATTACAATAACGCCGCGATTGGGCAGTTGAGCCTGAATGCTGTCGGTCAGAATAGTTCGTTTTACTTTACGGGCGTCGGGATGCCGGGAGTGACCAATGCTATCTATGTGGATCGTCTCATTTTATTAAACTACGCCAGTTATGCGAACGGCGAAGGCAATAAGAACATTCCAACGCTGCTGTTTAATACCAACTTGGTCATTTATTATGCGGATGCCGTTGCTTCCGCCTCAGTAAGCGGTGGTCCGCTGCAGGAAGTTTCCTTCCAGTTGAATGGTTCTAATACGAACCGTTTGCGCTGGGTGCCTGAGTACGTGGGTATTTTCAGTTCCACCAACTTCGCCATGGGAGGAGTCAGCTATCGGGTCAATACCGGGCTGTTGCAAAGCCCGCTGGATTCCAGTGGCTACGGCGTTAATGGCTTCCCGGTCCCCAACGCTGGCAGTCCGTATCCTTTCTTCGTAGCAAACGAAGTTAATCTGACACCTTCACCATTCAAGCCGGGCCAAAAGACAATTCAATTGACCTGGAATTCAATTCCGAGTTCGACGAATACCATTTACTATTCGACCAATATGACTTCGTGGACGGCGGTAACGACGTTTATTTCGCCCACCAATGTTCCGCCCGTGGGCGGCTGGCCTATCACCAACGTTGTTAATGAACCGATTGATTCTTCGGCGCATGGATATTATCGGGTAAGCGTCAGTCCGAATTCGGCGGATGTTTACGGGCAATAGGCAAATATTGTTTCGGAAGAGAGACGGGAGTCACAGGCTCCTAAGATAGAAAGAAGAGAACACAGAAATTTAGCGCGGATCGCGCGCGATAACTTGAGTAAGCATATGAAAAATTTTTGGGCCCGTAACCGATCAGAGCAGGTTTCCTGGCGCCGGATGCCGTTGATAGCGACTATCGTATTGGTTATTGTGGGCGGTTTCATGGCCGCGACGGGCAGGGCGCAGACGAACTTCGCTACGGCACAGGTGATTTATGGCACGTCGGGAACGGTGACCAATAGCAATGCGGGCTTCGTTCCAAACGACAATCCCCCGAGTATCGCTGGTTTTGCTCCTAACGCCCCTCTGTGGTATTCTTGGACGGCGCCGCAAAGCGGGGAAGTGGAGATGGATACGATCGGAAGTTTTTCGCAAAGCGTCGTCACCAATTCGATTCTTGGTTATCAGGTGGTAAATGTCACGGTCACAAATTTGGAAACGGTGACTGCACCTGGTGTCACCAATTGGGGGAACAGCACGGTTACCTATACCACGGTTCAGGATTCAATTAACCAGACCGTTTCAACTAATGATTATCCCTTGGACACTGTGCTTGCGGTTTTTACAGGAAATTCAGTGTCCGGTCTTAACCAGGTGGCGGCAAACGACAATTTGTTCCCGATTAATAATACGCCGACGCCACCCCAGGGAGCGACCCTGACACAGACCATTTTAGGCACCAGTGGAGATTATGAAAATGCGCTAACAACTCCGTTTCCTATTGTCCCTCCGCCGCCCGGGGAGCAGGGGGTTCTTGTAGAAAATGAGTTTGCTCCTCCTTATTATGGCCCGAGTCATTTGCGTTTCAACGCGGTAGCCGGTACGACTTACTACATTGCCGTGGATACCAAGGCAAACTCCACTTCTTTCTTGTCTCCCACCGGGCTTTTCCCCTCAACCGGCACCATATCGTTACAATGGGCCTACCAGTCTTCCGGTGTGTTCCGGTTTGCCACGGAGGATTTTGACGGGTATTCGCGTTTGCCGCTTTACCAGGCTGCCAGTACGGAGAGCGCCGTGCCGGCCGGGAATAATGGGAACGATTACATTTCGGTCATCTCGAGCTATTATCCTTATAATGCGCAGGGCGTGCTGGTCACAGTCACCCGTGTGGCTGGTTCTTCGGGTCGTTGCACTGTGGATTATTCAACGGTAGACGGAACCAATCTAATGGCGCTCGGAACCATGCCGCAGAATGACCTGCCCGGTGTGCAAAATGTTGATTACACCCCGGTTCACGGCCAGCTGGTCTTTGATAATTACGAAATGAGCAAAACCATTTTGGTTCCAATTCTTGGAGCCAATTCGCGAAATGGACCAGTCGTCAACAACTTCCAAAACGTCTATTTCGGCATGGTATTGTCCAATGCACAGTTGGACGCGAACGAATTCGGCGATCTCTCGCAGCCGCGGGTAGATCCGACCTTCAGCACGGCCATGATTAAAGTTTTGAATCAGAGTGCCGATCCCTACGGGCCCGACATTGTCCCCTTCGTCTACACCAATACGATCCTTTCATTGACGAACATTATGGGGACCAATACCTTTGTTACTAACACGATCTCGATTACTAATGCTGCCATGGCCCTGGCACCCACGAATGTTCTCTTTGGTTTTGAAAAGGCAAATTATCGTGTTCCCGAGGATGTAAACAATAGCCCTGTCAATAACTGGACCCAGGTGGCGATTTGGGTGGAGCGGTTTGGCACGAATGGCGATGCTGCTACCCTTACCTACCGCATCAATAATCAGGAAGGCAGTGATGCGCCTGCCCAGGAAGAGCAAAATATATTCTTTCCTCTTCAACCTGGATCGGATTATGCCGTGCCCACGCCGCCTACGGCGTCGCCGATTCGCGGGCAAAATTCTGATTTCACGCTGGCCACGGGTTCTATTTCATTCCCGTCCGGTGGTGGGCCTGCCTCCCAGCTTCAGGAAATTACGTTCACCGTCACCAATTCGACGCTAACCAAATTTAATAAGGACTTTAAGATCGAACTCTATCGTACGGCGACGCTTCCTAACCAGGGCAGTAAGACGGGTCCGTGGTTTGCCGGTGAAGTGGCGGAAACAACCGTGACGATTCTGTTTAACGACCAACACCCACCCGCAGGCTCGGTGGACGAGCTTTATAATGCCGACTTCAACAATCTGATGGCATTGCCGCCAACCGAGGTTCCCAGCACCATTCCGAGCCGGGATGCGACTCCCGGTGTATCGGGCGTGGTCTACAGCCTGGCCATGCTAACCAACAATGAGGCCATGCTCGCCGGCAATTTTGTTTCCTATAATGGCTTCCTTTTGAATAACGGCAATCCGATTAACAATCTTGTGCTCGTGGATACGAACGGCAATCTGGATTCTTCTTTCTCTCCGATTACCGGCGCAAATGACGCGGTTAAATCTGTGGCTGTTACTCCGGCCGGACAGTACATCATCGCTGGCGATTTTACGGCGTTTAACAATAAGTTGCAGAGCTACGTCGCCCGTATCAATCCGGATGGTTCCCTTGATACATCATTTACCCCTGCTGTAAACGGTCCGGTTGAGTCGGTCGTCCTGCAGCCGGATGGCAAGGTGCTAATCGGCGGTTCGTTTACCACTGTTGACAACCAGCAAATTTACAGTTTAGCGCGATTAAATGCGGACGGCTCGTTGGATACTTCCTTCAATCCGGGCATTATCCTTAGTGGTACTGTCAGCGCTGTGGCGTTTCTTCCGGGGGTTGCCAATGATATCATGATTGGCGGCAGTTTCAGCGTGAACGGCCAGCCCTACGCCAATATTGCGCGTTTTACCACCAATGGCTTGCTGGACACTACCTTTAGCAACGTTTTTGCGGGAGCGGATAATACGATCAACGCAATCGGATGGCAGCCGGACGGCAGGGCGGTGATCGGTGGCGCCTTCACGCATTTTAATGGAATCCCCGCCAACTATATTACCCGGCTCAATTGGGACGGAAGTATTGACAACAACTTTTTCATTGGCAGTGGGGCTGACGATGTCGTTTGGAACGTCAATGTCCAACCTGACGGGACGATGTATGTTGGCGGCCAATTTTCTAATATTAATGGCACGCATCGTCTCGGGTTTGCCCGTTTATATTCTAACGGCACAGTGGACACTACGTTCATGGATACGGCCTATAACCAGTTTGCAGGCTTGAAGAAGATTTTTGCGAACGACTTTGCCGCGGTTTACAGTTCCGGCGTCCAGAGCGACAGCAATATTATTATTGGTGGAGATTTCTATCAAGTGGGCGGTGGCCAGGCTTATACGAATGTATGTGACAGCCTCGATGAAAGCTTTGGGATCGCGAATAGTTTCTTTGATCCAAATTTATGGGTGGAACCCAAGACGCGCGACGGTGTGCGTGATCGCTACAGCGTGGCCCGTCTGATTGGCGGATCAACGCCAGGGCCGGGGAACATCCAATTCCAGCTCCCCTCATATTCCGCAAATAAGAGCGAATCACTTCTTACCGTGGGCCTCGTGCGAACGAATGGCGATCTGGGACCTGCCTCCGCCAACTTTTCGATCATACCAGGCCTCGCCCAAAGCGGCCGGGACTATTTCTACGACAGCACGCCTCCGTTGTATTGGGTAGCTTCACAATTTATGTTCGAACCCACGCGCGAGCGGAGCGATGGTCTCTCTGGCCTGGGTGGCACGCTTCAAGACCCCTATGGCCTCCTTTTGACTTTGGCAGATCTTCCTCTAAATAATCAATCTATCGCCACCATCAGTGTGATTAACAACTCCCAGAGCTCGGGAAATCTTAATGCGCAGTTTCAGCTGGCAAATCCCAGCGGCGCAGATTCCTTCTATCTTGGTGGTTTAAATGTGCCAATAGGCACGGCACTGGGGGCTTCGTCCGCGCCATTTACCGTAATTGATGATTCATCGCAGGCGGGGACATTTAGTTTCTTGTCCACCAACTTCTTTGCCACCAACAGCACGGCCATCATCCCTGTGATCCGCAGCAACGGCGTTTCCTCGATCAGGGTGAATATGAGGGCATGGGCGACTAACGGAACGGCGATCTCAGGTATTGATTATCGCGGGGTTACCAACCTCCTCCTCCAGTTTGGAACCGGTAATAACTTGACGAGCAATAATTATCCGGTCTCCATTTTGGCCAATGGCCTTATTTCCACTAACTTTGTAGGAAAGACGGTCAACCTTAGCTTGACATCGCTCGGTGCCAATAACGGCATTGCGTCATTTGGCATCTCCAACGCTACGTTGACTCTCGTCAATCCGAATTTTCAGGGCTATTTAACCTTTAGCGCGACCAATTATGTGGCGAATGAAAGCGGCAACTTCATTAGCTTTGTCGTTAATCGCGTTTCCGGCAGTGCAGGCCAAATTTCTGTCCAATATGCCACAGCCAACGGAACGGCGACTAATGGTGTGAACTACGTTGGTTCTACCAACACATTAAACTGGAACAGCGGAGATGCCTCGCCGCGCACTATCACCGTTCCCATCCTGGACACTGCGGCTATTGGCGGTTCAGAACAATTTAGCGTTCATTTGTTCAATCCGCTGAACACGGGCGGTCCCGCTCCGGGGCTCTTCTACTTTGCCACCTCGCCTGGTTCCATTACCAACGCCACCTTGACCATCACCAATAATGATAGTTATGGGACGCTTCAATTCAGCCAGCCTTCCTATCTCGTCAATGCCAATGGCGCTTTCGCTACCATTAGCGTAGTTCGCACGAGCGGATCAAGCGGGAAAGTCTCCGTCAATTACAATACGAGTAATGGCAGCAACACCACGGCGGGGGTTGACTACACGCCGACCAGTGGCGTCCTGGCATTTAGCAACAGCCAATTGACCGCCAGCTTCAATGTGCCGGTCGCCAATACCGGCGTGTTGCTGGTCAGTAACTACTTCTTTAATGTGGGGTTGTCCAATCCCACGAATGCAACACTGGGTATGCCGACCAATGCCATAGTGAATATTTTGTCGTCCAGCTATAACCAATCGCCCGGTTCATCCAACGGCCTCTTTAGTGCAACCTTCAATGGAAACGTCCTCACGCTGGCCTATGAAACCAATGGACAGGTCCTGGCTGGTGGCGATTTCACCTCCGTCAATGGCAACCCGCAAAACTACATCGTAAGGTTGAATCCGGACGGATCCACTGATAATGGATTTTCTGCCGGTGCCAATGGCCCGGTCCAATCCGTGGTCTGTCAATCGGACGGTAATGTGTTGATCGGCGGCACTTTCTCCAGCGCCGATGGCCTTACTCGGTTTAACATCGCCCGTTTCATGACCAATGGCTTCCTGGATACCACCTTCAATCCAGGATCGGGCGCCAACGGGACCGTCTATGCCCTGGCCGAAGCGTTTATCAATGGCACCAGGGGGATCTATGTGGGCGGCGCGTTTAGCGCGATTAGCAGCGGGCCGGGCAATCCTACGGGTGCCAGCTTCGGTATTGCCCGTCTTAATAACAATGGTACCCTTGATGCCGGCTTCAATGTCGGTTCAGGTGTGGATGGAACGGTCGATACGATTGCCGTTTACCCAACCAATTCAACGTCCGCCGGTAAAATCCTCATCGGGGGATCGTTTGTTCATTATAATGGTTTCGTGGTCAATGGTCTCGTGCGATTGAACTCCGACGGTTCTATTGACACAACATTTAATGCGGGGAATGCTGCGACCAATGGGACTGTCAACGCGATCGCGATCCAGTTGGATGGCCGCATTATTGTTGGGGGCAATTTTGGGACCTTTAATAACGCTTTGGCAGGCAACATTGTTCGATTAAATGCCGATGGCTCGACCGATGCCAGCTTCACCGTCAATGTGGGGCAGGGCGCCAATAATGGCGTAAACGGAATCATTATCCAGGCGGACAACCGCATTCTGGTGGTGGGCCAGTTTACCGGTTTCAACGGTGTCATTCGCAATGGTGTCACTCGTTTATTGGTAACCGGCGTGACCGACCCATCAATTAATTTCGGGACGGGTGCCAATGGCGCGGTGAACGCCGCGTTGGTTCAGACAAGTACGGGCATCATTACTTTGGGCGGCGCCTTCACCATGTATGATGGAGCCCCAGCAGCCCACATTGTGCAGATTTATGGCCTTTCGATGACCGGGTCAGGCACCTTTGAATTTAGTTCCGGCAATTATATAGTTACGGAAACTTCGATCGTTGCGCCCATCACTATTCTTCGCACGGGCGGCACGGCCGGTACCAATGCTGATGGTACAGGTGATGTCTTTGTTGATTTCTCGACTGATACGAACCTTGTTGCGGGAAGCTCAAATGATACAGCAATCGTAAATGTAAATTATTTGCCGCTTTCAGCGCACGTGGATTTCCCCGCTGGCGAAAGTGTCGAAACCGTGAATGTGCCGGTTTTGGACAACCTGAATGATGTTTCTGCGAGCCAGTGGTCAGTCACCATGCATCTGGCTAACCCCACGCCGCCGGCGACATTGTTGGGACCGCAAAGTCAGTCCAACGCAGTGCTGACCATCCAGAACGTGAACAGTGCCGTGAGCTTTGCGAACGCTTCCACGACTGTATTTGAAAATATCCCCGGTGGAATTGCCAATGTTGATATTATTCGTCAGGGTAATACGAATGTTACTTCGTCCGTGCAGTTCTTTACGACGACCAACAGCGCTACCGGGCTCCCCGGCGTTGATTATATTTCCACTAATGAGGTCATCACATTTAATCCAGGTGTTGCCGATGTGCAGGCCCAGGTTTTAATCATCAGCAACGCTGCGCTTGCCAAGACGGTCGGCATGGCTTTGACTAATATCGCCAGCACTCCGTTTATCTTTGCGCCTTCCAATGCGATTCTGGCCGTTGAAAATAATATTGGACCACCCGGCGAACTATACTTCGGCTCAACTAATTATATATTTAATGAAAGTGCTGGCAGCGCGGTCGTCACGGTCGTGCGCACCAACGGCTTCACTGGCGATGTCTCCGCTAATTTCGCCACGCTCGACGGCACAGCGCTCGCCGGACTCAACTATGTGACCAACAGCGCCTCTGTCCAAATTCGCCGGAA
>Ga0335083_10006489_pt1 | contig 14582 bp, 14 predicted proteins | sample Lox_Sample_42_FD_206716 | JGI IMG/M metagenome (GOLD analysis project Ga0335083, IMG submission 206716) | Soil microbial communities from Loxahatchee National Wildlife Refuge, Florida, United States - Lox_Sample_4.2 | ecosystem: Environmental > Terrestrial > Soil > Wetlands | place: USA...
GGCGGAGGCTGGCCCGTATTCTGGCAAAACGGCGGCGCGCATCGGTGGATTCCTATCAGATGCGTTCCATATGGTGCCGCTGCCGCGCTTCCGGAAGTGGGGACCGGCCCGATCACACAGGGCGGGCCGACCACGCGAATCAGAATATCACGGACGAGTGACGCCGGTTCCTTCGATCAGGGCGACACGTAGCTGGCGCCCATCTGTTCGCAACGCGCGAGCACAGTGCCCAGTCCCAGCGGCGCATACCACCAGGTCGTGTAACCGGAGATGGCGGCGTCCGATCGCTCGACCTGGTGACAGCCGCCGGCCGAGTCGTCGCGCGGGCATGCGCTGTTGATGACCGGGCCGGCGCCCAAGTCGGCGCACAGCGTGGCGGGATCCGGGTATCCGTCGTCGACCTGGATGCAGGCCGTCGGCGCGCCGGCCTCGACGGCCAGCTGGCAGCTGAAGGTGGGTTCCGCGTCCACCGCATCTCCCGCGGCGTCAGCGTCGGCGGCGGCATCGCCCTCCTGCGCGTCCGGCAACAGGTTGGCCATGCTGAAGGGGCGGCCGCCCGCGCCGCCACCGCCCGACCCGGCGTGACCACCCGAGCCGCACGCGGCGAGCACCAGCAGGGCCGGCAGGAGGAGCCTCAGCCGCATCCGATGAGTCTATCTCACCCGCCTCCGGTTTCCGGAGATGGACAGCCGAGGCCGGTTCGTCTTAGCTGGGGGCATGGAGGCGAACGTCGAGGGCGGCGGGGCGGATGCCGAGCAGCTCCGGAAGATGGGGTACGCGCAAGAGCTCCGGCGCCGGATGAGCGCCTTCTCGAACTTCGCCATCGCCTTTTCGACCATCTGCATCCTGGCCGGCGGCATCACGTCGCTGCAGCTGGGGATCTGCGCGGTGGGCGGCGCGGCGGCCGGCATCGTCTGGCCGGTCGGGGTCGCGTTCTCGTTCATCGTCGCGCTGGGCATGGCGCAGGTCGCCTCGGCCTTTCCGACCGCGGGCGGCCTCTACCACTGGAGCGCGCTCCTGGGCGGCAACGGCTGGGGCTGGGCGACTGCCTGGTTCAACCTGGCCGGGCTGGTGTTCGTGACGGCGGCGGTCAACGTCGGGACCTACGGCCTGTTCGTGGCCTTCGTCGGCCCGGCGCTGGGGATCGATCCGGCTCACCTGGGCGTCGGACACCAGATCCTGGGCGTGGCGGTCATCTCGGTGTCGCACGCGCTGCTGAACCACTTCGGAATCCGCCTGACCACGCTGCTCACCGACTTCAGCGGCACGCTGATCCTGGCGGTGGCCGCGCTGCTGACGTTCGCGATGTTGCACGCCGCGCCGGCGCTGGATCTGCGACGGCTGTTCACCTTCGCCGACTACGGCGGCGCGGCCGGGGGCGGCGTCTGGCCGGCCCCGCGCGGGCTGACGACGATGACGCTGCTGGCGCTCACCTGGCCCATCTACACGGTCACTGGATTCGACGCCTCCGCGCACACCGCGGAGGAGACGATGCACGCGGCGCGCAATGTCCCCAAGGGGATGCTCCGGTCGGTTTACCTGTCGGGGTTGTTCGGGTGGGTGATGGTCGCGTCGTTCGTGCTGGCCATGCCCGACGTCGGGGCCGGGGCGGGGCAGGGGGGCGACGTGTTCGCCTGGTTGATGCGGCAGGTGCTGCCGGGCGCCGCCGGCCGAGCGCTGTGGGTCGCCATCGTCGCCGCGAACTACCTGTGCGGCCTGGCCTGCATGACGTCGACCTCGCGCATGATCTACGCGTTTTCGCGCGACGGCGGGCTGCCGGGCTCGCGCTTCCTGCGGCGGGTCTCGCCGCGCTGGCGCACGCCGGTCGCCGCGATCTGGACCACCGCCGCGCTGGCGCTGGCGTCCACGCTGTACGCGCCGGCGTACTCGACGCTGACCACCGCCTGCGTGATCTTCCTGTACCTGTCGTACGTCATGCCGACCGCCGCGGGCCTGCGGGCGTACGGGCGGACCTGGACGACCTTCGGGCCGTTCAACCTGGGTGGGCCGCTCTACCGTGTGCTGGGGGTGGTCGCCGTGCTCGGGACGTCCGTGCTGGTCTGGATCGGCGTGCAGCCGCCCAACGAGAAGGCGCTGCCGGTCACCGCCATCACCGCGGCCATTTTGTTCGCCGCCTGGCGGCTGGGCGTTCGCCGGGCGTTCCGCGGTCCACCGCGATGACCGGAGCCGTGGTGCGCGTCGGGACGGCCGGGTGGGACTACCCGGACTGGCGCGGCGTGGTCTACCCGGCCAAGCGGTCGAAGCAGCGCGACGAGCTCGAGTACCTGTCGCGCTTCTTCGACACCGTCGAGGTGAACGCGTCGTTCTACCGGCCGGCGGACCCCAAGGCGGCCGCCGGGTGGGTGCGCAAGGTGGCCGGCAACCCGCGGTTCCGTTTCACGGCGAAGCTCTGGCGGCGCTTCACCCACGAGCGCTCCAGCGCCTGGACTGCCGACGAGGTGCGCGCCGCCCGCGCCGCCTTCGACGTGCTGCAGGACGCCGGCTGTCTGGGCGCCGTGCTGCTGCAGTTCCCCTGGTCGTTCAAGCGGGACGAGGCCTCCGCCGAGTGGCTGCGCGACCTGCTGGGCGCGTTCTCGGCGTTCCCGCTGGCCGTCGAGGTCCGCCACGCGTCGTGGATCGCGCCGACGGAGCCGGGCTCCGCCCAGCGGAGTCAGCGCGGGAGGTCCAAGGAACCCTCCGAGGGTCCCCGTCCGATCGACGGGGATCTGGCGTCCGAGCTGGAGGAGCGGGGCGTGGGCATCGTCAACGTCGACCAGCCGATGTTCCGGCGATCGATCGCGCCGGCGGCCCGCGTGACCGGCGCCATCGGTTACGTCCGGCTCCACGGGCGCAACTACCGCGACTGGTTTCGCGAGAAGGCGACCCGAGACGAGCGATACGACTATCTCTACACCCGCGAGGAGCTGGAGCCCTGGGTCGCGCGCATCCGCGAGATCGCCGCCCGCCCGCAGACCCGCGAGGTCTACGCCGTCACCAACAACCACGTCATCGGCAAGGCGCCCGCCAACGGCGCGATGATCGAGTCGATGCTGAGCGGCCGGAAGGTGCGGGTCCCGCCCGCGCTGTTCGCGCGTTACCGCGAAGCCCTGGAACCGTTCGCGCTGCCGGATCCCGGGGACGACGGCGAGCTGTTCGCGCGTGGGGGCCACCGTGCGGATTGAGCTGCGCAAGATCTCCGACGAGGCGCACGAGCTGGCGATCGTTCGATTGGCTGGCGCGCTCGACCCGGGCGCCCGCGAGAGCCTGCGTTGCGAGACGCGGAGCACGCTGGTGCACGACCTGCTCCACTTCGCGGCCGAGAAGGAGGCGGGCGTTCAGAGCGGATTCTGGGGAACGCTGGCCGCCGGCCACACCCTGGCCGACATGAACGACCGCACCGGCGTCGCGCTGGGCGCCGCCGGCCCCGACGTGATGGCCGTCGAGCGGATCGTGGGCCCGCTCTCCGCGGCCCTCAAAGGGACGAGCGCCGCGGATCTGGTGGTTCGCCTGCGCGGTTACCTGGCGGAGACCGGCACGCCCGCGCCGGCCTGGCTGACGGAGGCTTTCGTGGCGGCCGTTCAGGAGCGCATGCGCCGGTTGCTGGGCGCCTGGCGCGCGGTTCCATTTGGCGAGAGCTTGCACCTCGATTGGTGAGCGCCGGACCGGAGGGGCCTCCGTCGGGCCTGACGCGTAGGCTCCACGGCGGTGCAGAAATGGGCCGATCAGGCTCGAACCCCTGCCTCGACTCCCCGCCCGCGAATCGGGGCTCGCCCACCGCCATTCTCCCCCGCCGTGTAGGCTAGCCGCATGCGCGAGCACTACTTCGAGGACTACAGCGTCGGTCAGACGTTCAAGGGGGGGCCTCTGCCGCCGCTGACGGCGGAGCAGATCAAGACGTTCGCTGCCCAGTACGATCCGCAGCCGTTTCACCTGGACGAAGAAGCGGCCAAGAAGACCTTCTTCCAGGGGCTGGCGGCCAGCGGCTGGCACACGGCCGCGCTCACGATGCGGTTGTTCGTCGACAGCGACGTCAAGCCGGTGGGCGGCTACGTGGGGGCGGGTGGCGAGGAGCTGCGCTGGCCGCGACCGACGCGCCCCGGGGACAGCTTGCGCGTCGAGGTGCAGGTCCTCGAGCTGCGCGCGTCGCGCTCTCGCCCGGAGCTGGGGATCGTGAAGATGCAGATCACGACGCTGAATCAGCGGGACGAGATCGTGCAGATCGCAAAGCCCGTGATGATGGTCCCAAAACGTCCATGATGTTGTCTCGTATAAAAGACAAATGTCTTGACGAGGCTGAACCGGGGTGGCACTAACTCGGGTGTGAAGACCTCGACAGCGGCTCTCTCCTGTCGCGCCGGATGGACCGGCCGTGACGACAACAGGAGAGAGTCATGCATCGTCCCCCATTTCTGAGGCCCCGTTCCCGTCTCGTCGCCGTCGCCCTGGGCGGCGGGTTCCTGGCCCTCGTCGCCGGCCGCCCCGCGACGGCCGCAGATCCAGCGCCGCTGGCGCCGCCGCCCATCACCGTGCTCACGTCCAAGCCGGGCCTGGACCGCGGCCTGATCTTCGTCGCACCCAAGCAGACCCCGCCGACCGCCACCCAGGAGGGGCCGGAGATCATCGACAACCAGGGGCGGCCGATCTGGTTCCACGCCGTCGGCCCGAACGACCAGGGCGCCAACTTCCGCGTTCAGCAGTACCGCGGCCAGCCGGTCCTGACCTGGTGGGAAGGGACGGACAACCCCAACAGCCCGGGTGAAGGGCAGGGCGTGAACTACGTCCTCGACAGCTCCTACCACCAGATCGCCGTGGTTGCGGCCGGCAACGGCTATCAAGCCGACCTGCACGAGTTCCGGATCACGCCGCGCGGGACAGCCTTCATCACGATCTACAACCACATCCCGTACGACCTGTCGTCGGTGGGTGGTCCGCAGAGCGGCATCGTGATCGACGGCGTGGCGCAGGAGGTGGACGTCAAGACCGGCAAGGTGGTGTGGGAGTGGCACAGCATCGACCACGTCCCGCTCTCGGAGAGCCAGGCCGCGCCCCCGGCGCCGACCGCAACGACGACGCCCTATGACTACTTCCACATCAACGCGATCAACTGGGACGAGGACGGCAACATCATCATCGACGCTCGCAACACCTGGACGGCTTACAAGGTCGACTACCGGACCAAGGAGATCGTCTGGCGCCAGGGGGGCAAGAGCTCGACGTTCCCCCTGACCACCGGCGACGGCGGCACGCAGACCGCCTGGCAGCACGATCCCGAGCCGGTCGATCGCCACACGATCCGCATCTTCGACAACGAGGCGGCTCCCAGCGTGCTGCCGTACTCGCGCGTCGTCTGGATCGAGCGCGACCTGCACAGCAAGACCTCGAAGGTGGTGAAGCAGATCATCCATCCCGACAAGATCCAGGCCGGGTCGCAGGGGAACTCCCAGGCGCTGGACCACGACCACACCTTCGTGGGCTGGGGCGCGACCGGTCGTTTTTCGGAGTTCGACCGCGACGGCAATCTGCTGTTCGACGCCGCCGTGCCGCCCAACGCGGCCTGGGACACCTACCGCGCCTACCGGTTCGAGTGGCACGGGACGCCGGACACCAAGCCGACCGCGACCGCAACCGCGACCGGTGAGGGCAGCATCACCGTTCACGCCATCTGGAACGGCGCGACCGACGTGGCGCGCTGGATCGTGGTGGCGGGCAAGCACCCGGGCGCGCTCTGGCCGGCCGGCTCGGCCGACTGGAACGGCCTCGACACCACCATCACGGTGACCAGCCAGGCGAGCCAGATCGCCGTCATCGCCCAGGGCAAGGACGGTCGGATTCTGGGGCGTTCGGCCGCGGTCGCCGTCTCGACCGGGAACTGATCGACCGGGAGTTGCCTAGAAGGCCTTGCCCTGCCCGCCGTCCACAGGGATGCACGCGCCGGTGATCCAGCCGGCGCGCGGCGAGCAGAGGAACGTCACGACGTCCGCGATCTCCTCCGGCCGCCCGAAGCGGCCGAAGGGGATCTCGCGAGCGACGAAGGCGGCGATCCCGTCCGGGTCGGCCTGCTGGCGGCGCTCCCAGCCGCCGCCCGGGAACAGCACGGAGCCGGGCGCGACGCTGGCGACGCGGATCTTCTCGCGCGCCAGGTCGCGCGCCATCGCCTTGGCCAGGCTGATCTCGGCCGCCTTCGCCACGTTGTAGCTGGGCCCGCCGCCGGACTCGCGGCCCCAGATCGACGCGATCATGACTATCACGCCCCCGCCGCGCGCGCACAGGTGCGGCCGGGCCGCCATCGAGACGCGCAGCGCGGGGAAGAAGTTTTGCTCCATGACCGTCCGGAAGTCGGCCTCGTCGGCGGTCGCCAGGTCGCGCGCGCCGGAGCCGCCGACGTTGTTGATGACGATGTCGATGCCCCCGAACACCTGGCGGGCGGTGTCGATCAGCGCGGTCACCCCCTCGGGCGTGGTCACGTCCGCCGCCACGCTGGTCGCGTCGCCGCCCGAGCCGGCGCGATGGCGAGCCTCGGCGACGGCGGCGTCCAGCGCCTCGCGCCCGCGCGCGCACAGGACCACGCGGCACCCCTCGGCGCAGAGCCCGAACGCGATGGCCCGGCCGATGCCCCGGCTGGCCCCGGTGACCAGCGCGACCTTTCCCGACAGCCCCAGATCCATGGCCGCCGTCAGGCGCCCGCTGCGCGCAGCGTGTCGCTGACCATCTGCCGCGCCTCGTCCAGGATCGCCTGCAGGTGCGCTTCGCTCTTCAGGCTCTCGGCGTAGATCTTGTAGATGTCCTCGGTCCCCGACGGGCGGGCCGCGAACCAGCCGCTGGCGGTGGTCACCTTCAGCCCGCCGATGGGCGCATCGTTCCCCGGGGCCCGCGTCAGCTTGGCGGTGATGGGCTCACCGGCCAGCGACGACGCCTCGACCGCCTCGGGCGACAGCTTCTTCAGCACCGCCTTCTGCGCCGGCGTGGCGGCCGCGTCGACGCGCGTGTAGTAGGGCGTCCCGAACCGGGCCCGCAGCGCCTCGAAGTGCTGGCCCGGGTCCTTGCCGGTCACGGCGGTGATCTCCGCCGCCAGCAGGTCCAGGATCAAGCCGTCCTTGTCGGTCGTGAACGCGCGGCCATCGCGGCGCAGGAAGCTGCCGCCCGCGCTCTCCTCGCCGCCGAAGCCCAGGCTGCCGTCGAGCAGTCCGGGGACGAACCACTTGAAGCCGACCGGGACCTCGCGCAGCCGGCGCCCCAGGCTGGCCACCACGCGATCGATCAGCGTGCTCGAGACCAGCGTCTTGCCGACGGCCGCGCTGGCGTGCCAGGCCGGGCGGTGCGAGAAGAGGTACTCGATCGCGACGGCCAGGTAGTGGTTGGGGTTCATCAGCCCGGTCGGCGTGACGATGCCGTGCCGGTCGGCGTCGGTGTCGTTGCCGAACGCGACCGCGTAGCGGTCCTTGAGCCGCAGCAGGTTGGCCATCGCGTACGGGCTGGAGCAGTCCATCCGGATCTTGCCATCGTGATCCAGCGGCATGAACGCGAAGCGCGCGTCGACGGTCTTGTTGACCACGGTCAGGTCCAGGCCGAAGCGCTCGGCGATCCGCGACCAGTAGTGGACGCTGGCGCCGCCCATCGGGTCGACGCCCAGCTTCAGCCCGGAGCGGGCGATGGCCGGCAGGTCGATCACCTCGGGCAGGTCGTCCAGATAGGCCAGCATGAAGTCGTGCTCGCGCACCTGCAGGGCGTGCCGCGCGCGCTCGTAAGGCATGCGCTTGACCCCGTTCAGCTCCTTGCCGCCTTCACGCAACAGCTGGTTGGCGCGGGCCTGGACCACGTCGGTGACGTCGGTGTCGGCCGGGCCGCCGTGAGGCGGGTTGTACTTGAAGCCGCCGTCGCGCGGCGGGTTGTGCGACGGGGTCACGATGATGCCGTCGGCCAGCCCGTCGGCCACCTCGCGCCCGCGGTTGTACGAGACGATGGCCGCCGACAGCGCCGGCGTCGGCGTGTATTCGCCCTCGCGCTGCACGCGGGTCTCGACGCCGTTGGCCGCCAGCACCTCCAGCGCCGTGCGCAGCGCCGGCTCGGACGCGGCGTGGGTGTCGGCCCCCAGGAAGAGCGGCCCGGTGATGCCGGCCCGGGCGCGGTGCTCGCACACGGCCTGCGTGATCGCCAGGATGTGCGCCTCGTTGAACGTGCCGTCCTCGGGCGCGCCCCGATGGCCGCTGGTGCCGAAGGCGACCAGCTGCAGCGGGTCGGCCGGATCGGGGCGCCGGTCGTGGTAGGCGGCGACCAGGCGATCGACGTCGATCAGCACCTCGGGCGGTGCCGGCTTCCCGGCGAGTGGTGACTGCGGCATGTCTGGAGACTACGCCAATCAGACCTTGGTGATCGACGCTGTTTCCAGCCACCAGGGGTTCTGGGCCGTGCCGTCGAAGGTGCCGGAGGTCTTGTACTTTTCGTACTCGCCGGCCCTGGCGACCGGCGCGATTTGGGCCAGCACGGCCCGCCGCTCGGCGTCGCTCATCGGCTGGAATTGGTAAGCCGCGTCGAGCCCCTGCATCAGGATCCCCATCGTGTCGCACCCGGTGATCACCACGGACGTGGGCTCGTTCATGGCGAACTGCAGGCACTGCGTCGGGGTGACGGCCCGGTCGGCCAGCGGCGCGCTCTTGAAGAAGAGCCCGGAGCCCAACGGCTTCATCCCCAGCGCGCCGATCTTCTTCTTCGTCAGCTGGGGCAGCACCTTGTTCGTGAAGCTGTCGTAGTCGGCGTCCATCACGTTGACCGGCATCTGGACGGTGTCGAACCTGAATCCGTGCTTCTCGGCGGTGGCCAGCATCTTCAGGTGGATCTCGGGGCTCTTGTGCCCGGTGAAGCCGATGAACCGGAGCTTGCCGGCCTTGCGCGCGGCCACCAGCGCCTCGATGGCGCCGTCGGGGCCGAACACCCGATCGGGGTCGGACATCCGGATCACCTCGTGGATCTGCACGAGATCGATCATGTCCGTGCCGAACGACCGCAGGCACTGGTCGATCTGGTCGGCCGCCGATCTCCGCGTGCGGCCGTCGATCTTCGTCATCAGGAACACGCGTTTGCGGTAACCATCCCGCAGCGCGTTCCCCATCCAGACCTGGCTCCGGCCTTCGTTGTAGTCCCAGCAGTTGTCCATGAAGGTGACGCCGTGGTCGACGGCGGCGCGAACGATCTCGATGGCGGTCTTCTCGTCCCTGGCCAGGCCGATGTGGAAACCGCCCAGGCCCAGCAGCGAGACCTCGACGCCCGTGCTCCCGAGCTTGCGCATGGGCATCTTGCCGCCGGCGGGCAACGCCCGCTGCCGCCAGTCGAGCGCCGCGGCGGCGGCCACGCCGGCGCCCACGGCCATGAACTGTCTTCGCCGCATGCGGAATTCGGAAGACAAGGTCGGTCGGCGGCGGAAGCAGTCAAGTCGCGATCGGGAAGGTAAGGACTTTCCCGATTGAGCGGGGGCGCGTCGCAGCCTGCGAACCTCCCGTCGCAAGCTGCGAGATCGGGCCGCCACCGTCGACACGCGCAGCCCCGTGCGCATCGCTCGCGCGCTTCGGAGCGCATCTACACGGAACTCCGAGACGCCGCTCGACCATTGTGCTCGCGACCGGCATGCCTACATTTGGCCACGTTTCGCCATGGATGACCGAAAACGCCGCAAGCCGCTGGGGGGGAAGCCAAAACGCCGCGGGGCGATGCCGCCCAGGACGGAGGTGATCGTCCGATCGGACCGCGACCGCGGTCCAGCTTCGTCCGGGCGTCCGGCGATCCGGATGAACTTCGACTGGCTCACCGACCGGCTGGCCATCGGCGGCTGGTTCTCGTCGGAGACCGTCGAGCTGCTGGCCACGGTGCACGGCATCTCCCGCGTGGTCGACCTGCGCGGCGAGGACTGCGACGACGAGCTGGCGCTGGCCCGCCACGGCATCCGCTTGCTTCACGTCCCGACGGAGGACTGCTCGGCGATCGATCCCGAGGACATCGCGCGCGGGGTCGCCTGGGTCCAGAGTGCCCTGCGGGCGCGCCACCGCGTGCTGATCCACTGCCAGCACGGCGTGGGGCGCAGCGCGCTCCTGGCCCTGTGCGTGCTGATCGACGGCGGCATGTCGCCGGTGGCGGCGGTGACGCTGGCAAAGGACGCCCGGGCGGCCATGTCGCCCACCCCCGGTCAGCTGCGGGCGCTGCTGGCGTTCGCGGCCGAGCGGTGCCCGGGGCGGTCGTGGACCATGCCCTCGTTCGACGAGCTGGCCGCGATCGCGTACCGCCATCTGCCCCGGAAGGCCGGCGAGGTCCGGTCCGCCACGGCGGGGGGGTGATCCTTGATGGTCTTCGGCGATCGGGCGCGCGTCCGATCGCCCGCGGCCCTGATCGAGTCGCTGCGGAGGGACCTGGAGCGGCTGGACCGGACGGCGCCCGGTGTCGAGCACCACACGCGGGCGGTGTCGCTGCTGCTCGGGGCCGGCGAGCTGGCCCAGGGGATCGCGGACGCCGGCTTCGCGCGCGACGGCCGGGACCGGCTGGACATGGGTCCGGCCGCGGCCATGCGGCTGGCCGTCGGCCTGGCGCGCGTGATGTGGCGCTCCCACGCGGGCCGGTACACGAGCCCGGGTTCGCTGTCGAGCTGCCGGGCCGCGCTGGAGGAGCTCGCCCGCCAGCCGCTGCCCGACACCGTCACCGTCCGGGCCGGCGAGGGGTTTCATCACTACGGCGTCTACCCGGAGACCTACGCCGCGGCCGCCGCCGCCGCATTCGCGGCCCGGCCGTTGCCGGTGGTGATCGGCGTGCGGACCATCGGCGCGACCCTGGCCGCCGCGGTGGCCGGGGCGCTCCCCGCGCGCGGCGGGCCGCCGCTGACCGTTCGCCCGGTCGGGCCGCCGTCCGAGCGGCGTCTGGCCGTTGGCGACGACGTGACCGGCTGGCTGGCGGCGGCGCGCGGGCGGGTCGTGGCCGTCGTCGACGAGGGGCCGGGGGTGTCCGGCAGCTCGTTCGCGGCGGTGCTCGACGCGCTGTCGGAGGCCGGGGTGGACGAGCGCGACGTCTGGGCGTTTCCGTCGCACGACGGCGACGTCGGCGGCGGGGCCAGCCCCGAGACGCGCGCCCGCTGGGCCCGCGTGCGGCGGGTGCATCTGCCGTTCGAGACGGTGTTTCTCCGTCCGGGCGACGACCGACTGGAAGACTGGACACGCGATCTGATCGGCCCGCACGACGCGCCTGCCGAGGATCTGACCGGGGGACTCTGGCGCCGCCTGCTGTTCCGGGACGCGCAAGACTGGCCGCCGGTCATCGCGGCCCGCGAGCGGCGCAAGTTCCTGCTGCGCGCGCGCGGCGGGCGGTTTCTGGCCCGCTTCGTCGGGCTGGGCGGCGTGGGCGCGGCTGCCTCGGCGCGCGCCGGCGAGCTGGGCGAGGCCGGCTTCTCGCCGCCGCCGCTCGGCTTGCGGCACGGCTTCCTGATCACGGCGTGGTTGGGAGCCGCCCGCGCCCTGTCGTCCTGCCGGGCCTGGTTCCCTCGCGGTGCGCTGGTCGAGCACCTGGCGGAGTACCTGGCATTTCGCGGCGGACGGTTTCCCGCCGATCGATCCCGCGGGGCGGCGCCGGAAGCCTTGCTGGAGATGGCGGTCGTGAACGCGTGCGAGGGGCTGGGGCCGGCGGCGGCGCGGCGCCTCGAGCGGTTCACCCCCTGGCTGCGTGACCTGGCGCGGGCGGCCCGTCCCGTCGAAGTCGACGCGCGCCTGCACGCCTGGGAGTGGCTGGTGACCGACGACGGGCGGCTGCTCAAGACCGACGCCGTCGATCACTGCGACGGACACGATCCGGTCGGCTGCCAGGATCTGGCCTGGGACGTGGCCGGCGCGATCGTCGAGCTCCGGCTGGACCCCGGCGAGACGACCGCGCTCCGGCGCGCGCTGGCGGAGCGGGGCTATCCGATCGAGCCGGAGCCGCTGTCCTTCTACATGTCGGCCTACCTGGCCTTCCAGCTCGGCCTGTGCGCCAGCGGCGCGGAGTCGGCCGGTGACGAGGCGGAGCGCGACCGGCTGCGCGAGGCTGCCGGCCGCTATCGCCGGTGGCTCGAGGCCGAGCCCGGGCCCGCGCCGCTCGGTTGAAAGGCGCGGCGAGCGGCCTTCACAGGTTCTTGGGCGCGGTGCCGTTTCCGGTCAGGCGGTCCGCCTCGTGCTGCTCGACGGCCGCCTGCCGCTTCTCTTCCTCGATCTCCCGTGCGTCCTCGGGGCTCAGCTTGCGCGGCTGGTAGCGCCCGCGGTTGGGCGGTGGGCTGGGGCGCGGATGTGGCGAAGCCTCGCGGCCCGCCACGCGATCGGCAGCGGCCTCGCTCTCCCCCGGCGACGCCTCTGCCACCGCGTCACCTTTCCAGCGGTTCTGGTCGCTCATGACGTCTCCCCCACAGGGGAAACCTAGGTCGTTGCGAGCGGGATGGTGAAGCGGAACCTGGCGCCGCGCTCGACGTCGGGGTCGACCCAGATCCGGCCACCGTGCGCCTGAACGATGACGTACGAGATGAACAGCCCCAGCCCGCGCCCCTGCCGCGCCGTCTCTTCCCCCTGGACGTGGCGCTGGAACAGGTGCGGAAGCAGGTCGCGCGCGATCCCGGGACCGCTGTCCTGGACGGTGACCAGCAGGTTGCCGCCCAGACGCTCGAGCGAGATCCGGACGTGGCCGGCCCCGGGCGTGAACTTGATCGCGTTGCCGATCAAGTTGCTGAGCACCTGAACGATCCGGTAGCGATCGCAGCGCAGCTCCAGCGCCTCGACCGGGATATCCACCTCGAGCTCGATGGCCTTGTCCTGGCCGATCGGCCGCAGCAGCTCGAGCGCGTCCTCGACCACGTCGCGCGCGCGATGCTCGCCCAGCTCCACGGGCAGCCGGCCCGACTCGATCCCCGAGACGTCCAGCAGGTCCTCGACCATGTGGCGCATCTGATGGACGCCGCGCCGGATGCGGTCCAGCTGCTTCCAGCCGTGGCGGCGCTCGTCGGCCGGCGATCGATTGAGCAGCATCTCGGTCGAAAGCAGGATCGCCATCAGCGGGTTCTTCAGATCGTGCGAGACGAACGACATCACCTGCTCGCGCGCCTTGATGGCCCGGGTGGCGTCCTCGTAGAGGCGAGCGTTCTCGATGGCCGTCGCGATCCGGTTCGCCAGATCGACGGCGTTGGCCAGATCCTGGCTGCCGAACCCGCGTCCCGACTCGACCATCATGAAGGTCAGCAACCCCAGCACGTTGCCGCGCGCCAGCATCGGGACGTACATCAGCGAGCGCGGGGTGCAGGCGCGCACGAACGCTTCGTGCACCAGGCCGTCGGGATCGGCGCGAAAGGCGTCGGCCTGGCAGTCGGTCAGGAGCAGGGGCTGCCGGGTCGTCAGCACCCAGTCGGCGGGCGTGCCACGGCCGCGTGGCGGGCGGACCCAGCGCGCGGTGCGCGCCAGGCGGTAGTGCCGGGAGTCGGCCGCGGCGACCTGGATCCGTTGCAGCTCCTCGCCGCGGTCGAAGATGTCGGCGACGGCGATGTCCGCCAGCAGCGGAACGGCCCCCTCGATCGTCGCGGAGATGGTGCCCGGATAGTCGAACGACGAGGCCAGCGTCGCGCTGGCCTCGCCCAGAAACCGCAACACTTCCTGCGCCCGCTTCAGCCGGGTGATGTCGGTCAGCACGGACTTGCAGGCGATCACAGCGCCGCCGGCCGGCGCGAACAGCGGGGTGCTGGTGATCTGGACGGCCACCGTTCCCGATCCGCGGCCCCCGATTCCAATCTCGCTGGTGACGCGGGTCGCGTCGCCGAAGCACTCGCGGACGTGCGCCAGCAACACGGCGCGCGCGGCGGGCGCGATCAACGTGCTCAGCCGGCGCCCCAGCAGCCTCCCGGGCGTGGTGCGGAACAGCGTGGCGGCGGACAGGTTCGCTTCGAGGATCTTCGCCGACGGATCCAGGCGGAGGTAGGCCACCGGGGCGGAATCGTAGAGATCGACGTAGCGCGCCAGATCGGTCGCATCGCGCTCTCCCTGACTGACCATCCCCCGTCCTCCTCCGGCAGCGATGGTCACGGGCGCACCTCCTTCAGTCAACCACTATGATCAGTTGGGCGCTCCGCTCCCGATGGTGGGACCGACGGCCGGTCCCGCCGTGCCGGTGTTGGACGTCGCGCCGGTCGGCCCGGCGCCCAGCGCCGTATCGGACGGCATCACCACGCCACGTCGCGAAGACCGCGGGGGCACCGGTTCGGCCGCGTCCACCGGGGACGACGCCTGCGCGGGCGGGGGAGGGCTGGTCGCACAGGAGAGCGCGCCGGCCAGGAGAGCGGCCGCCGCGATCGCGGGAAATCGTCTGGCCATCGGTGAAGCAACGTAATCCCCTTACCGACGTTGGGGAGGCCTGGATCAGCCGAAGGTATCGCCGTTCCAGCCCCAGAGATAACCGACAGCGTCACCGAACTCGATGTAGATGCGGTCGCGGGCGATCCCCAGCGCGCTCGAGAGCCGGTCGCACAGGGCCGCAGAGAGGTCGCTCGTGTCCTCGGCCGTCATCTTCCCGACATTCTTCACCGCCACGAACGCCGCGTGCGCTGG
>Ga0335083_10006490_pt1 | contig 14580 bp, 15 predicted proteins | sample Lox_Sample_42_FD_206716 | JGI IMG/M metagenome (GOLD analysis project Ga0335083, IMG submission 206716) | Soil microbial communities from Loxahatchee National Wildlife Refuge, Florida, United States - Lox_Sample_4.2 | ecosystem: Environmental > Terrestrial > Soil > Wetlands | place: USA...
CCTCGCCGAGCTGACCCGGCTCGGCGTCGCCCTGGGCGCCGACCCGCTCACGTTCGCCGGACTGGCCGGGTTGGGCGATCTTGTGCTGACCGCCACCGGTCCGCAGTCGCGGAACCGCTCGCTCGGGGTGGAGCTGGGGCGCGGTCGCCGGCTCGAGGAGATTCAGGGCGAGCGCAAGTCCGTGGCGGAAGGCGTGCAGACGGCTCGGGCGGCCACCGCCCTCGCCGAGCGGGAGGGAGTGGAGCTGCCGATCACGCGCGAAGTGAACGAGATCCTGTTCCGCGGCAAGGCCCCGCGCACCGCGGTGGCGGACCTGATGGAGCGGGAGCTGAAGCGGGAGCAGTGGCGATGAGCGTCCCGCATCCGGTCCAGGAGTTCTTCTCGATCGGGGAGGTCTGCCAGCTCACCGACCTGAAGCCCCACGTGCTGCGCTATTGGGAAAGCCAATTCCGGTTCCTGAACCCGGCCAAGAACCGCTCGGGGAATCGCGTCTACCAGCGGCGGGAAATCGAGCTGATCATGCTCGTCAAGCATCTGCTGTATACCGAGAAATACACGATCGAGGGCGCGCGGCAGAAGATCGAGCAGTATCGCCGCAACGGCGAGCTGCGCCCCGAAGCCCGTCTCGCGCTCGCCACCGAGACCGTCAGGGACCTCCGCGCGCAGCTCAAGGGCGTGCTGGCGGTGCTGGACGGGACGGCGTCGCCCCATGCCGGGCAACGCTGAGTCTCGCGTCGCGGTCATCATTCCCGCCTACCGCGCCGCCCGTACCGTCGCCGCTGTGGTGACTCGTGCCGCCATGGCGGTTCCGGGAGCCGCGGTCTATCTCGTGGACGACGGTTCGGACGATGCGACGGCCATCCTGGGGCGGGAGGCCGGGGCCCAGGTGCTGGGGCATGTTCGCAACCGCGGGAAGGGCGCGGCCCTGGCGACGGGTGTGGAACGGGCGTTGGGGGATGGCGCGGCCTGGATCGTGACGCTCGACGCGGACGGCCAACACCCCCCGGAGCTGGTCCCCGCGCTGCTCGAGCTCCTGCAGCGCGACCAGGCGGACCTCGTGCTGGGCGCCCGGGCCCGGACCACCACCATGCCATGGCCCCGGCGCCTGACCAACTGGCTCTCGGCATCCCTGGCAAGCCGGGTCGCTGGGGGAGGGACGGTGGTCGCCGATGCCCAGACCGGATTCCGGGCTTTCTCGCGTAGCGTCGCGCAGCAGGTCCGTCCCCGGGAAACCCGCTACGACTATGAGACAGCCTTTCTACTGGCGGTGCTGGTGACGGGGTTCCGCGTCCGGTCCGTCCCGATTCCCACGATTTACGCCGGCGCGCCGAGTCATTTCCGCTCGTGGGCCGACACCTGGCGGCTGGCGCGGGTGTTCGCCCGCTACAGCCGTCGCATACTGTTTGGGACCGCATGAACATCCTGCTCTCGAACGACGACGGGATTCTCGCTCAGGGACTGGGGCTTCTGGGATCGGTGTGCGCCGATCTCGGGAGAGTGACCGTGGTGGCCCCCGATCGGGAGCAAAGCGCCACTTCGCATTCCCTCACCCTGCATCGACCGGTACGCGCGACGCGCCGCGCGGACGGGGCCTACCAGGTCGACGGCACCCCCACCGACTGCGTCTTGCTCGCTCTGGGCGCCCTCATGAAGGAGCGGCCGGATTTCGTCGTTTCAGGCGTGAACCACGGCCCCAACATGGGCGAGGACGTGCTCTACTCGGGCACCGTCGCGGCGGCTATGGAAGGGCTGGCCTCTGGGGTTCCCAGCGTCGCCGTCTCGTACGCGAGCTTCGACCTGGAGAACCTGAATAGCCATCGTGAGTGGCTGAAGCGTGTCCTCGGCCGCATCCTTGCGATCACGGAGTTTCCCAAAGAGACCCTCCTCAATGTGAACCTGCCGGCGATTCCGGGGAGTGACGTCCGGGGCGTGAAAATCACGACGCTAGGGAGCCGGGTGTTTCACGAGGAAATCGCCAGGATGAAGGACCCCTGGGGGCGGGAGATCTACTGGATCGGCGGGGGCAAAGCGACCTGGTCGGGCGGAGCGGACTCGGACTTTCAGGCGGTGCGCGACGGATTCATCTCCGTAACACCGTTACACGTGGACATGACGAACTACGGCCTGCTCGAGGCGGCGCGCGCGTGGAACCTCGGGGGTTAGGTGGGGGAGCGAGCCCCGACAGCTACGGGGGGTATCGGGCCCGGCTCGTCGAGCAGCTCCGGGCCAAAGGGATCCGGGATCTGACCGTGTTGCACGCGATTTCGGAGACGCCGCGGCACCTGTTCGTGCCCGAGGCGGTCCGGCATCAGGCCTACGAAGACCGGGCGCTGCCCATCGGCGGAGGCCAGACGATTTCGCAGCCGTTTACCCAGGCCCGTTACCTCGAGGCGCTGCGGCTCACCGGATCCGATCGAGTCCTCGAAGTTGGAACGGGCAGCGGTTATCAAACGGCTCTGCTGGCCCAGCTTGCCGGTCAGGTCTTCAGCATCGAGCGAGTGCGTTCCCTCGCGGAGACCGCGCTGGCGGCGCTGCGTGGGGCGGGGGTGCGGAACGCGTCCGTCCTGCTCGGAGACGGCACTCTGGGATGGAGCGCCTACGCGCCGTATGATGCCATCCTCGTCGCGGCCGGCGGTCCGGATGTCCCCCCGCCGCTGGTGGAGCAGCTAGCCCCGGGGGGGCGTCTCCTGATGCCACTCGGCGAGCGTGGCGGGCAAACCCTTACGCTGATCGAACGGACCGAAGGTGGTCTCAGGCGGACCGAGCTGGGGCCGGCGCTGTTCGTCCCATTGGTCGGAGAACACGGCTTCGATGCTTGAGCGATTCATCCAGTGGTTGCTCCAGAGTCTGTTGGACCTTGGATATCCCGGCATCGTCGCCCTGATGGCGATGGAGTCCTCGGTGCTTCCGGTGCCGAGCGAGCTGGTGATGCCGCCGGCAGGGTACTGGGTGGCGAAGGGGGAGCTGAACGTCGTGCTCGTGCTCTTGAGCGGGGTGGTGGGGAGTATCCTCGGCTCGCTCGCCAACTACGCCGTGGCGCACTTCCTGGGCCGACCGTTCCTGCGTCGCTTCGGCAAGTATCTCCTGATCTCCGAGCGCGCCCTGCAGCGCTCCGATCAGTACTTCGCCGCGCACGGAGAGATCAGCACTCTTGTGGCGCGCATACTGCCGGTGATCCGGCACCTGATCTCCATTCCGGCGGGTCTCGCGCGGATGTCGCTGCCGCGGTTCATCCTGTTTACCGGACTGGGGGCGCTGCTTTGGTGCAGTGTGCTCACCGGTATCGGGTACTTCCTGGGCCTGCATGAGGCCGTGTTGCGGAATGAGGAAGTCCAACATGCGGTCAGCCGGGTGCTGGCCATCATCCTCCCTCTGCTAGTGCTGGGTGTGGGGATTTACGTGATCTGGCACCGACGTCGCGTGGCGCCCCCCCGGGCGAGGTCGAGCTGAACGGTGGATCATTGTGTGCGTTACGTCGTGGCGGGGCGGGTGCAGGGTGTAGGGTTTCGCTGGTTCGTGCTGCGGGAGGCCCAACGCCTCCGGCTCAAGGGGTACGCGAGCAATCTGCTGGATGGAACTGTGGAGGTCGTTGCCAGCGGAGAGGCCGTTGCCCTCGAGCGCTTGGAAGCGGCGCTGTCACGGGGGCCTTCAGGAGCCATCGTCTCTGGTGTTGATAAGTCAATCATTTCACATGAAGTTACGCTCCCTAATCCGTTTGATATCAAGTAATTAGGACGTCACTTGCAATGACAAATAGTCTGTCGCAGGCGCTCAGGAACGCCGTCCGCGAGATCCCCGACTTTCCCAAGCCGGGGATCCTGTTCCGCGACATTACGCCCGTGCTGCTGCACCCGAATCTGTTTCTAGGAGCCACCCGGGCGATGGCGGAACCGTTTCGAGCCCTTGGGATCAACCGGGTTCTCGCCATCGAATCCCGCGGTTTCCTGTTCGGGGCGCCCATCGCCCAGGAGCTCGGGGCCGGCCTTGTCCCGGTGCGTAAGCCGGGGAAGCTGCCGGCCGCCCGCCAACGGGTCGATTACGCTCTGGAGTACGGCACCGATGCGTTGGAGATGCATGCCGACGCCATCGAGCCAGGGGATCGGGTGCTGATCGTGGACGATGTGCTGGCTACGGGTGGAACCGCCGCCGCGGCGGCCGACCTGGTGCGCGGCCGCGGGGCGAACCTGGGGGGCTTCAGCTTTCTCCTCGAGCTGGATGGCCTGAACGGTCGGCAGCGCCTCGGATCGGTGCGGGTAGAGGCCTTGATTCACTACGCGTAACCCCTATAAATTGCGCAGCTTACGCCCCTGTAGCTCAGGTGGATAGAGCAGCGGTTTCCTAAACCGTTGGCCGGGCGTTCGAGTCGCCCCAGGGGCACTCTGGGGACGTGCGGCACACTCAAATAGCGAAGGACCAGAGATGACGACGCCGGTGGGAGCAGCCCAGGCAGGCCAAAGGTCGGATCAGCGCCTCGAAGCCCTCCTCGAGTGGGCCAAGCGCAATCGCGGCACGGCCATCACGATCGCGGTCATCGCGGTCTTGGGCGGGCTCCTGTTTGCGTGGAGCATCCTGTCGCGGAGCCAGCAGGAGGCCGCCGCGGGAACCGGGCTGGGACAAGGCCGATTCGCCTGGGAGAGCAAGAATTACGCGTTGGCGGCGAGCGAGCTGTCCCGCGTGAGAGAGAATTACTCCGGAACCCGGGCCGCCCAGGAAGCGACCATCATGCTGGCTCAGGTCCGCCTGGCGCAGGGACAGCCGCAGCAGGCCATCGAGGTCCTCAGCAAGTTCGCGGGAGAGGCCAACCGGGACTACCAGGCGCAGGCCTACGGTCTGCTCGGGGCGGCCTACGAGAACATCTCCCGGCCCAAGGATGCCGCCGAGACCTACCAGAAGGCCGCAAGCGCGGCCAGGTTCCCATTCCTTGCGGCCCAGTACCTCTCGGACGCGGGACGGGCGTGGTTGGCGGCGGGCGACACCGCCCAGAGCAAGGCCGCCTATGAGGCTATCGTCGCCAAGTACGATTCCACGGGCACGGTCGTCGAAGCGCGTGTGCGGCTTGGGGAGATTACCAAAGGATCCGCGGGGGCTGGGAAGTAGCTGGCATCGGTCATTCGCTCGAATGCACTTCGTATAATAGATGTTATGTTAAGTTGCCGTGTTGAAAGATGTGGAAACTCGCCTCACGCCGTAACGATCCCCCGAAACACCATCCGCGCCTGCCCCTTCAGCCACACGTCCTCGAAGGCCCCATCGGTCGACTTTCGAGCGTGAACCTCCAGGGGCAGCTGACTGCGGGTCTCGATTACAACGGGCAGACGCTCCAAGCCCCAGTGCTCGAGGATACAGGCGGCAGCCACGGCGCCGGTCCCACAGGCCAGCGTCTCGCCCTCCACCCCCCGCTCATAGGTCCTCATCCGCCAGGCCACCGACCGCCTGCCTGGTGAGACGAAGTTCACGTTGGCGCCATCCGGCCCCAGGGCCGGCGCGTATCGCAGCTCCCGGCCACGCCCGGCCAGATCGACCTGATCCACGTCGCGGACCAGGACGATCAGGTGCGGCACGCCTACCACAGTCAGTCCGGCCCGTTCCTCACCCGGCATCAAGTCGAGCGCCGGCTCGGTGGGAGGCTCCACGGGGCTCAACTGGATCTCGGCGCGATCGGGCTCCTGGCCGCAGCGGCCCACGTAGGTGCCCGCGTCCGTCTCGAGCTGCATCCCCCGCTGCGGTCCGATGCCCAAGTAGGCGGCCAGGCGGGTGCTGCAGAGCGCGGCGTTCCCGCACATGGAGGCGCGGGAGCCGTCGCTGTTGAAGTAGACCATCCGCACGGCTCCCGCGGCCTTGCCGGGACCCACGAAGACCAGGCCGTCGGCGCCAACACCGGTCCCCCGGGCGCACACAGCCTGAATGTCCGACTCCGCCCAATCATCCGGGCCCGAGACGCTCGAATCCACCATCACGAAATCGTTGCCCGACCCCGTCATCTTATAGACGGGGAGTCCGATCAGATGCGGCCGAACCAGGCCATGAGTCGCAGGTGTGGAACCATCCACACCGCTTCTTTCACGATTCCGCGATTCATCTTGCTTTGCCCCTCGGTCCGGTCCACGAACACGATCGGCACCTCGGCCAGCTTGAACCCTTTTCGCCATGCCCGCACGCTCATCTCGATTTGGAAAGCGTACCCGTTGGACCTAACCTGCGTGAGATCAATCGATTCCAGTACGCGACGGCGAAAGCACTTGAAGCCCCCGGTGAGGTCCCAGATCTTCAGACCCGTGACCCAGCGGGCATAGACGTTGGCAAAATACGACAACAACAGACGTCCCATCGGCCAGTTCACGACCGTGACCTTGCCTTGAAGGTAACGCGATCCCAGGACCAAGTCGGCGTCCTGGGCCGCGGTGAGAAACGCCTTGAGGTGGGCCGGATCATGCGAGAAATCGGCATCCATCTCGAAAACGTAGTCGTACTTCCGCTCCAGGGCCCATCCGAACCCCGCCCGGTAGGCGGTGCCGAGCCCCTGCTTCCCTTCCCGGTGCAGGACGTGGATCCGGGGCTCCCGCTCCGCCATCTCGTCGGCGATGCGGCCGGTCCCGTCGGGGGAATTGTCATCCACGATCAGCACCTCGAGGCGGGGATCCTGGGCCAGCACCTGCGGGACCAGGCTGCCCACGTTGGGCGCCTCGTTGTAGGTCGGGATGACGACCAGCGCGCGCTCAGCCACCCGGCGGACCCTTGCGGCGTTGCCGGATGGCGGCTCCCCCGCCCCAGGCGGCGAGCAGGAGCAGCGAAATCAGCGAGATGAAACGACCGCGCTGGTAGACGGCCGAGGTGAACTCGAGGTCTACGCGTTTGGCCCCGGCGCTCACGGGCACGGTAATGAAGGACCAGTCGCCGCGCAGCACGTCGCTGGGGTTCCCGTCCACGGTCGCGTGCCAATCGGGGAACCAGTTTTCCGCGACGAGCAGATAGCTGTCGGTGGGCGGCGGAGGATCGAGCGTCACGCTCATCAGGCCCGGCACCCACTTGACGAACGTCGCGCGCGACGGGCTCGAATGCAGCGGTTCGGTTACGGGTAGCGGGTTGACCGCCTCGGTGCGGTCGAACAGCACGAAGTTGTTGTAGTCCATCCGGGGATCGATCAACGTCGGAATGACTTCGTTGGTGTCGGCTTTGACCGCGGCGGGCACGACGCGGGCATACGGCTGCGGCTCGGTCCGCTCGAGCACCTTCGCCCATGCCCCTTCCGAAGTCTCGACCGAATCGAGCACCCGCTTGTACCCGGGAATGCTGTCCATCCTCGATGCACCCGCCGGCAGAATGAGGTAGCGCACCGCGAGCAGGTCCCAGAGGCGAACGAACCGCAGGTTGTTCCATTCACCTTTGCCGCCCAGCAGCTCGTCATAGTAGCGCAGCTCATTTCCGTGATAGCCGAGCACTTGAGGAACATCAAAGGCCATCAGAGCATCGGGCCCGTACACCCCTGGATCGAGCACCCGGTATGGCGGGGTCGTTTTCGTGATCAGCGAGGTCACCGCGTCGGGGCGGAACCAGTCCGCCTTGGGGTTCGGGGCGTAGATCCAGAACGACCGGGCGTTGAGCCAGAGGTCGCACCCGACGACGAGCGCCAGCGTGATGCCGAACAGGCGCGGCGTGAGACGGTCGCGCAGCAGAGCCATCGCGCACAGCCCCGTAGCCAAGAGGGCCAGTCCGCTCCCCAGCGCGCCCACCAGGATCGCCTGGGCATCGGCCTGGGCGATGGAGGCCCTCGGGCCCGCGAGATTCACCGCCATGATCCCGAACGCCCCGCTCACGGCCAGCAGGGTGACGAGCCCGCCCGCGACGAGCCACGGGATCACCGCGCCCCTCCCCTCCTTTCGCTCCAGCCGCTCCACCCCCATCCCCGCGAACGTGGCCACGACGAATGCGACGGCGAAGAACGCCATCCCGGGGGCACGGGTCTTCTTGATCAGCGGCATCACGGCCCAGAACAGTCGATAGAACGGAGTCCCCGCTCCCAGACTGATCAGCAGGAACAGCAGGCCGATCCCCCCAAGCCAGTACACCAGACGCCGCCGGTCCTTGGCCCACGCACCGAGGACCGCCAGAGCGACGACGGGAAGTCCGAGGTACTCGGAGTGGTGCTTCAGGGGATTGGACCCCCAGTAGGTCTCATGGTCTCCGACGAATCCCTTGAACAGGAACTCCGGGACATGAACCCAGGGAATCGCATACGAGGTGGATCCCTCGAATCCATGGTAGCCCTGGGCCCGCGGCGAGAACGGGATGTACTGGATGAACGGCAGCACCTGGATCGAGGCGACGCCGAAGCCGAGGAGCACGGCCCCGAGCGCCAGTCCCAGCCGGCCGATCCGCTTCCCCAGCGCCTCGTCGTTGCCCGCGTCGAAGGTCAGGTAGAGGGCAAAGAGCCCAGCCGCGATCAGCACGTAGTACGCGATCTGGAAGTGGCCGAGCAGGCTCATCGCCACCGCGACGGTGAACACGACGTAGCCGATCGGACGCTTGTCCCGGAGGGCCAGGAGCAGTCCCAGGAACGCGAGCGGGAGCGCGGCCGAGGCGAACAGCTTGCCATCGTGTCCGGGTGAGGGATAAGAAGCGATGAGCCCGGACAGCTCGTAGGCGATCCCGCCGACCACGGATCCCGCCCACGACACGCCGAACCGGCGCAGCAACAGGTAGGTGAACAACCCCGCGAGGAGAAAGTGGAGCACGAACCCGAAATTGACGACGGCGGTGATCGGCAAGAACAGACGCAGGAACGAGGTGGCGTAGAAGATGTCGCCGTGGCCGGCCCCGATGTACGGCATCCCGCCGAACAGCTCTGGCTCCCACAGTGGCACGTGTCCCAAGCGGTGCCACCACTCGGCGCCCCAGGTGCGGGACGCGTACGCCGCGGGGTTGAAGTCGCCCCCCGGGGTCCCCAGCCATTTGCCGGCGAGCATCGGCAGGCTCAGCACGCCGATCCAGAGGCCCATCAGCCCGAAGGCCACCAGGTTCGGCCGCTTAGGTTCGTACACTCACGTCCTCCTTCTGCTGTCGCGTGGCGAGCAGCATGGCGAGCGGGGCCGCTACTTCGGTCACCGTCAACAGGAGTCGGGAAGCCAGGCTCAAGGCGATGGCGCCCCCGCCTCCCAGCATCGGGGTCAGCAGGCTGATGAGCACCACCTCGCGCACCCCTACCCCACCGGGCGCAAACAGCGCCAGAAGCCCTAAAATGTAGCCCAGCGCGAAGACCCCCACCGCAGTGGTCACGGGGAGGGTGCCCGGGAGGCCCAGGCCGCGCGACAGCAGCCAGAATGCCGTACCGTGGCCCAGCCAGCTGAAGATCCCGAGCGCCGAGCTCTCCGCCACGGCGGCCACCGGCAGCGGCCGGACCCGCTCGGGTCGTCCCACCAGCCGGGCCAGGGTTTGCACCGCGCGGGGCCAGGCCAACGAGGCGATGGTAAGCATGGCGACCAGCGCCGCCGCCGCGAGCCGCAGCGGGGACTCGGCTCCGGGGATGGCCACGGCGACGATGGCGACCGCGGTCCCGATCGCCACGGCCTGAATGGCAAAGGCGGACGCCCCAGCGGCCCACGCCTCGACCCCGGACCGCTGGGCCAGGGCCATGAGCCCCGCCACGCTCCACACCTTGCCCGGGATGTACCGCCCGAGGTTCGCCACGAGCCAGATCCGCGCCGCACGCATGTAGGGGAGGTGCTGGTGCCACCCGGCGAGGATTCGGCGCCACGCTTCGACGCTGCTCGCGTAGCTGATGAGCAGCACCACCACCGCCAGGCCGATCCAACCGATCTGCGGTTGCAGCGTCAGGTGCAGCGAGCGAAACTCACTCCAATTGCGCGCGAGCGTCGCCCACACCATGCGGATCACGATGGCCGCGACGACCAGCTGGATGGTCCACCAGAGCCATCTACGCACGCGTCGCCACCTCGCGGTAAAGTGCCTCGAAGTTCTCCGCCACGGTGACCGGGGCGAGGCGGTGCCGCAGCGCGATCCCCGCGGCCGCCGCAAGCCGACGCGCATCCGGGTCACTCAGCACGTCGCCCAGGGCCCGGGCCAGCTCCCGCGGGTCAGCCGACACGAGACGCCCCGCCCCTTGCTCGGGGACGATGTCACTGACGCCGCCCCCGTCGCGCGCCGCGACTACTGGGACCCCTGCCATCAGCGCCTCGGCGGCGGCGAGACCGAATCCTTCTCCCAACGCCGGGAAGGCGAACACGTCGGCATTCCCCAGGGCCTGCGGGATCCTGGCCGGCGGGACTTCGCCCAGAAAGCGCACCTGCCCCGCGAGGCCTAGCTCGGCCGCCCGGCGCTCGAGTCCCGGCCGCTCGGGTCCGTCGCCGATGATCGTCAGGGGCACGGTCCGCCCCGACGAGCGGAGCTCGACCACGGCCAGGAGCAGGACATCGAGGCGCTTTCGCGGCATCAGGCGGCCGACGGTCACGATCCCTCCCCCGCCCTGGCTTGCCTGGAATCCGCTCGCCTCGATCGGCATCGGCTGGACCACGATTCGCGCGCGCTCCAGCCCGACCACGGCCGCCGCCCGGTCTGCCAGATCCGAGGAGACCGCCGTGACGGCGGCGGCGCCCCGCAGCACGCGACGCGCGATCGGGCGCACCACCGCCGTGTGCTCCAGGAACACCACATCCATGCCGTGGAGCGTCACCACGTAGGGCCGGCGCGCGAGCCAGGCGCTCACTCCCCCCGGCACCCACCACTGCGCGTGCACGAGGTCGAAGGGCTGCTCCCTCCACAGGCGCGACACCGTACGGGCCTGCCGCCATACCAGCGAACCGGCGGAAATGAGGCCGGCGACCGATTGGGTGGCGGTGGGCATCGTGCCCCGATAGGCGAGCGTTTCCCATCGTGCCGGGGCGTACCGGACGCGGGTGACGGGGATATGGTGTCGCAGCTCCTTTCCCCCTTTCCCCATGTCGGCCGGGGCCACGACCCGGACTCCCACCCCGCGGGCCGAGAGCGCCAGAATCAGGCGCTCCAGGAATGAGCCGGCCACGTCCCCGTCCCAGCGGGGGTAGGCGTGGGTCACGAAGACGACGTTCACGTCACACCGATCCCGCCCACAGCGCCGGGATCCGGAGCGCCTGGACGAATTCCACGCGAGTGTCCGCCTCATGACAGGCGCGCACGAGCGCTTCGATGTTCTCCCTCAGGCTGTGAATGCGGTACAGCCTGCTGCGGTTCGGGACCAGCTCGTCGGCGTGGAACTGCGTGGAGAACAGGATGGGGTCGGTTCCCGGTCGCCGCATGGCTCGGCGCAGCTCTGCCACGAGCGGGGCGAACAACATGGCGCGCGCCGTCACGTTGATGCAGTAGGTGGGGCGCCGCACGGCGTCCCACAACAGCCCGAAGTCACCGGTCTTCCGGCCCAGCTGCACGCCGCTCACGAGCGACCAGGGCAAGGACGAGGCCATGTAGCTCGGGGCTTCGAGCAGTCGGAAGGCACCCTCGGTGGCGCGTGGCGGGCGCCGGTGATCGGCGCGGGATGGCCGGAACGGCTGGCGCGGCGTCGCATGCCAGTCGAAGTAGTTCTCCCCCCGCGTCGGCGGCGAGCCGCGGTAGGTTCGATAGCCCGGCAGCGCGGAGCAATCGACGTGGAGGCCCAGGGCTTCGAGCTCTCCGTACGACCGCGTGTTGTGGTACGCCCACCCCATCCGTACGCTTTGTGGTCCTCCGGGAAGGACCGCGGCCAGATCGCGATGCGCTTGTCGCAACATGTCGAGCTGCCACTCGATGTCCTCCACCTCCTGGAACCAGCGGCCGTTATCGCCCTCGCGCCGCCAGAAGTGCGGATGCCAGCCCAGCTCGTCGCCGCTTCCGGCCAAGGAGCGCAGCAGGGCGTGCTGGGTGCGCGCGATCGCGGCGTAGTCGCCGTAGACGCGCTGCATCTGCTCGTCGGCCCGGAGAAACCAGGTGAAGACCGGCTCACGGCCCGCGCTGTCGCTCACGCCACGGACCAGTTGTTTCACGGCCGGGATGCCTTCGGTCATTCCGCGCCAGGTCAACGGCGCGTTGGTGGGGCCGTCCAGAAACCCCGGGCGATCGGGATCGGTGTCACAGCTCAGGACGAGGTAGACGGTGCGCAATGGCAGTCCCAGCCCGGCCCCTTACGCGACCGGTTGGTGATGGCGACGCGTCCGACGCCGCAGCCTCACCACAGATTGTCGAGATCGGAATCGAAGAACGAGACCCGCGGTCGGCCTGTGACCCCCGCGGCCAGCACCACCGGGTAGGGGCGCGCGACGTACATCCCCGTGGAGCGGAAGGCCGGTCCGTCCAGGGTCGAGCTCAGTCCGACGATGCCGTACGTCCCGGGAGCCTCGGTGAGGGCATACCGCATCGCCTCGGCGAGGAGATCCCGCTGGGCGGAGGGGGACGCCACGAAGTCGCAGATCTTCACGAGATCGAGATCGCGAGTGCGATGCTTGGCCCGCCGGTAGACGATGTACCCGTCCACCGCGCCGGCGGCGTCGCGATGCAGGAACGTGAAGTAGGTCCGGTTCGGTTGGGCCAGCTTGTGGTTCAGGAACTCGGCCTCGCGCTTCCCGTACAGCTCGTATTGTTGCCGCAGCAGACCGTCCCAGGTGGCATCCCACTCGGGACGGAACGCGGTGATCGCCTCGAGCTTGCCGAATCGTGGCCGCGTGCGCGGCCGCATGACCGCGTTGGCGAGGGAGACCAACGGCGCCAGTGCCGAGGACTTCTGCCAATAGGCCAGTGCCTTCCCGGGCCGGAAGAACCGGGCGTAGTAGCGGTTGGCGTCCCGACTGATCTGGTGGCCGCGGCGGAGATAGGCCGGCTCGATGGCGGGCACGACCCCCACGGCCGCGTACTTCAAGCCTGGGGCGTCCTCGCACGCCTTGAGCAGCCCGCGCCCGGCCGCTTTCCGGGTGGCATCGTCGGAGGTGTCCAGGACCAGCGTAATGCCCCAGCCGATACGGACGGGGGGCCGAGCGTCCGCGTAGCGGAATTCGTGCTCCATCTGGCCGATGTGCCCCACCACCTTGCCGTCCTTCATGGCCAGGTACCGGGTGCAGCGTTGCCAGTCGTACAGGGACCGCTCGCCGAGCTCCGGGTGGTCCGGGCTCCAGCGACGCATCAGCGCCAGGCTTTCGTCGAGGTAACGCACCTCGAACGGAATGATCTCCACGTCCATTTCGGCCGTCACGGTCTGGAGCGCGGGGGACGCGAGGCGGGGGGGCCGGTCGCATCACCGCCTCATTGGTCTGTCGTGCAAGAGAAACGCAAGTCAACAGCGCGCTGGAACTTAGCCGACCCCCGCTCGCCTGGGCAACCCGCGATGCGCTCCCGCCCGGCCCTATTTCACGACGCTCACGTACCCCGACTCGTTCGCGATGAGCGCGGCGGTTCCGAACCGGTCGAAGGCGATGCGCCGCGGCGAGCCGCCCACCGACAGGGTGTTACCGATGCTACGCGACGCGCGGTCGATGATCAACACCTGCCCCGTGCTGGGCACGCTGGCGTAGAGCCGGGTCCCGTCCGGGGACATGGTCAGGCCAAAGACGCCCGTGGCTCCCGTAACGGTGGCGATCGGAGCGGCGGTGGCCGCCTGCAGGACCTGGACGTCCCCTGCTGAATCCGCGATCCACAGCTCGTCGTTCGTGAGCGAGACGGCGAGGTCCTGCGGAGCCCCCCCAATCTGGGCGTAACGCGCCACGCCGGTCGAAGGCGTGATCTCAAACAGATACCCGGTGGTGGACGTGGCATACAGGATGCCGCCGTCGGGGCGGAACACGAGGCCATTCACCGGACCGCTGAGCACCCACCCCTGGGTGGCGGCGTTCGTGGCCGTCGAGAACTCCAGGATTGTCGCCGAGTCGGTCGAAACGTAGAAGTGCTGATCGTCGCGGCCGACGACGACCCGTAACGGCGTGCCGTAGGGGGCGGTGGCAATGCTGTCCACCGTCTGCTTCGACGCGACGTCGATGACGCTCACGGTCCCGCTGGCCTGATTGGTGACGTAGGCCGTCGCGCCGGTGGAGGTGAAGGCCACGTCGGTCGGGTCAAGGCCCACCCTGATCGAATCGGCGAAGCCCGTATCCGGCAGCTGCGTCACCTGAAGGTAGGGCACGTCCTGCCGCGAGACGTACACCAATCCGGTCGCGGAGATCGCGATGCCGAACGGCCGCGAGGCCACCGCGGGCGTTCCCGCCGCGCTGCCGCTCGGGTGGGTCACAACCGCGATGTTGGCGGTCGCGCGCGCGGCTCCGGAGAACACGGTGATCGTGTCGAACCCGAGGGCTATGCCGGAGACCAGGCCGGCGCTCGACACGGTAGCGATGGCGGTGTTGGAGGACCGGAACGTCAGAATCGGATTCGGGAGGGTGTTCCCCTGCGCATCGTACGCCGTCACGCTCACGAGACTGGTGCCGTTCAGCGGAACCTCGAACGCGGCGGGGAACACGGTCAGGGTGGTCGCGACCTGGGGGGCCGGCCCCTGGTCAGAGGCGCAGGCGCAGACTATGGCCCCGGTGGCAAAGAGCAGGAACAGCTGCGGGCGGCCCATGGTACCTCGTGACC
>Ga0335083_10006491_pt1 | contig 14580 bp, 6 predicted proteins | sample Lox_Sample_42_FD_206716 | JGI IMG/M metagenome (GOLD analysis project Ga0335083, IMG submission 206716) | Soil microbial communities from Loxahatchee National Wildlife Refuge, Florida, United States - Lox_Sample_4.2 | ecosystem: Environmental > Terrestrial > Soil > Wetlands | place: USA: Florida...
GAGTTAGCCTCGCCACCAGTGAGCACTTCCACCCCAGCGACACCACCGGAAACCACTTCACCCGGAAATCATTCCCCCCCGCGGTCGGTGTTTGTCACCACCCACTGGTCGGTCGTGCTGGCCGCGGCGCGCAGCGACACCACCCGCGCGCGCGCCGCGCTCGAAAATCTTTGCCAGACTTACTGGCATCCTCTCTACGCCTATGTGCGGCGGCGCGGTCATTCACCCGAAGACGCCCAGGACCTCACCCAGGAATTCTTTGCGCGGTTGCTGGAGCGCAGTGCCGTGGCCACGGTCGCGCCGGAAAAAGGGCGGTTTCGCTCCTTCCTGCTGGCAAGCATGAACCATTTTCTCGCCGACGAATGGGACAAGGCCCGCGCCCAAAAACGCGGTGGCGGAAAAGTAATGCCGCTCGACCTGCAAAGCGCCGAAACGCGGCTGGGCGAAATCCCGGTGGAAAACTTCACGCCGGAGAGGGCCTTTGAACATCGTTGGGCCATCACCTTGCTCGAAGAGGTTTACCAAAAGCTCGGAGAGGAATACCGCGCCCAAGGCAAAACGGAACTGTTCAACACGTTGCGTGTCACGCTGGCCGGCAAGAGCAACGCCGCGCCCTACGCGGAACTCGCCCGGCAATTGAACATGCAGGAAGGCGCGATTAAAGTGGCCGTGCACCGGTTGCGCCAGCGTTACCGCGCCCTCCTGCGCGACACCATCGCCGATACCGTGTCGAGCCCGGACGAAATCGAGGACGAACTGCGCTACCTGTTCCGAACTTTGGCTGGATAAGGACGTTGCGTCGCTAAAACGTTGGATTGCTGAACCGGCGGCAGGCGTAAATGGCCTCATTTTAACAAGTCAACCATTTAACAATTTAACGGACTCCTGTAACCTTTAGCCGCTAATCCCTTTGTAGTTGGTGAATGAACAGTCTTAACGTGAAAATCCTTGAATCGGGAGAACGGTTATGATGCCACAACCTTTATTTGCCGCATTCCCAGGCAGATGGGAGATTTTTTGGAGCGTGGCCCCTTTCGTACTACTGCTCGTACTGCTGCTGTCGGTAATTGTAACGATCGGTGCAATTATTTACTTCCTGTCCCGACGACGCCAGACGCCTCCGCCCAATCCGCCGGCGGTGCCAACACACCCCATACCCGCTGAAACCACCAAAGCAGTTCCCGGTAACTGTCCTCATTGCGGGAAATCGGTGCCGCCGTCAGCACCGGGCGGTATCTGCCCCGAATGCATGCTGAAGGCCGGGTTGGCCACCCAAACGGAGGGCGCCACCGCCGCTGGCCCGCATGGAACCAAAGTCGTGCAGCCCCCGCCCGCGCCGGCCGAAATCGCGGTGTTGTTTCCCCATCTGGAAATTCTCGAATGTCTTGGGCGCGGCGGCATGGGCGTGGTTTACAAGGCGCGTCAGCCGCGCTTGAACCGCTATGTCGCCCTGAAAATCCTGGCGCGCGAAAAGGAGCAGGACGCGCAGTTCGCCGAGCGGTTCACGCGCGAAGCCCAGGCGCTCGCACGGTTGAATCATCCGAACATCGTCACCGTCCACGACTTTGGCACCGTGGAACAGGTTTCCAGCCCGCCTTTATCTGAAGGGCAAAGCGAGAAATCGGAGACAGGCAAGCTGCCTGTCCTGCACTATTTGCTGATGGAATTCGTGGACGGCCTGAATCTGCGACAATTGTTGCAGGCTCGAAAGATGCCGTCGGACCAGGCGCTGATGATTGTGCCAAAAATCTGCGAAGCCCTCCAATACGCGCATGAGCAAGGCGTCGTCCACCGCGACATCAAGCCCGAAAACATTCTGCTCGATAAATCGGGCCGGGTGAAAATCGCGGATTTCGGAATCGCCAAGATGTTGGGTGACGAGCCCGGCCAACAGACGCTCACCGGCGCCAAAGAGGCAGTGGGCACACCACATTACATGGCGCCGGAGCAGATTGAAAAACCGCTGTCGGTGGATCATCGTGCGGACATTTATTCACTCGGCGTTGTGTTCTACGAAATGCTCACCGGCGAACTGCCGCTGGGAAAATTCCAGCCACCGTCGAGCAAAGTTCAGATTGATGTGCGCCTGGATGAAGTGGTCCTGCACGCGCTGGAAAAAGAGCCGGAACGCCGTTACCAGCAGGCCAGCCAGGTTCGAACCGCCGTGGAGACAATCGCGGCCACGTTACCGGGCGGCAGCCCTTCGAATCAGAATATCCCAGTCCAAACGGCAGCGGAAATCGAGGCGGTTCGTAAACGCCTGAAAATTCCGGCCCGCGGATTGATCGCCTCAGCCGTGTTGCAACTGCTCTTCGCCCTGGGGTTGCTGATCTTCGCCGTTCCGGGGGTGGCCCGCGAAAGCGGCGGCTTGATCGGGGTTGCGGTCATTGGCTTCATCGTCGTCGGTTTCCTGATTCCAACCGCGGTGGTTCTGGCCGGGGTGACGAACATGTTGAAACTGCGCCGTTACACCTTCACCGTGGTGGCGAGCGTGGTGGCGGCGGTCGCCGGGCCGGGTGCGATTCTGGGTCTGCCATTTGGAATCTGGGCGTGCGTGGAACTGTTCCGCCCCGAGGTGCGGGCGGCCTTCGCGTCAAATCGCGTGCCTACGGGATTTGCGGCCACGTCGGATTCCGGGAAAATGAATTTGGCGCGATCCCAGGTTAAACGCCCGGCCATCGGGCTGGCGATTACCGGCGCACTGAACTGGGCGGTCTTCACCTTGGTCCTCGTCGTTTCCAAACTGAAGCCTGCCGGCTTGATGGTGCCGGCCGCGGTGGTCAATACGCCAATCGCGCTTTTATTGGTTTGTCTCCTGGCGATGGCCCTTAGCGGTTTCATCATTTACGGCGCTTTGAAAGTAATGCGGCTGGAGCGGTGGAGCGCAGGAGTTGCCGGCGGCATTCTGGCCATGTTTGTCGCGCCGTCCAATATCATCGGTTTGCCGATCGGGATTTGGGCGCTGGTAGTGTTGAACCGTCGCGAGGTGCGGGCGGCCTTCGAGGCGAATCGTCAGGCGGACGACAAAGCAACCTCGCTCCCCGTTGAAAATCAGGAACCGCCGCCAGCCATTCCCATGTCCGCTGTGGAATCCTGGCTGGCACAGATGGACGATGGCAACTATGCCGGGAGCTGGGAAACGGCCGCGCCATATTTTCAACGCGCCATGGCGAAAGAAGAATGGATTGGCCGCTTGAAAAAAGCCCGTTACCCTCTTGGCCAGGTCATTTCCCGCAAATTTGCCTCAAGTCAGTTCAGCGTTTCGGGAACCCGATTGGTTTTGAAGTTTGCCGCGGCTTTCGACGGCCTGCTGGCGGCGACGGAAACGGTAACCTTCGCCCGGCAAGCCGGTGGCGAATGGCGGGCGATTGGCTATCTCGTTCGTCCCGCAGAAGATAAGAAGTCAAAGCTCGACCATTTCTGGCGCTTCATCGTCATTGTTTTTCTCGTGATTCCAACCCTTGGTTTGTTGAGCAGCATCGCCCTCCAAAATTTCCTCAAAACCGGCGGCAACGCACAACCTGCCTTCAAATCCGATTACGTTGGCCAGGCCTGGTTTCCAGAAGGCGATTCGATTGAACTCACTTCGGTGGAACGAACCCCGGAACACATGACGGTCAGGGGCCATTATAATCTGGTCAGCCACGACGGTGCGAAATTGGCGTTTTACGTCACAACGACAAATAAAAATGTTCCCGGAGGCAACGGTGAAGAGCGGCCGATTTCCAAAGGGCGTGGAGATTTTACCTTGTTTTATTTACCTCCCATTTCCGGTCTGCCTCACGTCTCGATGTATAGTGCCGACGGTCATTGTTTCGCCAGTCTCTATTTCGGCACCCAGGCCGAAGCGCTGGAAGAAAGCAAGGCTGGTTGGATCACTAATGCGTCCTCCGCTTCCACTCTCCAGTTTCGGCTTGTTCTGCCAACCGATTCCACTGAACCGGCGGACTGGCTGTCGTCAGTTTCCAGCCGCGAGCGGCTCCAACTTTCGCGCCAGGTCCTGCTCGATGACACCGCCATCGCCCAGGCCGGTGTGGATTTTGATCCATTCGGAGTGCGGATGATTGAAATCCGTTTCACCGACGCAGGTGCAAAACAATTTGAAGCCATCACGGCGACCAACATTGGACACCAACTGGCAATCGTTTTTCGCGGCCGGGTGCTTTCCGCCCCGGTGATTCAATCGGTTATCCCCGGCGGCGAGTGCCAGGTTACCGGTCTCACGAATGCCAGCAATGTCAATAGCATCGTGGATTACCTGAACCGGACGACAACGCCAACGGCTGAGGCCTGGAAATTTTCCATGCCTCATGAACGAGTCCTTCCTTTCAAGCCCTTTCCGAGTGCCTGTTATGGCTGGCTGGATTTGGATTCCGGGATGATCTTGACCAACTCATCGGTGGATTGGGTGACGCGCATTGGTTACGAATGGCTTCGCACCAACGGCCTGGATGTGGTCGCCAGCGAATCATCCAAACATTATCCGACATTAATTGGTTTTGACTTGGCTATTGCACCTGCACCCACCAACGGCTGGGACATCGTTACCACGGCTGACGTGGCGAACAACTGGGCACTACTCCGGGATGAACCACGTCAGAAGCAAGTTTTTGGGGCACTGCCTGGACAATCTGATACGTTCTTTTTCCAAACCCGGGAAGCCGGGAAAGGTATTTTGCAAATTCTCGGTGTTACCGATAACCCGCGCGGTGTGAAGGTCCGCTATAAACTGGTGCAGGCTACCCAACCCGGTGAGATCATCGATCCGGCCACCGGCCTGCCAACTGTTCGTGGCAACACGAATCTTAATCCCAACACTGGACTCCCGCTTCCCGCCGGCGCAACCAACACCGCAATCGATTCGGTCACCGGCCTGCCAATGTCTCCTGGCGAAAGTGGAGCCATTGACCCTGTTACTGGACTCCCCGTGACTCCCGCCGCAACTAAGGGGCGATAAACACCGTCGTCGCAGAAGACTCGCCGGCGCTGATTGACTACGGCGATGGAAAAAGATGGTCATTGGCGCGCAGCGAGGTATTACATCAAATGATTCGGTCAACTTAAACATCAACCAAAGAATGAGTATGAAAGGTCCACTGCTGGTTGCATTTGTCACCGTCATCATCCTGCTGGCCATCTGGGATGGTGTCTGGAAACTGATCGCCCTGTGGAAAAGCGCGCGCCACGATCAACTGGCCTGGTTTATCTGCCTGGCCATCTTCAACACCGTCGGCATCCTGCCCATCCTCTATATACTATTCTTCCAGAAGAACGACACAGAGCCGCCGCAGATCCGAGATTCGGCTGGATGATGTCATTAAAAAATTGACAACTCGCCATAGTTTTGCTAAAAAACGTCACGTCGAATACGACAATAATACCAAGAATTGCAGCAATCGGGCCTGCTACACAAACAAAGGTTCAATCATGAAAGTAACAATCAAAACCATCGCCGGTTTAACGGGTCTCGCGGGACTCTTAATTGGAAACTCGGTATTCGCGACAAATTTGATTCTCAACCCTGGGTTCGAAACTGGCAATTTGGCGGATTGGACCACACTGGGTGCAGGCTCCGGAGCATCGAATACAATGTCGTTCGACAACGGTCCGTCAGCCCCTGGAACATACAGCGTGCTTATGGTTAATTCGATGCCGGCCAACAATCTTGCCCTCCAGCAGAGTACAGCCTTGGGCGATGCGGTTCCGGGCTTGGTGAACTATTCATTCGATCTGAAAGGTTTCGTTTCAATAAACGGCGGGGTGGCCTTTGTTCATATCTGGGACATCAACGCCACGGGCGGGGTCATTGATCAGGGACCGGGACTGCTGGGCCCTTACTTCCCCTCGACTTCCAGTTGGACCACAATCAGCGGTTCGTTCACCGCGCCCGCCAGTGTGAATCACTTTGAAATCGAGTTTGATTGCACGACTGGCGCGGCCAATGGCAGTACCGAAGCCATCGAAGTTGACAATGTGTCGCTGACCCAGGTTCCGGAGCCGGCCACCCTTTCTTTGGCCGCGCTGGGGCTGCTTGGGGTCTGGACAATTCGCCGCAGCCGGAAAGCCTGAGGCACTTTTGGAACCACTTAATAGCAGATGGGAACAAAGAGCCTGTGGTAGCAGGCTCTTTTCTTTGTGTCTGGCCGACAGCCGGGTGCCATTGAGGTAATTATGTCCGTTAAAAGAATCGCAATGTATTTAATGAATCGTTCAGTGCGCCATGTGCGAGCGTTGGTGGGCGTCCTGGCGTTTGTTACCAGTATGGGCGTGGTCAACGCTCAAGTTCATCTCGGCGTTCAGCCCGGTATGCAATTAAGCTGGCTCACGAACACGAAGGACACCTATCACCTGCAATGGTCCTCCAATCCCTTAAGTACCTGGACGGACCTCATCATAGTGGGCGGCAATGGCATGACGAATACGGTTTATGATCCCGTACCGAGCGGGACACGTCTTTACCGGGTCCTGGACATCGTTCCGGGTACGCCTGCGGTTTCCGCCAACCAGGTGGTAAATGGAGGATTTGAAAACGGGAGCGGAGCCGGCGCCAGCAATTGGACCGTGGATACGGCTGCGGGCGGCCCGGTGTACGGAGTCCGCACGAACGACAACCCCCACGGCAGCGGCTCGTTTGATTTCCAGGTTTATCTGGCCAGCACGGGGGCGGGTCCGGTCGTTCAGTTTAATCAAGTGGTCCCGGTGACGGGAGGAACGGTCTACCCGTTCACTTTCTATGCCGACCGGTTGATGGAAAGCGCCGGAGATAGCGACCAGTGGCGAATTCTGTGGAATGCCGGAGGAGACACCGGTTACCAAACTTTCAATCCCGGAAACAATTCCTACGGTTTGATCAGCAACTCCGTTACCGCTCCGGCCGCCGCCACGTCCGGAACAATCTATTTCCATTGTGCAGGCGCAGCGAGTCCGAGCCTGTCGGCCACGATAGATATCGATGACGTCACGCTCGGGAGCGGGGTTTCCAGCCCGGGAACCCCCGCCGTAACCAACATTTCACAGCCAACCACGTTACCCGTCGCGCAAATCAGTTGGCCCAGCATCTCCGGTATGGAGTATCAGCCCGAGTCCACCACCAACCTTGGAGCGGGACCTTGGCGCACCAACTTCCCCATGATCGTGGGCGACGGCACCACCAAGTCCTTCCTGACCCCGATGACCAACAGCGCGATGTTCGTACGTCTGCTCATTCCGCCGGTCGTTGTCCTGCCCCCGTCAAATCTGCAACAGGTTCCGTCGGGAACCACCAATGCCATCGGCCTGACCTGGAACGCCAGCACGTCACCGGGGGTGACCGGCTACGAAGTTTTCTATAGCGATACCAACGGTACGACGACCAATTCCATCAACGTTGGCCTGGTGACCAGCACCGTCATCTCCGGATTGACTTCCGGCGATACGTATTGGGTATGGATTATTACCCTCAGTTCCAATGGTCCGAGCAATCCGTCCGCCCCCATCCAGGCTCAAGTGACCAACAACAGTGGTGGCGTGGTGTGGTCCACTGACTTCAGCAGCGGCGTGATCGATCCCGGCACGTGGACTTATGACGTTGGCGGCGGCGGTTGGGGCAATGGCCAATTTGAATATGACACCGCGCAACACGGAAACACTTACATCACCAACGGAAATCTTGTAATTGAGGCCGACCGCACTAATTATTGGGGAAACTCTTTCACGTCCGCGCGCATGCTCACCCAGGGACGATTCGCATTCAAATACGGTAATATCGAAGCCCGGATCAAAGTCCCGGATACGGCCAACGGTTTGTGGCCGGCCTTTTGGATGAGGGGCAACAATTCCGGCGCCATCGTTTGGCCCAACTGCGGGGAGCTGGACATTATGGAGTTGGGCGCCGCCGCCGGCATCACCTCGAATATTCAGCAGGAACTGATTGACTGCGCTTTGCACTACTCGGATATCAACACGAATCCCGTTAATGTCGCCGCCTGGCTCACGGCCCCGGAAAACCTGTCCCTCGATTATCATCTCTACCAGATGTCATGGACGCCGACCAACATCACATTTTCGCTCGACAATGTTCCCTACGGATCCTGGGATACCACAAGCATCAGCATGTTTCAGCAGCCGATGTTTCTGATTCTGAACATTGCCATCGGCGGGTATAATCCGTCCTACACGGGGATCTACAGTCCGGGCGCAGTGACGGCCTCTTTTCCGGCCACGATGGACGTTGATTACGTCAAGGTGACCGACAACGGGTTTACGCAACTGTATTTCGGCGATAATTATGCTGAAAACGGTAACTTTGGAGTTTTTACCGAAACCACGCCAATCAACGACTCCCTGACTTATGGAACCGGCCTGGAGCCGGGGTTTGTCTACGGAACCAATGCCGCACTGTACATCTGGAATAACATGACCCCGAGCGTCACCCCGCCGGCGCCTTCCGAAGGAACCAACTGCTGGTCATTCGATATTGCCGGAGGTAATTGGTTCGGCATGGGAGTCTTTCTGCCGAATTTCCGCAATATGAAGAACTACTCCGACGGATATCTCCACTTTGACATTCGCACCACCGCGGGGGACGCCACGCCCATGCAAGTGGGAATCCAAAGTTGCGTGGCCGGCCAGCTGGCCGGTGATGCCGCCAACTTCACCCTGCCGTTGGGAACCGACCAGACCTCGGAGTTCGGTTTTGCTCATGACGGCCAATGGCATTCGCTGAAAATCCCCTTGAACCGGTTCGCCAACATCGATTTCCGCACCGTGAATCAGTTGTTCCAGATCTCAAGCATCGGCAACACGACTTCTCCCCTGAACCTGTCCATTGACAATGTCTGGTGGGAACCCAGCGCCACCCGGGTGACCCCTCAGAATGGTGATTTCGGCGTCTTCACCGAGACAGCGTCACACATGAACGCGGGATCATTTTCTCTGGGCACCCAGGGCAACTTTTTCGTCTGGGCAAACACGATGGTGCCGGCCACGCAACATCCGTATGAAGGCACCAACGACATCAGCCTTGCCTCGGCCGGGGCTGGTTGGACGGGAATGGCCTTCACGCCAAACATAAAATACAACCTGACCGCGTTCAGTTACCCGGGTTGTAATTTGGAATTTGCCATGAAGACCACCTCCGCCACCGCGTTCATGATTGGCATGAAGAGTGGCAACCTCGATGGGGTTGGTCAGAAATGGATCACGTTTTCGGGACCGGGGAGCGACCCGTACGGGTTTGTTCGCGATGGTGCCTGGCATCTGGTGAACATACCGATGTCCGATTTCGGCCCGGAAGTGGATCTGTCTGCGGTCAGCCAGTTCTTCGAGATTTTGAGCCAATCGGCGGCCATCTCCAGTATCGAATTGGACGATATCCACTTCACGAACGGCGGAGCAGCTTCATCACCAGACCAATAAAATGGAACGATGCAGTTGAATGTGACGGACCATGCCGCGCCACCAAGGTCGGACCGGCGTCGCGCGGGCAGCGTCAACCAAACCATGAGGGCCTCAATGACGGCTTCCTGATTTAAAGCTTGGAGTTCCGCGTTCAAGCGGTACGGGCTGCCTGAAGGTAGAACTCCGTGGAGATCCAAGACCGAACCCCCGCTGACTCCGGCTTGCGCTTTTGCGGGATTGGGTTAGGCTGCGCGAACGGTGAGCACTTCAACCCCAGCCACGCCGTCCGAAGCCACTCCGCCCGAAAATGTTGCGTCCCGGCAACCGGCATTCGTCACCACCCACTGGTCGGTCGTGCTCACCGCCGGGCGCACCGATACCACCCGCGCCCGGGGCGCGCTCGAACGACTCTGCCAGACCTACTGGTATCCGCTTTATGCCTATGTGCGGCGCCGGGGAAATTCCCCGGAGGATGCCCAGGACCTGACCCAGGAATTTTTCGCGCGCCTCCTGGAACACAACTGGATCGGCCGGGCCGACCAGCAGCGGGGACGGTTCCGTTCCTTTCTCCTGTCGGCCATGAACCATTTTCTGGCCGACGAATGGGACAAGGCCCGGGCGCAAAAACGCGGCGGCGGCCTCGCACCCCTGCCGCTGCAATTCGACACAGCGGAAACCCGTTACTGCCACGAACCGGCCGACCCCGTCACGCCGGAACAGAATTATGAACGCCGTTGGGCCTTGACCCTGCTCGATGAAGTCCTGCGGCGCTTGCGCACCGAGTATGAACAGGATGGTCGGGGTGAACTTTTTGCCGCCTTGCACCCCTGCCTGGTGGGTGACCGGACTTCACAACCTTACGCCGAACTGGCCGAGAAGCTGGGTATCAGCGAAGGCACCGTGAAGTCCGCCGTTCACCGTCTCCGCCAGCGCTATCGCCAGCTGTTGCGTGATGAAATTGCGCAAACCGTGGCCGAACCCGGCGAGGTGGACGAGGAATTGCGGCATCTGTTTGCCGTGCTTTCATGAATTTATGATTTACGATTTGTAGCACGACGGCGTACCTCGCGAACAATCGTAAATCATAAATCGTAAATCCCTTGCAACCCTTTGCCCTTTTTTCCTAAGTAATACTTGGAAGAAACAGTGATTAACAGTATTGAATACATCAAACGCTTAATCTGAAATAAACTCATGAAACCAATATTCATTTCCCTGTTCGTCGGCCTCCTGGCCATGACCCTGTTCACCGGCTGTGTATTGAATCTGGGTGGCGGTGGAAAGACCAGCCCGGCCTGCCATGAGACGACTCCGGTGGCCGGCCAGCCGATGGTTGCCCCCACGCTCGGCCAGCAATTGATGGATCTGCAAAAGGCAAAAGATGCCGGCGTCATTACCGACACGGAATACCAGGAACAAAAGGCCAAATTGCTCGGGACCAAATAAGCGATGACGAAGTCCGCAAACCCACGGCGATATTATGGAAACAATGCGAATCTGCCCAAATTGCCGAAAACCGCTGCCGCCGGATGTTCCGCTGGGGTTGTGCCCGGAGTGTCTGATCAAGTCCGGCTTCCCGACGGAGAGCGGAACGGGGGCGCCAGGTGAAGCGGCGGGTGCGCGATTCGTGCCGCCGCCGGTCGAGGAAATCGCCCAGCTCTTTCCCCAACTGGAAATTCTGAGCCTCATCGGCAAAGGCGGCATGGGGGCGGTTTACAAGGCGCGGCAGCCCATGCTGGACCGTTTTATCGCGTTGAAAGTGCTTCCGCCCGCCGTCGCCGGTGACCCGGGTTTCGCCGAACGGTTCAACCGCGAAGCGCGCGCGCTGGCCCGCCTGAATCATCAGAATATCGTCGCCGTTTATGATTTCGGCAAGGCGGGGAACCTGCATTACCTCCTGATGGAATTTGTGGATGGCACCAACCTGCGCCAGGTCGAGCAGGCCGGAAAATTGTCGTCGGAACAGGCGCTGACGATTGTGCCGAAAATCTGCGAAGCGCTCCAATACGCCCACGACCAGGGCGTCGTTCATCGCGACATCAAACCGGAAAACATCCTGCTCGACAAATCCGGTCGCGTGAAGATCGCTGACTTTGGCATCGCCAAAATGGTCGGACTGGGAGAGACGGACGTTTCGCTGACCGGTGCGAAGGACGTGGTGGGCACCCCGCATTACATGGCGCCCGAACAGATCGAGAAACCGCAGGAGGTGGACCACCGCGCCGACATCTATTCGCTGGGCGTCGTCTTCTACGAAATGCTGACGGGCGAATTGCCCCTGGGCAAGTTCGCCGCGCCCTCCACGAAGGTTCACGTGGATGTGCGCCTGGACGAGGTGGTCTTGCACACTCTGGAAAAGGAGCCCTCGCGCCGCTACCAGCACGCCAGCCAGGTAAAGTCGGATGTGGAAACGATCACGGGCACCGCGGGACCCGGGGGCAGGGCTGGAGCGGGCCAGACCAACAGCGACAAGGCCATACTGCCGGCACTTTTGCTGGCCTTTCCCTTCGGCCTGTTCGGCGCTCATCGGTTTTATGTTGGAAAGATCGGAACTGCATCTACGCAACTGGGGGCCTTCATTGGCTGTATCCTCCTGACCATCGGCTGCGCGACCGGCGCCCCTCAACCGATAACGGGACTTTTACTGGGATTCCTGGCTTTCGGATGCTTCATCTGGGCGATCATGGATTGGATTTTGATTCTCTGCAAAGCCTTTACCGATGGCCAGGGAAGGAGAATGACTCACTGGCTCCACCCGCAAAACGGCAATTTGAAGACCGGCACCAGCCCGATGACCGGTCCACCGTCCGGCCCGCCGCCGGGTGGGGCCGCTCCTCCGGCCGGCACCAGCCCGCCACCGCCACCCATCGGACCTGAGAAATCAACCGTGGCCGCCACGGGTATGATTGTGGCACCGGCCGTGGGTCTCATGGTGGTCGGCCTGTGGAAGTTGCTTTCTGCCCTGACCGCCATGATGTTCCTCTCCGGCCATGCTCACGGGCTGGAATCGATGTTGGGCCAAATTGACATCGGTCCGTTTTTCGGCATGGCTGACGCCGGCCTGGTGTTTTTCAAAGTGATTCCGGCGTTGTTGATTTTGTTCGGCGCTTTTCAAATGTTGCAGCTCCGGAGTTACGCCTGGTCGATCGCCGCTGGTATCTTGTCCATCGTCATTTGCAGCCTCATCGGTTTGCCCATTGGAATCTGGGCGCTGATTGTGCTGGCGCGTCCGGATGTAAAGGAGACGTTCGCGAATGCTGCGCGTTCCGGTTTGCCCAGGATAAATCCATGGCCATGGGCTTTGGGTGCGGTGTGTGTAGCCGGCCTGGCCATGATCATCGCGCTCGGGGTGAAACTTGCCGGTGAAACGCCGGATGTGACCGTAACGGGTATTGTCACCGACGCTGCCACCGGACAGGCCATCGCCGGCGCACGGGTGGACGACAATCGTAAGGGCGCCGATGCGAACGGAGAGCCCGCTCAAGTCTGGACGGATACCAACGGCCACTACGAGTTCAGCACGCGGTATGACGAACACACCGTAGCCGCGTCCGCTCCCGGTTATGAAGCCAGACTATCCACCTTGCGCCCCAAAGTCTTTGCGTTCGCACGGAACGTCAGCATGAATTTCCGTTTGCAGCCGGAACCTCGCACGACCCAGTCCGTCGCGGCCAACGTGGAAACAAATCAAACGCCTCCCCCCGCGGAAACTGCTCCTCAAGCTGCAGCCGTGGCGGCCGTAACGGCCACGCCTCCGCCAGCCGCCACCGTGCCGGTTTTCCAGCCAATTCGTATCAAAGCGGGCACGTTCAAGCCCTTGGTGGATCATGATGGCAATCTATGGTTGCCGGATCAGGGTTTTGCCGACGGGGATACCGTGGAACGTCCTTACGTGGCGATCGCCAACACCCGCGACCCGGAGCTTTACCGTAGCGAACGGTACGGTATGACCTCATTTTCGTACCCTGTGCCTAACGGCAAATACGTGGTAAAACTCCATTTCGCCGAAACCTACGAGGATATTACCGGTCCGGGCAAACGGGTGTTTACGTACATTGTGGAAGGACACGAGTTCAAGGATTTCGATGTCTGGGCCGAGGCCGGCGGCGCCCAACGCGCCTTTGTCCAGACCGTCACCGTGGAAGTCAGCGACGGCAGGCTGGACATTTACTTCATCCACCAGCAACAAAATCCCCAAATTAATGGAATTGAAATCCTGCCGGCGCCGGCTGCTGCCATAACACCATCATCCACCGACAGCAATTCCGGGTTGACCATGGACATCTCGTCGCAAAACGGGCGGGTGGTCATCGCCACCACCAACGGCACATTGTCCGCCGACAAGGTCCAATTTGCGACCGTCAAAGGTCAATCGACCATGACCGCCTCAAAGATCGACCTCAAGTTATCCCCGGTCACTTTGGTTCCGTCCGCGCCGCCGCCGCCATCCGCCCCGTCGGCAACGGCGAACGGTGAAGTACCAGCCCCGGCAAAGTCCGCCGGAATCTTGAACCAACCCGGTTCGCACCCGGAAAAAACCATTGGCAGCCTTTCAACAACTGATCCGTATCAACAGGATTTCAACCGGACGCTCCCGCTCTCCGCCCGGGGCCGGCTCCGCCTTGACAATGTCAATGGCCGGATTGAGATCGCCGGGTGGAACCGGAACGAAGTGGTCATCCGGGCCCTCAAACACGGCAGAACCCAGGAGAGTGTCGAAGCCACCGAAATCAAAGTGGATGCGTCGCCGGATGAAATCTCCATCCATACCCGGGAACCAGTCAATAAAACCGGTTCCTCGGGATTTTGGTCCTGGTTCGGAATCGGCGGAAACGACAAGGCGAACGTGGATTATGCCATTCAAGTTCCCCGTCACGCCCAGCTCGCCAATGTCTCCAGCGTCAATGGCCGGGTTGAGATTAACAACGTCGACGGCGACATCGAAGCGTCCACGGTCAACGGCCAGGTGCAAGTCCAGGGCGCAGCCGGCAGCGTGAAACTTTCGACCGTCAACGGCGGAATTGAAACGGAGTTGGTTTCGTTGGGTGGCAGCCAATCCGTGTCCCTCACGACCGTCAACGGGGCCATCAAGGCCATTCTGCCGGTGAACGCCGACGCGGAAGTCACCGCCGATACCGTCAACGGTGGAATGAGCAGCGACTTCCCCGAGTTGGTTGTGAAAAAGGACTTTCCATTGGCCAA
>Ga0335083_10006492_pt1 | contig 14579 bp, 17 predicted proteins | sample Lox_Sample_42_FD_206716 | JGI IMG/M metagenome (GOLD analysis project Ga0335083, IMG submission 206716) | Soil microbial communities from Loxahatchee National Wildlife Refuge, Florida, United States - Lox_Sample_4.2 | ecosystem: Environmental > Terrestrial > Soil > Wetlands | place: USA...
CCGGCAGGTCCGCTGCCGACGATGATTACTTTTTTAGAAGCCCTCCCCACATCTTTCAAACTAATTTTGGCAATTGTCCTGGGTTGGAATGGTTCATTAATAAAAACCTGCAAGCTCAGTACAATGTGTGGGCGCCTGCTTCTTGCATCGATGGATCGTTTCAAAATATTGAAGCCTGTTATCATCCTGGGAGAATGGCCGGTTGCATTTGCAGCATATTGCCTGATGATATCATCAGCCGAAGCTTCCGTAGGAAGCAATTGTATCTGGATTGCTTTTTGCATCGTGTCAGGTAGTTAACCTAAAACGTTTCTATGTAGGAGAAAGAATTTGAAGTAATATATAAAATTATCAGTAATCAAGTTTTTAAAAAAAATTTCCCGGTCAAAAATTTATAAGCAGGTAAATAATTGAAGTGATTGGTAACCATAGTCTAAAAGAAATTATAAAAAAAATGTTGAACGAGTAAAATTTATTTCAAAAATTTTTTTTTAAAAAATCTTGCCGGAATGTGAAATAGTTTCAAATAATGTGTATCTTCAATCACTTCTCAAAATTTTCATATGAAGAAAGGCTCGCCAATAACAACATCCTTATTTTCTTTCTTCATACAAAATCTTTGCAAACCACATCACCGGTCTTTTTGTACTATTTATTGTGGCTGCCATCAGGTTGGCATGGAAAGTGCGCCGTTTACAGACATAGCGGCAAATTTTTAGCATAAAATCCTTACAAAAGAAGAAGATAGATTGTAAAGGATTTTATATTATGTTTTTAAAAAAAATATGGGAAGAATTTTGGCTTTTCTGAAAAGGATGGCTAATGAGAAAAAATCCAATGAATAAAAAATTTTTTATTCAATAAAAAACTTTGATATTCGTCCCCCTGCGAAAATTTAGAAAATTTCTTCCATTGAAAAACCAAGAGAAAATTAGATTCTTAACTCAGCCTAAAATTGCTTTTTCTGTAATGGCTAAAACTTTTGAAAAAGTCTGGAGCAATTGCCTGGAAATAATAAAAGATATTGTAGAGTGGCAACATTTTAAAACCTGGTTTGAACCAATTCGCCCCGTAGAATTGAAAAATAATGTTTTGGTAATTCAAGTGCCCAGCCAGTTTTTTTATGAATATCTTGAAGAACATTACGTTAACTTATTAGCAAAAACTTTGCGGAGAGTCCTTGGAAAAGATGCGAGACTGGAATATCGCATCATGGTCGATAGCGGCAATCAGCAAAATAAACCTTTGACAATGGATGTACCCGCACATAATTATAAAACGCTATCCAATAATGAAATGGATTTTCCACTGATCATTAACAATCCGGTAAAAAATCCCTTCGTTATTCCCGGGTTGAAAAAAATGCAGATCGATGCGCAGCTCAATCCTGTATATACATTTGATTCATTTATTGAAGGTGATTGTAACCGTGTAGCCAGACGCGCCGGTAAAACGATTGCTGAAAAACCAGGCGCTAATTCATTTAATCCTCTTGTAATTTATGGAGGGGTCGGATTGGGTAAAACCCACCTGGCCCAGGCTATCGGTAATGAAGTGAAAAGACTGCATCATAATAAAGTGGTACTGTATGTAAGCTCTGAAAAATTCATTAACCAGTTTATTGATCATAGCCGGAATAATGCAATCAATGATTTTATCCATTTTTATCAGCTGGTAGATGTATTGGTTATCGATGATGTGCAATTTTTTAACCGGGCTGAAAAATCACAGGATGCATTTTTTGCAATCTTTAATCATTTGCATCAGTCGGGAAAACAATTGGTATTAACTTCCGATAAGTCTCCCAAGGATTTGGAAGGAGTGCAGGAAAGATTATTGAGTCGTTTTCGCTGGGGATTGAGTGCTGATCTGCAAGTTCCTGATTATGATACAAGAATTGATATCCTCGAAAGAAAGATGAAGAATGATGGATTGGATATGCCAAAGGAAGTCGTCAAATATCTGGCATATAATATTAATAGCAATGTACGCGAATTAGAGGGGGCATTGATCTCACTTCTGGCACAATCTTCGCTTAATAAAAGAGAAATTGATTTAGAATTGGCGAAGAAAGTGCTCCGTAATTTTGTGAAAACCAGCAGCAAAGAAATTACCATCGAAACCATTCAAAGAATGGTGTGCGAGTATTTCGATTTGCCCTATGATAAATTGCTGCAGAAGACCCGCAAAAGAGAAATCGTGCAGGCCCGCCAGATTACTATGTATCTGGCCAAAGCATTTACAAAAAATTCATTGAAAACAATTGGTGAGCATTTTGGAGGCCGTGATCATACGACGGTTATTCATTCCTGCCAGACAGTGAAAGACCTGATGGATACAGATAGTCTTTTCCGCGAAAATGTAACTGAATTACAGCAGAAAGTTCAGTTGGCTGCAATGTAAAATGTATAAAAAATTACTCGAACCCATTCGCTTCAGGCGGATGGGTTTTTGTTTTGCTACACAAATAATTAATGATTATTTTTGCGTCCCTTCAGTGTTGAAGGCTGGTTGGAGAGGTGCCTGAGTGGCCGAAAGGGCCGGTTTGCTAAACCGTTGTACGAGCTTAAACTTGTACCGAGGGTTCGAATCCCTCCCTCTCCGCACGACCGTCTTAAAAGGCGGTTTTGATTTAATAAGAATTAAAAAAATATTCGGGAAGTAGCGCAGGCCGGTAGCGCACCTGGTTTGGGACCAGGGGGTCGCAGGTTCGAATCCTGTCTTCCCGACCAAAAAAGTGATTGTTTAATGCGATCACTTTTTTTATTCAGTGATAGCTTATCTCCGTCCGGCGTCTCCGGATGCCTCCCTGGGAGAAAATGAGAAATTAGTGTATTTGAACTATAACTAAGCATATTAGCCTTTTTTACCTATAATTTTTATAATTCGTATAAATAACCTAATTTTATTCAATGAAGAAAGGAGCAGTTATAACGGCAGATATTGCAAACTATACAAGGCTCTCTCCAACAGAGCAAAAAAAATTAATTAAAATAATTTTAGCAGAGGCGAAACCTAACAAATTGGAATTTTACAGAGGCGATAGTTTTCAAGTGTATCTGAAACGCTCAAGGGAATCGCTAAAACTGGTTGCAAGATTAAGAACAGCTGCCAAAAAAATCAATCAGGAGTCGATGATGCCTCTGGCAGATGTACGGGCGAGTATAGGGATTGGAAATGTCAATGGGCCCATACGCACATTGAAAACTGCAACGGGTGGAGCTTTTGTATTATCCGGGCGTGGTTTTGATACTTTAGCAGGTTCTTCGCAAAAACTAATTATTCAATCTGATCTGGAAGAAATAAACCCGACATTAAGACTCATTGCAAATTTTATCGACTATCTTATGGATCGATTAACTTCCAAACAGGCAGAAGTTGTTTTCGAATTACTCAATGGTCAGTCGCAAATAGAAGTCGCGAAGATATTGCACAGGTCACAAGCCACTATTAGCCAGCATTTGCAATCAGCAGGATGGCGTGAAATAGAAAAGCTTTTGGAAGAATTCGACATGCTAACATCAAGACTTTAATATTGATATCGACAGAAATCATATGGCTGCTTAAATTGGTCTTATCCCATTTGCTTACTGATTTTGTGTTCCAGCCAACGCGCTGGGTAGAGCAAAAGAATAAAAATCATTTCGGAGCAGCTTCTTTGTATTTGCACGGATTGTTTACCGCTGCAGTTGCGTGGTTTTTAATCGGCTGGCAGTACTGGATTATTGCCCTGATAATTTTAGTTTCCCATATCCTGATAGATGGATGGAAATCCTACCAGGAACAAAATCTCTCTTATTTTTTGTTTGACCAGTTTTTGCATTTATTGGTGATCGGGACATGTTTTTATTTCACTTTTTTGCCTAAGATTGATATCGTTGCTTCGTGGAATAAAATTTCTGCAGACATTCATTTTTTGAAACTGTCGCTGGCATTTGTTTTTCTAACTATGCCTGCCGGCATTTTGATCGGGCTGCTGACAAAAAAATGGCGCGATAAAATCCCGGAAAATAAAGAAAACTTAGAAAATGCTGGCAAGTGGATCGGCATCATTGAAAGGATCATTGTCTTTATTCTTGTTCTTCATGATCAATATGAAGCGATCGGGTTGCTTGTAGCGGCAAAAAGCATTCTGCGGTTTAATGAAAAAGATCGTCCGGAAATTAAAACAGAATATTTGGTTATTGGGACATTGCTGAGCATCGGGATTGCTATTCTAACGGGCGTTATCGTAAAACCGTAACAATATCGTAGCTGAAAGAAGCAACCGCATACCAGATTTAAAATTATCCGATCTGTTCTTTGATAATTCAACTTTTTACCAACATCTTTTTTATGAAATCTATTTCAACCTGGAAATCTGTCAGACGGAGGGCTTTTGTTAAATGCAAATCACTTTTATAGGTTTCCCCTTCCAGTAAATACAATTTGCCCAATGTAGCATGCAGTAAATATGATTGTTCGAGAAAGGTATGCCGCAGATCGCGAAGGGTATCAAAAGCTTTCTGCTTCTGGAAATCGTAATACAAGGCAATTGCATAGTTCAGTTTGACAAAGGGATTGGGATTATTTTGCAATAGCTGCCCATATAACTTCGAAATAGTCGCCCAATCCGTATCGGCAAAACTTTTTGCATGGCAATGCAGGTAGGCAATCGCAGCTTCGTAATGATAGGAAGAAATATTTTCGCTCCTGGATTTATTGAGATAGTAGCTGCCCAGAACAATCAAATCTCCGTTCCATAAAGTTCTGTCCTGTTCTTCCAGATCTGACAATTCGCCGGCTGGGGTAACCCTGGCGCTAAGCCTTGAAGCATTGAACAGTTGCAAAGCATACAATGCAGCGGTATCAGTGTTACAGATATTATTGTCCAATAAAGATTTTGTCATTATTAAACTCTCTTCGCATAATTCTTGTCTTATGAAATCCTTGCCGCTGCCCGCCCTGTAGCCTTCATTAAATATGAGATAAATTATCTTATGCACGATGGGCAATCTCGTTATCAGTTGCTGAGGCGTCGGTTCTTTCAAAAAAATATTTTCCATTCTAATCCGCTGCTTTGCCCTTGCCAGTATTTTGTCAATGCCATCAATCGTAATACCCAATGCCTTTGCAATAGACTCAGTTTTCAGGTTTGCCAGATATTTCAATGTGATCACTACCTGCATTTTTGCCGATAACCTGGGATGTGAACATGCAAACAATAATTGCAGCTTCCTGTCCTCAAAAATGTTTTCATCATGTTCAGCTTCCCCGTTAGTTGTATGTTCTTCTTCAAAGGGGTTTTTGAATGATTTATTTTTTTTAATGACGTTGATGGCATTGTTCCTGCAGACGGTGTACATCCATCCTGCAGGGTTCTGCGGGATGCCTTTATCTTTCCATGTGGCAAGCGCAGCATAAAAAGCATCCTGTACCAGGTCTTCAGCCATTTCAAGATCGATATCGCTTGAAAACTGAAGCATGGCAGTCACCATTTTTCCAAAATGGGTTTTGTATAATTTATCAGCTGCCTTTTGTTCTTTGTCCATCGTCAAATTCCCTTATATCTTTTACTCCCATCAGAGGCCGAACTTCAATAGCCATATTGCCGCTTTGAACCAGTGGACAGGTTTGTGCAAGGGATGCAGCATCTTGCAGATCTTTTGCTTCCATAAAAATAATACCGCTTATGCCTTCCTTGGCTTCGATAAACGGGCCATCAGAAAGCACATTGTCTTTACTTACATAACTGCCTTTAATATGCAAAGCATCGCCGGATATATAATTGTTTTTTTGGACCAAAGATTTCACCCATGAATCCATTGCTCTTACCCCATTATAACGTTCTTCTTCGCTCCAGTTTTTTAGTTTGCTAAGGTCCTCACGAATGATGAGTAAGAATTTTTCCATATTTATATATATTGATGATAAAACGCAAACACAAGTTAAGGCAGGTTGAATGCCTGCATAAAATTTTTATTTGAATTCTTTTGTGCTACCCGGATAGCCCGCTCCCGGCCCGAAAAAGCATTCAATTGATTTTATTTTACCATTGCTGAATGTATAATATTCTGTATTTCGGATAATCTTGTTATCAGTTGTTGTGATATTGTATATAGCAAATGCACAATTGCCCTGAACAACAATTTTAGAGAATTCAATCTTTTTAAAGAATTGAACTGTCCTCCAACACCTCTCTTTGTATGTTGAGAGCGATATGTGATCATCATTATTGGGACTTGTGAATGTAAAATCACCCGCAAGCTGGCTGGCAACTATGTTCCAATCTTTCTTTTCATATCCCGAAAAATAAGTTCTGATTACCTTCCCGGCATTTTGTGCCTTTAAAAATACGGTACTGCTGCAAAACATAACGGATAATAAAATCAGTTTCACAAATAATTTTAAGTAAGACAAACGGGTTTTGGTTTTCCGTACAAAAAACCTGAAAATATTTTTTTGTTTTAAAACAGAATGGACCGTTCGAGGCAATTTCTCCAACTCCGGCAAACACCATATAAGAATTTCAGAAAAACTGCTAAAAATTTGCGCAATCAAATACTTGCGCATATATTTGCAAGCAAATACTTGCATTTTATGGAAGCCAGACGGGATGTTTTCCAGGCAATAGCTGACCCCACAAGAAGATCGATCATTGGAATGGTGGCAGAAAAACCACTCAACCTGAATTCCCTGGCTGAACAATTTGATGTAAGCCGCCAGGCCATTTCTTTACACGTAAAAATTTTGACTGAATGCGGGCTTATTATCATTAAACAAAAGGGAAGAGAAAGATTTTGCGAAGCAAAATTAGATCCGTTGAGTGAGGTTTCTAAATGGATAGAACAATACAGGCAATTTTGGGAGAGCAGGCTCGATTCTCTTGAAGACTATTTGTCAAAAATTCAAAGAACAAAAAAATATGCAAAGCATAAAAGAAAATAATACCGCAGACCGGGAATTGATTTTTTCAAGACTGCTGGATGCTCCAATAAAACTTGTCTGGAAAGTATGGACAAGCCCCGAGCATATCGTGCTTTGGTGGGGGCCCGAAGGATTTACCAACTCGATCACGAAAATGGATGTCAGGCCAGGTGGTGAGTGGAACCTGACCATGCATGGACCTGATGGGACAGATTATATAACAAAATGTGTATTCAGGGAAATTGTTAAGCACAAGAAAATTGTGTACGAACAATTTGCTCAATTCAGGTATATCTCCACCATTCAATTTGAAAGCCGGGGTGAAAAAACATATTTGCACTGGCAATTGCTATTTGAAAGCAGGCAGCATTTAATTGATGCCGCAAAAATTTATGGAGCAGATAAAGGACTTCAGCAAACAGGGGAAAGACTTGTGAATTATTTATTACAATTCGATTTCCAATAAAATCAAAAATCATGAAATACTTCTCCCAATTTATAATTACTTTTCTTATTGTTTGCACTTCAACGGGCTTAGCGCAATCATCACAGGACTGGAAACTTGAAAAAATGCCACCTGATCTGGAAACGGAATATGCTTTGAGCTCACTGCCGCCACATTTGCGGGCTGAAGCAACTGTCTATTTGCTCGATCCGACGAAAGGTTATTATATGGCACGCAAAGGAACAAATGGTTTTTCTGTTTACGTGAATCGCACCGAATGGGAAAGAGGCGAGTTTGTTCAGGATACTTATGCAGCTTTAGGTTTTGACGCCGAAGGCGCAAAAACTCTTTTACCCATATTTATGGAAGTGGCTGCCATGCGTGCTTCCGGGAAATACACGCCCTCACAATTGAAAGATTCTATTATACAAAGAGTGAAGGACGGCAGGTATAAAGCTCCTGCAAGAACTGGTATTTGTTATATGTTGTCTCCCGTGCATCGTACACGTATCGACAACCAAGGTATTGTGAACATGGTGATGCCGCATTATATGTTTTATGCTCCTTATGTTGATGACAGCGATGTGGGCGGGAAATGGGTACCAGGCGGCCATGAGCCCTTTGTGGCAAGCACCGGAGACGTATTAGACAAAACACATTCCATTTTTAATTATATCATCATTGCTGCAGGGGAAACAGAAAAAGAAAAGATTGTTGAAGAAGAAAAAGAGCTGATAAAAAGATTAGGGGAATATAAATCCTTTTTAAAATCAGATATCAAAAATAATATGGAACAGGGCCATCATTAAAAAACATTTTATGCAAAGCGAAAAAAATAATATAGCAGACAGGGAATTAAAAATTTCAAGACTGTTAAATGCCCCGGTTGAATTGGTTTGGGAAGCCTGGACAAACCCCGAACATATTGCAAATTGGTGGGGACCCAATGGATTTACAACTATTATTCATAAAATGGATCTGGTCGAAAACGGCGATTGGCTTTTAACGATGTACGGACCCGATGGAAAAAACTATCCCAACAAAGCTGTTTACAAGGAAATCATTCCTCTAAGGAAAATTGTGTTCCAGCATTTCAATCCAAACTTTATTACAACCGTAAGCTTTGAAAAGAAAAACGAAAAAACTTTTTTGGAATGGCATATGCTGTTTGAAACAGCTGAATTATTTGAAGCCGTAGTTAAAACATTTAAAGCCGATGAAGGATTGAAACAAAATGTTGAAAAGTTATCGGCTTATCTTGAAACCAGAATGAGTGAAAACAAAATTCCTGAAATGAAAAACAATATTCACTAATCTTCCTTTTTTTTTGAACCCCTTTCTTAGAGCGCGATGGTTTAAGGCGTTCGCATCTCCATTATTAACATAGCTTTTACGAAAAAGCAATTTTTACCAAGCCTGCAAAATCAAAATAAAATATAATTGAGCGGGAAAGGCTTTTATTTTTTGTTTGATAAAAATCTTATAAAAGAAAACTAAACTTATGAATTTTAAAAAACACCTGCCGGCATTTTTTGTCATCTGCAATGCTCTGTCAATTTCCGTTTCTGCACAGCAGTCTTTTAAGTACGATAATACCGTTTATAAAGCAGTTTATCTGAATGAGGCATTCCGGCTCATGGACTCCATGAGAAACTATTTGCTGCTTGATGTTCGAAGCCCGGGAGAATTTGCGGATACCGCAAGAAGTACATTTTTCAATATAGGGAAAATCAAAGGCGCTGTGAATATTAATGTTGATGATATTCCCGCTCACCTGGAGGAATTGAAAAAGCATAGTGATCAACCCATTTTTGTTTATTGTTCCCATAGCCAGCGCAGCCGGCGGGTGAGTAAATTACTTGGTGAAAATGGTTTTCAAAAAGTTTATAATATCAATGGAGGCATGTCTCTGATCAATGAAATAGACCCGGGCAGGTTTCCATACAAGAATAAGGTGCTCGAGTCAAATACCGCTTATCAAAATATTGCACCTGCCGAGGTGATCGGATTGATTAAAAATGAACCTGGCCTGGTCATTATAGATATAAGAACAGAACCTGAATTCAATTCCCGCGACACCGCCGTGCAAAATAATATCGGCCGTTTTAAAAAAGCAATTAACATACCTCAAAATGTTTTTGCCGAAAAATTTGATTCTTATAAAATACCGAATAGTAGTCCGGTGCTTCTTTATGATCTTCATGGTTATAACAGCATGGACGTCGTAAATATTCTACGTGACAGGGGGTTTACGAAAATCTATAACTTGTTTGAAGGACTGGAAGCTTTTATTGCTGATCATACCATAAGTAGTGAATTGCGGGGGGGATTATTGACGGGAATGCATCCTTACCCATTGATTGATGCGGAGTCTGCTATTGATTTATTAAAACAACATCCTAATACCATTGTCATTGATACAAGACCGTCTGAAGAATTTAATAACAAATCGCTGATGACTTATCGTAATATGGGTCGGATAAAAGATGCGATCAATATTTATTCCATTGAACTGTTAAATAATTTCATGGATCACAATGATAAGTCGGCTCTTATATTAGTATATTCAGGGCAGTCTGATACACTCGGAATCAGGATCTGCGATGCATTGACAAAAAATGGATTTCAGCATGTCAATTTTCTTAACCTCGGTTTGTACCATTTTGTTTGGGCTATGGCTAATATTGAAGATTGCAAGGAGGGAAGATCGTTTCTGGTTGATCACGAAGGCTTATACTAAAAGGCACTGAATGTATTTATATTTGACGCTTGGAATAGAAGAAATTAAAGCAATTGCAGCATCGGTCGGTATTGGTTTATCACTTGGATTGATTGGCGCCGGTGGATCAGTATTAACCATCCCTGTGTTTGTATATGTTTTAAAAAAAGATCCTCTTTCTTCGGCTGTTTATTCTATGTTTGTCGTAGCCTCTTCGAGCGCCGTCGGCAGTATCCGGTCGATCTTGAAAAAGCTTGTAGATTTCAATGTATTTTTTAAATTCGGAATCCCTTCGGTCATTGGCGTTTTAATAGCCAGGAGAATTATCTTCCCCTCCATCCCTCTGCAACTCGGTTCGGTTGCCAGCCGAATCATTTCAAAGGATATGGTCTTTATGCTTTGTCTCGCATCTGCAATGTTGATAGCTGCGATTAGTATGTTGAGATCCTCGAGCCAAAATCATAGTGTTTTAGAACGACATACACTCGCCTTACACTGGCTTTTATTAAGAGGTATCGCGATTGGAATTGTAACGGGTATGCTGGGTATCGGCGGAGGATTTTTAATTGTGCCCGCACTCTATTTTTTGGCACGACTACCGATGAAACAGTCTATCGCCACTGCACTGCTAATTATAACTGTCAATGCAACATTCGGTTTTTTAGCCAGCTTCCAATCTATCGACATAGATTGGTCTCTGCTTATTAAATTCTCCCTCGGCGCTGTCTTCGGCATCCTGGCCGGGACAAAGCTTGCAACCAAACTCTCAGGCAACCATCTTAAAAAAATATTCGGGTTCTTTATACTTTGTGTCTCATTATCCATCATCTATAAACAGCTTTTTACTTGAAATTTGTCATTGGGACACTGAAAAATTTTCTGTAGCAAATTTCGGTTTGCGGGTGAATCTGTTTAATTATTTGTTGAAAGGTCTATTAAAAGTTATAAGCGGAATTAAGATAAGGCGAAAAAAACAGATCTTGTGTTGATGAATAAAAAAGAATTTTTTGAATCACATTGTTTTTCCCCTTTTGGAGAACATGGACAAAATTTTTTTAAAAACTTTTATTGCAACTTTTCTTTCCCCAAACATTTTCATGATGAGTTTTTGATACAGATCATTTCCAGAGGCAGGAATATTTTCTTTTGTAATGGACATGAGTATGTTGGTCGTCCGGGCGATGTTGTGCTGATCAACCCTGGAGAAATTCATAATGGTACCTGTGTACCCAATGAGCCACTCGAATACAAAGTATTTTATATTGAAAATGAAAAATTGAATTCGATCCTGGCAAGTGAAAAGCTGGGAGTCACAGTCCCTTTTTTATTCGGGCAAACGTTGGTTAAAGATGCTTTTTTGTTCCATAAGATCAACCGTTATTTTGACCGGTTGTCCGGTAATATTTATGATGCCGATGAATTATTCACTAATTACCTGGAAATCCTTTTGCGAATTGCCGGCAAATACATTTCCGGCAAATTTCCTGATGCGGATGAATTTGTTTATCACAAAGAGATCATGCAATTTGTGAAGGAATATATTCATAACCATCTTGATGATGATTTATCATTGAATCACCTTTCAAAATTATTTGCGATAAGCCCATTTCATTTTCTACGACTATTTACAAAATACACAGGGCTTACGCCGCATCAATATATTCTGGTCAGAAAAATTGAAAAAGCAAAAAGCCTTTTGAGAAAAAGGAATTCGGTTGTCGATGTAGCTTTCTCACTTGGGTTTTCCGATCACGGCAATTTTACCAAAAGCTTTAAAAAAATGTCTGGATTAACTCCCACTCAATTCCAGCGTTGTTTCCAACTGCCTTCGCGGACTGTCTTATTTAATGGACAACTGTAAAGAGATGGCAGGCTTCGGACTTTGGATTGGTCCGGAATTCAAAAATGTTTATGATCGGATACTTTAATTTTTTTGCAACAATTCTATCCTGTTTCCAAAAGGATCCATGAATGAAAAGCGGGATTGCCCGGCCAGCTGGATTTCTTCTTTAATTTTCACCCCGTTTTTTTCCAGATATTCTTTGGCATCGTCGATATCATTCACTTCAAATGCCGGATGTCTTTTTGAATGATTGATTTCATTTTCTGTTCCGATATGAAATTCAATATTTGCTACCTTATACCATAATCCGCCTCTTCCAACAAGTTCTTTTGGTTTGGGAATTTCTTCCAGCCCAACGATATCAGTATAAAAAGTTCTTGCTTCATTTTCTTTCCCGACCGGTATACAAATCTGAATATGATCCAGTCTTTTAATATTTATCATATCTATTGTTTCTTTATTTATTGATCATCGAAGTTTGTCCGCTCAGTAATTTCCAGCCTTCGGATCTTTTGACCATGAGGGCGGTTTCCCATAGCCATGACTCAAACACTTTTCCGGATGAATCTGTCATCATTGAATGAATTCTGCCTGTATAACAAGCCATATCTTTTGTCAAAGGGAATACGGATATTGTATCAAATGGCTGGTCAATCGATTTGAATAAGGAAGCATTGTGTTTGATTGCTGCAATCACAGAATCGCGTGAAATGGCTGATGAATAACCAGGAGGCATCCAGAAAAATTGTTCTGAAGTATCGAGATACCTGAGTTCAGCTGAAAGACCATTTTTCCGGATATCATCATTACACATCTTCAATGTTGCACGCACTTCTTCACGGATGTTTGACTTTTCATTTTCTGTAAGCGTAACCGGATCATTGCAGCAAATTAACAGCAGTAAAAAGAAACTGCCAATGATAAAACGGATCATAGATGATATTTTTTGATGAGTGGTCTTTGCAAAAGTTAAATTCTGTGTTTCATATCGCCAAATATTATCGGCGAAGCGCCAATAACTTTATTTCTCCGGTAAAATGGTGATATTAACAAGGTGGAAGGAAGCTGTTTGAGTTCTGTCAATTCAAACAGATTCCGCTTTTTTCAGAGCTGGTTCCTGGACCATTTCCTAAAAAAATTGTAATTTCAACACTTATCCAATTGCTTGTTCATGAGTGCTTTTTTGATTCAAAAAAAATGGTTGGTTTTGGGGTTGCTGGTGGCGATAATATTGATTTTTACTTTCAGCACTCACCAAAAACCCGTTGATTACAGCACACAGGTCAAGCCCATCTTCAATAAAAAATGTATTATTTGTCATGGTGGTGTGAGACGTAAGGGAGGATTCAGTGTATTGTTCCGCTCGGAAGCTCTCGCTAAAACAGAATCGGGGAAATTTGCCATCATCCCGGGTGATCCCGATCATAGTGAACTTATCAAGAGAATTACTACAAAGGATCCGGAAGATCGTATGCCTTACAAGCACGAGCCATTGTCGTCTGCTGAGATTAATATTCTAAAACGTTGGATCAAAGAAGGAGCACAATGGGGTGATCACTGGGCCTATGTTGCAGTAAAACCTGTCGAAATACCCAAACCAAGGGGATCATTTTTTGGTTTATTGCCGCCGCCAAAAAAAGATTGGATAAAAAATGATATTGATTATTTTATTTATGACAAACTGCTCCAGGAAAAATTAGAGCCATCTCCCGAAGCTGATAAGCCTACTTTATTGCGCAGGGTGAGCCTGGATCTTACCGGCATGCCATCACCTGATGCCATCGCCAGACAATTTTTAACTGACACTAGTCAGCATGCATATGAAACTTTGGTAGACCAGCTCCTGGCTTCACCACATTTTGGCGAACATTGGGCCACGATGTGGCTCGACCTTGCGAGATATGCTGACACGAAAGGATATGAACGTGATGATAGCCGCAGCATCTGGCGATATCGCGACTGGCTGATCAAGGCATTCAATCGTGATGAACCTTATGATCGTTTTCTGACAGAACAGATTGCAGGGGATCTTTTACCCAATCCTACAGATGCGCAATATATCGCTACCGCATTTCACCGCAACACCATGACCAATGACGAAGGAGGAACCGACAATGAAGAGTTTCGGACGGCAGCCGTAATTGATCGTGTGAACACAACCTGGGAAGCATTGATGGGCACTACATTTGCCTGTGTTCAATGTCATAGCCATCCCTATGATCCATTTACCCATGATGAATATTATCAGTTCATGGCTTTCTTTAATAACAGTCGTGATGAAGATACCTATGCTGATTATCCATTATTACGGCAATACACAACCGAAGATAGCGCCAAACTCAAACTGGTAACCGAATGGATTGAAAAAAACAGCAACCCTGAACGTGCAAAGGAAACATCTCTTTTTCTCAAGACCTGGCAGCCTGCTATCAATTCCCTTTTGGCTGATCAGTTTGTGAATAGTGAATTGGCAGATACGAAATGGCTCATCTTCCGCAATCATGCCATTGCCCGTTTAAAAAAAGTGGATATCAATCATAAAAATTATCTTATTTACCGCTATATCGGTTTTTTAAAAGGAGGAACCTGGACCATCCACCTGGACAAACCCGAAGGGCCTGTGTTAAAAGCAATCCAGGTTCAACAAACAAAAGATTGGACAATTG
>Ga0335083_10006493_pt1 | contig 14579 bp, 8 predicted proteins | sample Lox_Sample_42_FD_206716 | JGI IMG/M metagenome (GOLD analysis project Ga0335083, IMG submission 206716) | Soil microbial communities from Loxahatchee National Wildlife Refuge, Florida, United States - Lox_Sample_4.2 | ecosystem: Environmental > Terrestrial > Soil > Wetlands | place: USA: Florida...
GACGTCTGCACCGCGAGCTCGGCCGGCTGGCCCGCCTTGACGTGGCTGCGGGCCGCCACCCGGGCCGTCCACAGCGACTTGCCCGAGGCCAGCACGACCGCGGTGGCGTCCTCGTCGTCCTCAGCACCGGCGATGTCGCTGATGCTGGCGTGCCGGACGGGCGGGGCGTCGATCGAGAAGATCACGTGGATCTCGCTGCCCAGCTCCTCGGTGACGTCGGCGCGCACCGACATCCGGGCCCAGCTGCTGTCGGCCAGCTCGGCGTCCTCGAAGTCCGAGGGCCGGATGCCGAGGATCACCTCACGGCCGAAGTAGCCGTCCAGGCCGGGCTTGCCGTCGATCAGCGACGCGGGCAGCGGCAGCTTGTGGCCGGCGAACGTCACCGCCGGGCCGTCGTCCCGTACCAGCTGGGCGTTCACGATGTTCATCGCGGGGGAGCCGATGAACCCGGCCACGAACAGGTTGACCGGGGAGTCGAACAGGGTCTGCGGGGTGTCCACCTGCTGCAGCTGGCCGTCCCGCAGCACGCAGACCCGGTGCCCCAGGGTCATCGCCTCGACCTGGTCGTGGGTCACGTACACGGTGGTCACGCCGAGCCGCTCGTGGAGCTGGGTGAGCGAGGCCCGCATCGACACCCGGAGCTTGGCGTCCAGGTTGGACAGCGGCTCGTCCATCAGGAACGCCTGCGGCTCACGGACGATGGCCCGGCCCATGGCCACCCGCTGGCGCTGGCCGCCGGACAGCGCGGCCGGCTTGCGCTTGAGGTACTGCTCCAGGCCGAGCATCTTGGCCACCTCGGTGACCCGGCGCTTGATCTCGTCCTTGGGGGTCTTGCGCTGCTGCAGCCCGAACGCCAGGTTCTGCTCGACGGTCATGTGCGGGTAGAGCGCGTAGTTCTGGAACACCATCGCGATGTCCCGGTCCTTGGGCGGCAGGTCGTTCACCACCCGGCCGCCGATGGTGATGGTGCCCGAGGTGATCTCCTCCAGGCCGGCGATGGACCGCAGCGCGGTCGTCTTGCCGCAGCCGGACGGGCCGACCAGCACCATGAACTCGCCGTCCTTGATCTCCAGGTTCAGGCTGTCCACACCTTTGACCCCACCTGGATACACCTTGTCTACCTGGTCAAGGACGATCTCCGCCATGGGCGTGCTCCACCGGTCCGGGCGGCGCCGGGCCGGCACCGCATCTGGCGGGCAGCGTAACCGGCCAACCAGGGAGTCGTTAAGGCTCGGCGCACATCCTGTTACCGGAGCGTAAAGCCCGTTATCAGGCCGTTACGGCCGGAGGGGCGGAGGTGGCAGGTTGCGGACTACCGTAACGGGGTGGAAGACATCGACCGCAGGATCATCACGCTGCTGTGCCGCGATGGCCGGATCAGCTTCACCGAGCTGTCCCGGCAGACCGGGCTCTCGGTGTCCGCGACGCACCAGCGGGTGCGGCGGCTCGAGCGGCGCGGGGTGATCAAGGGATATGCCGCGCTGATCGACCCCGCGGGCGCCGGTCTGCCACTGACCGCGTTCATCTCGATCAAGCCGTTCGACCCTGCGGCGCCGGATGATGCCCCGGAACGGCTGGCCCACCTGCCCGCCGTCGAGGCCTGCCACAGCGTGGCGGGCGAGGAGAACTACATCCTCAAGGTCCGGGTGGGCTCGCCTTCCGAGCTGGAAGACCTGCTGCAGCAGATCCGGGCGGCGGCCGGGGTGTCCACCCGGACCACGATCGTGCTCAGCACGCCGTACGAGAACCGGCCGCCGGAACTGGACAGCCGGCCGGCTGTGGGCGACGGCACAGTGGGCGACGGCACAGTGGGCGACGGCACAGTGGGCGACGGCGCGGGGGGCGAGGACGGCCCGGAGGCCGCGGATCAGGCCTGACCGGGGGGCGGGCCAGCGGGCTGTGGGCGCAGGCCGGCCAGCAGCACCGACATCAGCCGCTCGCCCTGGTCTGGGTGCGAGTAGGGAATGTCAGCCGCGAGGGCCAGCGCGTGCGACATCCGGAGCAGGTCGATCGCGTCGACGTCCTCGCGGACCTGGCCGGTGCGCTGGGCCTCGGCCAGCAGCCTGGTGGCCGCCTCCCGGACCATGACGCTGCACGACGTGGCCACCTCGGACTTGTCCGGCCCGGACGTCAGCGCGCTGGACAGGTTCTTCTTGGTCGTGGCGAACGCCATCAGCGCCCGCAGCCAGCGCTCCAGCGCCTGCTCGGGGGCCTCGCCGTCGAGCTCGCGGGCCACCGCGCACAGCTCTTCCACCTGGTCGCGGTAGACCGCCTCGAGCAGCGCCTGGCGGGTCGGGAAGTGCCGGTACAGGGTGCCGATGCCGACCCCGGCCCGGCGGGCGATCTCGTCCAGCGAGGCGTCGTCCGCGCCGCGCTCCGCGTAGACCTGCAGCGCCGCGTCGAGCAGCCGCTGCCGGTTGCGCCGCGCGTCGGCGCGCATGGCCGTCCCGGCTGAGGTGCCCGCCGCGCTCATCTCATCACCCGTACCAAAAGAAGTTGCTAACCGGAGGATCGCTCCGTATATTAATCGGAGACGGGCTCCGATTAATCCCGCAAGTTTACCTCGCATCGATCCAGATCACCAAGCGTAGGAGACACGCATGCCTGCTTCGCCCACCTCGCCCGCGATCGCGCTGCGCCGCCCGGGCCCCTCCCGGGTCCGCGGGCATCCCGGGCTGGCTCTGATCATCATGCTGTCCGCACAGCTGATGATCATCCTCGACATGACCGTGGTGAACATCGCGCTGCCGCACATCCAGGCCGGGCTGCACTTCTCCACGGACGGCCTGTCGTGGGTGCTGAACGCCTACACGCTGACGTTCGGCGGGCTGCTGCTGCTCGGCGGGCGGGCCGGGGACATCCTCGGCCGGCGCCGGGTGTTCCTGGCCGGGATCACCCTGTTCACCGTGGCCTCGCTGGCCGGCGGCCTGGCCACCCAGGCCTGGTGGCTGCTGGCCGCCCGGGCCCTGCAGGGCGTCGGCGGCGCGCTGGCCACCCCGGCCGTGCTGGCCCTGGTGGTGGGCAGCTTCCCGGAGGGCCGGGAGCGCACCCGGGCGCTGGGCGTCTACTCGGCCGTGCTGATGGGCGGCGCGTCGCTGGGCCTGGTGCTCGGCGGGCTGATCACCGAGTGGGCGTCGTGGCGCTGGGTGCTGTTCGTCAACGTCCCGGTGGGCGTGCTGGTGGTCGCGGTCACGCCGCTGTTCGTCACCGAATCGCCGCGCCAGCCGGGGCGGTTCGATCTGGCCGGCGCGCTCACCTCGACCGGCGGGATGACCGCGCTGGTGTACGGGTTCATCCGGGCCGCCTCCGATGGCTGGGCCGACCGGATGACGCTGGCCGCGTTCGGCGGGGCCGCGGTGCTGCTGGCCGCGTTCCTGCTCACCGAGTCGCGGACCGCGCACGCGATCACGCCGCTGCGGCTGTTCGCCAGCCTGAGCCGGTCCGGTTCCTACCTGACCCGGCTGCTGCTGGTGGCGGGCATGTTCGGGATGTTCTTCTTCCTGACCCAGTTCGTCCAGGAGATCCTGGGCCTGCGCCCGCTCCTGGCCGGGGTGGCGTTCCTGCCCCTGACGGTGACCGTGTTCGCGGTGTCCCGGCTGGCGCCGCGGCTGATGCCCCGGTTCGGCTCGACCCGGCTGATGCTGGCGGGCATGCTGCCGGTCATCGCCGGGATGGCCTGGCTGGCCCAGGTGAACGCCGGCACCAGCTACCTGGGCGGCATCCTGGGGCCGATGCTGCTGCTCGGCACCGGGATGGGGGTGGTGTTCGTGCCGCTCACCACGGTGTCACTGGCCGGGGTGGCGCCGGCCGACTCCGGCGCCGCGTCCAGCATGGTCAACGTCATGCAGCAGCTCGGCGGCGCGCTCGGGCTGGCCATCCTGGTCACCGTGTTCGGCACCGCCTACCGGCACGCGGTGGCGGCCGGGACCACCGCGCCCAGCGTTGCCCTGAAGAACAGCGCGCTGGTCCACGGGGTGTCGTCCGCGTTCACGGTGGCCGCGGTGTTCGACGGCTGCGCGCTGCTGGTCATCCTGCTCAGCACCGGAGCACTGAACGGGCTTATCCGGCGGCGGTGACCATCCGCAGGTCCAGGCCCGCGGGCAGGGATGTGCCCGGGTGCACGATGGCGGCCGTGCCGCCGTGCGCCCGGGCCGCGTCCGGCAGCCCGTCCGCCGGGCTGGCCACCACGGTCGCGCCCTGCAGCAGGGCCAGGTCGAGCAGCACGGTGTAGTCCCGGGGGCTGCCGTCCGGTGGGGCGGCCAGCACCACGTCGCGCTCGCTGATCGGGATGGCCGCCGCCAGCCGGTGCAGGTCGGCGGCCAGCTCACCGTGGGTGACCGGCTCGGCCCCGCCTGGGCCGTACGGCACCAGGGCCAGGTCGTCCAGGCCGGCCACGGCGGGCGGGCGCGAGCCACGGGACAGCAGCGAACGCAGCGATGTGGTGCCGGGCACCTCGTCGAACGAGATGACCTGGCGCACCCAGGCGGCGTCCGCGGCGGCCAGCGCGGCGTCGGCCAGCGGGCCCGCCGTGATCAGCAGCCGGGCCGCGCAGTCGGTCAGCTGGGCGGCCATATCGGCCGTGGTGGCGCCGGCACACAGCGGCGACGGCACCCCGCCCGCCGCCCGGACCGCGTGCACGGCCAGCGCATAGCTCACCGCGTCCGGCACACAGACCCCGACGATGTCCTGGTCACGCAGCCCGTGCCGGCCCAGCCCGGTCGCGGCCGCCTGCAGGGCCGCGGCCAGGCTGGCATAGCTCAGAGTGCGGCCAGGCCAGGCCGCGCTGCCGCCGACGAGCGCTGGCCGCTCACCGCGGGCCACCCCGAGGCCCACCAGCCGCTGCGTCACGGTACCGGGGGCAGGCATCCCCGTCACCATCATCCGTGCCTCTTCCCAGGCTCCTCCGGCCATCCCCCTCCTGACGGCCGGAGGAGCCTTGGCTCTGCGTCCGGCAGCTCCGGATGGGCCGCGCACGGGCCCCCGTACCGCCCGGGGCCCACCCGGAACTCTGCCGATGACTCTATGTATGCACGGGCCCAGGGCACATCCGCCGAAGTATGCAGTGCCGTGTGTATTTCGGGGCCAGCGCCAGAGTGGATGGGTATGTACGCGAAGTTTGCGGGATGTACGCCGGCTACGAGTCCGACTGCCGGGCCATCCACGCCGCGACCTGGGCCCGGGAGTTGAAGCCCAGCTTGGTCAGCATGTTGGCCACGTGCCGGGCCACGGTGGCCTGGCTGATGACCAGCTCGTCGGCGATGGCCCGGTTGCTCAGCCCGCGGGCGATCAGCCGGGCGATCTCCAGCTCGCGTGGGGTCAGCCCGGACACCTCGGCGGCCGCGGCGGGCCGCGGCCGCGGGATCGGCGCCCAGTCCGCGGGCCCGGCTGCGAGCGCCAGGGCAGAGCCATTGCCCCCGGACGGCGGCTGGATGGCGTAGCTGACCGCTTCGGCCGCGGTCATGGCCCGGCCCTCGGCCAGCAGCGCGCTGGCCATCGGCTCACCCAGCGCCTTGCGGGCCGGGCCGAGCAGGTCGGCCAGCCGGGCCCCGCTGAGCGGGGCATGGCCGGCCCGCAGCTCGACCGCCGCGCCGGCCAGCCGGGCGGCCCGCGCCGGGTCGCCGGCCCGCGCCTCCAGCGCGGCCACCGCCTCCAGGCCGCGGGAGACCGGCAGCCGCTGCCCGGTGGCCAGGCTGAGCTGCAGGCTCTCGGTCAGGCTGGTCCGGGCCAGGCCCAGGTCACCCTGGGTGAGCGCGACGGCGGCGATGCCGGCCAGGCAGCGGGCGATCTCCGGCCGGGCGTCGATCTCCTGGTACAGGCTGAGCGCGGCCTGGTAGTGGCTGATCGCGGCCAGGTAGTCGCCGCGCGAGCGGGCCACCGCGCCCAGGCCGTAGCGGACCTGGGCCACCCCCCAGCCGTTGTTATCCCGTAGCACCTCGAGCGCGGCCTCGTAGGTGGCCTGGGCCTCGCGCAGGCTGCCCAGCCGGGCCAGGCCGGCCGCCTTGATGCTCAGCGCCAGCCCTTCCTCCCAGTCGTTGCCCAGCTTGTGCGCGGTGTCCGCGGCCTCGTCGATCCGGGCCACCGCCTCACCCACCTGCCCGGCCCGCAGCGCGGCCACCGCCAGCAGCCGCAGCGCGCCGGCCTCGTGCGGGTCACCCGCCTGGCGGCACAGCTCCAGGCCCTCGGCCGCGCAGCGCGCCACGGTCTCGTAGTCCTGCTGCTCGAAGGCCAGGTCGCCGCGGAACACCAGGGACGGGCCGCGCACCGACGCGGGCAGCTCGCCGGCCTGGGCCAGGAACCGGTCGAACCAGGCCACCCCCTCGGCGGTGTCGCCGTGCGTCACCCACGGGTTGCGCATGGCGCCGCACATCCGCAGCCCCTCGGCCACGTCGCCGCGCTGCAGCGAGGTGACCAGCGCCAGCCGGTAGTTGTCCAGGTCCCCCGAGATCTGCCGGTACAGCGCGACCCGCCGCGGCCAGGACGGCGCGCCGCGGACGAACGCCTGGGAGACCACCCACTCGGCGTACCGCAGCAGGGCATCCCGGTGGCGCAGCCGGACCTCGTCGGCCTCACCGGAGGCGGCCAGCCGGCTGGCCGCGTACTCCTTGATCGTGTCCAGCAGCCGGTACCGGGACTCGCCGCGCAGCTCATGGTCGAAGGTGACCAGCGACTTGTCGATCAGCGCGGCCATCAGGTCCAGCACCGCGGTGACCGGGATCTGCTCGTCCGCGCAGACCTGCTCGGCCATCTCCAGGTTCCAGCCCGCGAACACCGACAGCCGCCGCAGCAGGATCTGCTCAGGACCGGACAGCAGCTCGTAACTCCAGTCCACCGCGGCCCGCAGCGTCTGCTGCCGGGCCGGCGCGGTCCGGTCCCCGGAAGCCAGCAGCCGGAACCGGTCATCGAGACGGCTGGCGATCTGCTCCACCGACAGCGCCCGCACCCGCGCCGCGGCCAGCTCGATGGCCAGCGGCATGCCATCGAGCAGGCGGCACAGCCGGGCCACCGCGACCGCGTTGTCGCTGCCCAGCTCGAACCCGGCCCGGGCCGCCGACGCCCGGTCGGCGAACAGCCGCATGGCCTCGTGCCGGGCCAGGTCGGTCATCGAGTCCGGGTCCACCCGGGCGGGCAGCGACAGCGGCGGCACCCGCCACACCGTCTCGCCCCGCACCCGCAGCGGCTCCCGGCTGGTGGCCAGCACGCGCAGCTGCGGGCAGCCGGCCAGCAGCTGGTGCACCAGCCCGGCGCAGCCCTCCACCAGGTGCTCACAGGTGTCCAGGATGAGCAGCAGGCGGCGGCCGCGCAGCGCCTCGGTCAGCGTGGCCAGCAGCGGCCGGTCCGGCTCCTCGCGCACCCCGAACGTCGCCGCGACCTGGCGCGGGATCAGCTCGGCGTCGGCCGTGTCGGCCAGCTCGACCAGCCAGGCCCCGTCCGGGAAGTCCGGCACCACCTCACACGCCAGCCGCACCGCCAGCCGGGTCTTGCCGATGCCGCCCGGACCGCACAGGGTCAGCGCCCGTACGTCGCTGAGCAGCTGGGCGAGTTCCGTCAGATCGCGCTCCCGGCCGATGAAGCTGTTCGGCTCCGCAGGGAGATTGCCCGAAGTCAGAGGAGCTGCGGAAGTCATGGCATGCGGACCGTCTGGTTGGTGGCGGGGTGGTTACGCGGCTGGGGTACTCATTCTCGTACATCGACGGGCACAGCGCTGGTGTAGTGCAGGCGACCGAAATACATCAGTTTGACCATTGTCCACCACTGCGTGCCGCGTCGGGTAGTAACCGGTACTCGCACATGATAACGGAGAGTGATCTCCTTGCCTGGTGAGACGGCGAAACCACGCGTCCACGGCTGCGCCGCAGGCCAGCTGCCGAACGGGGAGATCAGCTGGGCCTCGCCGCGGACCGGGCTGGCCGCCCGGCTGGCCACCCGGACCGCCAGCTCGCCGTGGCGGCCCGGCGCGATCCGCAGCGCCGGGGTCAGCACGGTCACGTCGAGTTCGGCCGCGATGGCCCGCTGGTCGGCCTCGATGGCGGGCACCAGCTGGTCCAGCGGGAGGGTGAGGGCCGGCGCCGGCGGCAGCCCCAGGTGCACCGCAACCACGTCCTCGATGGCCTGGCCCAGCTGGTCATGTATCCGCGCGGCCAGAAAGTAGTGGCCGGCCGCCGCGCCCGGCGCGCCGCGCACGCTCAGCTCCCACTCGGCGAACCCCAGCGGCGGCAGGTCATAAGCCAGCGCCCCACGAGGTTCGGCCACCAGCCCGTCCGGCACGTCCAGCTCGACCGCGCCGGCCGCCCCGTCGAGCCCGGCCGCCACGGTCAGCCGGGCCACTCCCGGCGGCGCCAGGCGGGTGGGGGACAGGTGCACCGCCACCGGCAGGTTGCCGGCCGGGGCCGGGCCCTTGCCGTGCAGCCAGTACCGGGCGAACACCGGCTGGGCCGGCTCTGGTGCCGTGATCTCAGAGTCTGCCGGGGCCGGGGGCGGGGGGACGGCCAGCGCCAGCGTCACCGTGCCGGCCGGGCCGATCGGGGCCACCGCCGCGCCGTCCTCGATGGGCAGCGCGGGACCGGTCCCGTCCTCGGTCAGCCCGGTCAGCTGCCCGCCGGTGATCCCGGTGAACAGGCGCAGCCGGGCCTCGGCCGGAACCCGGCCGCCCAGGTCGCGCAGGCGCGCGGTGACCCCGGCGGACCGGTCCGGGGTGCCACGGCGGCCGGCCGCCAGCGGGTTGCCGCACGGCTTCAGCGCGGCCAGCATGGCCGGCCCCTCGACCGCGCACAGGCTGGCCGCGGCGGGCAGCGGTCCGGTCCGGGCCGGGGTCCCGGTGACCAGCAGCGGATGGTTGTACTCCTGGCCGGCCGGGCCGAAGCCGGCCGCCCGCCAGTCGCCCGCCCCGCCGGCCAGCGCGTACTCGAACGTGTGGCTCCAGTGCTGCCAGGCGAAGCTGCTGCCGTCCGGCGCGGTCCGCTTGCCGCCGTCGATCCACACCCCGGACGGCCACGCGCTGCACGACCGCATCAGCGCGATGTGCAGCGTCCCGTCCGGCGTGACCAGGCTGCCCGGCGTGCCCCGGTTGAGCAGCGCCACCGAGTGCCCGGCCAGCCGCGGCGCCACGTCGTCACCGAGCGGGGTCACCGCGATCTCCGAGCCCGCCAGCCCGGCCGCCACCGCGCTGACCGCGGCGGCCAGGTCCGGGCCGGCCACGATCAGCACCGGCAGGTCGCGTGGCCCGCGCACGTCGGCGCCCGGCCCGAACGCGGCCGCGCGGGACTGCGCGGCCGGCAGCCACAGCGGCAGGCCAGCGGCCAGCGCCCGGCTGAGCTCGGCGCCGAACGGGTCCACCGACTCGAGCAGCCGGGCCGTCCACGGGTTGTGCTCCGGGCCGCCCAGCGCGATCCGCACGTCGGGCACGTTCGAGTCGAGGTCGAGAGCGCCGTAGCGCGGCCCGTCCGGCGCCGAGCAGGTGGCCGTGACCCCCTGCCCGGCCAGCGCGGCCACCAGGTCGGTGACCGGCCCCCGGCTGGCGCCGAGCGCCGCGGGCCCGGGCAGGATGATCTCGGCCACGCCGATGGCCCGCTGCTCGGTGTGGCCCAACCCGGTGTGGCCCAACCCGGTGCGGCCCAGCGCGGTCCAGCTGACCCGCGCGGCCGAGGACACGCCGAACCATTCGTGCGCCGGGTTGTCCAGGGTGAACGCGTGCTCGGCCACGTCCGCGTCGATGCTGCCGAACGGCCGGCCGACCACCGCGGTCGCGGCCTGGTAGACCGGCAGCCCGCCGGGCACGTCGGCCGGGAAGCGGACCCGCAGCAGCCGGTCGTGCCCGATCGACCCGTCCACATGGCTGCGGAACTCGATCGCCTGCGCGCCGTCCCACAGCAGCGTTTCCTGGGTGACCCGCAGGCCGCCGAGCGTGAACTCGGCCAGCAGCCGGGCGCCCAGCGGGCAGCGCTGCGCGGTCACCTTGGCCGGGCCGGCCGCCGACCCGGCGTACGGGCCCTTGGGCGACAGCAGCCACGGGCCCTCACCCCAGCGCGGGTGGGCGTCGTACTCCTCCTGGACGATCAGCTCGTTGCCGCCGGGCCGCAGCAGCTCGGCGCCGGCCAGCTTGTCCCGTACCCGGGTCAGCGTGCCGCCGCGGGCCGGGTCGGCCTCGACCAGGAACCGGCCGTTCTCGATCAGCGTGCCCGGCTGCGGCGCCCAGCCGGCCGTGCCGGCCCCGTCCGCCGCCGGGACGGCCCAGTACGTCCGGTAGCCCACCCCGGGCACGTCCACGGCGCGGAACGTCACCGTCACCCCGGCCAGGGTGCCGTCCGGGTGCCGCCGCGGGTGCTCGGGCAGGAACGGGACCGCCGCCGCGCCGTCCCGCAGCCCGATCCAGGCCGGCCCGGGCGCGGCGAACTCCAGCTCCGCCGTGACCAGGCCGGACCGGGGCCAGGACAGCGTGTTGAACACCACCAGCGCGCGGCTGCCCGGACCACTGGCGCCTGGCCCGCTGGTGTCGGCCTGCCCAGCCAGGGCCGTGGCCGCGTCCCTGCGGGCCTCATCGCCGCGCTGCCAGGCCTCACGCCAGCCGCCCAGCAGGTCCAGGTACACCTGATCGGACTCGGTGCCGGTGATCGCGTCGTGGTGCGCGCCGAACACCAGCTGGCGCCAGGCCTTGTCCAGCGACTCGGCCGGGTAGCCGGCCCCGGCCAGCCAGGCCAGCGTGGCCAGCAGCTCACCGTCGCGCACCGCCACCTCGGCCGCTCGCTGGGCCTGCTTGGTGTCGATGTAGGACACGTCCTTGCCCGGGTAGACCGGGTTCATGTCCCGGGTCTGCGGGACCAGCCAGGTGTCACCGCCGGCCGCGCCGGCCCGCACCGCGGCGAAGAACTCGCGGGGGACCGCGGTGACGAACCGGGGCCACACGTACCGCTGGTTCCAGTCCCGGTGGATGGCGGTCACCCAGCGGCTCGGGATGACATGGTCGGCGCCCACCGGCAGCAGCACGTTGCGGGTGGCCGCGACCGGGGCCAGGGTGCGGAACTCGTTCAGCGCGGCCTGCTCCGCGCCGGCCAGGTCGGCGGCCTGGTGGGTGGCCCAGCCGGCCCCGTAGTGGTTGGCCATGTAACTGGTCAGCAGGCCGCGCCCGTCCGGCGAGACCCACTCGAACTCGCTGCGCATCTGCATCCGCAGGTTGTCGCCGACGGTGCGCTGCGGCCCCCACTGGTGGTACGGGCCGCGGGCCCAGGCCGACTCGGCCAGGCCGGCCGCGGCCATCAGCCCCGGGTAGCCGGGGTCGTGCCCGAACACGTCCAGCATCCAGGCGGTGCGCGGGTCGCCGCCGGCCACCTCGCGCTGGTAGCCGAGCCCGTAGACGGCGTTGCGGATGGTGGACTCGGCCCCGGTCAGGTTGGTGTTGGGCTCGTTGTAGTTGCCGCCGACGATCTCCACCCGGCCGCCGGCGATGAGCTGCCGCAGCTCGGCCCGGTGCTCCGGGTGGGTGTCCAGGTACGGCTTGAGGTAGTCGATCTCGGCCAGCACGAACTTGTAGTCCGGGTCCTCGCGGGCCTGGGCCAGGTGCAGCTCGACCAGCTCGAACGCGGTGCGCACGTCGGGCAGCCGGCCCTGCTCGTCCGGCAGCAGCAGCCGGGACTCGGTGAACTCGCCCTGGGTGTCCCACCAGACCGGGTCGTAGTGGAAGTGGCTGACCATCCACATGGTCCAGCCGGTCTCGGCGGCCCGGATCTCGGCCGCCAGCTCGGCCCGCTCACCGCCGCCCTCTGCTTCCACACTCTCAGCGACCGCGGTGACCGGCCGCGGGCTGCCCGGGTGATAGGGCGGCGCGATGTGCACGGCCACCTCGGCGGCCCGCTCTCCGCCCGGCTCCGGCAGTTCCATACCGAACGCCGTTGGCGTGCTGACGGCCGCCCCTTCGACCCGGACCTGAATGGCCGGGGTGCCCGGCTGCGCCGGGGCGTCGTTACGCACCGTGACGCGGATGATCTGCAGTGGGCGCTGCGTGGTCCCGCCGAACAGCTCGGTCGACTCGACCGCCGTGATCCGCATCTGTTCATCGTGACATGGCGCGCCACCGGCTTGCCAAAAGACATGTTTCGAAGCTAGTGTTTCGAAACATGTCTTCCGAAGAACGGCCGCATCTGGCCCTGACGGATCCACGGGCGATCCGGGCCGTCGCGCACCCGGTCCGGATGGCCCTGCTCGAGGCCATGGAGCAGAGCGAGTCCAGGACGATTACCGCCACCCAGGCCAGTGAGCTGCTCGGTGAGTCGCCCGCCAACTGCGCGTTCCACCTGCGCACGCTGGCCAAGTACGGGCTGGTGGAGGAGGCGGGCGGCGGGCGCGGCCGGGAGCGCCCGTGGCGGGCGAAGTACCGCACGCTGGAGGTCAAGGCGCCCTGGACCGACCCAGAGAGCCGGCTGGCGGTGGAAGCCGTCACCACGGTGTGGATCGACCGGTGGCTGGACCGGGCCAAGGTCCGCCTGCGGCGGGTGCTCGGCTTCCCCGCCGAATGGCAGGAAGCCGCGATCGCGTCGCAGCGGACGGCGTACCTGACCGCCGCCGAGGCGGTCCAGCTGGCCAGTGACATCCATGCGCTGTGGGGGCGGTACCGGGAGCGGGACGACGACCCGGCGCTGCGCCCGCCGGGCAGCCTGCGGTTCGAGCTGCTGGCGTTCGGCTACCCGGTCGAGGAGCCGCCCGGCTCCCGGGCTGGCTGACATGCGGCGGCTGCTGGGTCACCGTCTCCTCAGCCACCGGGACGCGCGCATCTACCTGGCCGGGCAGATCCTGTCCGTGCTCGGGGACAGCGCGCTGTGGCTGGCCATGGGCATCTGGGTCAAGCAGCGCACCGGCAGCAACAGCGCGGCCGGCCTGGTGTTCTTCGCGTTCATCTGCGGCACCTGCCTGGCCCCGCTGGCCGGGCTGCTGGTGGACCGGGTGCGCCGCCGCCCGCTGCTGATCACGGTCAACCTGGGCGCCGCCGCGCTGGTCTGCCTGCTGCTGCTGTCGGGCGGGCCCCGGCTGTGGCTGATCTACCCGGTGATGTTCGGCTACGGCGCGGCCTACAGCCTGCTCAGCTCGGCGCAGACCGCGCTGCTGCCGCGGCTCCTGCCGGACGACCTGCTCGGCGCGGCCAACTCGGCCTACCAGACGGCCTCGTCCGGGCTGCACGTGATCACCCCGCTGCTCGGCGCGGGCCTGCTGGTCTGGGCCGGCCCGGAACCGGTGATCGGCCTGGACGCGGCCACGTTCGTGCTGGCCGCGGCGGCCGCCTGGGCTCTGCGCCTGCGCGACGAGCGGCCGGTGCGCGGCGCGGACCCCCCGCTGGCCGCGGTCACCGCGGGGCTGCGGCACATCGCGGCCACCCCGCCGCTGCGCCGGGTGGTGGCCGCCATCGTGATCGCGGCCAGCGTGTTCGGCTTCTTCGAGACCGTTCAGTTCGCCGTGGTCGGCGGCATCCACCGCAGCCCGGCGTTCCTCGGCGTGCTCACCGCGGCGCAGGGCGGCGGCGCGGTGGCCGGCGGCGTGCTGGCCGCGCCGGTGCTGGCCCGGGCCAGCGAACGGCTGCTGGTCGGCAGCGGCCTGCTCGCCTGCGCGCTAAGCTGCGTGGCGGCGGCGACCGGGTGGCTCGCGCTGGTGCTGGCGGGGGGCGCGCTGCTCGGCGTGTGCATCGTGTGGATCAACGTCGGGGCGATCACGCTGATCCAGCGGCAGACCCCGGCCCGGCTGCTGGGACGGGTGGACGCCGCGGCCAACGTGCTCGTCACCGTGCCGCAGGCGGTGTCGATCGCGGTGGGTGCGGCCGCCATCGCCGTACTCGACTACCGCATCCTGCTGGCGGTGATGGCCGCAGTCATGCTGGCTGCCGCCGGTTATCTGGCCCGCGTGCCTGCCTCGATGGCCGGCACGGCAACACGAGGCATCGCTACGGCAAGCAATCGAGTGCAGAGATAGATACCATTCCTTGTGATGTGCGTACTGAGAGCACTATGGAATCGGGGTGGCGGGGGATGGCCGACCCACCAGTGACGTTGAAGGATGTTGCCGCGCGGGCCCGCGTGCACCCGGCCACCGCGTCCCGGGCGCTCAACCCGGAGACCCGGCTGCTGGTCCGCGAGGACACCGCCGCGCGGGTACTTGAGGCCGCCGCCGAGCTCGGCTACCGGCCCAACACGGTGGCCCGCAGCCTGCGTACCCGCCGCTCGCACAGCATCGGGGTGCTCATACCGGACCTGAACAACCCGCTGTTCCCGCCGATCGTGCGGGGTATCGAGGACCGGCTGGCCGCGGCGGGCTACGTCGCGCTGATCGGCAACACCGACGGGGACCCGGACCGGGAGCGGATGCTGTTCGAGCAGATGCGCGCCCGGCATGTGGACGGGCTGGTGCTGGCCACCGTGCACCTCGGCGACCCGCTGCTGGCCGAGTCGGCCCGGGCCGACCTGCCGGTGGTGCTGATGAACCGGCTGGCCCACGACTACAGCCTGCCCTCGGTCTCGGTGGATAACGAGCGCGGCATCCGGATGGCCGTGGCCCACCTGGCCCAGCTCGGGCACACCCGGATCGCGCACATCTCCGGCCCGCAG
>Ga0335083_10006494_pt1 | contig 14579 bp, 11 predicted proteins | sample Lox_Sample_42_FD_206716 | JGI IMG/M metagenome (GOLD analysis project Ga0335083, IMG submission 206716) | Soil microbial communities from Loxahatchee National Wildlife Refuge, Florida, United States - Lox_Sample_4.2 | ecosystem: Environmental > Terrestrial > Soil > Wetlands | place: USA...
ACGGATCTCACGCGATTCGCCGCGTACGCCTTCTGCAAGGCGCACGCGGCCGGCTACGGCCGGCTCGCGTGGCAGAGCGCGTTCTACAAGAGCCGCTTCCCCGCTGCCTGGGCCGTCGGCGTGCTCAACCATCACGCCGGCATGTACCCGACGTGGGTGCACGTCGAGGACCTGCGTCGCCACGAGGTTACGTTCCGGCCGCCCTCGGTCGCGGACTCGAGCTGGGCCACTGCTCTTGCGACCCACCCGGGCCGGGGCGGCGCCGTGAGCGTGGGCCTGCAGCACGTGGCCGGGCTCGCGCACGCAACCGGTGAACGCATCGTCACCGAGCGAGAGCGTGCGCGCTTTGAGAGCCTGGCCGACTTCACGGATCGCATCCGGCCGACGCCGCCCGAACTCGAGGCACTCATCCTCGCCGGCGCGCTCGATTGGGTCGGGCGCGCGCGGGCCGCCATGCTGCTCGAAGCGCGGGTCGGCGCGGCCGTCACACCGCGGCAGCGGCCGCGGCCCGAGGCGCTCTCGCTGGGTGCCGGTGGCGCGACGCTGGCCCCCGTGGCCATCGCACCGATGTCGCTGCCCGAGCTGCCCGAGTTCGATCTCGCCGAAGTGGTGCGAGGGGAGTTTCGCGCCACCGGCATGTGGTTCGCCGCGCATCCGCTCGAGGTGCTGATCCCGCCCGAGGCGCGCGCGGGCTGCGTGCCGGCCCGCGACCTGATGGAGCATCGCGGTCGACGCGTGCAGGTGTGCGGCGTGCCCTGCGCGTCGCGCCGCGTGGAAGCGCGCACCGGCGGCGGCACCGTCTTGTTCACGACGCTCGCCGATCGAACCGGGCTGGTCGAGTGTGTGGTGTTTCCGCCGAACTACGCGCGTCTCGCGCCGCTGATGCGAGGTGAGATCGTGCGGGCCGAGGGTCGCGTCGACGAGACGTTGGGCGCGCTCACGCTCGTGGTCGAGCGGGCCCGGGCGTTCGGCACCGCTTCCCGCCCCGAAGACGGCATGCCGTCTCGCAACCGCGCGGATGCTCTCAATGCCCGTGCGGGGGAGAGCGGACCACCGTCGCGCTACCGTCAATCGGGATCCGAGGCGAGTCGCCCGGCAAGGTAGGCCACTCGCGGCCGTGCGCAGAGTCATCGCCGCACTGTCGCCGGTCGTGGAGGGGCGTTGGGTGCGGTTGCGCCGGTGGATGGATCGTCCACAATTCGGTGGGCGGCAGCTGTGCGATGGTTGTCGGCCCGAGTTCGCGATGCCAGGCGTGGGGCCGGCATTCGGTCGGTACGGAGGCCACGATCGATGTCCGCCGTGGTTCGCATCGGCACCCAGGGATGGACGTACCCCGACTGGATTGGGACCTTCTATCCACCCGGGTCAAAGTCTGAAGAGTTCCTGCCGTTCTACGGCGGGATCTTCGACACCGTCGAACTCGACACCACGTTCTACCACGCTCCCCGTGTCAGCGTGGTGCGGGCGTGGGCACGCCGAACGCCGCAGGGTTTTCGATTCGCCGCCAAGGTCCCGAAGAGCATCACGCACTCGGCGCGACTGATCGGCGCGGCGGATCAGATGGGCGAGTTCGTGCGTTCGCTCGAGCCACTCGGAGAAAAGCGAGGGCCGCTGCTGGTTCAGCTACCGGCCGAGTTCGTCCGCGACTCGGACAGTGCCCGATCGCTCGATCAGTTCCTGGCAAGCATCCCCGCGGGATCTCGAGTCTCGGTCGAGTTCCGGCACCGCTCGTGGCACGTGCCTGAAACGTACGACCTGCTCCGCGCGCATGGGGCCTGCGTGGCATGGACCCAGTGGCGCGACCTGCCGCCCGTGACCGAGGTCACCGCCGACTTCCTCTACATCCGTTGGCTCGGGATCCGAGAAGATATCAAGCGATACGATCGCGTGCAGGTGGATCGCGGTCCGGAGTTCGATTCGTGGGAGGCGGCCCTCAAGCGCGTCATTCCGGAGGTACGCGAGGTCTTCGGGTACTTCAACAACCACTGGGCTGGGCATTCGCCAGCGAGCGCGAACGAGATGAAACGCCGATTGGGCCTCGCGCCGATAGACCCGACAGATCAGTGGCGACAGCGCGAGCTGTGGTAGTTGAGCAAGCTCGCCGCACGTCTTCCACCGCGGCGGTCGCCAGATCAAGAGCTTCCGCGCCGCCTGGAGGGCCGCCTGCGCGCGCGCAGGGGTGCCCGGGCGACTGGTTCACGATCTCCGCCGCACGGCCGTGCGCCGCTTCGAGCGGGCCGGCGTGGCGCGCTCGGTGGCGATGAAGCTCACCGGCCACAAGACCGAGTCCATCTACCGGCGCTACGCCATCGTGTCGGTGTCCGACCTCGCCGAGGGCGTGCTCAAGGTGGCGCAGCTCAACTCGCGCGAAGCGCTCGCGGGCGGCGTCCCGAATTCGAGAACAAGCACAGAACAAGCACAATTTACCGATGGAGGCGGGGATGCACGTCGTGCGCCGAATCGCTAACTCGTTGCGACGTTGGTGCCGGAGGCGGGGGTCGAACCCGCACGAGGGGTGAACCTCACGGGATTTTGAGTCCCGCGCGTCTGCCAGTTCCGCCACTCCGGCGTCGAAAGGGCGTGGAAAGCTAGCAACGCGCTCGCGAGTTGGTCAAAGCGCGCGAAAAAGGCTCACCCGCCCGAGGCGTTGCTCGAGCGGGTGAGCGTGAGTCGGAGCGAGGTGGGTTCAGCGATAGAGGCTCTTCAGCGAACCCCACGTCGTGCCGCGCGTCGGCGTCGGCGCGATCGACTGCAGCGTCAGCACGGCGTCCTGGAAGTCGACGTCGCTCGACGCGTACGGCAGGTCCTCGAAGCACTCCCAGAACATGCCGGTGTACTGGTTCGTTCCGGCGTACGTGAGGATCTGCGGGTGCCCGCCGGGATTACGGGCGTCCTGCGAGTAGAACATGCCGCCCGGGCCCTGCAGGTAGAAGCCGAAGTTGCTGGCGTCGACGCCGGTGTAGGTGGTCGTGCCCTGCAGCGCGTTCGAGTTGTCGTACAGGCTCACGGCGAGGTGACCGCCGCCCGAGAACACGCAGAGCGCGTACCAGCCCTGGCTCGCCGCGCCGGGGAAGACCTGGAACGTGGTCGGAGTGGACTCGCTCGCGTTGTAGATGCCGATGTTGTTCTGATCGGCGTAGCCCGCGATCTCGACCTTGAGCGTGAACATCGCGCCGAGGTTGGTGGCCTGCCACGTCTCGAGATCGAGCTGTTGCGTCAGCGTGTTGAGCGTCTCGCCCACGCTGTTCAAGTACGTCTGCAGGCTGATGCCGTCCCAGCCCGTCTGCAGCGGGACCTGAGGCGAGCGCAGCGGATACGCAGCGTTCGCGGGCGGTGCGCCGAGCACGGCGAGGGCCGCAACCAGCGATGAAGTGAGTCCGACTGCTCGGAGCAGTTTCCCAAGACGCATGTTGCCTCCCCGTTCGGCGTCGTCGCGGCGACACATCTTAAGACGCCGCAGAAGCGCCGAATGGCTGACGGATTCACGGACACCGGCTCGATTCGAGCTGCAGGCGACGACTTGCGTCGCACCTTTGACCACATTGATTGTACGCACGGAGGGTGGCTTCCTCCAAAGGCAAACGACGAATCCTCAACGCTTACGCGAGTATGGAGCGCTGAACTCCGTTTGCCCCGGGCATACACTCCAGGTCCGGCCGGGTCTGCATCGGGGAGCCCGGCTCGGCTATCTTGGCCGGGTGCAGGGCGCGGCGCCGACCTGCAGGGTCTTCGAGGCCGGATCTTTCAAGGAGGCATGAGGATGTGGCGAGGCCCCCGGGCCGCAAGGAAGTTCGCGGTCATGGCGCTGATCGCGCTCGCGTTCGCCGTGCTGCAGGGCTCGCCCCGGACGGCGCTCGCGGCGCGCGCCCTGCGTCCGATGCCCGACGCGAGGCCGGCCCCGGTGGCGGTGGGCCCCGGCTTTCCGATCGTGCGCGACCAACCGTACGTCATCGCCCACCGCGCCCCGATCCACCTGCGCGTGCGCCCGACCCTTTACCTGCCGCTTGCGTTGTGGCGTCCGGTCGCCGTTCGCCGCGTGCCGGCGGAGCGCCTCGCGTGGCGCGACAGCGAGCCGCTCGCCATCGCCGAGGGCTGGACCGAGACGAGCTTCGACTGCAATCAGCCGGGGCGACATCTCGATCTCGAGCTCGTCTCGGGCCGCGTTCAGATCGACTTCATCGAGGTGGTGTTCGAGAACGGCGATTGCCAGGTGATCGACTTCGCGAACCGCTCGCACGCTCCGGGGGTCTATTCGCTTCTCGACCTGGGCGAGGTCCGCACGGTCGACCACGTCCGCGTCATCGCGCGCGCACGCTCCGACATGGCGCGCATCGCGCTCATGCTGCGGCGCTGACGCCGCGAGGCACGGAGGAGTCCCGCATGCAGCTCGACGGCGTCCATCACGTGACCTGCATCACCGGCGACATCGGCGCGAACCTCGAGTTCTACACGGGCGTGATGGGGTTGCGGCTCGTGGGCAAGAGCGTCAATCAGGACGACCCGTACGTCTATCACCTCTTCTACGCCGACGAAGCCGGCCACCCGGGCTCCGACCTCACGTTCTTCGACTACGCGGGCGCCCCGCGCGGTCGGGCCGGCGCGGGCATGGTGCATCGCATCCTGTGGCGCGTCGCGGACGAGGCGGCGCTCGACTTCTGGCAGGCGCGCCTCGCGGACGCAGGCCGGGCGCCGGAGCGGACTCCTGGCGTGCTGCGCTTTGCCGACCCGGAGGGGCTCGCGCACGAGCTGCGCGTGAGTCAGGCTCCCGATCCGCCGCTCATCGCGCGCCATCCCGAGATCCCGGCCGCGCACGCACTGCGCGGATTCGACGGCGTGCGCGCCTACGCGCCGGCTCCCGATCGGACGGCTGCACTGCTCGAGCGCGTGATGGGCGCGACACGCCGGGACGATTCCACGTGGGAGCTGCGCGGCGCGCAGCGCGGCGGCACGATCGCGCTCGATCCGCCGCCCACGGCGCGCGGACTCGCAGGCGCGGGGACGGTGCATCACGTCGCGTGGGCGACGTCGGTCGAGGAGCATCCTCGCTGGGTCGATCACCTGCACGATGCCGGCGTTCACTCGACGCCCGTCATCGACCGGCACTTCTTCCACTCCATCTATTTTCGGGAGCCGGGCGGCGTGCTGTTCGAGATCGCCGACGAGGGGCCGGGATTCGCGGACGGGCATCCGCTCGAGGAGTTGGGCCGGCGCCTGGCGCTGCCGCCGCGGCTCGAGGCGCAGCGCGCGGACATCGAAGCGCACCTGAAGCCGTTGCCGGATCCGCGGGCAAACTGGAGTGGCTCCGCGAGCTGAGAACTCGCGGCGACACACGGCGCCGACTCAGGACGCCGGCTGCTCCACGGTGGCCGTGCCCTTGCGCTCGAGCTTTCCCCAGCCCGCGTGGTGGCCGACGATCGCGGTGCGCAGCGAACGCCAGACGACCGCGTACATCACCTGGCGGTAGACGAAGCGCTGCCAGAAGAGCCACCACAGCAGCCGCTTCTTCTCGCGATCGAGCGCGACGGCGACGATCGCGCCCAGGAGCTCGAGCAGGAAGAAGAAGAGGTAGAGAAACGCGACGGTCGAGAGCGATTCGACGGCCTGCGGCAACGGCTGCCAGTCCTGCGTGAGGAGCGCGCGCGTGAAGTAGCTGTAGGCGACGCGGATCAGCGTCCACGCGATTTCGAGATCGATGATGGGCGAGAGGATCTGGAACGCGATCTGGAACAGCCACAGCGTCGGCAGCGCGAGCCGCCCGAACCAGCCCTCGCGCCCGAGCGCGCTGCGGTGCTTCCAGAGGCACTGCAGCGTGCCGAACGTCCAGCGGAACCGCTGCCGGTAGAGCGTCGTCAGCGAGTCGGGCGTCTCGGTGAAGCCGAGCGCCTTGCTGTCGTTCTCGATCCGCCAGCCGTGGCGGCGGATCCGCCACGTGAGATCCATGTCCTCGGCGAGGGTGTCGTTGCGGAAGCCGCCCGCCTGCTGCACGGCCTCGCGTCGCCACGCTCCGACGGCGCCGGGCACGACGGTGATCGCGTTGAGCAGGGCGTAGGCGCGGCGGTCGAGGTTCTGGCTCGTGACGTACTCGAGCGCCTGCCAGCGCGTCCAGACGTTCACGCGATTACCGACCTTGACGTTGCCTGCGACCGCGCCGACGCGCGCGTCGCCGAAGTGCCGGAGCAGGTTGCCGATCGTCTCGGGCGTGAAGAGCGTGTCGGCGTCGAGGCAGATCAGCACCTCGCCGTGCGAGAGCGAGATGGCGTGGTTCAGGGCGACGGCCTTGCCCGAGTTCGTCTGCTGCACGAGCTGCACCCGCGGGTGCTGGCCGTAGACGCGCTGAACCTCCTCGGCGGTGCCGTCGTGGCTGCCGTCGTCGACGACGATCACCTCGAGCGGCTCGACCTCGTTGCCGAGCACGGCCGCGATCGTGCGCGCGATGACCGGCTGCTCGTTGTACGCCGCGATCAGCACGCTCACGGTCGGCCGGCGCGACGTGTCGAACACCCGCCGCCGCTCGCGCCGCCAGCTGACGAGCGCGAGCACGGTCATCCAGAGCACGCGCGCCGCGCCGAGCACGATGCCGAGCGTGAACGCCCAGCGCAGCACGTTCTCGACGACGAAGAGCGTGTAGAACGCGAGCCTGTCGCCGCCCAGGAGCGTGCGGTCCTGCGTGCCCACCGGCGGCATCACGGCGTCTCGCGAGACGCCCGCGAGATCCGACACCTTGACGAAGCGGTAGCCCTCGGCGCGCAGTCGGGGCACGAAGATCCGGATCGCGCCGACGGTGGCGCTGCGGTCGCCGCCACCGTCGTGCAGCAGGATCGCGTTGCCGTGGCCGCGGTGGACGAGGTCGATCACGCGCTCGGCGATGTCCTGGGGCGTGCGCAGCGTTCCGTCGGGCGTTCGCAACAGCCAGTCCTGCGGATCGAGGTACTCGCCGACGGTGAAGTAGCCCAGGCGCGCCGCCTCGAGGATCGGCAGCACCTCCTCGGCGCTGCTCGGCTCGGCGTCGGCGTTGTAGGGCGGGCGGAACATCAGCGTCGAGCGTCCGATGTTCGATTGCAGCACGCGCTGCGTGGCGTTGAGCTCGAAGTTGGCGCGTTGTCGCGAGATCGCCGCGATGTTGGGATGCGTGTAGGTGTGGTTGCCGATCTCGTCGCCTTCGTCCCAGATCCGCTGGATCAGGTCGGGATGCCGCTCGGCGTTCTCGCCGATCACGAAGAACGTGCCCGGCACCCCGAGATCGTGGAGCTCGTCGAGGATGCGCCCGGTGAACGGCGTGCTCGGGCCGTCGTCGAACGTGAGCGCGAGCGCGTTCGGCACGAAACCCCGGCGCTGGATCACGTACGAGGTCGGATAGCGCTCGTACGATTCGTCCGAGAAGAGCCCGGTCGACGGGTCGCGGTCGAGGTCGCGCAGTCCGGCCTGCGGCTGTGCCGCCACGGTGAGCAGTTCGCCATCGCCCTGGAACTCGACGTCGTAGGGAAAGCTCGTGCGCGCGAGCGCCAGGGAGTCGGGCGGCTCGTCCGGGTGCTGGTGATCGAGGAAGCTCCAGATCGCCGGATCCTCGGAGCCCAGGTACCAGAGCGCCGCGCCGCGCACGCCGTGCTGCTCGGCGAGGAGGCGCTGGTTCGCTGCGGTCACGGCGTCGAGCATCCACACTTCGTGGTCGCGGTCCTGCTCGTCCTCGTAGTGGAACGTCGGATTGAACGCGAGCGAATCGAAGTCCACCACGTTCGCGGGATGCTCGTCGGGGTGGTTGTCGGCGGCGAGGTAGAGCGCCTCCTGGTAGGTGAGCACGTCGGCCGGCGCGTGGCCGCCGATCCAGTCGTAGGCGTAGTTGCCGATCCCGAGCACGAGCTTCTCGGGCGGGACCTTGGCGAGCGTGCGACCGAGGGCGGCACTGAACCAGTCGATCCCGCAGAGCGGCCCCGCATCGTCGGCGGAGTAGTGCTGGTCGTAGGCCATCATCACGATGAAGTCGACGGCCCTGGCCATCGCGCCCGCGTCGGGCACGTTGCCCTCGAGCTCGAGGTCGGCGCTCACGCGCAGGCCGTCCGCGTGCAGGATGGACGTCACGCGCGTGAGCATCGCGGGCACGAGGCGCGTGTCCGCCTCGGAGAGGTTCTCGAGGTCGATGTTGACCCCGACGAAGTGGTGGTCGGCGAGCCACGCGCCCAGCGCACGCGCGAGCTGGCGCTGCTTGCCCGGATGGGTGAGCAGGTCGTGCGCCAGCGCCGTGTCGAAGTGGCCCTCGTGCGCGTTGCTCAGCACCGGCATGACCTGGATGTGGTGGTCGTTGGCGATGTGGAGCACGTCGCGATTGTGCGGCGTCCACTCCGGGGTCCAGTCGCGCAGGTCGACGCTCGCGGCGTCGGAGCCGATCCGCAGCCAGAGCGGCAGCAGCACGCCGATGCGGTCGGCGTTCGCGCGCAGCGAGTGGAGGCCGGTCTCCTGCCACGTCGCGTAGAACGCCGCGACGATCGGCGCGTCCGGCTCGTGGCGCGTGGGGAGCCTGCTCGATCGCGCCTTCGCCAGCTTCTGATCGCGCGCGATCTGCTGCAGCAGGTGACGGCGCTCCTGCATGAGCAGGAAGCGCGAGACGCGCGCCTCGCGGCGCGGCAGCTCCGGCAGGTGGGGCCGCAGCGCGCGCCGCATCGGCACCGACAGCCCGACCGTGGGCGGCAGCACCGGGACCGCGATCAGGCTCAGCATGAAGACGACCGCGATCGCGAGGAACATCGCACCGGTCCCGACCGCGAGCCGCAGCGTCCAGCGGCGGCGGCGGCCGGAGGGGTCGTGGAAGACGGGTGAGGATCCGGGCGGCATCGGCGGCACACTACCGCAGCCGCTCCGCCCGCACGTCACGGAATCTTTCGCACTTGCCGACGGCGCCGTCCGCGCGCAAGGTTCGCCGCCATGCCGAGACGCAGGCCGACGGTCGACAGGGGTATGCGCGCGCCCCGTATCCGCGTGCGGCGCGGAGGGAGCGCGTGAAACGCTCCGCCTTCGGCACCGCGCTCGGGCTGGCGGCGCTCGCGGCGGTGCTCGCACGCCTGCCGGCCCTGCGCGCGCCGTTCTTCGCGGACGACTGGCTGTTCCTGGACCTCGTGCGCTCGCGTTCGCTCGTCGCGGCGCTGCTCGCGCCCGACCCGATCGGAAACTTCTTCCGACCGCTCGGCCGCGCCTTCTGGTTCTGGTCGCTGGGCCACGCAACCGGCGAGTCGGCGCCGGCGTTCCACGCCGCCAACCTCGCACTCCTGGTCGCGTGCGTGATCATGGTCGCGCTGCTCGGACGCCGCCTCGCGGGCGAGCGCGCGGGCGCGATCGCGGCGGCAGTGCTCGCGCTCAGCTACGCGGCCGACGTGCCCGTGTTCTGGGCCTCGGGCAGCCAGGACCTGCTCGCGGCGACGCTCGCGCTCGCGTGCCTGCTCGCGTTCGTCGCGGGTCGGCGGTGGCTGGCCGCGCTGCTGCTGCTGCTCGCGCTCCTCGGCAAGGAGGTCGTCGTGCTGGCGCCGGTCCCGGCGGCCCTCCTGGCGCGCCGCGCGGGGGAGAGCTGGCGGACGAGCGCGCGGCGTGCCTGGCCGCTCGCGCTCGCGGTCGGGCTCTGGGCCGTGGCGCTCGCGGCGTTCATGGCGTCCCATCCGCGGCCGGCCGGCGCGTCGTTCACGCTGCTCGGGCCGCTCGATGCGCTGGCGGGTGTCGTGCGCACGCTCTTCGGGCTCGAGTGGGCGACGGGCGGCGCGCCGCTCGTCCCGTTCGCGATGCCGAACGCGCTCGAAGGCCTCGCACTCCTCGCCGCCGCCGCCGCGGCGTGGTGGCTGGCGCCGCCGGCGCGTCCGGCCGCGTCCCCGCCGGCCCGGCGCAGGGCGAACGCGCGCGAACGCGGCGCGGCGCCCTCGCGCGGAGGCGCCGGGGCCGCGCCGGCCGAGCGCGCGCCGGCCGCACACGCGACCCGCGCGTCGCGCGAGGCGCTGCTCGGCGCGCTCGCGTGGGTCGTGGTGGCGGCGCTGCCGGTCGCGATCGTCACCTCGATCTGGAGCGCCTACTACTATCTGTTCGCGATCTGCGGCGCGTCGCTGCTCCTCGGCCTGCTGCTCGCGCGTTCGTCGCGGCTCGCGGCGGCGAGCGTCGTCGTCGTGCTGGGCATCGCCTCGCTCGAGGCGAGCCAGCTCGAGGAGTTCGCGACCGCACCGGGCGCGCTCACGGCGCAGTCGCACGTCAACCGTTTCTACCTGATGCGCGGCATGAACGTGATTTCACGCGGCATCGCCGACTTGCGCGAGCTGCACCCGACGATGCCCCACCGCAGCACGATGTTCGTCGCCGGGCTGCCGTCGTTCGCGGCGTTCCAGGTCGCCGACGGCCCGCTGCTGCGCGGCGTCTACCGCGACAGCAGCCTGCGCTCGTACTTCCTCTCGCAGTTGACGCCGGCGCGCGTCCAGCGCGGGCCCGCGTGGTTCATCGAGTTCGACCCGCATACCGGCCACCTGATCGACGAGACGGACGACTCCACGCTCTACGTGCGCGTCGCGCTCGCGCAGCTCCTGAACGAGAAGCCCGAGGTCGCGCGCGTCGCGCTCCAACTCGCCGAGCAGAAGCACGACACGCTGCGCGTCACGCACTACCTCGCCGCTTTCGTCGCGCTCAGCATGGGCGACACGGCCGCGGCGCGGGCCGGGCTCGCGGCCGCGCATTGCGCGTGGACGGGTGGGGGCGAGGCCGCGCTCGCGGCGATCCGGGCGCGCGCCGCCTCGGGGGACACGACCGGCGCGATCGCGATGCTGGACGGCGCGATTACGTCCCACGCGCTCGACGTGCGGTTTCACGCCTTGCTCGCGACGCTCCAGATCGCGCGCCCCGACAGTCGTGAGAAGGCTCCGCTCGAGGCCTACATCACGCGCGTGCTCGCGCCCGACGATCCGCTGTCCTGGCGGTTGTGGGCGTTCGCGCTCTTCTACCAGAACCGCATCGACGAGGCGGACCGGGCGCTCCAGCGCTACGCCGCCATGGCGCCGCAGGCGGCGGCGCGCGACATCGCAGGTCAGCAGCTCGGCCAGTACATCAAGCGCATGCGGCCCGGTGGTGACATCGCGCAGCGTGCCATGCGGAGCGAGGCGGAACGGTGATCGCGCGCGTGGCGATGCGTTTGACGAGCGCGCGGCACGGGTGTAGATGAATGTGCCGCGAATCGCATGGGGTGGGGCTGTAGCTCAGTTGGGAGAGCGCTTGACTGGCAGTCAAGAGGTCGACGGTTCGATCCCGTTCAGCTCCACCACCTTCTGCCCTTTCGTTCGCGCTGCGTCGCAGCGTCCCGGCCGCGGTCGGACCGCCGGTCCAGAACTGTCCGAGACCGCCTGAAGATCAGCCGGCGTTCGTTGGGAGCCTGAGCGGCTCGCACACCTTCCACGGCCTGATGCGTTGCGCGACGCGCGTCCGACGTTGCGCTCCGCGTGCGCGTGACCGCCCCGCGCACTGCAATTCGCGAGTCTCCCGGCCAACCGGCGGGAGTTAACTGCGCTCCGATGCGTGGCATAGCGCTTGCGCTCCGAAAGGCATGCGGTCCGCGCCCCACGCGGCCGATGACGGCAACGGAATGGACCCGAGCCCGAACTGTCCTTCGAGGGAGCCCGACACCATGTCCGGTTCGCTGCGAGCCATGCGTGGCTTTTCGCTGGTTGAGCTGATGATCGTCCTGATCGTCGCGGGCATCCTCGTGGCGATCACGGTTCCCACGATCGTGGGCTTCCAGCATTCGGCCCAGCTCTCCGGCACGGCCAACACGCTCGCCTCGGACATGCGCTACGCGCGCAGCCTCGCGAGCTCGCAGGGCACGACCTACCAGATCACCTTCGCGCCGACCTCCTACGCGGTCGCGCGCGTCTCCCCGCTCACCCCGGTGCGCACGCGCGCGCTGCCGCGCGGCATCAAGTGCACGGTCTCGAACAACGCCTCGTTCTACCCGTGGGGACTCGCGGCCGCGACCACCGTCACGTTGGCCGACACGGCGTCGCAGACCGTGAAGCAACCGCAGGTCGTGCGGCTCTACTCGAACGGGAGCATCGCGCGTGACTGATCGCGCGCGCATCGGTCCCGCCCGCGAATCCGCCGGGTTCACGCTCATCGAGCTGATGATCGTGCTCGTCGTCGTTTCGCTCGGAATCCTGGCGCTCTCCGGCCTTCAGACCACCGCGGAGCGCGACGTCTACGCGACCGGCCGCCGGACGAGCGCGGTTGCGCTCGCGCAGAGCCGCCTCGAGCTCGAGCGTTCGCTCGGTTACGGCTCCGCCGCGGCCGACTCGGGCCAGTCGTCGATCTATTCCTGGAACACCCGCGTCGACTCCGTCGGCGTGGGCCTGCAGCAGGTCCTCGTCGCGGTGACATGGACCGACCAGGGTCAGGCCAAGCAGGTCCAGCTCGTGGATCTGATCTCCGCCCGATGAGGCCCGCCTTGAGAGCACCTCGCCCTCCGCAGTCGGCCGAGCGCGGCATGTCGCTCATCGAGCTGCTGATCGTGACCCTGGTCCTGGGCATCGTGATGCTCGTCGTGACGCTCATCCTGACGTCCTCGAGCCACGCCCAGGCCAAGACGGCCGCGCGCGCTTCGATCCAGGGCGCCTGCCGCGAGGCGATGTCTCTGATGTCGACCGAGCTGCGGCAGGCCGGGGCGGATCCCAAGAATCCCCCGGCCGGTGTGACGGCGATTGTCTACGGCGATTCCGTCACGATCCACGTCCGCTCCGATCTCAACGGCGACGGCGTGATCGAGACCGCCGAGCCCTCCGAGGACGTGACCTACAGCTTCAACCCGACCACGCAGGTCATCACCCGAGATCCGGGTTCGGGACCGAGCACCGTGCTCGCCAACGTCTCGAACATGCGGCTGAGCTACTTCGATTCCTCGAACAACCCGCTGGCGGCGCTCCCGCTCAGCGCAGCGGATGCGGCGGCGGTGCACTCGATCGCGCTGTCGATCACCTCCGTCGGACAGGGCGCGCAGCCCATCACGCTCTCCACCCAGATCCTGCTGCGCAATCGTTGAACCGCAGAGGCCCCGAAAGGGCCGGAGGTCACTCGTGAAGCTCCGTATTCCCGACGACGAACGTGGCTCGGCGATGGTGCTGGCGCTCGGCGTGCTCGTCGTGCTCGCCGTCCTCGCCCTGAGCGTCATGGCGCTCGCGGTCGGGGAGAAAGTGACGATGCTGACCGACTACTCGGGAAACCGTTCCTTCTATTCCGCGGACGCCGCGACCGAGGCCGGCGTCAACTGGATTCGCAACCAGTCCATTCCGCCGGCCCTGCTCGACAGCCTCAACGACGTCTTCCAGGCAGGGGCCTTCGCGACGCTGACCACGAACAACCAGTACAAGTTCTCGGTGCAGTACACCGGCAAGCGTGTCCGGCCGGGCTGGAGCCTCCAGTACAAGGACTACGCCTATTCCGTCCAGGCCACGGGTGCGAGCGCCCAGTCCTCGCAGTCGGCGATTCAGCTGGACGCGACGCATCTCTACTCGGAGGGCTACTGATCATGCGCATCACGGTCCGAATGATCGCGCTCGTCGCGATGGTTTCGCTGTCGATCGGCCAGGCCGTGGTCGCCAGCGCGACGACCTGCAACATTCCGCTCGCGGTGGGACAGCAGGGCGCCACGGCGAACGTGCTGATCCTGATGGACAACTCGGGCAGCATGAATGAGGGCATCGTCTCGAGCGCGTACAACGCCAACACAACGTACTCGGGCAATTTCACCGCTGCCAACTCCTACAACATCACGACCTCGGGGTACTACACGCCCAAGTCGTTCAACAGCCACTGGGCCTCGACACCCTCGGCCTACCTCGTGACGAGCGACGAGGGCGAGGCGGGCGTCTACTACGGCAACTACCTCAACTGGCTCTTCTACCACGCCACGGCGGCCCAGATCGCCGCGATCCCGACCTATACGCGCATCCAGTCCGCCAAGTCGGTCATCGACTTCATCCTCAACACCGTGACGGGCTGCCAGTTCGCGGTCGAGATCTTTAACAACGGCACGAGCCAGCCGATCGGCGGCCACATCATCGCTCCGTTCGGCACGTCGATCTCGGCGATGCAGACCCAGGTCAACAACGTCGAGGCGCAGACGTGGACGCCGCTCGCCGAGGCGCTGGTGACGGCGATGCAGTACTACCAGAGCACCAGCGCCACCGCGCCGTTCCAGTCGGCCTGTCAGCAGGGCTTCGTCATCATCGTGACTGACGGCGAGCCCACGCAGGACACGTCCGTCCCCAACTACATCAAGGACAACAACCACAACGGCTACTACCTCGACGACGTGGCCTCGTGGATGTACAAGCACGACCTGCGCAGCGACCTTACCGGCATCCAGAACGTCGCCGTCTTCACGATCGGTTACAACGTCGACGCGACCGCCACATCGCTGCTGCAGTCCACCGCCAACCAGGGCGGCGGCCAGTGCTTCACCATCAACGACACGAACGGCCTGACGAACGCCATCGAGTCGGACTTCAACACGATCGCCGCGCGCGTCGCGGCCGGCTCCTCGGTGTCGGTGGTGTCGTCGGAGAACCGCACGAACAACC
>Ga0335083_10006496_pt1 | contig 14574 bp, 11 predicted proteins | sample Lox_Sample_42_FD_206716 | JGI IMG/M metagenome (GOLD analysis project Ga0335083, IMG submission 206716) | Soil microbial communities from Loxahatchee National Wildlife Refuge, Florida, United States - Lox_Sample_4.2 | ecosystem: Environmental > Terrestrial > Soil > Wetlands | place: USA...
AGGGCTCGCGCCTACTGCATCACCCTGTCGTAGATGGCGCGGACGTTGGTTTGGGCTTCCGCGAGGCGGGCTTCGAGCGTAGCGAAGTCGGGCGCGTGGCCGGCACGCACCAGGAGGTTCTTCAGGCCTGGCGTGGCCGTGCGGGGATCGAGCGTGCCGTCGACCGCGATGCGCGTGACCTGGGTCAGCGATTGCTCGAGCTCGGCGGCCGCAACCAGCGCCTCGGCATCGTCTGCAGAGAGCGCTCCGGCCTTCGCCAGCTTTTCGAGGGCCACGATCGTGTTGGTGGCTAGCACCGAAGGATCGCGGGGGGCCGCGCACAATTGCAGCGTCTGGGCGATGAACTCGATGTCGACGAGACCGCCGGGCGCGAATTTGAGATCCCAGCGATTCTTCGTCGCGAACTGTGCTGCGAGCTTGGCGCGCATGTCGCGCGCATCCGCCGTGACCTTCGCTGTGTCGGCGGCGTTGGTGAGCGTCTTGCGGATCACGTCCTCGACGCGACGGTTCAAGGCGTCCGAGCCCGCGATGGCACGCGCGCGTGTCAGCGCCAGGCGTTCCCACGTCCAGGATTCCGCTTCGTGATAGCGCCGGAACGTCTCGAGGCTGACGGCTGCCGGCCCCTTGTTGCCGGTGGGCCGCAAGCGCATGTCGACTTCGTAGAGGCTGCCCGCGCCCGTCTGCACCGTCAGCGCCGCAATGAGCCGCTGCGCCAGGCGCGCGTAATAGACGATGACGGGCAGCGCCTTCGCGCCCGATGAATGCTCGACCGCGCTTGGCGTGTCGTAGACGAAAATGAGATCGAGATCGGAGCCCGCGGTCATTTCCGAGCCGCCGAGCTTGCCCATGGCGATCACGGAGAACTCTCCGCCCTCCATGCGGCCGGCACTTTCGGCGAGCGCGTCTTCGACGTGCGCGAGCAGGCCCGAGATCACGCTCTCGGCAATGTTGGCGAAGGCGGGGCCGACCTCTTCCGCCTTCGCCGCGCCCTGGATCACCTGCACGCCGACGCGGAAAATCTGCTCCTTGGCGAAGCGCCGCGCGGCGTCGAGCGCGCCTTCATAATCCTGCTCGTTTGCAAAGCCGCGCGACAGCGCCTTGTCGAGCGCGGCACGTTGCGGCAACTCGCCGAGGAAATCCGGATCGAGCAGCGCGTCGAGGGTCGCTGGTGCGCGCGCCAGATGTCCTGACAGACGCGGCGCTGAGCCCGAAATTTCCGCCACGAGGCGAAGCAACTCCGGACGCGCAAGGAACAGCGAGAACAACTGCACACCGGCGGGAAGGTTGGAGAGGAAGCGATCGAACTGCATGAAAGCCGCGTCCGGATCGGCGGTCTTCGCCAGCGCCTCGAGCAGGAGGGGCATCAGCTTGGTCAGCAATTCGCGCGCTCGCGCGCTGCGCATGGCGCGGATGCGGCCGTGATGCCAGCCGCGGATGGCGTTGGCGACGTGATGCGCATCCTTGAAGCCCATGCGCACCAGCGTGGCGAGCGTCTCGGGATCGTCTTCGACGCCGGTGAAGACGAGATTGCCTTGCGGCGCTGTCAGTGCCGGCGAGCTTTCGAACAGCCGCGCGTAATGGCCCTGCACGGTTTCGAGCTGCTGCGTCAGCGCGTCGCCGAATTGCGCCGCGTCGCGATAGCCCATGAAGCAGGCGATGTGTGCGACACCCTCGTCCGATCTCGGCACGCTGTGGGTCTGTTCGTCGTCGATCATCTGCAGACGATGCTCGAGCAAGCGCAGGAAGAGATAGGCATGCTTCAGCTCGGCGGCCGACTCGTCGCCGACAAGGCCGCGCGCGCGCAGGGCCTCGAGCCCGCCGAGAGTCGTGGAGGGCCGCAAGGTCGGATTGCGGCCGCCGGCGATCAGCTGCTGCGTCTGCACGAAGAACTCGATCTCGCGGATGCCGCCGCGGCCGAGCTTGATGTTGTGGCCCGCGACCGCGACTTCGGCATGGCCCTCATGTGCATGAATCTGGCGCTTGATCGAATGGATGTCCTCGATCGCGGCATAGTCGAGATTGCGCCGCCAGATGAAGGGCTCGATCGCCTTGACGAAACGTGCGCCGGCGCGCGCATCGCCGGCCGCGGCGCGCGCCTTGATCATGGCGGCGCGTTCCCAGTTTTGGCCCATGCCTTCGTAATACGCCTCGGCCGCGTCGGTGGAGATGGCGACCTGCGTGGCGCCCGCGTCGGGGCGCAGGCGGAGGTCGACGCGGAAAACGTAGCCGTCGGCGGTGATCTCCGAAAGCAGGCGCACAAGGCCGCGCACGATATCGACCGCGGCGCCGCGCGCGTCGTCGCGCTTGCGGAAGGGAAAGGTCTCGGGCTCGTAGAAGACTACGAGATCGATGTCGCTCGAGTAGTTGAGCTCGAAGGCGCCATATTTTCCCATCGCGAGGATGACGAGTCCGGTGGAATCTTCCAGCGCCGCGCCACCGGTTTCCTTGAAGCCGGCCGCGATGGCGGCTTCGCGCAGCAGGAAGCGCAGGGCGCCCTTGACGCAAGCGTCGGCGAACTCGGTGAGCGCCTTTGTGACCGTCTCGACGTCCCACACTCCGGCGATATCGGCGAGCGCGATGGCGAGCGCCGCTTCGCGCTTGGCGATGCGCAGCGCGGACATGGCGGCATTGGCATCGGCGGCGTCAGCCGTAGCCAGCGCACGCGCCTTCGCATTTTCGACGACACGCGCGGGACCAGTTGCGAAGAGGAGCAGCAGGACCTTGTGATCACGCGCGACCAGGCGGGAAAGATAGGGGCTGTTGCCGGAAGCGGATTCGATCAGCGCGCGCTCCGGTCCATCGGGCCGGTAACCTGATGCCGCAAGGCTTTCGAGTGTGCGTGCCGCACGCGCGGGATCGAACGGACGCGGGAGCTTTGCGGTGTCGATACGAAAGGCGTGAGGCATGGAGGGATGTGTAGTCGCTTTCGTCCTCCGCGCGAAGCGCGTGGCAAGAGAAGCATTTGCCTAATCCCGCGTCACCGAATGCGGGAAGCGGATCGTGGCCCTGAGGCCCGGCCTGTTGTCGTCGAGCACGAGTTCGGCGTCGTGGAAGCGGGCGACGGCGGCAACGAGGCTCAAGCCGAGGCCCGTGCCGGGCGAGTTGCGGCTTTCTTCCAGCCGCACGAAACGCTCGACCACGCGCGAGCGGTCTTCCGGCGGAATGCCGGGCCCCGTATCGGCAACGCTGAGCTCGACGAATTGCGGCGTCTCGCTCATCCCGACGCGCACCGTGCCGCCCGAAGGCGTGTACTTGATGGCATTGTCCACGAGGTTCGCCAGCGCCTGCGCCACGAGGCTCGGGTGTCCCATGATGGTCGGGTGTCCGGACGGCGTCAGTATGAACAGCACGCCCTTCTCCTCGGCAAGCGGACCATAAAGCTCACCCACGTCGCGCGCGATCGAAGAGAGATCGATCGGCGCCATCGTGCCGCGCGCCGTGCCGGCATCGGCCTCGGCGATCAGGAGCAGCGCGTTGAACGTGGCGATGAGCTGATCAGTCTCCTGCACCGCGGCTTCGAGCTCGCCCGCCTGCCCGCTCTGCGCGCCAAGGTGACGGATGGCGGCCTCGAGCCGGTTGCGCAGCCGGTTCAGCGGCGTGCGCAAATCATGCGCGACGGAGTCCGTGACCTCGCGGACGCCCTTCATCAGCCGCTCGATGCGATCGAGCATGCGGTTCAGGTTGACGGCCAGGCGGTCGAACTCGTCATGCGCGCGCGACACGGGCACGCGGCGCGAGAGATCGCCTGCGATGATCTCGTTGCTGGTGCGATTGATGGAGTCGAGCCGCGCCAGCATGTTGTAACTCATCAGGCCGCCGCCGATGAGGCCGAGCAGGAGCGTGAGGCCCAGCGTCCAGGGAATCGTCGTCGTGAACAGGCGCTCCATCAGGTAGCGCTCGTGCACGTCCTGCGCGACGAGCAGGGTAAAGCCTCCCATGAGGGGGAAGGTGCGGCCGCGCGCACGGCGGCGCTCGGTCTCGTTGCCCATGCGCCGTTCGTAATCGAACTCGATGAAGCCTCCGGAATGCGCCACGTTTTGGGGCCAGCCGTCGAGATTGCCGACGACCGGACGCCGCGTGGCGTCGGCGAGAAGGTAGAGCCCCTGCCCGCCATGCATGGAGCGCGAGATGATCAGCTGCGCGAGGCCGCGCATGCCGAGCTGCTGGTACTGCTCGGAGAGACCCGCTATCTCGGCCTCGATGATCTGGTCGCTCTGCGTGTCGAGCGCCCGCATCGTGTTCCAATAGGTGAAGTAGATGAGGCCCGTGGCGCTGAGCGCGAACAGCACGACATAGACGAGCACGATGCGGAAGGCCTGGGTGCGCACGATGCGCAGCCATCCACCAGGAGAATCGAAGCGAAGGCGGAACCGGCTCGAGACCGCGCGCCAGAATCCGGCGAGGGCGGAGCCTTTGTCCCTCGCGGAGATTTCGCTGCGCGTGTCGAGCGTGGTCATCGCGGGGAATTATAGCCGCAATTTCTGCCCCCGTGCGGAGCGCGGGGGAGGAAACCCATTAGGGCCGGGCGCGGATCATGTAGCCTGCGCCGCGCACCGTGTGCAGCAAGGGCGTGTCGAAGCCCTTGTCGATCTTGGCCCTCAGGCGCGAGACATGCACGTCGATGACGTTGGTCTGCGGATCGAAATGGTACTCCCAGACGCTCTCGAGCAGCATTGTGCGCGTCACGACCTGTCCCGCATGCCGCATCAGATATTCGAGCAGGCGGAACTCGCGCGGCTGAAGGTCGATCGCGACTTCGCCGCGTGTCGCCGTACGCGTCAGGAGGTCGAGATCGAGATCGCCGACCTGGAGCTTCGTCTTGACCGCAGCCGGCGAACGCCGCCGCATCAGCGCGTCGAGGCGGGCCAGCAATTCGACGAAAGCATAAGGCTTGGTGAGATAGTCGTCGCCGCCGGCCTTCAGCCCCTTCACGCGCTCGTCGACTTCGGAAAGCGCGCTCAGGAACAGGACAGGCGTCGCGTTGCCGTGCTCTCGCATCTCGGCAACCACGTTGAGGCCGTCGAGCTTGGGCAGCATGCGATCGATGATCGCGACGTCGTAAGGCCGCGACAGGGCCAGCGTCAGTCCGATGTCGCCATCGGCCGCATCATCGACGACGTGGCCCGCTTCCTTGAGCCCGTTGACGAGATAGCGTTGCGCTTCGAGATCGTCTTCGACGACGAGAATGCGCATGCTCTCACTCCCATTTTTCAAATTCATCCGCCCAAGCATCCCTACCCCAAGAGGGTCCGCGCCGGCGGCAGCAACGGGGGGGATGGGGCCGCCACCACCGGCGCGGGGGCCGAACGGCGCGGTTGCCCACGACGTTCGGTACGCTTCAAACCTTCAAACTCTGCCTATCCGATATCGACAGCCACGTAGCGCGGGCCCTGCGAGCCCGAGACCAACAGCAAAACACTCTTGCGGCCGGAGGCCTTTGCATCCGCGATGCGGGCCTGCACGTCCTGCGGTGTGCGCACATCCTTGTTTCCGACGGAGACCACGATGTCGCCCGGCTGCAGGCCCTTGTCGGCTGCATCGCTGCTGGGATCGACGCGCGTGATCAACACGCCATGGATGCTGTCATCGAGATTGTAGGCGCGGCGCGTTTCAGGCGTGACGGCTGTGAGGCCCAGGCCCATCGCTTCGCCGGTCGAGGTCGGAACACCCTGGGCCGGCGCCGGGCCGGCGGAGGCAACCTGCTCGTCTTTGCGCTGCGCGATCGTCACGGTGAGCGTCTTGGCGGCGCCCGCGCGGTTGATCGTGAAGCTGGCCTGCTGACCCGCGGGGATCGACGCGACGCGGCGTGTCAGATCGCGCGAATCGTCGATGCCCTTGCCGTTGATGGCGAGCACGATGTCGCCCTGCTGGAAGCCAGCCTTGGCGGCGGGACCGTTCGGGACGACGCTTGCCACAATCGCACCCTTCGGCTCGTTGATGCCGAGCGTGGAGGCGATCTCGGGCGTGATGCTCTGGATCTGCACGCCGAGCCAGCCTCGCGCCACCTTGCCGTGCGCCTCGAGCTGCGCGACGACGTCGTGGATCACCGATGCCGGAATAGCGAAGCCGATGCCGACGCTGCCGCCTGACGGCGAGAAGATCATCGAATTCATGCCGATGACCTGGCCCCTGAGATCAAAGGTCGGGCCGCCGGAATTGCCGCGATTGATGGGCGCGTCGATCTGGATGAAGTCGTTGTAGGGACCGCTGCCCGGAAGATCGCGTCCCAGCGAAGAGACAATGCCGGCCGTGACGGTGTTCGAGAGACCGAACGGATTGCCGACCGCGATCACCCAGTCGCCGACGCGGAGCTGGCGGTCATCGCCGAACTCGACGCTCGGCAGCGGCTTGTCGCTCTTCACGCGCAGCACGGCAACGTCTGTCGATGCATCGGTGCCGACGAGCTTCGCCTCGAACTGGCGTCCATCGGCGAACTTGACGGTGATCTTCTTGGCGCCGTCGATGACGTGATTGTTGGTGACGATGTAGCCGCTCTTGTCGATGACGAAGCCCGAGCCCATCGACACGGCCTTGTGCGGAATCGCGAACTGACGGCCCTGAGGTCCGCCGAACTGGTTGAAGAAGTCGCGGAACGGCTCGGGGAGATTTTCCGGCGAATTGAGCGCAGTCTGCTGATCGGTCTCGGTCGTCTCTGCCGTCACGGTGACGACGGCGGGCGATACGCGCTCGACGAGATCGGCGAAACTGAACGGCGCTCCGGCCTCGAGCATGCGCGGCGGCTGCGCTTTCGGATCGCTTGGACCACCGGTATAGCGGGCCTCATGGACCGCAGCCTGGGAAATGGGCGCTTGCGATGTCTGATGGGGAATGAGTGCGAAGGCGCCGAGTCCGACAACGACGATCATCGCCGCCGAGCCCATCGCGAGCACGCGCGTACGATGGGATGTCTTCTGGCTCTGGTGCTGCTCGGTGTTCATTCGAATTCTCCGTGTACACGCTAGGGGTTAGCACAACTCCCGCCCGGTCAGGCGTGACCTAACCCAGAGTTCTTACCGGCTTCTCTCCAAATCATTAATTGACGGCAATGTCCTGCCGCGCCGCGCCATATCGCGCCCGAACCGAATCCATTGTCGGTTTCTAATCAGGCCTTTTCTGGGCCCTGACGACGACGAACGTGGCAATAGCAGCCCCTGAAATCAACACCAGGATGGGCATAAGCCATAGAAAATATGTCGAAATTTCGAACGGCGGCTGCATCAGGATGAAGTTCCCGTACCGGCTCGCGAGGAATTGCTCGATTTTTTCGTCGGAGTCCCCCGCCACAATCCGCTCACGGATGAGATGGCGGAGGTCGGCCGCCAGCGGCGCGTTGGAATCGTCGAGCGACTGGCCCTGGCAGACAGGACAACGGAACTCCCTTTGCAGCGCGCGGGCACGGGCCTCCTGCGCGGGGTCGGCGAGCGTTTCCGGTGCACGCACAGCGAACGCCTGAGTGAACGTCGTCAGCGCAAGAAGAAGCGCGAGCAGAATTTTCCGAACACGCAACGCCGTCACTCCGCCGGAGCAGGAGAGACGGCGCCGCGCGCGAGGCGCGCGCCGCGCAACCGTCCGATGAGGCTGAGCAAGCCGCCGAGCGCCATAACACCGGCGCCGAGCCAGATGAGCGGCGCCAGCGGATTGACATAAGCGCGCACGGTCCAACGTCCGCCATCGCGCTTGTCGCCGAGCGCGACATAGAGATCGCGCAGCACATTGGTGCGGATCGCGGTGTTGACCGTTTCGGATTGCTCTGCCGGATAGACACGCTTCTCCGGATGCAGGCTCGCCACGACGGTATTGCCGTTCATCACATCGAGCGTCGCGCGCGAGGCGATGAAATTGGGGCCCTCGACCGTCTCCACGCCGACGAAGCGCAGAGTCGTGCCCGCGATCTCCATCGTCTCGCCCGGTCCCAGCACTTCGAGATCCTCGCTCTTCCAGATCGTGGTGCCGGCGATCCCCATCAGCGTCACGCCCAATCCCGCATGCGCGAGCGCCGCTGCGAAAGCGCCTGCGGGAATTGCCGAGAAACGGCCGCGGCGCATAAGATCGATCACGCTTGCCGCGATGAGCCAGGCTGACAGCGCGAAGGCGCCCGCGCCAGCGAGCGAACGCGGCGCTGCGACGGCAAGGACAATTGCTGCGGCAAGCGCCGCAAGGCCAAGCGCCGGTGAAAGGATGCGCAGCGCCTCTCCGAAGTCACCGCGCTGCCAGGCGAGCCTGGGTCCCAGGGGCACAAGGATGAGAAGCGCCATGAAGACCGGTGCAAACAGGCTCTCGAAATAGGGCGCGCCGACGGAGATGCGCGTCCCCATCGCTGAGAGCGCAATGGGATAGATCGTGCCGATGAAGACAACGCTGACCGCGGCGACGAGGAGAACGTTGTTGGCGAGCAGCATCGTCTCGCGGCTCACCGCCGCAAAGCCGGTGCCGCCTTCGAGCTTCGGTGCGCGCCAGGCGAACAGGCTGAGCGCGCCGCCGATCGCAGCCGACAGAATCATCAGGATGAAGATGCCGCGCTCGGGATCGTTGGCGAAGGCATGCACCGAGGTGACGACGCCGGAGCGCACCAGGAACGTCCCGATCAGGCTGAAGGAGAAGCCCGCGATCGCCAGCAGGATCGTCCAGGTCCTGAAGGCGCCGGTGCGCTCGGTCGCAAGTGCGGAATGAAGCAGCGCCGTCGCAACCAGCCACGGCATGAGCGAAGCGTTCTCGACCGGATCCCAGAACCAGAAGCCGCCCCAGCCAAGGACGTAGTAAGCCCACCACGAGCCGAGCGCGATGCCGAGGGTGAGCGCGATCCAGGCCGCGAGAATGAAAGGCCTTGCGGCACGCGCCCATTGGGCATCGGCCCTGCCGGTGATGAGCGCCGCCGCCGCATACGCGAACGCCGCCGAGAGACCGACATAGCCCGTGTAGAGCATGGGCGGATGGAAGGCCAAACCCGGATCCTGCAGGAGCGGATTGAGTCCGTTGCCTTCGAAGGGCGGCGGATCGAGGCGCAGGAAAGGGTTCGACGTGAAAAGGATGAAGAGGATGAAGGCGGCAGCGAGAATACCTTGTGTGCCGAGCGCGGCACTCGTCAGCCTTTCGCCGCCGCGTTTCGCGAAGGCGATCGCCGCGGAATAGATCGAGAGCACGAGAATCCAGAGGAGCATCGAGCCCTCATGGTTTCCCCACACGCCCGTGATCTTGTAGAGGAGCGGTTTCGCGGTGTGCGAATTCTGTGCGACGTCGAGCACGGAAAAATCCGACGTCACGAAGGCGAAGGTGAGCGCACCGAAGGCGAGCGCGACAAAGACGAAAAGACCGAGCGCTGCGCTCGACGCGACGGCCCGGGCGCCGGCATTCGCGGCCGCCGAACCGGTAAACCCGGCCACCGCCTGGACAAGCGACAGGGCGAGAGCGAGGCAGAGGGCGAGTTGGCCGATCTCGCCGGTCATTTCGCTTCGCCTTCCTTCCAGCGGCCGGAGCGCTTCAGCGCGTCGACCACTTCGGGCGGCATGTAGCGTTCGTCGTGCTTGGCAAGAACTTCGTTCGCAGCGAACTCTCCGGCTTGGTTGAGCGCGCCCAGCGCCACGACGCCCTGCCCTTCGCGGAACAGGGCCGGCAACACGCCGGCATAGGTCACGGGAATCGTCGTGCGGCCGTCCGTGACCGCGAACATCACTGCCGCACCCTTGCCGTGATGCAGGCTATGCGGCTTGACGAGCCCGCCGATGCGGAAGGCGACGCCAGGCTCGACATGCTTCGCCACGACGTCGCTCGGGCTGTAGAAGTAGAGTACGTTGTCCTTGAGCGCCGTGATCACAAGCACGGCTCCGCCGGCACCTGCGGCAATGAGCGCAAGGGCGAAGGCCAGCCGACGGCGTTTTTTCGGATTCATCGGGAATTCCAAAGCCGCGCGACTATAATGAGCCCCTCCGGGCGATCCAACGCGGCGCTCCGCCTCCCCCGCAAAGACACGGGGCCGCCGCGCTTAAGCCCAAATCGGCGCGGAGTCTGCCGCAAGCTTCGAAGGGGGAATTCCATGTCATCGATTCGTGTCGGACTTCGCGCCGCTCTGGCGCTTGCAGCCGCGCTCTTCGTCTCGGCCTGCTTTCCGCCCACCACCAGGACGCCGCTCGGCAGCACGGTCGGTTTCAAGTCCGACCCGGCGCTGAACGGCATGTGGCGCGGGCAAAATTCCGACAAGGACGCGCCCGGCTTCATCGGGTTTGTGAAGAACGCCGACGATACGATGACGGCCGTGATGGTTTCTCCCGGCCTCAACAACGACGCCGGCGAATGGGAGACCTTCGCGCTTAAACTCGCCACGCTCGGCGGCAAGCACTACATGACCGCGCACGCGACCTTCGCGAAGGACAAGGCGGTCAAGCCCGGCGACGACGACGCCATCGGCGATATCATCCTGTACTATCGCGTCCAGAGAAAAACGCTGGCGCTCTATTTCGCGGACGAGAAGAAGCTGGCGGCGATCGTCAAGGCGGGCAAGCTGCACGGCACGGTCAGCGACGACACGTCTAGTCCCGATGTCGCGCTCACCTCGGATGGTCCCGAGCTCGACAAGTTTTTCGCGAGCCCGGCCGCGGCGGCACTGTTCGTGAAGCCGGCGGTCACGATGACGAGGGTGGAATAAAGGGACCGGCGAACGTCCTCCCCGAAATTTGCTCCGCAAATTTCGACCCTCCTGAAGTAGGGTCTAGTGCCCTGCGCCGCGGCGCAGGATCTCGTCCGCCATTCCGGTGTCGTAGGCGAGGCCGTCGCGCGTGAGCGCGATCTGCCGCGGCCACTCCGCGCGCGCGAGGCCCTTGCGCGTCAGCGCGTTCCAGACCGCCTCGTTGTAGAGCCCCGTCGCGTCCTTGCCCGAGACGACCGCGTCACCGAGATGGAAGTGGTCGCCATGCGCCTGGGGGAACTGGCCTATGACGACGTCGCCCGAAGGCGTCTGCGCCGCGGCCCCCGGGATGCGCGCGATCGCCTGCAGGAGCGTGAGCGTGCGCAGCTGCAGCGGATTGAGCTTGAGCGGGTTCTTCCTCGGCGGCATGAGCGATCCTTGGACGTTCGGGCGAGGACGCCCTGTTTTTCCCGGGCGGCACGATATAGTCGAGCCTCAGGCGAGAAGCAAAGCGAGGAACCGCCATGACCGGGCAACAGCCTCTGCCGTTCGAGGGCGTGCGCGTCGTCGATTTCGGACGCTACATCGCGGGACCCTTCTGTGCCGCCCTGCTGGGCGATCTCGGCGCCGACGTCATTCGCGTCGAGAAGCGCGACGGCAAGGAGGACCGAACCCTCATTTCTCTTGGGGAGAACGAGGATGGCTCGCCGCGCGAAGGCGCGCTCTTCCTGCAGATGAACCGCAACAAGCGGAGCCTCACGCTCGATCCGATGAAGGAAGCCGGCCGCGAAGTTGTGCGCCGCCTGATCCGGCAAGCCGACGTGGTTGTCGCAAACCTGCCGATCGAGACGCTCAAGGCGATAGGGCTAGACTACGACAGCGTGTCGAAGATCAATCCGCGCGTCGTTCTTGCTACCGCATCGACGTTCGGAATCGAAGGTCCCTACGCCAATCGTGTCGGCTTCGACGGCATCGCGCAGGCGATGTCGGGTGTCGCGCATTTCACCGGCTGGCCGGATCAGCCGGTACGCGCGGGCGTGGCGTGGGTGGACTTTGGCACGGCGTCGCTGCTTGCCCTCGGCGTATCCGCAGCGCTTGCAGCGCGCGAAAAGACGGGTAAGGGACAACTGGTCGAAGGCGCCTTGCTGCGCACGGCGATGACGTTCTTCTCGACAATGCTGATCGAGGAGTCCGTGCTCAAGCTCGACCGCACGCCTTCGCTCAACCGGAGCCAGACCGCGGGGCCCTCCGACATTTTCCGGACCAGGGACGGATGGGTCACCGTCGCGGTGAACGGCGATCCTTTGTTCCGCCGCGTCGCGAAACTGATCGGCGCGCCCGAATGGCTCGAAGACAAGCGCTTTTCGAGCGACAAGGCGCGCGGCGACAACAACGAGGCGATCAGCGCGCGTGTGCAGGAATGGTGCGCGCGGAAGACCACAGCCGAAGCGATTGCAGCTTTCGAAGGCGCGCGCGTGCCAGCCGGTCCAGTCTACTCGATGCGCCAGGCGCTCGACGACACGCATGTGAAGGCGTCCGACATCTTCACGAAAGTCGCGTTTCCGGGCCTGCCCGAAGCGCCGATCGCACAGACGCCGGTCAAGCTGCACGGAACGCCGGGGACCGTGCGCCGTCGTCCGCCCGTGCTCGGCGAACACACGCAGGAGATTCTCGCAGAGCTCGGTTTCTCGAAAGCGGAAATCGCCGCGCTGGATAAAGAGGGCGCGATTTAAGCAGCCGCTGCCAGCGCCGCCCGGCCGCGGCGGCGCAGGAGGTCGGCCTCCTGCTCGCTGAACAGGATCGCCGTCAGTTCGGTCGCCAGTGCGAGATATTCCTGGACGATCTGGCGCCGCGAAGAATCTGAGCTGCGCAATTCCTTCACGAGATCGTCGTTGTAACGGCGCAGGTAGTCGATCGCCTCGTCCTGCGCATCCTTGAGCGACACGGCGAACGAGGCCGCCGACGCAAACGGCTTGCAGCCGGCGACGAGCTTGGCGTAGCGCAAGGCCCGCTCGATGCGTTCGGGATCCACCGGCCGCGAGAAATCCGGAACGCGCACGCCGGCGAAGCTCCCGGATTTGTGCATCGGCAGCGCGCCTGCGATTTCCTTCGACGCACGTTCCATGAACGTGTCCATGACGTTGCCGACCTCGGCGCGATCCTTGAGGAGGCTTTGGCCCCACTTGCCGTCGCGCCGGACAGCGATCTCCTTGACGATGGCGCTCGAGAGCTCGGCGAAGCTCGCCACGTTGCCGACCATCTCTTCGGCGTCGAACTGCACATGATGGGTGCTGCGAATGGCCTGGCTCAGCTTGTCGAGATCGCCGAACAGGAGCTCGCCGACGAGCCCCATGTCGGTAGAGGAGATGAGCGTGTCCTGTTGCTTGCGCGAAACGAGCAGCGGCAGACGCAGCGCTTCCCAGGGACGATAGAGCCGGTTCATGACGATGACGGCGACATAGGGCGCAGCGTCAGGCACGGTCGCGACGAAGCGGTCATAGGTACCACGCGCCATGCGGATGAGGTCGTCGGTGAAGGCCGGGACCGGTTTCGGCAGGTTGTCCTGCAGGTCGAGGATTTCGCCACCGACGGAGAGAAGCAACGCGATCTCCAGGGCATCGGCGACACCGAGATCGCCGTTCATGGCAACGCGCGCCTGTTTGCGGCCTGCGTCGGTCGAAAGGGCGTTGCGCACCGCGACGGAGACTTCGTTCCAGAAGGCAACGGCGCGGTCGCGCGCTTCCTCGGGCTTGGAGGAGACGAGCAAAAGTTTGCTCTCTTCGGTGTAGGCCTGCGCGGCCTGCGGGAGCAGCGTGCCGCTCACCCAGAGCCACATCGGCGTCACACTCGCGCGCGCGATGCGGGCCTTTTGTTTTTCCCGGCGGGGCGCCGATGTCAGAAGATCCTCGAAAGGACGGCAGAAGAGACGCAGTGGCGTCGGCGTGCGGTCGCGCGTGTCGCCGCGGCGAAGCACCGGCCTCAGGCCTTGCAGGATCACGTCGTGCGGAAGGGTCGCGCCGTCGCTCAGGCGATCGACCTCGACGGCTTTCGCGAGGCGCGAGGCAAGATGCTCGGGCAGCGTTCCGAGAAACTGCGTCAGAAGCCCTGTTTTCTGAGCCGAAAGCATTCCCCAACCCATGCGCCAAAAGACTGCGGCAAAGTTGCTGAAATCCTACCTGCGCGTCGTTAACGCTCTGTTGCGGAATAGCCCACCGGGCCGGGCGAATCTAGGCGATGGCAGGCAGGCTCAGCGCGGCTTTCAGACCGCCAAGGGCCGATTCCCCCAAGGTAAAGGCGCCGCCATACAGCTTGGCAATGTCCCGCACGATGGCGAGGCCGAGGCCAGAGCCTGGAACCCGCTCGTCGAGGCGCTCGCCGCGCTCGCCCACATGCCGGCGCTCGTCCTCGGTCAGCCCTTCGCCGTCGTCCTCGACGGAGAGATCGAATTTCGCGCCCGCCCGCTGCGCGCGAACGAGAACACGGCTGTGCGCCCATTTGCAGGCATTGTCGATGAGATTGCCCGCCATCTCCTCGAGATCCTGGCGCTCGCCGCGAAACGCGAGATCGCGCGGACAATCGACATCGACCCGGATATGCGCCTCGCCATGGATGCGCATCAGGACGCGCGCCAGATCGTCGAGCACCGGTTTCACCGGCGTGCGATTGCCGAGCACATTCTGCGCGCCGGCGGCACGCGCGCGCGCGAGATAGTGATCGACCTGGCGGCGCATCACGCCGACCTGCTTCGTCACCGCATCAGCAAGCGGCCCCGGCTGCGCGGAGGCTTCGTTCGAAAGCACCGTCAGCGGCGTCTTGAGGAAATGCGCGAGGTTGGAGACATGCGTGCGCGCGCGGCCGACGACTTCCTGGCTGTGCGCGATCAGCGCGTTGAGCTCGGCCGCGAGCGGGGCAATCTCCGCAGGAAAACGTCCTTCCAGTCTTTCCGCCCGGCCGTC
>Ga0335083_10006497_pt1 | contig 14573 bp, 7 predicted proteins | sample Lox_Sample_42_FD_206716 | JGI IMG/M metagenome (GOLD analysis project Ga0335083, IMG submission 206716) | Soil microbial communities from Loxahatchee National Wildlife Refuge, Florida, United States - Lox_Sample_4.2 | ecosystem: Environmental > Terrestrial > Soil > Wetlands | place: USA: Florida...
GACCCAACGAGCCGGTGGTGATTTCCTCCACCGTAGCGCGATTGAACTGTTCCTTATGCTCGTGCTTTTCGCCATGGGTGCGACGGCGGTGAAGTCGTTCCGTGACCGTAAATACACCAAAAAACACCGCGGAAAAGCACACGCCGCTGACCGTGGCGATGGGTTTGGTCACCAAATTCGCCAGCGCTGAAATGAGCACGACAAGAAAAATAAGCGTCAGCCCAATCGGCATCTGGACATCTTTCCAAGGAAAGTTTAACGGCACCGCGAATTCCCGCCGCTGCCGCTTTTTGAACCGCAGCACCACCATCGACATGGTATTGAATACGAAGCTCCACACGACGCCGAAGGCATACGCTTCGCCCAGCAAAATGACGTCGCCGCGGCTGACCAAAATGGTGAACAATTGCAAGGCGGCAATCAGATACAACACGCGGTAATGCGTGCCATATTTCCGGTGAGGCTTCAAAAACCAGTCGGGTAGCACGCCGTCTTCGGCCACGCGGCTTAGCACGCCGTTGGAGCCCACGATGGAAGTATTCACCGCGCCCGACAAAATTAAAAATCCGACAATCACCACAAAGGCATTGAGCAATAATTGCAACCAAATGGGGCCGAGCATGTGCATGGCCAGACCGCCCAGCCAGTTATCGTAATATTCGTTCATGCGTTGACCGCGCGGAATGAGCAACACGGCCAGAAAATTCGTGCTGCCAGTCAGCAACAAACTGTAGGCGAACACGATGAACCCGACTTTTTTGAAGTTGGGCAACTTCGGCGATTCCACTTCACGATAAACCTGGGCCAGCGTTTCTTCGCCGCTCATGGCCAGCACCGAATGGCCGAAGGCAATGACGATGCCGATCACGCCAATCAAGCTGAGCCAATTCGTCGGATTACGCAGCGGCTGGGCCACGGAAGGAACTTTACCCAGCCAGCCCAGCGGGTCTTCTTGCTCGTGGGTGATGGGATTCAACTGCGGGACGGGCTGCCCCTGTGGGTCCAGCTTCGTCTTGCCGTCGTGATCGATTTCCCATTTTTGGGTTAGATCGGGCTTCCAGGTCGGTAAATCATTGACCGGTCCTTTCACGGCCAGCGTTAGCACACTCCAGCCCAGGACGATGACGGCCATCACGGTGGTGATGATCATAATTTTCAAGGCTTTGCTGCTGGATTCGTGCATGCCCAGCAAGTTCTGGCGCAAAAAATACAACGTCACCGCGACAGCAATGGCGACCGAACCCCAATTTTTGATGGCCAGTGCGGTGGCTTCGTGAATGTGTTGGCCGGAAACGCGCGAGACGGTTTCCAGAATCAAGCCCACAATGTATTGCCCAGCCGAGACGCCGCTGATGGGGCCAGTCAGCACGTAATCAAATAGCAGTGCGGAAACCGCCGCCTTCGCAAATCCGCCGCCCAAGGCTTCCTTCACAATGCGGTATACGCCGCCGCGGACAAACAGCGAGCAGCTTTCGATGTATACGGCCCGCATGCCGTAGCTGAACAACAACACGGCAAGAATAAACCAAGGGGCGGCCTCGCCGATGGCGCTTTCGACAATGGCGCCGATGTAATAGGCCGTGCTCGACATGTCGCACAGCACGATGGCGGCGACACGCCAGTACGAAATGAACGAAAACATCACGCTGCTAACGACAATCGTTTGCGCAACGCGACCCAACTTGCGGCCCGACCAGGAACCGCTGGAATCCAACGACGATGGCATAGAACAACAAACTCTCCGCTTAACGTTTGAAGCACGCCAGTGAGCGTTGGGCGACTCAAATTAGCTGTCGACCACGCAACCGTGCCGCGCTTGGCGGAACTGGGTTTCGAATGCCCGGCTGCGTGGATTGCAAATTAGCGCAGATCACTGCGCGCAGGCTGCACACTCGAAGTGTCATGTACTTACTGCGCGATGTCAACGAGGAGAAGGCGATTCGGCATTGGCCGAGATTATTGACATAAAGATTTCATAAATGCCGCGCAAAAATTAGCCGTCGGCCACCACTTCCTTGGGAATGACCGGCGGCGAGGCCAGGAAGACGCTGCAGGGGGCTTGGCGAAAAACTTCGTTCACCCAGCGGCCGGCATCCGTCTCAGCCAACGACAGCAATTCTTCCGACCAAGGAAGCACAATTACGTTGTACTTGCCGGTACGGGCCAACCGGGCCAGTTCGGCCGCGCTGGGAGGTTGGTCGGTGAGTTTCTTTACTTCGCGCTTCAATTGATGGGCGTGTTGCCGGTCGTGATCCAAAGAGTTTTCTGCGCTGACGTGTTCGGAGCTGAGCGGAAGGACCGGCACAACGTCGAGGGCGACTTCGGAGGAGAGCATGGTCAGCAGCCACTCGAATACGTCGCTGCTGGTGTGCGTGCCGTCGTGAGCCATCAGCACTTGGCGCACGCCGATGCCGGCGGCGCGCAATTCCGACGCGCTGCGTGCCTGGCGCTGGGCCGCCTTGGGAATGCGATTGCCTCCTTCCAAGTCGAACGAGACATCGCGGTCGGCACTGACAATGTGGACCGTCAGGCCTTGCGGATTCCCTTCATTCAGGCTGATCCAGTAGAGGGCGATTTGATCGAGCTGCTCCTCGGCCGTGAATTTATTCGAAGCGCCCAGCATCACTTCTTGCGCGCCAATATCTTTCGCGGTGGTCAGTACGGCATTCAGCGGATTGTTGGTGGGGACAATCAGCGGCAGGACACGCTTGCCCAATTTTTCCGCGCGCGTGACTACGGCGGTCATTAGCTGACGATCGTAGGTATCGAGATCGATATCGTCCGCTTTGGAGGCGCCGCCGGGCGGTTCCATTTTCGCCGTCATCACAATCACTTCGGTGGTTTGCGGATCGGTGTCGGCCAAGGCCTTTTCCAACATGAATAGATTATGCGGGCTGCGGATGGCCACCAATTTACGATACGGCTTTTTCAATGACAGGCTGTCGCCGGTGACCCGGTCGACGCCGGCCCGATTGAATTGTTCTTCATGCTTGTGGTCGGCCCCGTGACGCCGGTGGTGATAGCGCTCCGTAACCACAAAAACGCCCAAGAATACTCCGGTAAAACACAATCCGCTGACCGTGGCCACGGGTTTGGTAAACAAGTTCGCCAGCGCGGAGAGAAAGACAATCAAGAAGACAATGCTCAAGCCAATGGGTACGTGCACTCGGCCCCATTTGATGTTGAGCGGCACCAAGAATTCTCGCGGCGTGTGATCTTTGAACCGGAGCATGACCATAGAGAGTGTTTTGAACACGAAGCTCCAGACGACGCCGAAAGCGTAGGCTTCACCCAACATAATCACGTCGCCGTGGCTGACTAAAATCGTGAACAATTGCAATCCGGTGATCAGATACAACAGCCGATTCGTCGTGCCGTATTTGCGGTGCGGCTTCAAAAACCAATCGGGCAAGACGCCATCTTCGGCCACGCGGCTGAGCACACCGTTGGAACCGACAATCGACGTGTTCACAGCGCCGGCCAAAATGAGAAAACCGACAATCACGACAAACGCATTCAGACATAATTGCATCCACAACGGGCCGAGCATTTGCATCGCCAGGCCGCCCAGCCAATTGTCGTGATAGGTGTCGAGCCGCTGATTTTGCGGAATCATTAGCACGGCTAAAAAGTTCGTGCTGGCCGTGAGCAACAGACTATAGAGAAACACAATAAACGCCGCTTTTTTGAAATTGGGCAGCTTGGGCGATTCCACCTCGCGATAGACCTGGGCCAAAGTTTCCTCGCCGCTCATGGCCAAAATCGAATGACCAAAGGCGATGATGATGCCCACCGCGCCGATGAGGCTGAGCCAATTCGTCGGATTTCGCAGCGGCTCGGCGAGTGAAGGATGATTTCCAATCCAGCCGAGTGGATCAATTTTTTCACCGGTGCTGGGATCCAGCTTGGCGGTCAAATCGGGCTTCCACGTCGGCAGTGGATTGTCGTGCCCCTTGACGATTAACGTCACGCCGGCCCAGGAGAGCAAGACGACCGCCATGATGGTGGTGGCGATCATAATTTTCAGTGCTTTGTCGCTCGATTCGTGAATGCCAAACAAGTTTTGCCGGAAAAAATAAATCGTGATCAGGCAGGCGATGGCAACCGAACCCCACTGCTTGATGCTGTCGCTTGCCCCGCTGCTTAGGTGCACGCCGAACTGCCGCGTGAATGTTTCCAGAATCAGGCCAACAATGTATTGGCCGGCCGAGACGCCGCTGATGGGCCCGGTGAGCACGTAATCGAATAACAGTGCCGAAACGGAGAGCTTGGCCAGAAAGCCCCCCATCGCTTCTTTCACCACGCGGTACACGCCGCCGCGGACAAACAGGGCGCAGCTTTCGATGTACACCGAACGCATGCCGTAGCTGAACAACAACACGCCCAAAATAAACCACGGCGCGGCCTGGCCGATAGCGGTTTCGACAATCGCGCCGATGTAGTAAGCCGTGCTCGACATGTCGCACAGCACGATGGCCGCCGTGCGCCAATACGAAATGAACGTGAACATCACACTGCTGACGACAATCGTTTGCGCAACACGACCCAATTTTCGGCCCGACCAGGAGCCGCTGGAATCCAATGGCAATGACATAAAAACAGGGATCAATAAAATCCCTGGCAGCTAAAGTCGACGGGCTATTTGTCGCCTTTGCGCATGTTGCGGCAACTTTGTGACAACCCATCACCGATGTTAGACGCGGCCTTGGCGGACCGGTCGGTGCGGTTGCGCGCAACAGTTCATAGGTCAGACGGCCCTTTCAATCCGGCCCGGGCCACACACCCGGACCTGCCGACGAGGTTAGCTGACGGGCTAGGGCTTGAAAGTGCCCCGATTCGCTTTGGGCGAATCTGCGCCCCTGAGCGGCCATTCGATTTGGAAATCGGATGAGCAATCTCGGAGCCGGGATAACTCCGGCTCGTTGGGTTCCCCGTTCCCGCACCTGCTGGGTGTGGGATTAGGCTGCACACAGAATTACTATACGACCGCCTGTGTCGGCACACAAGAGAGGGCGCTGTTGACACACAGTAAAGTTAATAAAGCTAGAGAGTTGCGACGACGAATTGCAGAGTCGCAGCGTGCAAAGAATTCATTAACCTCGGAAAGCGTTGGGCACATCGGTACTCGTCGGCTGCGGTGTAGAACCGCTTGCTTTGGTTGCGCCGTCGGCAGGCGGCGGAACGGGTATGCCCGGCTCGATGCGTGGCACCGTGGTTGGCTGGCTGGATGGCGGTGTTGAATCGTTGGGCTTGCTTTCCTCAGGATTAACTGAGGAGGGACCCCTTCCTGATTTACTAGTATCGACGCCGCCAGTCGAACTGTTGCCTGTCGAGTTATCTGTGGGTTGTTCCGTGGGGGCTGCCGGCCGCTTCATGACCGATTCCGTTCCAGAAGAATTCGCGGGGGGCACCGGCTGGCTGCTTGAACTCGGCATGGTGCTGTCCGGTGCAAACGTGGACTGCGGACCAGATGACGGACTCGACGGGGAAGGCGAGCCGGACGAAGACGGGGTGGACAGGCTCGGCGCGGACATGGGTGGCTTCGACGTGGATGGCGCTGAGATGGACGGCGTCGAAGTGGTCGAATTGGTGATCGTCGGCATGCCCACCACGGCGGGCGTGCCAGTGGTGATCGGCACCGTTGTCACGGCCAATGGTTGCCCGGTGCATGGATCAACGGACACCTTCATCACGATGGTCCGCGGCGTGCGGTAGGTGTAGGTGACGGGGGTGCGCGTTTGAACGCACTGCGGCACTTTCACCGTTTCTTCGATGGCCACCATTTTGCAAACTTGCACCGGCACTTGCTCAACCCGTTCCTCGGTAATCATTTTGCAAGTGGTGACGGGCACTTTGCGAACTTGTTCTTCGGGAACCATTTTGCAAACGGTGACGGGCACCTTATTGTCGACGTGCTCCACCACTTGCCGGCAAACGGTGACGGGCACTTTGCGAACTTGTTCTTCTTGCACCATGCGGCAGACGGTAACGGGCACTTTTTGCACGACTTCCTGATTTTCGTAACGGCAAACTTGCACGGGCACTTTTTGCACCACGACTTTTTGCACGTAGGTGGTTTGCGGGATTTGCTGGGCCACGATCACTGGCTTCCACACCCGATTGACTTGCACAGTGGCTGGGCCTTGCACTTGCTGATAGCCGGTCGTCGGCGCAATGTACGTGGAAAGCCCGGTGTTGGGATCGGTGGAGCATCCGCCCGGCACGCATACCGGCTGATTATAAATGGGGCCGGGCTTCAGCACTTGATATTCTTGCCAGCCGCCTTGATCGACATAGCGGGTGGTATACGTGGTTTGTGGCTCGCAGACCGTGCTGTATTGATCGCGCTCGGCGGTTTCGTACACGGGGCGCAGGACGGTGTAGCAATTTTCCTGCTCGCTGGTTTCGTAGACCGGCCGGGCAACCATGTAATGTTCTTCGCGCTCGCTGGTTTCGGTAACGTCGCGCAGGCGGTCATAGCTTTGATCGACAAGTTGCGTTTCGTACACGGGCTTCATCACGGTGTAATGTTCTTCGCGCTCGGCGGTTTCGTACACCGGCTTGGCAACGGTGTAGCGGCGCTCTTGCATTTGCGTTTCCATCACCGGCTTGTACGAGGTCACTTTGCGATCTTCATAAACGGTCTGAGTATCGATTCGATAGGCGGTGACTTGCCGTTCGTCGTACACGGTTTGATATGTCAACCGGTACGCGGTTTCGGTGCATGCGCCGCAGGTTGAGCAACCGCCGCACGAACCACAACCGTCGGCGTGCGAAGCAATGGCGGCTGTCGCCGCAGCAACCAATAACATCGTGAAGGGGGCGAGATTTTTCATGGCTGGTTCACTTCATGTTTGCAAAAAATACACGGCGCAGCGGCGCAAAACGGGTCCATTGCGCGTGCGCGCACCGTACACACGAATTTGGCGGACAAATGCGCGCGATGCAAATGGCAAAAGCAAAAGTCGTGCCGGAAAGCCAATGCCAGCAATGACTTCAGCCGAGAAGATTTTTTGAAGTCCGGATCGGCTTTCGCCGAGCGCAAAAAAGTGGTCCGTCGCGCAAAGTGCTGCCGCGGTTGCTGTTGATGCAGGTTATTTTCCTAACCGGCAAAGCTTAACATTTTTGGGCCCGCGGCGCGCAATCAAAAGCTATGTTTTAGATTGTCGGCGATAGCTCACAAATAGGTGGTGCAAGTTTGTATCAAACGGACTGCGAAGAATTGCGCCGCCGATTTCTGTTAGCTCACTCGTTACTAATTGCTAACCGCTAATCGCTCTCCGCTTACGACTTCTTGTATTCTTTCAAAAAGCCTTTGAACAGAATCAGGTGTTCTTCTTCGTCGCCCAAGAGTGTGATGCACATATCTTGCGTGACGTAATCGTCGCCTTCGGTGGCCTGGATAATTTTTCGGTACTGCTTGCAAGCGGCGTCTTCGGCTTCGATGACCGCTTCGATCACGGCGATGACGTCGGTCGTATCTTCGCCGGGTTGCTTTTGATTTCCCAACTTCACGCCCTTGGAGCCGGGCGTTAAACCACCAAGCTGCTTAATGCGCTGCGCCAACTGGGTGGCATGACCAATTTCGGCGGTGATGTCGGCCGCCAGCGATTTTTTAATTTCCTCGGCGCGCACGCCGTCCAGGTTGGTGCTGTTGGCGATGTAATTCATCACGGTTTCCAGTTCCATCGAATACGCGGTCTTCAAGAGTTCGACGACTTCCGCACGGCTAGCTGCCATAACTAAGTTCTCCAAAAAAATGGTCCTGAGTAAATGTTGTCGAGATGATAGAGTGCGTGGATGATGCGCCGGGCGGCGAAGCCGCGGCGGGTTGCTTGGTTTGGCGGCGCTGCAGTTTTTCTCGCAAGGCCACGGCGTTTTCCCGAATTTCAGGAATATCGGATTTTGCCAATCGCTCCACCGCCGGCTGCGCCTGGCTCAAATCGACCGTCGAATTTGCGTCTGCCAGTTGGGCCAGGGCTTTTAGCCCGCTGATGTTGACCAGCGCTTCCTTCTCCCGGCGATTTTCCGGCTGCTCTTCCTCGGTGGCCAAATGCTGATCGGCGTCGAGCATTTCCAAAAGCACGGGCAGGGCCGCCTGATTGCCTTGCAGCGCCAAGCCGGTGGCAGCGTTAAAGCGGGCATCGGGATGCGGATCGTCCAGCATTTGCGTCAGCCGCTGCGTTGCTTGGACATCATCAAGCACACCCAAAGCAAACGCGCTTTCGGCCCGTAGATTATCGACATCTGACTTGGAGTCGGTGATCAGCGTGGCGACAAGCTCGGAATTTTTCCACCCTGGTTGCGCCGCTTGCAAATTGGCGGCTAGCGAGGCCAGGCCGTGAACTGCGGCGCGGCGCACGCCGATTTCCACATCGGAGTGTTGGGTGGCGGCGGCGGTTAACAGGGGCGGCAAAGCCGCTTCCACTTGAAATTCGCCCAGCGCCCGGCATAAATAAATTCGCAGATTGATCGATCGTTCGTCCGTGCTGGCGGCGGCAATTTCATCGCTGAGAATTTGGCCCAGGTCCGTGGCGACGGCGGCGTCGCGCTTGATTTCATCTCCGGCGGAGCCGTGCAACACGCCGGCCAAATTTACGGCGGCTTGCCAGCGGACCTCGTTGTTGCCCCGCAACTTCTTCACGTATTCCCGTGGATCGTTGCCCATTTGCGCCAGCCAATGGAACAATAGCCACACGACGACGATAATGGCCACGATCAGGCCAGGGATCAAAAACAATTGCACCAGGAAGCCGGCACTGGGCGGTTCCACCGGCGGGAGGGCATCGTCGGGCGAAAGTGGGCTGCGCTGGGAGTGCTTGGTATCAGACATTGCGTGGCCGAAAAGATTGTGTGAGATATGTAAGTCTATGAGCCAAACCCTGGGCGTCAACCCGGCACAGATAATGGCTAAATCCAGATAGATCTCGCGCAGAGACGCAGAGGACGCTGAAGGTAGAAAATTCCATTCGAACTACGTCAAGATCATCTGCGCTGTCTGCGTCTTTGCGCGAGAAATTGTTTTAGTGGTTGCATGATGAAACTGCTTGAACTCACTCTTGCGTCGCCAGCCGAGAATTTAGCGCTGGATGAAGCGCTGCTAGATGTCGAGGAAATCGGTTCCGGCGACGCCGGCGAAGTGCTGCGCTTGTGGGAACCGCGTGAAATGATGGTGGTGGCGGGAAGTTCTTCACACTTACCCGACGAAGTGAATTTGGATGCTTGCGCCCGGCGCGGCGTGCCGGTGTTGCGCCGTGCCAGCGGCGGCGCCACAATTTTGGCAGGCCCCGGCTGTTTGATGTACGCCGTGGTGTTGAGTTACCAACAACGACCAGAACTGCGAGCCATCGATCGTGCCCATCAATTCGTCTTGAATACACTCGTCACGGCGCTAAATCGCGCACTAAGCGTCCATAATCTCCCTCTCCCTTTGGGAGAGGGCCGGGGTGAGGGTGCTGTTGGCCGCCAACCGCTTACCGTTTCGCGCGCAGGCATCAGCGATTTGGTGTTGGGCGATAAAAAATTCTCCGGCAATAGTTTGCGCTGCAAACGCAGTCACTTTCTGTACCACGGCACGCTGCTGTACAGCTTCCCGCTGGAAAAGATCGGCGAGTTGTTGAACATGCCCGCGCGGCAGCCAGCGTATCGCGAACATCGCAGCCACACGGATTTTCTTACCAATCTGCCGCTGGATGTTGCGGCACTCCGCCAAGCATTGATTTCAGCTTTTTCCGCCACTGAAAAATGTGCGGTTTGGCCCCGCGCTGTTACTGCCCAACTCGCCGCGGAAAAATATAGCCGCGCCGAATGGAACGAACGGCTGTAAGTGGAAATCCCTACACCCAGCCCCAGCGTTTGCGGAGGTACCACTCGGCGCAGAGCAGGCCGACGACGATTAAGAAGAATGGCGGGCTGTCCCAGGGGGTGAATTTGGTTTCGGTGGCCACCTGTCGGTCGCGGGGCTGCTCCTTGATGCGTTTGAGCAAATCGAGCAATTGTTCCGGCGCCACGGCTTCGCCGCCGCTTTCGGCAGTGAGTTTGGCGAGGCTGGCCATCAGTTCCGGGCGGGCGGCGGCGTTTTCCAACTCTAAATCTTGCTCGAAGACGACGAAACGGGCTTTGGTTTCGCCCAGCAGCGCGCCGTCTTTGGTGGCCTGCACCGAAATGGAATAATCGCCCGGCTCGATCACGTTGCGCAATTGCCCCACGTATTGATCGGCTTGCCGGGTAAGTGCTATGGGCTGTTTGACGCCATCGTGGGAGAGCAGTGTGGCGGTGAAAGCGGCGCCTTCGATTGGCTCGCCTTCGGTGGTCCGCGCGCCGGCGGAAAACTCGATGCGGGCCCCTGGCGGAAAATGCCGCTGCTCAAGCTTGATCCACACTTTTTGCTCGTCGGTATCGTCTTTTTTGGCCAGCCACAACACAACTTGCCGCCAAAAGCGTTTGTGCTCTTTCTCAAAACCCTGCATGAACCAGCGCCAGGTGGAATCGCCGGCGAAGGCCAGCACACGCCCATTGCCGGGCTCGGCCGCCACCAGCAGCGGCTGGCCATCGGAAGTTACCGCCAGCGGCCGGGCGGCGGGCTTAAGCGCCTCAAACTTATTGGCGCCTTCCAGCGGCGGCAACTTTTGCCAAGCGGCCAGGTTTTGATCGGGTGCGGCCAATCGCATCGGCGGCTCATAACCGAATCGCTTGTCGGGCAGCATTTGTACGCCGGTTTTATTCGGCCCGGGACCGTTGGGAAGCGGCACGGGTTTCAAATGCAAATCTTCACGAAAGGGAGCATCGAAATCTTGCCGGGCCAATTGGTCGACGGGCCGCACTTGCAGGGGCAGCACATCGGCCAGGGCGGTTTTTTGATAGCCGCCGCCCCAAAAACTGTGAAATCCGCCCAGCATGATTAAGCCGGCGCCGTGCAACACATCGTCGCGCAGCAATTGCAAATCTTCCGGACGAAACACCGACGAATCTAAATCGCCGATGATGTACACGTTGTATTTGCCTTGCGCCAACCGATCGGCCATGTTGATGGGCCAGCGCTGGCGATCTTTCTTGTCGAAATAGACAAAATCAACTTTGATATCGGGCGACATGCCTAAGGAGCGTCGGAGTTTTGAAATTTCCGATCGCGGCTCGCCCTCCAAATACAACACGTTCAAACCGCCATCCAGCACATTCACAAACGTGCTGAGCTCGTTATTGGTGGTGATGCGTTCGCCGGGTTGCGGCTCGGCCCGGAGGGTAATTTTTCGCTCGCCGGGCGTTTGCGGAATGTAGCTGAGCTCGAATTTGATTTGTTCGCCGTTTTGATTGGCCCGCAGCACCGTAGACGCCACGGGCTCCATTTTTCCCGGTGATGTTTCGAACAGCACCTGCACGGGAATGGGCTGATTGACCAGCCCGTTGATGCGGGCGGTGCCGGCAATGCTGAGTTCGTTTTTGATGAACACGCTGGGGCTGACGACCAAATCCGTAATGGCCACGTCGCGCGATTGATTGGCCGAGCGATCTTGCCCGAAGGTGATGGTAAACAGCGGGGCGGGCATGTCGTTCAAGCGACGAGCCGGCAATTGCGGTTGCAGATCGCGGGGCGGATAAGCCTGCTGGGCGCCATCAGAAAACAAAATAACGCCGGCCAACCGCTTGCCGCTTTCGCGCCGCAGCACGTCATCGAGTGCCGCGCCGATGGCCGTTTCCGGGCCGTCGGCGGATTTTCCCAGGTCAAGTTTGCCGTGAGAAAACTCGACCGGCGAAAGTTCACGATCGAAGGTATACACCTTCACATCGAGTTTTTCCCCCATGTTCGATAACTGCGACAACGACTGCGAGATGGTTTCGCGCAGCGCGTCCCAACGAGTACGGTCGCCAAAGGCATCTTCGGTTTGCATGCTTTTGGAGCGATCGGCCAACAACACCAACGTGGCAGGGCGTTCGCGGATTTCGGTGAAAATTCGCGTGGGGCGCAAGAGCGCGGCAATCACCAGCAGAAACACCGCCAACCGCAGGGCCACCAAGGTCCATCGCCGCATGGGATTGAGCCGCCGCATCTGCGGATTGGTGAGCATCATCACCACGAGCAACACAGCCGCCGTGACCGTGACTAGGCCGTAACCGCCCACCGGATTGCAAGTCCAGCCGTTCATGATTCCATTTCAAAGGCCGAGGTGCTGAAAAATCGGATCAAATCCGAATGACGAATGAATTTCCAATCTCCGAATTCGAATTAGGGCCCCGCTTTCAAGCAACCTCGACGGGTTGATGTTGATGGCTTGTTTCCTCGGCAATGACGGCGGTGGTGGCAGCTTTTCGCCGGGTCGCTTCCTCGGTTTGGGCATCACGACGGTAAAATTTATTGGCCAGCAAGTGCTCCAAGCCCAGGACGATTGCCACCAGCACGATCAACAGCGGATACAATTCGCGACCGGTGCGGCCCAGGTTTACGTCACGTTCGATTTCGTCCCGACCGCGCGAAAGGCGAAAACGATCTTTGCCCAGCAGGGCCGTTAAATCTTCGTTGGAAAGCCGCGCCAAATCGGTGCTGATGGCAGGCACATTCACACTGAAGCCGCGCCGCACGCCCCCTTCGGTGCCGCCAGATCGCAGCAAATAATTGCCCGCCAAATTTGTCGAGTTGACGGTGATGAGGCCGGTTTTTTGATCGACCGATTGTGGAAACTCCTCGCCGTCGGGCGCGCGCAGCGAAAAAATCAATTGCCGCTCGGCCTCGGGCACATGCAGCGTTACGGTTTCGCCGGCCTGGTAGTTGAGGCGTTCCTCGCCGCTACCCACCAGATACAAGAGCATTTCGTTGGACAACATCACGAAGGGCCACGGTTCGCTTCCCAGCGGCAGCAAGTTCCACAAATCGGGGTCGGTGGCGTCGTCGGAAATGGGCGTGGTAAAGACCAGCACGCGCCCCTTGCCGACGCTGCGTTCCAACAGCGCCGCCTGTCCGTTGCTATAAGGGATGACGGTATTCACGCCATCGGCCAGGTCAGTGACTTGCCAATGCGAATAAACCGTGAAGGCATCCCACGGCACGCCGCCAGCCACGGAGCGGAATTTCGTCAACAGCGGATGCTGATAATCTTGCGGGGCCAGAAAGGCATCTTGGCGTCGCCAAATGCGGGCCAGTTTTCCGGGCATCAGTTTTTGCGCGGCGGGGGTGTTGAAGCTGTCGGCCGAAGATTTTTTCGGTTCGGCATTGCGCCCCAGCCAAATGGAAAGGCCGCCTCCGTGCTCCACATACGTGGTTAGCGCTTGCCAGACCGCGTCGGTGAGCGGCGGAGGATCGAGCAAACAGACGGCCGCATAATCGTCCAGAATGGGCGCGTTGGGGGCCGCCAAATCGGCGGTGGGAATCACATCGCATTCAAACCGCGCCTGGCCTGTGCGGCGGAAAGTTTCGGGAGCCAAGGCTTCGGTCAGAAACACTGCATGGCGATCTGCGGGCTTGGGCGCGGCCACTAATACTTTCCAAGGCGGCCGCACGTCGACGGTGAAGTACCGGGCATCGTCGGCAGCCAAATTATCTTCGCCGACAAGTCGCACCACCCCTTGATGCGTGCCTTCTTCCAACTGGTTGATTTGAAACTCGACGGGCTGGGGTTGCTCCAGCAAAGGCGTGACGCTGATTTGCTCTCGGCGTTGCGGATTGCCGCCGGGGTCGATCATATCGAGCGCCACGCTGCACTCGCTAGGTTCCTTGCCGGTCACGAGCAAATCGGTTTCCAAGTGCAGCGGCGTGTTTTTGGCCAGCGTGTCGGCGGAAAGCCGTAAATCGCCCAGGGAAAAATCTTGTGGATTGTCGACGGCCACGTCGACCACATACAAGGCCACATCGGTTTTTTCAGCCAATTTGTGTTTGAGCCGCTCGGCGGAATCGGCTGACCAGGCGGCCTGGCCTAAATCGGTAAAGACGTAAATTTCCTTGCGGCCTTTGCTGCTTTCGCTGACCAATCGCAAGGCCTCTTCGCACAAACTGGGCAGCGGCTGCGCCGCAGCATTGATGCTGAGCCGGCCCAAGCGTTGTTTGGCCGCAGCGGGGTCGATCGAAAACGAGGCGCTGGCGGTGCGGGAATCGATAATCGCCACATCGCTTTCCGCCGGCAGCTTGGCCATGACCTTGTCGGCCGCTTCTTGCGCCACTTGCAGCCGGTTTTGATTTTGCAGGCGATATTCCATGCGCGGCGAGGTATCGAACACCAGGGCGGCGGCCACGGGCGCTTCTTGATCGCCCAACCAGCCGGCCGACTGCAGGCTGGGCCGGGCCAATGCCAACGCCAACAGCACAATCGCGGCGCAGCGCAGCGCCAACAGCAATAAATGCCGCAATTTCAGGCGACGCTTGTTGGCATCGTTTCGTTGGCGGATGAACCGTAGGGCCGGAAACATAAGATGCTTGGGCACCTGCCGCATAACCAAGTGCAATACAATGGGCGCCGCCACGAGGATGGCTCCGGCAAGCATCAGCGGCGTTAAGAATGTCAGGCTCATCAAATCAAATGAAACGCAGTACGTTGGAATGACTCATGTTGAATGAATGACGAATAACCAAGCACCAATGACAAATC